>DGYMR06203__coassemble_765_pt1 | contig 31857 bp, 21 predicted proteins | sample DGYMR06203__metabat2_low_PE_039 | metagenome-assembled genome bin DGYMR06203
GTATGTGGCGTTTTACTAATCTTGACGCAGATCAGCAATGAAAATCTTAAAAGCAACTATGGACTATGTGTTTTTTTCGGAGAATCTGAAAAGATATTATCCGAAAGTGTACAATGAATTGACTGAAATATTGTCAAAGCATGATGTGCATTACGGCGTATTGAAAGGAACAGCCGATTATTGGTGTAGAGATTATATGCCAGTACAAGTAGATGGTAATTCTTTTGTTCAGTTTAAATATCATCCTGACTATCTGGAAGGACTTCGCGATTATGAAACATCAACAGAAACTTCCATTAAGCTGGCTAAAACGATATTACCAAGTTCTTCAATATGTGTTTCTCCCATTGTAGCAGACGGTGGTAACTTTACCTTTGGAAGCATAAAAAAAGGTAGAGGATACACCGCTGTTGTTATAATGACGGAGAAAATATTTATTGAGAACCCTGATATGGATAGAAAATATCTTGTTTCTCTAATGGAAAAGTTATTTCCAAATCATAAGTTCTTATTTTTGCCTTGGGATAGAAGTGACGTTTGTGGTCATACAGATGGAATTTTACATGCTGTTGGCAGTAATAAAGTACTGGTGAATCTGAAAGTTTACCCTGATGATATTGCCGCTAAGATGAGAAGTCGATTAGAATCATACTTTAAAGTCATCGATTTAGAGCTAAGTGATTATCATAATATGAGTTGGGCTTATATAAATATGATTCATACTCAAAATGTAATAATTGTCCCAGGTGTAGGACGTTCTACAGATGAAGAAGCTTTGAAACATATAAAAAAACTGTTTCCAGAGTATGATGGTAGAATTTATCAGGTGCAGATGCAATCTATAGTTAAAAGAGGGGGAGGAGCTTTAAATTGCCTTTCATGGTCTTTTACTATATAAGCAAACTGAAATAATGCGCTAAAATAAGTTTCTCATATCTCTATTTTTTTCTAAATTTGCAAAAGGAAAAGAGTTACTTGAAAAGTAATATAACGCAGACCACAGCAATTGGGACGGTTGCCAAATCGTTACCCCAAAACAAGGTAATTCTTCTAACTCATTTAATTTCAAATAGCTATATTCCTTATACAGATTTACGGAAAATCGTTGGAATAGCATCCAATTTTGCCTAAATAAATAACTATCGGTCAACGTGCCGTGAAGTTTGAAACAAATCTTTCCTCATACCAATCCCACGTTCATGCACCAATTTCTTGCCTGGACCTTATACGAATCAGGGCCGGCGAATCACATCGCCGACCCTGAGTTCCTGTTTGTTCATGTAAATAAGATTCAAGTGTTATGTTTTAACCCAAATGTTCTTTTATTTACCTATGTTCAATTTACCTATAATTCTCGTGTCATTTCTTTGGTACAAGACGCATGGCAAAGCCTCCACCCGGAGCAATGTATTGCTTCAGACGCGTCTTGCTGTTTACCTTTTTCTTTTTAGTGATGCTATACGACTGTGGATTATCCTTGTAGTGGGCATCCTTACCGTCGGCATATATAGTAGCCTCATAATCCACGCCCTCGGGCAAGAAACTGAAATCTATTTCAGCCGTGCGGGCATTCTCGTCGGTCACTCCGCCCACATACCAGTCATCCGAGTGCTTGTCCTTACGAGCCACGGTTATATAATCGCCCGGCTCGGCTTCAAGATAACGGCTGTCGCTCCAGTCAACCGGCACGTCCTTTATGAACTGGAATGCATCGGCAAAGCGTTGATAATTCTCAGGCAGGTCGCAAGCCATCTGCAACGGACTTGGCATCGTGAGGTACAAGGCAAGCTGTCGGGCAAGTGTAGTCAATGCCTGTCCTGTTTTCCCTTCATTGTAATAACTTAGGCGAGTTTCAAACAGACCCGGAGTATAATCCATCGGGCCACCCTTCAACCGCGTAAACGGCAATATGGTGGTATGTTCGGGTGGATTACCTCCCATCGATTCAAATTCTCCTCCGCGAGCCGACTCCTGTGCCACCCAGTTAGGATAAGTACGACATAATCCCGTGGGTCTCACAGCTTCATGGCTATCGACCATGATGTGGAAATCGGCGGCACGCTTGGCCACATGCAAATAATGATTGACCATCCATTGCGACGAATGATGCTCACTGCGAGGAATTATAGCTCCTACATACCCGGTTTTCACCGAATTGTAGCCATTGTCGACCATGTATTGAAAAGCACGGTCGAGCTGGCGTTCATAGTCGGCAGCATTAGCACCGGTTTCATGGTGCATGATGATTTTCACTCCACGCTCGGCGGCATATTGTTGCAATCCCTTGACATCAAAGTCGGGATATGGCTTGTCAAAGAGGAATTGACGATTCTTGCGATAACTTGCCCAATCTTCCCAACCTTCGTTCCATCCTTCTACCAATACGCCGTCAATTCCGTTCTCAGCGGCAAAATCAATGTAACGTTTCACGTTTTCAGTATTGGCGGCATGTCGTCCGTTGGGGGTGAGTTCCGTGTAATCGGTTACGCCGGGCTTGGCCTTGTAATAGTCGCTGTAAGCCCAAGTACGCTTCTTCCCGATAAACATTTCCCACCACACACCGACAAACTTCTGCGGTTTAATCCACGAAGTATCTTCGATTTTACACGGTTCGTTAAGATTGTAGATGAGTTGTGACGCAAGTATGTCGCAAGCATTGTCGGCAACGATGACGGTGCGCCACGGCGTGTTGAACGGCAATTGCAAATATGCAGCAATGCCATTCTTGTCGGGCGTGAGGTGAGCCGAGAGCCCATGACTTGCCGTGTCCACATCGAGCGACATGGCTGCATAGTCCACAAGAGCAGCCTCGTGTATGTTGATATACATGCCGCCATCCGGGCTTTTCATCATCAAAGGAGTCTGCACCGTTAGCGCATCGATTGCCTGGCTTTCACTATGGCGGCCACGATAGCCGGCCAATGCATCTGCAACCTGCGACAACGGCGTTGTCGCATACAAATATTCATCGGTATCGTAGTCGCCCGGCATGCAATATAACGTATTGTCGGCAGCAAGATTAAACTCGGTAGCCTCGTCGGTCAACGCAAGATAGTTGACAGGCTCTTGCTCGGGTAATTCATAACGGAAACCAAGCCCGTCGTCAAACAGGCGGAAACGCACAGTCATCGTCAACCCTTTTTCACGCTTTTGCACAAAAGTCACAGCAAGTTCGTTATAATGGTCGCGCACCGTGGCATATTCGCCCCACACAGGTTCCCATGTACTGTCGTGCGAAGATGTTGTCACATTTTCCACCGTGAATCCAGTGGTGAAGTCGGCTTCATTACCCGAAAGTCCCAACAAACTGTTTTTTATCACGGCATTCCCATCCAATGCCAATTCGTAACACGGTTGACCTTCGGCATTGACATCCACCGAAAGTTGCAATCTTCCATCGGGAGAATTCACCGTGTTTGCCGACAAGGCACTCAGTGGCAACATGGCCGCAACAGCCGAAAAAATACTGCAAAGCAACTGTTTCATGGATAATTATGTAATATCTTTATTTATAATAAATAGCATAGCCATAACCGTCAAGTTCGATTGCCACAGGCAATTCCTCGTCGGTTGAAGTGAGCATATTGCGCATTGTAGTTCCCGAATATGTGATAGGCACTTTCACCGAAGCTGTAGCTTTGGTGGGATTCACCATGACAAGCATGGAGTGAGAGCCATTGACTCGGGCAAATGTCACTACGTCACCTGTAGAATATGTTTTCAAGTCTCCTCCGCGTGCATCGGCAGTAGCCGCATAAATTTGGTTGATTGTGGCATACACTTCAGCCTTGTCGTCGTTCCATGTAAGAGGATTATAATTGAAAAATGAGAGCGTGCTGTTGTTTGACAATTTGGTTTCCATTGAAGAGTAAACCAACGGAGTGCCGTCGAGCAACGTCGTCAATGCGTATGCTGCCGGCAGCGCATCGGCACCGCCATAAAGAGAAGCAAGCGTATTGGACATTGCCACGTCATGATTATATACATAGCGCATCACCTGTGAAGCATCATCGACCGGAGCAAGCAATTCTTCAGCTTTATCAAAGAAATTTTCTATGTTGCCGCCGTTGAACAAATTTTTCACCAATGTTGCATACGACCAATCATAATACATGTCAAACCCGTCGGCGAGATAATCGCTGCCTTCCGATTCCGACAACATGAACAAATCACTATCAATGGCTCGCAGTTCCTTGATAGCTTCGGCCCAGAAGTCATGCGGGACACCGTCGGTGTAATCGCATCTGAAACCATCGATGCCTGTTTCCGTAATCCAAAACTTCATTGCATCAATCATTGCGGCGCGCATCTCGGCGTTGTCAAAATTAAGATCGGCGACATCTGTCCAGTTCTGCCCTTCGGGCCAGATTATGTTGCCTTGGCCATCTTGCGTATACCAATCGGGATGCTCGGTAATCCATTTGTTGTCCCACGATGTATGGTTGGCTACCCAGTCAAGTATCACGTCCATACCCTTGGAATGCGCATTGTCCACAAGCGACTTCAAGTCGGCAACTGTGCCATATCGTTGATTTACTGCCTTGTAATCTTTTATGCAATATGGAGAGCCCACCGACTTCAGCTCACCCGGCTCGCACACAGGCATTATCCACAACACCGTCGTACCCAACTCCTTTATCTCATCGAGACGGGCATTGATGGCATTAAGGCAATTGTCGGTAGCAAAAAAGCGCGGATTGGCTTCATATATGACCATCGTGCCGGCAGCTTCGCTTTCAGTGGGATTTTCAGGATTAACCGGAATTTCAGGCTCATCATTGGAAGAGCAACTTCCCATTGCAAACAGCGAGTTTGCGAGCATTATTGCTGAAATTAACAACTTTGTCGTTTTCATTGTAATTGTATATGCAATTTTATTATTTTGAAATTATCGGCCTTTGTTGTACAGCTGTGTTCAATCGTTGTCATCAGAACGCGATTGCTTGTGCCCTTGCAACAAAGGCCGAATGCACATTTTACATTATTCCTTTTCGGTTACGCTCGTAGCGGTAACAGTCAAGTAATAATCACGGTCGAGAGTCACTGCAAAATCAGGAGCCTGCGACGTGCCGTCGTTGAATATCAAGCTTTGTGCTTCACCATTGCCGGTTATTTCCCAGTATGTGTAAGTAATGCCATCAATCTCGGTCGTACCAGTAGGAGCCATTCCCGGCCATGCGCCGAATATATCGTTCACTTCACCCCATGAGTACATGTTTATGGAGCTCCACCCCGTGAGGTCTTCCACATATATGGTGTATGTGTCACCCGGTTCTGGTTCTGGCTCGGGTTCCGGCTCAGGAGTTACTACACCGCCGCCCTCGTAGGAATTGGGATCTTCGATTTCCTCACCGCCGGTAGCTGTGATTGTGTAGTAATAATCACGGTCAAGTGTTATGCCGGCAAGGTCAAACTGGCTGTCATTGTTGTTGTTCATTATCACATTGACAAACACGCCTGCATTAGCCTCGCCAGTATCGAAATACTTGTAATTTACACCGTTGATGGTAACTTCTCCTGTCGGAGCCATTCCCGGCCATACGCCAAACAAGTCGTCCACGCCGTCGCCCCAAACATATAGGTTCAATGTATCCCAGCCTGTCAAGTCTTCAAAGAAAATGGCATAGCCGTCATGTTCAACCATCGCACTCTGGTCTATTTCAACCACACCGTCGGGCGTGAGTTCAAGGAAATAGTCACGGTCGAGAACAACCGCGAAGTCGGCAAGCTGGCTGCCATTGTTATTGTTGTTGAAAATAAGATTTACCGACATTCCGGTATTTGCCTCTCCGGCATCGAAATATGTATATTCAGTACCGTCTACAACCTCAGTTCCCGTAGGCAATATACCCGGCCATGCACCGAATATTTCGCCGTCACCGTAAGCATACAATGCAAGTGCGTCATAACCGCTGTTGTCGATTACATAAATCACATGACCATCATGCTCGATGGTTTCTCCCGACGAGAAGTAGGAAGCCCAACGCCCCACATTGATGTTGATACGTTCACCCAAGCCGGCATTGTTGGTGTGCGACACGTTATCACCTTTTAATGCACGCTCCTCTTTTTGAGAAACCGAGTAAATGTAATAGCCGTCGGCAAGAGACGTACCTTCGACAAAAGTCTCAGGATCAAGATAAATGCCATAACGATAGTTATAGTCGGCCGACATTTCAAGCTGCCACGTCGGATTGCCCACTATGGCATCGACATCACCGCCATTGATAGCTCCCACAATATACATCTCGTCGCCAGTAGGAGTAGTAGACGGAACCAAGGCTTCAAGCAAAATGCGATTCTCGCGCAATTCGAAGCGCGGTATGTCGCTTTCAAAAACTATCTCTTCCTCGTCGCAGCTCTGCATCATTGCCAATAATGGCATCATCATGAGCAGCAACATGTATGAATATATCTTTTTCATTGTGTATGTATGCAAATTTTAAAAATTTATTGTTTTAGGTGATTGGACGCGCATGAGCACGCCCAATGCACCATGTGAGATGAAAATCAATAGTTAGGATTTTGCACGAGACCCGGATTTACCGATAATGCCACTTCGGGTAGAGGGAACCATTCATATCGGCGGTCACGTTGAGCCGAAAGGTCGTAACCAGTCTCGGTATCACGACCGAAGAACCACCATTGTCCTTGCGTGAACTTGTCAAAACGACGCAAATCGGTGCGGCGACGGCGACTCTCATTAAGGAATTCTATACCCCATTCACTGAGCAGCCAGTCTTCGTTAGGAGTTGAGCCATAGAAATTGTCAGGACCGATTTCGTCAAGTGCTGATGCATTAGTGAAATAACGTGCACGCACATCATCGATAAGATCTTTAGCACCATCGGCATCACCGGCACGCATGCGACACTCGGCAAGCGTGTAATAAGCCTCTGCAAGGCGGAATTCCACTTCAGCGATGTCCAAGTAGCTAAGTCCGGTCGACTCGGGGAACATAGGATACTTCATCAAGCGCAAGCCTGAACTGGTTTCGCCCCAGCGTGGATTCATAACCGTTGCGAGTTGACGTCCGAGGTTCATGAACGTACCTACTTGATCAACATATACCAAAGGTTGTCCGTCACGGTCGGCATCGGCAAGTACCGGCTCACCGGTTTCACGGTTCAACATCGCGCCCTTCAAGAATATGCCTCCATTCCATGTCCCGTCATCGGCACAAGAGAAATTCTGCTTACGAATGTCGGCATCATTGAAACGGTCATACACGGCACCAAGCTTGTCACCGTAGTCAAAGAGGAAGCTTTTCGGGTTGTCAGTACCACCCTCCGGCAGCACGTTGCCCGAATTGTCTTTTGATGGAGCAAGGCAGAAACAGTTCCAACCCGAGTTGGTGAACGTTTGGCCGATGAACTCATCATAGTTATATGGCAAGAACGGTGTATTGCGGTTATTATTGGTCAATTGACCTTCTTCCTGAGCAAATGCGAAAATCACTTCGGGACAAGATACATTGTTATTCGAGAAAATGTCACGGTAATCGGTAGCAAGGCTGTAAGTACCATAATCGCCATCGATAATGTCCTGTGCAAGAGTAGCACACTCGTCATAATGGTTTTCGCCAATAAACACTTCACTATTGAGCAACAAACGCATCTTGAGCATGCGATTCATGCCTTGGTTCATGCGCAAGCGGGAATTTCCAGAGCCATCTTCTTTCATAAGGGCATCGCACGACTCGTCGAGCTCGGTTGCTATGAAATCATATATGATCTTGCAACCTTCGTTGAAATCGGTCGATACCGATCCCGGGATGTCACCGCTGGCCGAGGTACATAATGGCAACGTTCCTCCCCACAATTCGAAGTTGTTGTAATAGGCCCATGCACGCATCGTGCGCACCTCAGCTATATACATGGCTTTTGTCTCTTCGGTCATTCCGATTGAAGCGGCATCAAGCGCGTTTAGGTCCTCGACAAGCGTATTGCAGAGACCTATCGTCTGCCATGCTGTTTCCCAAGCGCGGCGTATAATTACCGACTCTGTGTTCCACGACTGGGCCGTGAGGACAAACTTCTCGCCTTCGTCCCAACCCCATGCGCCGCCGTTCCACGAACGCCAAGCCACTTGATCGGCACTTAGCTCGTTTAGATACCAGAAGTATTCAAGGAAACTCGTGGTTGCTGAGTTGTATATCGAGGCCAAGGCACCCTTCACACTGTTTTCGTCTTGATAATAGATTGAAGCGTCGATGCGGTCAAATACTTTCTCGTCGAGGTCGGTACAAGAAACCATTGTTCCACCTGCAACAGCAGCGACAGCAGCAATCAAGCATATTTTTTTCATAATTGTCTTTGTCAATGTATTGGTTAATTAGGAAAATTATTTAAACCTGAATGTTACACCAAGTGTAAGCTGGGTAGCTTGCGGATATGCACTGTTGACATCCACGCCCGGAGTGATGCCGGTAGAGGTTACTATCGACGGATCGTTGCCCGAATAGCCGGTGATGGTATACAGGTTCTTAGCAGCTAAATAAACGCGCAGGCTCTCAACAAGCTTGTTGTTCTTGAACGGGACTGTGTAGCCCAAAGTGACATTGGCGAGCTTGAAGTAATTGCCGTTTTCAAGGAAGTAAGAAGATATTACTCCTCCGCCGGTTATGACATTGCTGTCTTCAAGGTATGCACTGCGCAACACGTTGTCGGTACCACAGCCTTGCAAGCCCATGCCATACTTGCGCATATTGAATATTTCGTGGCCAAATGCACCTTGGAACATTACACTAAGGTCAAAGTCACGCCATTTCAAAGTATTGTTCCATGTGAGGAAATGCTCGGGCGCGCCGTTTCCTATGTAACGCTTGTCTTCGGCCGTAGCTTGGGCGGTAAGTATCTTCTCGCCATCCTTATTGTAAACAAGCATGTTGCCTTCGTCGTCAGTTCCTGCATATTCATATCCGTAGAATTGGCCTATCTTACCGCCTTCCTGTACACGGAAGAAATATTCGCTCGTACCGACACCCGGCTTTTGATACAAATCAAGGTAAGAAGCCTTGTATATGTCGTTCGACAACTTGGTGAGCTTTGTCGTACCATAAGAATAATTGATGCCCGTCGTCCATTTCACAGGAGTGTCAACAAGCACGTCTCCGGTGAGTGATAGTTCAATACCGGTGTTCTTGGTAGTACCAACGTTCACCAATATAGTGGAATAAACATATGGAGGTTGCGGTGCTGAATAAGTATAAAGCAAGTCGTTGCTTCGACGGTCGAAGTATTCGATTGATCCATACAAACGGTTCCACAACATGAAGTCTACACCGTAGTTGGCGCTCGAAGATTTTTCCCATTGAAGTTCAGGGTTGGCATTGTTTGACGGAGCATAACCGGTCACCCATTGGCCGTCGATGTAATATTTGCCATTTGTAGAATATGTGGCAATTGACCGATAGGCATCGAAATCGCTACGTCCGGTGACACCATACGAGAAACGAGGCTTGAGACTTTGCACGATGTCGCTATAATTTTCCATAAACGGAGTCTTGGCTATTTCCCATGCCAATGAAACTGATGGGAACGCTCCCCACTTGCTATCGGCACCAAACTTGGTCGAACCTTCATAACGCATAGAAGCCGATGCGATGATCATGCTGCGCCAGTTGTAATTGACACGGCCGAAGAAGCCCACGAGTGTAGACTCTGATTTCCCTGCATACATGCTGGCTTTACCTTCTTGCAGATAACTACCCGAACCGATGCCATGCCACAAAGCATTGTCGAATGTGAAATTATTGTTCTGCATGAACATCTGTTCCCAGTTGTCGCGTTCATAAGTATAACCAACCATCAACTTCACATCATGGCCGTTGTTGTTGAAGAAGTAATTGCCTAGCCACTCAATGCGGTTGGTCCACCACTTTTGATAAGTTATGCTTGCACGACCTGCGTACCCGTTCCAATAAGATTCGCTCGAATTAGATGGAGTGTAGAAATCGCTCTTCAAGTCGTTGTAGTCATACGAATAAGACACTTGCGTGTTTATCGAGTGCGTGCCGTTGCTCCAAATGTTCCACTTGGCATCTGCCGTACCAAGTATATAAGTACGGTTGCCCTGACTCGTTTCAAGGTTGAGCTTGCCCACAGGGTTGGCAACGCCGGTAGGCGACGTTGGCTGATAATAATCACCGTTTTCGTCATATACCGGTATTGTCGGGTTCATCGACAATGCAGTGTCAAAAAGGCCACTGTCGCCCCAATCCTCTTTTACATGACGGGCGTTGAGAGAGAATGTAAGTTGCAGTTTCTTGTCAAGGAACATTTGCTGAACAGAAGCGCGTGCGCCATATTCCTCACGCTCGCTTATTATGTCCAGACCAGTTGCACGCTTGTAGTTGATTGAAGCGTTATAATATCCGTTTTCAGTACTGCCGTCAATCGACACATATTGGTTGGTATCATACGAAAAATCACGCATCAACAAGTCATACCAGTCGGTGCTTGCACCATAATCGTTACCACGACGTGAACGACGCCATTCGTCGGCCGAAAGCACTTCGGGCTTGCCCTTGGCAAGGTTTACGGCAAAGTAGCTGTCGTAGGTAATCACCGGCTTGCCCGGAGTTCCCGAACCTTTCTTTGTAGTAATAAGGATGACGCCGTTTGCACCACGCGTTCCATATATGGCTGCCGAAGCGGCATCTTTCAATACTGTCATCGATTCAATGTCTTGCGGAGCAATAGTGCGAATGTCTCCACCTGCCACTCCGTCAATGACTATGAGAGGCTCGTTGCTGGCAGTCAGTGATGTTGCACCACGCACTTGCAACGAAGATGAGCTGTTAGGATCGGCCGGTGAAACTGTCGACACATTAAGACCAGCAACCTTACCAGTAAGCATTTCCATAACGTTGTTCATTCCTCCTTGCTGGAATTGGTCTTTGTCTACTTGCACAATAGAACTTGTAAGTTCTTTACGGCTCAATGAACCATAACCCACTACTACCACTTCATCGAGCAACTGTTGGTCGCCACTCATCACCACGTCGATTACCGACCTGCCGTTCACTTTTTCTTCAACGGTCTTGTAACCCAACGACGAGAATACGATAGTGGCATCAGCCGGAACATTTTTTAAGGCATATTTGCCGTCCATGTCTGTTGCCGCTCCGTTGGTAGTTCCTTTCACCATTACGGTAGCACCTATGACGGTTTCCCCGTTTGCGTCGGTAACAGTTCCGCTCACCGCTTGCTGCGCAAACGCCGAAACAGAAGTAACCATCACGCCCAATAGGATTAACACATGCCTGAACAGCATGTGCTTGGCTTGATTAAATTTTTTCATCTGATAATTTTTAAATTTTAATTAGGTAAACGTATGATTTATTATAAGGTATTTAAAGCAATACTCTATTTTAAAATCGTTCCAATGGCAAATTTATCAATACAATTATAACTTGCACAACGCACCTAATAAAATCCTAAATGTATTTCAGATTTAAGAAATTATATTTCAAGCACTTACATAAAGAGAATCATCTGGCAAATCTAAATAGAATCTTAACTGGACACCCTGTCAAAACAGTGCTATTTTCATTACGTCGTCATCAAAAGCCGCAGGATTCAACGCCCGTTTCTTACGCTTTGAACGGTAAGTATAGATGGTCGTAATGGAGCAACGCAAGAAATCGGCAATCTTGGCACTGTCGGTGATGCCAAGGCGTATTAAGGCAAACACGCGAAGCTCTGTATTGAGCATTTCACCTTCTTTCAATTGTATGCGGTCGCCGTCGGGGAATAATAAATTGAATTGCACCACAAAGTCAGGGAAAATATTGAGGAATGCGGTGTCAAACGTATGGTAGAATTCTTTGAGCGCGTCGTTGATTATGCTTGTCGAGCGCAACGCCTTGTGAAGCCCCTCAATGTTCCCCGATGCCGCCTGCTGGTAGAGCATCTTGCGGTATTTCTCGAGCGTGGATATATAATTTGAACTCAAGCCCATGAATTTGCCTATGTATTCTTCCTTGATGCAGCTCGACTCGGTGAGTGCCGTATTGGTTGCTGTGAGAGCGGCGTTGGTTTGACGTAATTCATCATTGAGCCTGATTAACTTGTCTTTTGTTATCGATACCAAGCGCAAGCTGCGCGACACGATGCGCAACTGCTTTATTATAAATACCACAGCTACGGCAAGCCCGACAACCAAGGCACTGATGGCGACAACAAGCGTCTTAAGCTGCGTCTGCATCTGTTTTTGCTTGGCCTCGTAGGCACTGGTCACCAGCGGCAAGATATTTGCCGACTGGTTTTTACGCATCCGTGCCGAATAATAGTTGGCATCTTCCATGCTCTTGCGCAGATAATAATAGGCATGCGACACATCATCAGCCTTAAAACGCAATTCGGCAAGAGAACGCAATGCAAGGTTTTCCTTAATCGACCCTTCAATATCGGAAATGGCACTCAGTACTAAATAATACTCTTGATTGCCGACATCCCCGGCAAGCGAATATGCATATGCCAACACTGATGCAATAACCGCATACTCCCTCGTCCCTGATTGGTGATTGCCTATTCGTTCTATGAAAAAATCTATGGCTTCGTCGAACCGCCCTTGCTCCAACAGTCTCGATCCGTATTCGGTTTCATATACAAATTTGTCGATATTCGGTATCGATAGTAAAGAATCACGGTAAGCCGTAATTTTAGCTTGATAACCATCTATGTATTCACTGCCGTCGGCATACTCCGACATATACTGGTAGGTGGTGCCGCACACTTGGTAATAATTGTCTTTAATGTCATCGGGTAATGCGTGCGAATTTATTGACTGTAATATCTTCAACGCTTCAGTAAAAATTCCTGCCTTTGCCACCAAATCGGCTTTCGCAATAAGCGATACGGCAAGCCAATAATCGTCACCAGCCTTCCGCGCCTGAGCAATATTCACATTAATATAATACAATGCCGAATCGCACACAAACGACTGGTACTCAATAAACAGTTGCCTGTTTAGCTCAAAATTCCTCTTTGGATTGTCGGCCTTAGCAAGCAAACTCTTCAAACTGTCGATTCGCTCAATTTTCATGTTATCATACACCTCGCTATTGGCTATGCGATCATCGAGCTGTTCCAAAAGCGCAGAATCGCCGTCGGAACAGCTGTGCATCGACATTGCAAACAGGATTGTCAAGCACAGGATTGAAACATGGAGCAAACAACGTTTTATCGTTTTAAGGCATATTATATTAAATGTAAACATATTAGGCAAAAAATCATTCATGTATTATGAGAATTGAAGATATGAATCGGTCAACATACAAATTTAAATAAAATATGAGAATTATCTGTTAAAAACACACCTTATTTTAACGTGAATTCGGCATAAATACTTTATGCAATGACAATTTTTCACTGCAAAGACGGCCCTCCGCATCGCGAAAAGCCGTCTTTGCAAAACAATCGGGTTACAATATATTACGCATCCGCATGAAGCCAGCACCAATCACAGCTTCAGCGTCACTTCCTTCCCTGTATAGTCAATGGCCTTTTCCTTGCCGTCAGGAGTGCGCACGATGAACCGCCGCTCGGTCAGCATACCGGGATAAGAGCCGTGGCGAGCACCTATTGTGAGACGGCGCGACGACTCATCCCATGTAATCGGGATTTCGGTATATGCGCCCTTCTCGTAGTTGTAGTTGTCAAACTCGTCCTCATAGAGCACGAAACATCCGTCGGCACCGGGATATACACACAGCGTAAGCGCGTCCCAGGGCTTCTCCGTGGCATACTGTACGTCAGGACCGAGCGGTACAATGCTGCCTGCACGGACGTAAAGAGGAACGTCGGCCAGAGTCACCGTGCGCGTTATCTCCTGTCCACCGACAAATTTCTCGCCTGTCCAATAGTCATACCATGACACACCTTCGGGCAGATAGACCGTCGCCTGCTTCTCCTGCGTAAAGTCAACTGGCGCAGCCGCGCTTCCGGCCATGCCCTCGTTGTCGCTATTCCAACCCGTCAGCGCGTCCATCTTGACAGTCTTTTCTGTGGTGTATTGAGCGTTGAGCACGGGTGCTACAAGCAGCGCACGGCCAAACATATATTCATCGGCCATGTCAAGCACGCGGCTGTCCTTGGGGAAATCCATCGCCAATGCACGCATGAATGTTGACTGCCGGCTGGAAACTTCCCATGAGGTTGAATAGATATAGGGCAACAACGAATAGCGCAAACGTATCATTTTCTCTATTGCGTCATACACAGGTTCGCCCTTCTTACCGAACAGATAGATTTCGCGCGGAGTATCTGCACCATGCGAGCGCATCATCGGCGTAAACGCACCGAACTGCATCCAGCGCACAAACAGCTCCTGATACAATGGGTTCTTTGTGGCTGTCCCGTCGGCCAGATTGTACTGTCCGGCGAAGAATCCGCCTATGTCACAGTTCCAATGAGGCATTCCGCAAAGCGAAAAGTTAAGCCCGGCAGGCACCTGCCGCCGCAAATTCTCCCATGAAGAGGCCACGTCTCCTGTCCACACATTTGACCCGTAACGTTGCTGTCCGAGAAAGCCGGAGCGTGTAAGGATGAACACACGCTTGGCCGAAGTTGCCTCACGCTGGTGTTCATAAACACCGCCGACGCACATAAGGGGGTAGGCATTGCGTACCTTGCGGAACGAGCCGAGGCTGGTCTCCTGGTCAAGATCCGACGGAACAGCGTCAAGATGGTCGGGGTCTGTCGAGTCCATCCACCACGCATCCATGCCATACTTGAATATTCCGGCGTCGAGATACTTCCAGTAAATATCCCTTGCTTCGGGTGAATAAGCGTCATACACCTTCACACCTGACGGATAGTCAGGATTGGGAGGCCATCCCTCAGTGCCCGACGGAGGCCATGTCTTGAAGTCGTAGAGCAAGCCCTTCGATGCGAGTTCGCGGTAAGGCTTTGTTTTAGGACCGAAAGACTGCCATATTGAAATGGCCATGTGGGCGTTCATCGAGTGCACATCGTCAAGCATCTTCTGCGGATTGGGGAACGCAGTGTTAAGAAACTCCATGGCATTCCACAAGTAGTTATTGCCCCAATACTGCCAGTCTTGTATTATTCCATCAATAGGCACACCTAGCTCGCGGTACTTGCGCACCACGTCCACCGTCTCATACTGGCTCTTATATCGCTCCTTGCTCTGCCAAAAACCGTAAGTCCACAGCGGAAACATGGGTACCTGCCCCGTAAGCTCGCGCACACGAGCCACTACGCCATCGGCTGTGCCACCATACATGAAGTAGTAATCGACACACGCGCCCACCTCGAAGTCAAACCGTGTACCATCGGCGTTATCGGTGAACGTCACTGGCGAATAGTTGTCAAGATACAGTCCGTAGCCCTTTATTGACTGGAAGAAAGGACTGCTGTCCTCGAGGTTGCTCTGTATAAGATATTTTTGCTGGTCGCGCTGGCTCATCTTGCCCGTCTGGAGCTGGCCCAATCCATAAATAGCCTCGTCCTCGTCAAGACGGAACGCCTGGCTCACACGATAATAGTCCTTGTCTACTCCACTCTCTATCGGGGTGAACACGGGCGCGCCCTGCTCCTTCAACAAGCTGTTGCCATCGGCATCGGCAAAAGCTACTAAGCCATCCGCCTTGTCCAAAGTGACGCTAACCTCATGGCTCTTCAGCGTAACCACATCGGCCGTCTCCGTCACCTCCAGCTTCGTCTTGCCCGGAGTCATCACCACGGCGAGGCTCTTCTCTCCTGGCATGACGGTCTGCGGCCATTTCACCACGCGGACAATCGATGGCGAATAAAACATCACTTCACACCTGAACTTGCCTTCCCCGACGTCAAGGCGCACGCCTTGAGCTGTCTGCTCCACGCTCTGTGCCAAAACAGGCAGGCACACGGCAAGCACCGTCAAGGCTGCGGATAAATATCGAAGTGTTTTCATTGATATGTGTTTTTTACAGTTTTTAAATATAACCATTACAAAGATAACAATTAACCGCATAAAAGCGAACCATCAACCACAAGCCTTTCATGAACCTTGGTTTCCACCGCATTGCCCAAAGTGGCATTTTTCACGCAAAAGGTCAATAATTAGGGCCATTCAGTAAATGTCCCTAATTAAAAACAACTAATTGTAAACGCCGAGGTGGTTGCCAAACCAATCTTGTCGACAACCACCTCAGCGTTTATTCAAAAAACAATCTGTGTGTCTTTGCATCAGAATTGTATCTTCTTGCTTCCACTGCCATTGTTCTTCGTGGAATTGCCGGAATCTTCATCACCGGCCGAATCCTGAATTACAGGCACATGTACCTTGGAACCTCGCTTGAATGTCGGATTTTTCTCAAATACCGATATTACTGCATCATCATCAAGTTCTTCGGGTTTCAACACCATATATTTGTTTTTGGCGCGGCTTTGATTAGTCTGGGCTACCGCATCACTGCCATAAACCTCCTCTATTGTTATCTTGGGTTCTTTCGGGGCGTCATCCGAGTGACCCGAAGTCTCCTTCCCGAGCGACACGTCAAAACCTGCGGCAAGAATTGTCACTTTTATCTTAGAGCCAAGGGTATTGTCGACAGTGACACCCCATATCACATCCACTTCGGTAGCAAATTGAGCCATGAATTCCTGCATCTCCTTTATTTCACTCATGACAAACGGATGCTCCTTCTGCTCGGCAAAATAAATGTTGACAAGAATACGCTTAGAACTGTACACATCGCGGTTTTTCAACAACGGAGAATTCAATGCGTCGCGTATGGCCTTGGTCATTCGACGCTCGCCTTCACCATATCCCGAACTGATTATTGCCACACCACCATCGCGCAATGTGGTGTTTACATCGTTAAAGTCAAGATTTATGCGACCTTGGCTTGTTATCAGTTCCGAGATGCTTCGTGCCGCTGTTGTCAACGTGTCATCGGCCTTGCCGAACGCATTCAAGAAGTCAAGTTCTTCATAAATTTCGGTCAACCGCTCGTTATTTATTATCATCAGCGCATCGACGAATTGTTTCATTTCTTCGGCTCCCTTCAACGCTTTCATGATTTTCTTCTCCCCTTCAAAAAGGAACGGAATCGTCACGATGCCCACGGTCAACACGCCTTTTTCTTTAGCTATGCGAGCCACGACAGGAGCCGCACCGGTACCTGTACCGCCACCCATGCCGGCAGTAATGAATACCATCTTTGTTGCATCGTCAAACAAGCCTGCAATTTCATTTTCACTTTCTTCGGCGGCATTGCGAGCCACGTCGGGCATGTTGCCGGCACCGAGTCCATGTGTGGTATTAGGTCCTAAAAGCAATTTCTTAGGAACCGGGGAATTAAGCAACGCCTGCTTGTCGGTATTACAAACGACAAACGACACGCCGCTTATATTTTGCTCGTACATGTGGTTGACTGCATTGTTTCCTCCACCGCCAACACCGATTATCTTTATTATTGTCGGATAACTTTCTTTTTCTTGAAAGTTAGGCTCGTTGTCCATTATCTTTGAATCGTCAAACATTGTCGTCAATTTTCTTTCTTGTTAATAAAATTCTTATCCGAAGGCCCGCTTTTTACTCCCTGTTGTCGCGAGCAGAGTTGTCATCGTCATCAAAAGAATCGTCTGCTCCTTCAAGCAATTCAGTCGTCCGTTTCTTAAAATTCTGATAAAATCTCAAGAATTTGTTTGAACCGTGAGATTCCGTGTTTGAAATCTTTTTTCCTTCAGGCTTCTCAACTTCCTCTTCGCTCACCTTCTCGTCTTTCTTTTCTTCTTCCTCGACAGGAGGTACAACTACCTCTTCGGTAACAGCAACAGGATCTTTAACACAACTGTCATTAACGCCAATCGTCGATGCAGCATGGGCAAGTATGGAAATGACCTCGGTGTATTCTGTTCCGCCGGCAGCTTGCGAATATAATCTTATCCTTGGAGGAAGTCCACCATTACGCACTTTCAATTTCGTCATTTGCTCCACCAGACGGCCAAATCCGTTAAGCAATGCCCCGCCACCCACAAGAACTATGCCGGCTGCGATGTGCTCACGAGGTATGCCCGAATAAGAAATTTGCTCGTTGATGTTTGCAACAATCTCTTCCGACCGTGAAATAACATAATTTTGGACCTCGCTCGACTGTATGCCCTCTATAAGAATGCTGCGACCCGACTCCGAAGCCATAGCCTTGCCGGTTGTCTTTTTTATCTCCTCGGCAGCATCTTCAAGCATGTTGAGATTAGTCAAGTCGCGTGTTATCAACCTGCTGCCCATTGGCAATGTGACAAGATAATGCAACACGCCACCGCGATATATTGAAACAGTTGTCGTTTCCGCTCCAAAGTCGACAAGCATGCAACCAAGTTGACGTTCTTCATTGGAAAGCACCTGTTCGGCCACGGCAAGAGGAGTTATCACATAACCCTTTATGTCATATTGTTGCGATTCGAGCGAACGTCTAATGTTCATTTTCAACGTACTCTTGGCGATTATGCCGTTGAACACAACCTTTATCGAAGAACCGTATGTCCCTATTGGATTCAATGTTTCATTATTGTCAATAAAGTATTGGCATGGTATCACGTCGAGAATGTCCCCTTGAACTTCGGCCTCCGAATAGAAACGCTTGCGCAAAGATTCTATGACATTTTCGGTAATCATGCTTTCTTCATCAAATGATGTGGAAAATTGCATTTCATAATTACGAACCGACCGACCACTTATGCCAACAAACACGCCGGTTATCTTCTTAGGCGCGATGTGCGACTCCAAGCGTGAAATCACTCGGTTTATCCTTAATTTCGTCTCTTCCACATTTTGCACGCACCCATATTTCACGCAGTCGACACCTCGCTCGGCTTCAATGTCGACTACATTCACTCCTCCGTTAGTGTTAGGCTCCCCTACCACGCCAACAATCTTGGAACTGCTTATTTCCAATGCTACGACATACTGCTTGCTTTCCATAACTATATTTTTGCTTTCTCAATATATTCTGTTTAAATCGCACACCTTTTCACCATCAATCGGTAAAAGCCTTTTTGACTCGTGAACTAGCGCTCATGCCTTCGTTCCCGGATGGCGATTCTTTCTTTTCGTTCGATGAAGAATCTCCGGTATCGGCCACAAGGCCTTTTATGTTTACCGACTCAAGCGACGGTGCTTGTTCATCTTCTTCAGGATCATAAGGCACTTCATACGGCTTTTTCTTGCTTCTTAAAGTGCCCACCACTTGATAGTCCCACTTGAGCGATATTTCGGAATATGCGTTCCACCCCTTGTGCGGCATGACCTTTTTATAAAACAACATGAGTTTTTTGAACTTTGATTCAAAATCCCTTGCATTTCCCATGTTCACCACATGTCCGCATATCGACGGAATGATAAACACATTGTTTGAATCCCTCACCGAATACATGGTGACAAGTTCGTCAAGTTCGGGATGGCTTGCCACATGCTCAATCATCGGCAACAACGAAGTTGGCTGGTATCGTCCTGTAAAATCCCCTTCCACCACAGGCACATCTATGTGATAACGACCGTCGGCAGCCATCCGTTTGCCAGCTCTATTGACATAATACACCGACGAATCGCCATTGTCATATACTCGCATGACTGGCATGAATTGCCGGGCTTCAATTACAAGTTCGTCATTATTGGCAATGTAGCATTCCACATTTTCAAGATAATCGCACTTGTCAAGTATCCGCTCTATCTCTTCGGTATTTATGCTTGTTATAAGTTTGCCTTCGGGATAAACATTGTGTGTGTGTAACTCGTGCATGATTCCTTTGCGTGTTATGAATGTCACCGAGTCATCATTGACAATGTGCACATCCACGGCACGGCACGACTCAAGCCTCGACCTATGGTCGGCCCAAACCGATGCCGCCACAATCATTGCGACGCATGCTATAAGTAATATGTTCTTGACAAGAAGTTTCAATGTTTATCTTTTATGATTTTGCAAATCGCAGGAAGATAGTTACATATGTCACCTGCACCTGCTGTCAATAACACATCAAAATTATAATTTTTAATCGTACTAATCAAATTTGCCTTGTCGCAAATTGCTTTGTACGGGCATTTTATATCTTTGAAAATAATCTCGGACGTGACTCCCGGAATCGGTTTCTCGCGAGCTGGATATATGTCAAGCAAAATCACCTCATCGGCAAGAGACAACGCCTCGGCAAATTGTGTGGCGAAATCCCGTGTGCGGCTGTACAGATGCGGCTGAAATATCACCGTCAGTTTCCTGTCGGGATAAAGATCTCTCACCGAACGTATGCTGGCTTTCAACTCATCGGGATGGTGGGCATAATCGTCAATCACGACTTTCCCTTTCGGTCCCGGCTCCTTCAGCCAGAATTCAAACCGGCGCTTGGTTCCTTGGAATGAAGCCATAGCCCGACGCATGTCATTACCCTCGACTCCTGCCAAATGGCATACGGCCATGGCCGCAACGGCGTTTTCAATATTTATGTCGACAGGTACTCCAAGATTTATATCTCTAACCTCGATATCGGGGCCAATGAAGTCAAACACGATTTCACCGTTACCTTTCCTTATGTTTGCTGCATGAAAATCGCCCTCTTCCTTGGAATAAGTGTAAATCTTCACGTTGTCGTTCACACGAGGTTTCATTTTCAAGCCGGTGTGCATTATAAGGCATCCTCCGGGTTTGATTAATTCGGTGAAATGGGCGAAACTTTCCAAATAAGCCTCTTCGGTCCCGTATATGTCCAAATGGTCGGGATCGGTGGCAGTCACCACGGCAATATAAGGACTCAGCCAATGAAAAGACCTGTCAAATTCATCGGCTTCTATCACCGTATAATCACTTTTATCGCTTAAAAGCATATTGCTTCCGTAATTACGCAACACTCCGCCGAGAAATGCATTGCAGCCTATTGGCGATGTGTTCAATATGTGTGCTGCCATGCTCGAAGTGGTTGTTTTGCCATGAGTCCCCGAAAAACACAGCCCGAGCGAGTTATGAGTTATGATTCCAAGCAATTGCGCGCGCTTGACCACTTCAAAACCATTTTCCCTGAAATACCGCAATCCTGCATGAGTTTCGGGAACTGCCGGTGTATATACAACCAGTGTTTTCTTCGGGTCGCGGCAATATGACGGTATCAAGTCGGCCGATTCGTCATAATACATTTCCACTCCTTCTGATGCAAGTTGAGAAGTCAACTGGCTTGGAGTCAAGTCATAACCTGTCACTCTGTACCCTTTTGCAAGGTAATAACGTTCAAGGGCGGCCATTCCTATGCCACCTGCACCCACAAAATATAATGAATCAAATTGCATCATCTTGTATAACTTTCTTTACAATTCACATTTCATTATTTACTGCCTTTCAATATCGACTCCATGCAATCCACGATGTGTCCTGCCGCATCGGGCAATGCCATGCCGGCCACATTGGCCGACAACGACGACAACAATTCATCGTCAAGCACCGTGTCAATCATTTTTCCAACAAGGACATTGACAGCATCAACGTCGCGTATCATCAACGCCGCTTTCTTGTCAACAAGGGCCATGGCGTTCTTAGTTTGATGGTCTTCGGCCACATTGGGCGAAGGAACAAGTATAGATGGCTTGCCGAGCAATTGCAACTCGGAAATGGAACTTGCACCGGCACGACCCACCACGAGATCGGCCGCCCGATAAGCCACATCCATGTCGGCGATAAATGGCATTCTCAACACATTCTTCACCTTTGAACGCTCAAGAGCTTCACGAGTATCGGCATCATAATACTTTCCCGTTTGCCATATCACCTGCAAATTGTCGCTTTTTTCACCTAATAATCCGAGGCCGGCCTTTATTCCTTCATTAATTGTTTTTGCTCCAAGGCTTCCACCCACGACAAGAATCGTTTTTTTTGCCGGGTCAAGCCCGAGCCGGGTTACCGCTTCATCGCGCGACAACGCACACTCAATGAGATTGCGACGCACGGGATTACCTGTTTTAACAATCTTTTCCTGCGGGAAAAAACGTTCCATTCCGTCATAAGCGACACAGATGGCATCAGCCTTGGCTGCGAGCAATTTATTTGTCACGCCTGCATAGGAATTTTGCTCTTGTATGAGTGTGGGTATATGCATCTTTTGTGCGGCTTTCAACATTGGACCGCTTGCATATCCGCCCACTCCGACAGCCATGCATGGTGAAAAATCTTTCAATATCTTGCGAGCCATGCGCATGCTCTTGAACAATTTGAACAGCACTTTCACATTCTTGAATAAATGTTTTCTGTCAAATCCGCACACAGGCAGGCCAATTATCTTATAACCCGCAGCAGGCACTTTCTCCATTTCCATGCGATTCTCAGCTCCGACAAACAATATTTCAGTGTCGGGGTTGCGTCGTTTTATTTCATTTGCTATGGATATTGCAGGGAAAATGTGGCCTCCTGTGCCACCTCCGCTTATCAACACCCTTTTCATGACATTTCCCATCATCGTTACGCAAAATTAAAACTGTTGTTAAATCTGTGTAGGGTTCTCAGCCTCCAAGACCTTGGATGTGGAACCTTTCCTTTTCCCGGCATCCGTCTTGCCCGATGAATTGCTTGTAACGGCAAACTTGCTGACACTTATCATGATTCCGAAAGCTATGTTTATCACCATTATGGCCGAACCTCCGGAAGAAATAAGCGGCAACGGCTGTCCCGAAATGGGGACGGCTCCGCAATTTATCGCTATGTGCGACAATGCCTGCACAGTTATCATCACAGCCATTCCCATGATGAGCAAGGCCGGAAATGCACGTTTGCATTTAAACACAATCGTCACTGCACGCGCCAGCAACGCAAGATAGAGTACAAGGACGAATATGCCACCAGCCAGCCCGAGTTCCTCCACTATTATGGAATAAATATAATCGGAGAACGAAAGAGGCAACCGGCTGCATTCCCTCGAATTGCCGGGCAGCACGCCCCATATTCCGCCATGCGCTCGTGCCATGTAGGCATATTGTTCCTGCAAGTATTCACTTGTCAACGGATGATTCAGGCAGCTGTCTTCATTCCAGTCGAAACGAGCAAGACGCTTTGAACGCGTGCCGCTGCGATCCACCGTGACACGATTATCCTTTTTTACTGCCTCATCGGCCACAGTGGCACTGCTCATTATCTGCTCCACTGCAATTCCCGAATCTGGTTGTTCTGCCGACTCGGCTTTTTCCTTAATATGCGAATATCCAAAGTAGCATAAAGCTGCAATCATATAAAAGACAAGCACAAGCAAGAATTTTTTTATCTGTATGCCGCCTATTAGCAATATCGCAAGACTGATGCCCATCAATATTGCCGTATTTGTAAATCCTTGGCTGTACGTCAAGCCTCCAAACACCAGCACAATGATCGCGCTAAACACTACGCCGACAGTCTTTACGCCTCCCGGCATCTGATATCGCGACATTATCCATGACACCGCTGCCACCACTACAAGTTTGGCAATCTCCGACGGTTGCACCGACACGCCCATGACTGAAAATGAACGCAATGCTCCGTTCACATAATCGCCCTTGAACAGCACATATATCATCGAAGCTATGGTGAGCACGATGGCCACAGGTATCCATGGAATTATTTTCTCGTAAGAAAAATGCTGGACTACGAACAGCACCACGCCACCTGCCAGCAGTGTGCCGGCATGTTTTATTAGCGGACCGAAAACTCCCGAATACCCAATCATCTGGCTCGAAGCACTATATGCCTCAAGAACCGAGATGAAGCATAACATGAAGTATATGCCCCAAATCCAAGGATCGCCATGATTTTTGTTTTTCTCGGCAACTTTCACATTGCCGGTACCACTGTTCTTCATCCTATGCTCTCTACGATTTTATATATAATTGTAAATATCTCATTTCAAAGCTTTGACGCAAGCCTTAAACTGATGCCCGCGATCTTCATAGCTCTTGAACAAGTCAAAACTTGCACAGCATGGGGACAATAACACCGTGTCGCCATCCATCGCAAGTTTGCGGCACTTGGCCACAGCTTCTTCCATGCTGCCGGCATCTTCCATCACAGGAACTTTTCCTTCAAAGAATTCATGCAATTTGCGGTTATCCACACCAAGGCAAACGATGGCTCTTACCTTCTTCTTGACAAATTCTTCTATTTCGCTGTAATCATTACCCTTGTCCTTGCCTCCCAGTATAAGCACAACGGGAGTATTCATACTTTCAAGGGCATACCAGCATGAATTGACATTTGTGGCCTTGGAATCATTCACATATCTCACGCCATCGACTGTTCTCACATACTCAAGTCTGTGTTCCACGGCTTCAAAGTCCTCAAGCGCACCGCGTATCACATCTTTTTTTATGTCGAGTATCGCAGCCGACAATCCAGCCGCCATGGAGTTGAAAATATTGTGCAATCCTTTCAATGCAAGGTCACTCTTGTTTATTCGCAACAAATCTCCGTTATCCTTCAACACGACAGTCTCATTGTCGACATAAGCCGCGGCCTCGGTGTCACAATTTTCCGAGAACGGGTACATTCGAGCCTCTACATTCAGTCGCTTTAATTGCGCTGCGATAATAGGGTCATTCTCCCAAAAAATGAACGAGTCTTCACCGGTCTGGTTTTGCAATATTCTGAACTTGGCTGCAACATAATTTTCCATTTTGTGGTCGTAACGGTCAAGATGGTCTGGAGTTATGTTGAGCAACACGGCTATGTTGGCCTTGAATTCATACATGTTATCGAGCTGGAAACTACTCAATTCTATCACATACACGTCGTGATGTTCCGTGGCCACCTGATAAGCAAGACTACGGCCCACATTGCCGGCAAGCCCCACGTCAAGGCCGGCCTTTTTCAATATATGATATGTAAGAAGTGTCGTCGTGGTCTTACCGTTACTTCCGGTAATACACACCATCTTGGCATCGGTGTATCGACCGGCAAACTCTATCTCGGATATGACCGGGATGTTCTTGCTTTTCAATTTAACAATAACAGGAGCATCGTTTGGAATACCCGGACTTTTTACCACTTCGTCGGCACATAAAATTCGTTCTTGCGTGTGCTTGCCTTCTTCCCATTCCACATGGAACTCATCGAGTTTCTCCTTGTACTTGGGAGCAATTGTTCCCATGTCGGACAAAAAAACATCAAAGCCTTTTACCTGTGCAAGGACAGCAGCACCCACGCCGCTTTCACCTCCACCCAATACAACTATACGTTTCTTGTCTCCCATAATCATCTTATTTTTAATGTCACAAATGTTATTACAGCGAGAAATATCGCCACTATGAAAAACCGCATCACTATCTTCGACTCGGGAATTGCCCTTATGGGTCGCTGGATGAGCGCGTCTACACCCGAATTGCCTTGAACTTGAAAATGATGATGGAGCGGTGTCATCTTAAATATCCTTCGGCCGGTGCCTGTGCGTTTCTTGGTATATTTGAAATATGCCACTTGCAGCATCACCGACAAATCTTCTATAAAGAAAATCGCGCACAAAATTGGGATAAGTAATTCCTTGCGTATCAATATGGCGAACACTGCTATTATGCCGCCAAGAGTAAGACTGCCCGTATCACCCATGAAAACTTGAGCCGGGAACGAGTTATACCACAAGAACCCTATTGTGGCTCCGATAAATGCGGCGGCAAACACGACAAGTTCGGAGCTATCGGGTATATACATTATATTAAGATATGACGAATAGATGACATTACCACCCAAATAACACATGATGGCAAGAGCCACGCCTATTATGGCCGATGTCCCTGTGGCAAGGCCGTCAAGTCCGTCTGTGAGATTGGCTCCATTGCTTACGGCTGCGACAACAAATATTGTGACGAGAATAAATACAATCCAGCCGCCAGTCTCTGCATGGTCACCCATCCACTTGGTAAGGCTCGAATAATCGAAGTTGTTGTTCTTGACAAACGGAATAGTCGTTTGCGCTGCCTTTATATCCTCATTCTTATGCTCGATTACGACCTCCTCGTTCACTTGATCATACACTTCTATGTTTTCCCTCATCACGATGTCGGGGCTCAGGTACATTGTCAAGCCTACTATAAGTCCGAGACCCACCTGCCCTATTATCTTGAATTTTCCTTTCAATCCGTCCTTGTCGTGATGCGCAATCTTTATATAATCGTCGGCAAAACCGAGCGTGCCCAGCCATATGGTCGACACGAGCATCAGTATCATGTATATATTATCGAGCTTGCCGACAAGCAGGCATGGCACAAGAATCGAAATTATTATGATGATTCCGCCCATTGTGGGTGTGCCTTTCTTGCTCATCTGCCCTTCAAGACCGAGGTTCCTTACAATCTCGCCCACCTGCATCAACTGGAGTTTGTCGATTATGCGGCGTCCTATCACCATTGCAATGAACAATGACAATATCAACGCCATTCCTGAGCGGAATGTCAAGTAATTCATCAATCGCGCTCCCGGAACATCAATTTGTTCCAAATATTGGAATAGATAGTACAACATGTCTCTTATTCTATATCTTATTTATCTTCTTTTTCATTCAAGAAAATTTCTTGTAGCACTTCCTTGTCATCAAAATGATGCTTGACTCCTTCAATTTCCTGATAATCTTCATGCCCCTTGCCGGCCACGAGCACCACATCGCCCGGTTCGGCAAAACAAGCGGCAGTCTTGATGGCTTCACGACGGTCAGAAATTTTAAGCACATGCTTGCGCTCGGCATCTTCAAGCCCGGCTTCCATGTCCTTCAATATCTCGTCGGGATTCTCAAAGCGCGGATTATCGGAAGTGAGAATAAGCCTGTCGCTGCGAGTAGCGGCCTCATGAGCCATTATCGGGCGTTTCCCTTTGTCGCGATTGCCTCCTGCTCCCACCACGGTGATTATCTTGCCATTATTTCCAATGACATCCCTGATAGTTTCAAGCACATTTACCAATGCGTCGGGAGTGTGTGCATAGTCTACTATGGCTGTGTATCCACGAGGAGAAATCAACGTCTGGAAACGTCCGGCCACAGGCACAAGCATGCTCATCTTCACTATCACTTCCTCCTCGGGAAAGCCAAGTAGTATCGAAGCCCCATACACTGCCAAAAGATTATAGGCGTTGAACTTGCCGGTAAACAACACTTCAACTTCCTTGCCATTCAAGTCGAGCAAAGTGCCATTCAAGCGACTTTCGATTATCTTGCCTTTGAAGTCGGCAAGGGTGCGCAACGAATATGTATGCTTGTCGGCCCGACTGTTCTGCACCATTACAAGTCCAACTTTATCATCGGCATTGACAAGTGCAAATGCTTCCTTTGGAAGTCCGTCAAAGAAACTTTTCTTTGCTTTGATGTAATTATCAACAGTCTTGTGATAATCAAGATGGTCGCGAGTGAGATTAGTAAAAATTCCGCCCTTGAACACAAGCCCGTCGATGCGATGCTGAACACATGCATGGGAACTGACTTCCATAAAAGCATATTCGCATCCGGCTTCCACCATTTCATGCAATAGTCTGTTTAATGTCAACGGGTCGGGGGTTGTTTGGTCGGCATGAACAACTCTCTTGTCAATGATATTTTTTACCGTTGACAGCAATCCGGCCTTGTATCCAAGCAATTGAGACATTTCATATAGCAAAGTGGCTGTAGTCGTCTTGCCATTGGTCCCCGTGACACCGACGAGATACAACTGCGATGACGGATTGTCATACCACTCCGAAGCCAAGTGTCCCAATGCCACAGCACTGTTTTCAACAACCACATAACACACATTGCCATCAATTGTTTCAGGCAATTGCTCGCACACAACAGCCACAGCTCCTTCCGAAACAGCCTTGTCTATGAAAGCGTGCGCATCGACTGTCACACCTCGCACGGCCACAAACATTACTCCCGGAGACACCTTCCTTGAATCACACACCAAATCACGGATGACTTTACCGGTATCTCCTATTATCTGTTTGACTGCAATCGAGCTGATCAGTCTATCAAGTGGTTTATATTCATTTTCCATACAAATCCGTTTTTAATTTCTCAATGCAAGTTCAATCACTGCACCTTTTATCAATTTCGAGCCGGGAGGCAAACTTTGCCTATACACATATCCTGTCCCGGTAAATCTCACCTTCATTCCTGCTCCTTCAAGCACATTTATCGCATCGCGCAATCCCAAGCCTATGACATCGGGCACTTCCCCGGCAGCTACAGTTCCCGGAGTCCTGAATTTCCTGTGATTCTTTAACGATGCTTGTTCCACAAGGGCAGGATAACCGCCATCGACCCTGGCATAAAGCGTACTGTTGACAACGCGGCCTAAAGAATCTACATCGGCTTCATAATCGGCATGGCTGCCCAACAAGCCTCTGGAATACATCTTCAAGGCAATGTTCTTGAATACCCTTCCACAACTGCGGGCTGCGCCATATTTCCCTTTTTCAAAAATCACTATGCATGAATACTTCGGGGCATCGTAAGGGAAAAAGCCGCAAAACGCGTACCTCTTCTTACGAGTATAAAGCCCGTTCTCCGATATGTAACATGTTCCCGTTTTACCGGCAAGCTCCACAAGATTATTGCGTAGGCTTTTGCCTGTCCCATGCGGGTCATATACCACGCTGCGCATCATCTCCCTGAGTTTTATCGCATTTGCATGGCTGCATATACGTTCTCTCACATAACTGATTGGAACTATCGAATCGGCTATTTCATCATGCATGAATTTCTTCACCAGATGCGGTCTGACAAACATGCCATCATTGGCTATCGCGTTATACATGGCAAGAGTGTATATGGGCGGAATCGTCACGCCATATCCATAGGACATGCGCGACAATTGGATTCTGTTTTCGTTATCATGCTTCCCAAATACCATTCTTGGCGGTATCTCTCCGGCTATGCCCACATGCAACAAATCGAAAAATCCCAGTTCGGCAAGCCTGTCCTTGAAAGCAGTCGGCTGATTACCATACTTGCCTGTTATAATTTTTGCAATACCGATGTTTGACGAATGTGCGATAACCTCGGTAATGCTTTTAGTGTCGCTCGCATGCGCGTCGGTGATGCCACCGCCCCTCGAGTAATTCCAATATCTGCCTGTTTCCATTCGCGCATTAGTGTCAATTACTATACTGTCTTCCAGCGCCACAAGCATAGATATGACTTTCATTACCGAACCCGTTTCATAGCCGAGGAATGCATGATTCATACGTTCTATGTAATCGGTGCGCGCCCTGTTAAGGTCAAAATTGGACACCGCCTTTATCTCTCCTGTCGCGACTTCCATCACAACGGCAGTAGCCCATTCAGGCTCCGCTTCCTTGCACATGTTATAGAGTTCCTGCTCCACAATGTCCTGTATGCCAATGTTGATGGTAGTAACTATGTCGTAGCCATCGACTGCCGGCACATGTTCCCAAGCGAGGGTGCGGACTGTCGACTGGATAGCGCGTTTTTCCCCGTCTTTTCCATACAACAACGTGTCGAGAGCCTTTTCAAGCCCCGACGTGCCATGCATCACTCTCGCATCGGCATGTACCGAACCGATACTTCGTGAAGCTATGTCGCCAAACGGCTTACACCGCTTATATTGCTCATAAAAAACCAGCCCCGACTTGTTGCGGCCCTTCTTGAAGAAAGGGAACTTCCTTAATCGTTCTTTCTGAGCATAAGTGAGGTCGCTTGCCAGCTTGTAGGATCTAAGCCCGCGGGCTCCTGTCCCACGCTTTTTGAATTTGCCCTCAAATTCGGCACGCCACCAGTCACTGTTTTTCCCATTAGGGAAGAAACGAGCCATGCTGTCGGCAAGAGCCGGCAAATAATGATAAAAAGTATCAGCTTTTATGGCTTCACTTTCCCAGTCGATGATGGCATCATAATATACGACATTGGCGGCCAGTATGGCACCGTTATCGGCAAGGATGCGGCCACGTTCGGGAACCGAAATGACGGTGTCGTTAAACGACATTGCGGCCTTTTCATTCCAAGCATCGGCCTTAACGACAGTCGTCTGCACAAGTCGGTACACAATAATGAACGAGACAATGGATATTGCCATCGACACAAATATGAATCGCCATATTATCAACGACTTGTTATTTTTCCTTTGCCTACTCGCCATCTTCAATAAGTTTATAAGGTGGTTGCTCCGGAGCCCTCAGGTCAAGCCCCAACGTGTCGACAAGCTGTCTCATTGTTTTTTCTCTTATCTTGGAGAAATAATCGGCACTCGACTGGATGAAATATGTCTGTGACACTTCCAACTTCGATTCCAAATTGGAAATACGTCGCATCTCAAGCTGCCCTGAATATTTATTGGCTATTGAACCCATCACCACAAACAACAAAAGAGCGACCTCCGGGAAATTGCGTTTCCAAAATTTCACCGACACAATCCTACCGGTAAACACTCCCAGAATACCTTTGAGCAACCGTTTAAGACCCATTAAAATCGACTGTTTTGTCATAACTCTTAATCTTATTTAGCACTATTATCTTCGGCTATGCGCAACTTTGCGCTTCGCGACCTCGGATTGCGAGCGATTTCTTCCTCACTTGGCACTATGACTTTGTTGTTAACGAGTTTGAAAGGAGTAGCAACCCGGCCGTAAAAATCTTTTTCTTGACGACCTTCTACATTTCCGGTCTTCAAGAAATTCTTGACAATACGATCTTCTATCGAATGGTATGTAATGATTACTATGCGACCCGAAGGCTTCAAGACTTTCAACGATTGCTCCAGCATCGTCTTCAAAGCCCACACCTCATTGTTCACTTCCATGCGCAAAGCCTGAAACACCTGAGCCAGCTCTTTTTTCTCTTGCGAAACCTTTATGAAAGGCTTCACCACTTCCAGCAGTCTTTCCACCGTGTCGATAGGCCTATTATTCCTTGCCTTGACTATTGATGCCGCGATTCGACGCGATGCCTTCAATTCACCATACAAGTAGAATATGTTGGCAAGACGTTCTTCGTCATAATTGGCAAGCACATAACGTGCATCATGGTCGGCATCACGGTTCATGCGCATGTCGAGCTCCGCATCGCCACGGAAAGAGAATCCGCGCGATTGGTCGTCAAAATGATGGAACGACACACCGAGATCGGCAAGAATGCCATCGACAGCCGTTTCTCCATAGTAGCGCAAAAAATTGGAAATATATGCAAAATTCCCATGTACAAATGTAAATCTCGAGTCATCTATCCTGTTGGCATACGCATCCATGTCTTGGTCAAATCCATACAAGCGGCCCTTATCTCCCAAACGCGAAATTATGGCACGAGAATGGCCTCCGCCTCCAAACGTAACATCCACATAGCACCCATCGGGCACAATGTCCAACCCGTTGACGCTTTCTTGCAACAACGCCGGAATGTGATATATTTTCCCGTCTTCAGCCATACATTTGGAAATTATTGGCAATTAATAGATTAGACTTTTACAAACCCGTATTTTGGACTTACATTACACACTCTCGTATTTTTTCGTAAAGTTACTTATTTATCATGATAATTTACAAACTTAAATTCATGTTTTTTCCATCTGCGGCACAAAAAGTTATTAACAACCAATTACGCATGCCGTATAACATATTTTGAGCGAATTCTCATCGCACGGCACAGGGTTGTTGCACCTATAGCATTTGCATTTGTAAATTCATCGGACGTACAAGAAAAACCGGCTACCTGACCAGGCAACCGGTTTTAAATAAACACGGAAATTATAGCTTTGATTTGTCTAAAATCCCCTTAGGAATTCAATTTAAATAAAAGACAGGTTTTTAGCAGTTTTTTAAGGTTAAATTATATGCTTTATCGGTGTGGCAAAGTTATCATCGCTACACTTTCGGCTCATTGTAAATTTGCTCATTTTTTTTGTAAAATTGCGAATCTGACAAGATTTAACCAC
>DGYMR06203__coassemble_909_pt1 | contig 25142 bp, 25 predicted proteins | sample DGYMR06203__metabat2_low_PE_039 | metagenome-assembled genome bin DGYMR06203
AATAGATACCGCAACATATTATTGCAGCTACTGCTATGCCCCAATATCTGTTTTTCATGCAGTTGAAGCCTATGGCACAAAATGCTACCGCAAACGGCAACAACGAGAACAATTGCTTTGACAACTCCGACGACTCTGTTATAGTATAAGCCGTGTAGTCAAATCCAGTCCAGCCTCCGTTAAAAGCCACATCAAAGAATGGCAGGAATGTATAAGCTATTATATATATTACTAATAGGACATTCGTAATCGGTTTCATAATTCATAAATCATTATTAATTGCGAATATACGAATTTCCATACATAATAATCCCCATTTGCATATAAAAATATCTTAATTAGCCTCCGACAAAAAAAGCGGGAGTCGCGGCATCCAACATTGATGCCCACGCTCCCGCCATGCCTGAAAACAATTGTTATCTTACTACTACTTTCGTAACTTCAGTGCCGGTTTTCACTATGTAAACTCCCGCTTCACACTGAACCTCTGTCTCATTCTCACTAACGACAATCCCGCTTACAGTGAACACTTTCACTTCATCGACTTCGCCTATTACTTTGATAACGCCGGTTCCTCCCACTACACGGACATTATCCCGTGCATCTTCTGCAATGACGGCCCCGACTCCTGTGGAAATCTGGCTTGCGCCGGTAGGATCAAGGCAAGGACCTTGTTCGCTTTTCTTTATTATGCCCGGAATCTCCATGTAAGTCTTGGCATCGGGCGATTCCATAATATCAATTCCACTTCTCTTCTGGATGTACATTTTCACATCTTCCTTTCCATCCACCGTGGGAAGGCTTGCCGTGAACCAATAAAGGCCATTCTTGTCTCTTTCCACAAATCCACGCATTATGGCATATTCTCCATAATGAGGTATCATCCTGAACACCGTGTATTCCTTGCCATTGGCTTCATACGACTCATAATTGTAAATATTGCGCAATTCATACAGATTGGGATTATCCACGTCATAGGTTATTCCATTCGTTTCTCCTTCGGGCATTATTCTCACGTCGAGAGTGGGAGCTATTGAACCTGAATATTGCCCCACGATGCCTGCCGGAATAGTAGTGCCGGCATATTTTGCCGCATTTTCGGCCGTTCCCAAGTTAAGGACAACCCAGTCGCGTTGGTCATAGTCGCTTGCGACATCTTCTCCTTGCGATTCGCCCGGATTAGGATTCTCTACAAAACGCTCGGTGACTCCTTGTAACGTCGCAGCATAAAGCATGTTGTCAACCGCTTTCACGCCTTCGAGCGGAACATTCACTTGATAGAAATCTCCTACCACGCCTTCAGTGTCGTCATCGCGCACAAACAGCGAAATTGCTCCTATGTTTTCATTGAGCATGATGACCGGGAACATTGTTATCTGCTGCAACGTGAGGTCAACCTTTACGGCATAAGCTCCTGAAGGGACTTTGAACGATGTATCACCGTTTTGACCTATCGCTCCTGCCATTCCTGCCGATAGTTCAGTATCTTTTTGAATAGGCCCGTAACGGTTGGCGTTGAACGTGTCCCAATCATTAGAATCAGCACCGAGCTTGCTGCCGAATGCAAATGTCCCGTAACCGTCGTCGTCAAGGTCGATAATGTCTATGTTGCATATATAAGTACCGGTTGTTGAAGCCATTTCCACAAACACGTTTCCATTTGCAGGATCCCATGAAGTGCCATCTACATCACCTATTATGTAAAGCAATTCGGGATAAGTCGGTGTGATACCTTTCCCGGTATTGACACATGTCACGGTCATGGTTGTCATGTTGACAATTATGTTATACTCGCCGGTTTCTATTCTAAACGAATTGCTTCCGGTCTTGACAAGAGTCGTTTCTTGCTCGTCAAGAATCAAATCATTATTGTTTTGCGCTCCATATCGATCGCGGTTGCATGTGTCCCAGTCACTATCATTAGTTCCGAGCTTGCTCGTAAAGCCGAAAGTCGCATGATGCGTTCCTTCAGCACCTATCTGCACGGTAGCAACAAAAATGTTACTGCCGGCATTAGTCATCTCTACGCCTTTCGTCGGATTCCAAGCGAAATCGTTCCCCTCTACTTCTCCGATAATATAAAGTTGATTGGCACCTTTCACCGTAAACACGCATGCCGACAAAATCAACATCAAAGAAATCAATAGTTTTTTCATCGTAATTTAGTTTATGTTAATGTAATAGGTTGTTAAAAGCAAGTGTCCTTTAATATAAATCATAATCGACTCATTACAAATATAGCAATTCCCAATGATTTAACCACTTGGGAATTGCTATATTTTTATCTGTCTGGTCATTTTTTACAAAAATGCACTGACGGAATGTTGTTGTCAGAGGATGATTTTCCGGGTTATGCAGTCGTTTGCGGTGGTGGCTGTGACGATGTAGATGCCGGGTGTGAAGCCTGCCATGTCGATTTCCGCACTGCCATTGGCCGATTGCGCTGTGGCTATTGTCCTGCCGTTGATGTCGTGAATGGTTGCCGTGATTGTGCCGTTGCCAGATGATGCTGCGGTCACTGTCTTGCCGGCCACTGTGATTGTGATTGCCGGGGCTTGCATTACCGCTGCTACGCTTTGTCCGGCACATGTCGGGTCGCGGTCGTCAAACTCCTCCGACTTGTACACTATCCTGCCGTCGGCCACATTCCGTTCAAAATTGAAATGCAAATCCGATCCATTTGCCGGTTGGAGAGCAAATGGATATGCCAGTTCTCCATAGCCCCATACAACACCGGTTCCTTCGAGAAATGTATAAGTGCCATAATATTGGTCTTGAGCATGAAAAAACTTTCTCATTTTTCCGTCAACTTCAACGAAAGAAATTTCCATTATGTTAATTGATAGCATACTGTCAAATGTATCGCCTTCGTTTAGGTTGAAATCATAAATCATTCGTTCTTCATCACCATATATACTATTATATTGATCTTTCATTAAGAGCCAACCGACAGAAACTTCTTCATCGGGATTAGGAATGAAATAAACTTTTTTATCTTCTTCGCGCAAGAATCCGTGTAGCGTGGCTGTCGCTGTGTCGAGCGTGGCAGTCTGATAAGCATAGCATCGTTTATAAGTCTTGTCGTTTATCACAGTATCTCCTTTCAATTGCAACCTATAGTATTCTACGCCCGGTGGAAAAGAATGTGAAAATACATAACCCCATTCAACACCTTCCCTCACCACCGAGACATACTCGTATTCGGTTTCCTGTGCCTTGGTTGTCAATGCCATCATTAGCATTGACAATATTGCGGTAATATAGTAAAATCTTGTTTTCATATTGGATGTTATTTTAATCGTTGAACATAAAATTTTTAGTGGGCGTGGCCGTTCTCCAAAATCTTGAATTGCGCTGCTGCGATTAGCGAAAAACAGCATAAGATTGATAGAAGTAATAGTTTTTTCATGATCCTACTTGTTTTTAGGTTATTTATGCTTCAATATGTAGTTAATTAAAATTAAGAATGCAAAGAATTTGTTGGAATTACACCCAGCTTTCTGTATAAATATTATTCAAGAACACCCACTGTATTCTCCAATTCAATACTCGATACATATAAAATAGGGATGCCGCACTGAAGCGACATCCCCACTAAAAAATATCATAGAAAAGATTCCTGTTACTTCACTTTCCACTCATAACCATCCCGAGTGTCCTTCACGTCAAACCCTATTTCGGACAGACGATTGCGAATCAAGTCGGACGTAGCCCAGTCCTTCTTTGCCTTGGCTTCCTTGCGAATGTCAAGCAACAAGTCCACTGCTTCTTCATAAGGCTTAAGATTGACATTGCCGCCTCCGGCCTTTTCGTCATAGATGCCAAGGATGTCAAACAAGAACACCTTGAAGGTCTCTTTCAACTCGTCAAGGTCGGCTTGCGAAATGGTAGCTTTGCCATCATTGACCGAATTTATGGCCTTACATGCATCAAAAAGGTGCGCAATGACTATCGGTGTGTTCAAGTCATCGTTCATGGCTTCGTTGCACTTTTCACGCAAATCGGACACATGCACCGTCGATTCGGCCGAAGGAACCAGCTCATTCAAGCGTTTCCAACCATCAAGCATACGTTCGTAAGCCTTCTCGGCAGCCTGCAATGCTTCATTTGAGAAATCAACAGTACCGCGATAATGAGCTTGCAGGATGAAGAAACGTATCGTCATTGGCGAATAAGCCTGCGAAAGGATGTCGGTACGGCTTCCTGTAAAGAACTCTTCAAGAGTGATGAAATTGCCGAGCGACTTGCCCATCTTTTGGCCATTGATTGTAATCATATTGTTGTGCATCCAGTAGCGGACGGCATCATGTCCCGAATGAGCCACCGACTGCGCTATCTCGCATTCATGATGAGGGAACACCAAATCCATGCCACCACCGTGAATGTCGAACGTGTCGCCAAGATATTTCTGCCCCATTGTTGAACATTCAAGATGCCATCCGGGGAAGCCTTCGCTCCATGGAGATGGCCAATGCATTATGTGCTCGGGCGAAGCCTTTTTCCACAATGCAAAATCGGCAGGATTATGCTTTTCCTGCTGGCCGTCAAGCTCACGGGTATAACTTAGAAGTTCATCGATGTTCCTTCCCGATAATTTCCCGTAATGATAATCTTTATTGTACTTTGGCACATCAAAATATACCGAACCGTCGCTTATGTAAGCATAACCGGCATTCAATATCTCTTTGATATACTCTATTTGCTCTATTATATGCCCCGATGCAAACGGTTCTATGCTAGGAGGCAACACGTTGAGGCGTTCCATCGCCTTGTGGTAGCGATTCACATAAAATTGAACCACTTCCATTGGCTCAAGCTGCTCAAGACGCGCTTTCTTGGCAACTTTGTCCTCTCCATCGTCGGCATCATGCTCAAGATGACCCACATCGGTGATATTGCGCACATATCTCACCTTGTAGCCGAGATAACGCAAGTAACGGAACAAGATGTCGAACGTGATGGCCGGTCGTGCATGTCCCAAATGCGCGTCGCCATAAACTGTCGGACCGCACACATACATGCCCACAAACGGGGCGTTCAACGGGACAAATTGTTCTTTCTTGCGAGTAAGTGTATTATATATATATAATGGATTTTCCATAACGACAATCGATTAAACGTAAATGATTTTCATGCATTGAATTGTCGCAATGCAGTGATAATGTCATGCTTGTCCGTTAGGACCCATGTAAGGCGGCATGTTATTGCCATTGTTGCCGGGTACGCGAGGATTTATTTCACCGAATACCGACTCATATTTCTTAATATTGTCCTGCAACGCAAACAGCAATTGCTTTGCATTCTCGGGAGTCATGATGATGCGGCTTTGCACCTTTGCTTGCGGCGTGTTTGGCGCAAGACATATCATGTCAAGGAAAAATTCCGAAGGTCCGTGAGAAATTACTGCAAGATTTGCATACTTGCCCTGCGCTATTTCGGGCGTAAGTTCGATTTTTATTTCTTTTTTTTCTTGTGCCATATTGTTTACTATTTTACTTGTTTGTTCATTTATTGTTTATTGAAATCATAATATTTTTTCTCCGGATAATTGAGGTCGTTCAAATGCACCCTCACAACTTTGCACGAAGGCAAGTTCCAAACAGCCTTTATGCAAAACGAGCCATAGCATCGACGCCAGAAGTAAGCCGTTTGCCCCATCATGTTATGTGCCAAATAGCAATGGACAGTGTCCTCATGCCAAGTCGACTCATCCATTACAAGATAAAACATGCGCGACTTGTTGGTAAATTTGACGCGAGAATATATGTTTATATAATCTCCAGTTCGCCAGATGCTGTTGAGCTTTATAGAATCCATCGGAACAGTCTCCACGAGCCGCCCGTCTACATATCGCAAAGAGTCGGTTATCGCTTGCACGATTCCCTTTGTAGCAATATCGACGCTACCATCGGCAAAAGTATCTATCGGCTCATAATTGAGCAAGACCCTATCTCCTGCTGTCAAACGCTCAAATTCAGTGCCAATGTCATACAATGTCTTGGCAGGAAGATCTTCTGGTGGCAAATATTTGAACACGCTTGCATCCAAGCCGGCATTATACCCTAAATATGTCACCATGTCATATCGGGAATCTCCATATTCGTAATATTCTTCCTTATCGCACGACAATGTCACCGTCGCAACGACAAGCAGCAATAAGACCAATAGTGATTCCTTCATCTTCATGCATCAAAATCTTTAGCCGACTAATGAATCAGGAGCAATTATCATGCCATCGTTCATGTGAACGACTCGGTCGGCATCTTTTGCAAGGACCTCATCATGAGTGACTATTACAAACGTCTGACCCATTTCATCGCGTAACTTGAAGAACAACTTGTGCAATTCCTGCTTGTTTTGCGAATCAAGACTGCCCGAAGGCTCGTCGGCAAATATCACCGATGGATGATTTATCAATGCTCTTGCCACCGCAACGCGCTGTTTCTCACCGCCCGATAATTGAGCCGGTTTGTGCTTTGCACGCTCGGCGAGCCCCATGTAATCGAGCAACTCTATTGCACGCTGCTGCGCTTCCGACTGCTTGTCGCCACCTATGAGAGCAGGTATCATGACATTCTCGACCGCTGTGAACTCGGGCAGCAACTGATGGAATTGAAACACGAAACCTATGTTCCTGTTACGGAAACGGGCAAGCTCCTTGTCACGCAACTTCAACACATCCACACCGTCATAAACAACTTTTCCGCTATCGGGCATGTCGAGCGTGCCAAGAATCTGCAACAACGTGGTTTTCCCCGCGCCGCTCCTTCCAATGATGGAAACGACTTCGGCCTTGCTTATCGTCAACGACACGTCGCGCAACACATGCAACGACCCGTAATACTTGTTTATACCCGTAGCTTCTATCATATATTGCTCAATTTCTTTATGACATGTGCGGCAAGCATGCATCCAAACACGCATGGCATGTAGCTAACTGTTCCATAAGAAGAACGTTTGTTGCATTCGCCATCAGTCATCAATAGCGACGAACGCACTGGCGGCTCATTGCTCCACACGGTCATCAAACCTCGACGTATTCCATGCTCACGCAGCCTCACGCGCACGGCCTTAGCCAGCCCATCGTGGCAAGTATCAGCTATGTCGGCATACTTGACCGCCGTGGGGTCGAGACGACCTCCGGCTCCCATCGACGAAATAATGCCTATCCCTTCACGCAGGCAATATTCTATCAATGCCACTTTAGGAGCTATTGAGTCTATGGCATCGATTACATAATCAAATCCTTGCGCCAACAATTGAGGCACCGTCTCGGCTGTTATGAACATCTTCAAGGCCGACACCGTGGCTTCGGGATTTATATCCTTGATACGATGCTTCATGACATCGACCTTTTCACGATCCAATGTTGAATGCAATGCAGGCAATTGCCGGTTAAGATTGGTTACGCTGACCGAGTCGCCATCAACGATGGTTATATGTCCGACACCGGCACGAACGAGCATTTCAACGGCATAAGCTCCTACACCGCCTACACCCACCACCAGCACACGAGACGCGGCCAATCGCCCGACCGCATCTTCGCCCAGCAACAGGCTTGTCCGTTCATTCCAATTCAAGTTCATCTCAAAATGCAATTGATGAAACGCTTTTTTAATCTTTGTTCCAAAAAACGTTCCGGGCAACGAAGTTATAAAAAAACTTTGAAAAGACATGTGAGCCTTTGTCTAAATTTAGCAATCACATCTTTCATGCTTCACAAAACCATCAAAACGCAAAGATTAGGCACTTATTTCGTACATTTGCACACGAAACAAGCTGTTATTATAAAAATGACCCTGCACGACCAGTTCATAAAGCAAATACGAGACTTATTCCCCGATGAAAGTTCCGAAATGCTCAATGCCATAATGACCACCGACGCCACAGTGTCGATACGCGTGAACGCGGCAAAAACCAAAGCCATGCCCCAACATGCCGAACGTGTCCCTTGGTGCAACACCGGATTTTACCTTCCCGAGCGAGAAGCGTTCACATTCGACCCTGCGTTTCACTCAGGCTTGTATTATGTCCAAGATGCTTCCTCAATGATTTTGGATTACATCATCAGGAAATTTATCGACATGCCTGTCAAGTATCTCGACTTGTGCGCAGCTCCCGGAGGCAAAAGCACAACAGCAGCCGGAGCTTTACCCGAGGGGTCTTTACTCGTTTGCAACGAGATTGTGTCGCAACGCGCCAACATTCTTAAAGAAAACATAATAAAATGGGGCAATCCTAATTGTGTCGTAACAAACGACGACAGTGCCAACATAGGCCGACTTACACATTTTTTCGACGTAATAGCAGCCGATGTTCCATGTAGCGGTGAAGGCATGTTCAGAAAAGACCCTGAGGCCGTGACTCAATGGACACCTTCGCTTGTGGAACAATGCGCCTGCCGTCAACGCGACATCATCGACAACGTGTGGAACGCATTGAAACCAGGAGGATTGTTCATATATAGCACATGCACATTCAATCGCAATGAAAATGAAGACATTGTGGAATACATAATCGACACTTATGGCGCAACACCGCTCAATCTTGACATTCCTCACGAATGGAATATTCATCGCGGATTAGGCAATCTGCCCGAATGCTGCCGCTTCCTGCCGCACATGACTCGCGGCGAGGGCCTGTTTGTGTGTGCATTGCGCAAGCCCGACGGTGATATCAAACCAACAACTGCCAAATCAAAAGACAACCGCAAGAAAGCGGCAAAAAACACGTTAAAAATTGATGATAACGTAAAAAGATGGTTGATTAATGACCAATATTCATTCTCACAACGAGAAGATTTCATCTATGCCATCGACAACCGGCACTTAGAAGCTGTATCCTTGCTGGTCAGCAACCTTCGTTCAATATATGCAGGTATAGGCATTGCTTCGTTAAAAGGCAAAGACATTGTTCCATCACAATCACTTGCAATGAGCTCAATGCTCGACAAGAACCGATTTAACACGGCTGAAATTGACTATCGCGATACCATCGCATTCCTGCGAGGCGAATCTGTCTCAATCGATGCCCCACGAGGCTATACATTGCTCACTCACAATGTGACACCGGTGTGTTTTGCCAAGCAGCTTGGCAACAGGGCCAACAACATGTATCCAAAAGAATGGAGAATACGCAGCACGCATATTCCCGAAACCGAACCCGGAATATTGAAAACCATCTAATTACAATCTTCCGCGCCATTGTCGTGTAACACAAGCAAAGACAATCAATTACTGCAAAAACAATCCTGTAACGCAAATGTAACACAATTGTTACATGTTTCTTATATATTAGAAATAACTTTGCGGCAAGAAAAGATTGTTAAGCATTAATTATGAGGAATTGCATTTTTTTAGTTGTTGTTTTGTTATGCAGTTTTTCGGGTACTTCCCTGGCTCAGCGCATTAAAGGCAGCGACACTGTGTTACCACTGACACAAACCCTTTCGGAAATGTTCATGAATGAAAATCCTCAAGCCACCGTGACAGTCACCGGAGGTGGTAGTGGCGTAGGGATTTCGGCTTTGCTCGATGGAACGACCGACATCGCAATGGCTTCCCGAAGAATCAAATTCGGTGAAAAAATGAAAATGAAGCAAGCCTGGCAAAACCCTTGCGAAGTGATTGTTGCCTATGACGCCCTCGCAATCATCGTAAATCCGTCCAATCCTGTTTCAAAACTGACTCGCGAACAACTGGAAGCAATATTCCGAGGGAAAATAACCAACTGGAAAGAAGTCGGCGGAGAAGATGCTAAAATAATAGTGTATTCGAGAGAAACTTCATCAGGAACTTACGAGTTTTTCAAAGAAAGTGTGCTGCACAACAAAAACTACATGAGCAGCGTGTTGTCAATGCCTGCGACAGGCGCAATCATCCAATCGGTCAGCCAGACCCGAGGTGCAATAGGATATGTGGGACTTGCTTATTTGAACCCTATGGTAAAGGCAATACAAGTATCATACGACCAAGGCAAAAATTACATTGCGCCCTCGATAGAGGCGGCTTTAAAGAAAGAATATCCTGTGGTACGCCCTCTATACTATTATTATGAGAAAACGAATGAAGCAGCAGTGATGCCTTTCATCAACTACACATCCTCGCCCGAAGGACAAAAGAAAACACTTGAAATGGGCTTCATCCCAAGATAATAAATAATCAAAAACAATACTGACTGATGAAAAAATTGATTGACATTGCGGCAAAACGCATCTTCACCGTCAGCGGATTCACTACCAGTGTTGTCATACTGCTCATCATTGCATTTCTTTTCACCGAAGCAGTAGGCTTGTTCAACCAACCGGTAGTGGAAGACGGATATGTGCTTGCCCTAAACAAGCAAAATGATGTCAAAACCCTTAGCGCGTTGCAAATAAAGGACCTGTTTGACGAAGAAATCACAAATTGGGAAGAAGTCGGTGGCAAGGACATGCCTGTAAAAGTATTCCGCCTTGAAGACCTTGATAAAATATACACCGAAGAGCAATTGGGAGATGAGTACCAGTATGCCGGAGACAAGATTGTCGAGCAAATACAGGACAACCCCGGCATGATAGCTTTCGTCCCGACAACCCTTGTTGAAGGCAGGACCGAAATCAACATGATAAAAGACAATACCATCCCGGTGAAAGACGTGCTGTTTGGCACTGAATGGTTTCCTACTGCCACACCGTCGCCCATCTTCGGCATCCTGCCGCTATTGAGTGGCACAATATGGGTAAGCTTCTTCGCAATACTCATCGCATTGCCATTCGGGCTTGCTGTTTCAATCTACCTTGCCGAAGTGGCCAATTCCAAAGTTCGCAAAGCATTGAAACCGATTATCGAGTTGCTTAACGGCATCCCTTCGGTAGTCTATGGATTCTTCGGACTCGCCGTGATTGTTCCTTTGCTCCAAAGGACATTCAATCTGCCTGTCGGTGAATCGGGACTCGCCGGAAGTATCGTGCTTGCCATCATGGCTCTGCCGACCATAATCACGGTGGCCGAGGATGCCATGCGTAGCTGCCCACGCACAATGAGGGAAGCAAGTCTCGCATTGGGTGCCACCCAATGGCAAACAATCTACAAAGTTGTCATCCCATTCTCCATATCGGGCATAACTTCGGGCGTAGTACTCGGCATTGGGCGCGCCATAGGCGAAACGATGGCCGTGTTGATGGTAACAGGTAATGCCGCTGTCATCCCGACAAGCATCCTTGAACCGCTACGCACGATTCCAGCCACCATAGCAGCCGAACTTGGAGAAGCTCCAGCAGGAGGCGCACACTACCAATCGCTGTTCTTGCTCGGCGTAATCCTATTCTTCATAACACTCATCATCAACTCTTGTGTCGAAATAGTTTCGGCCCGCAATAAACTAAAAAGATAATCATTATCATGGCTATAGAAATAAATCAATCTTACGCACGTCGCAAACACGGCATTCAGCGTTTGGCATTCGGTGTGTTCCGCGCATTAAGCTATTGTGTGGTATTGATATTGTTCGTGATTCTCGGATTCATCATCATAAAAGGCATTGGCGTAGTAAACTGGGATTTCCTGACCCAGCCACCAACCGACGGAATGACAAAAGGCGGAATCATGCCGGCCATAGTGGGTACATTCTGGCTCATGGTGGGAAGCGCGATTTTTGCATTCCCCGTAGGAGTAATGAGCGGTATCTACATGAACGAATATGCTCCGCAAGGCAAATTAGTGAACTTTATTCGCACAATGACCAACAACCTCGCCGGTATCCCGTCGATAGTATTCGGCTTGTTTGGCATGGCATGTTTCGTAAACTACCTTGATTTCGGCGACAGTATCCTTGCAGGCTCTCTCACACTCGGGCTTCTTGCCCTGCCTATCGTCATCAGGACAACCGAGGAAGCTTTCAAGGACATTCCAAACAGTTATCGAGAAGGTAGCCTCGCCCTTGGTGCGACCAAAGCCCAGACGATATGGAAAGTACTTCTGCCGATGGCCATGCCTCGTGTAATCACAGGCCTGATTCTTTCGTTGGGACGCGTGTCGGGCGAAACCGCTCCTATCCTTTTCACTTGCGCTGCCTACTTCCTGCCTCGTCTGCCGGAAAGCATTTTCGACCAGTGCATGGCATTGCCCTATCACTTGTATGTCGTGGCCACCAGCGGGACCGACATCGAAGCTCAAATGCCTATCGCCTACGGAACGGCATTCGTGCTGATTGTGATTGTATTAATCATGAACTTGCTCGCCAATGGCGTTCGCAAATATTTTGAAAACAAACTAAAATCGAAATAAAACATATCGCTATATACAAGTATGGACAAAATCGAAGCTAAAAACGTAAATTTCTATTACGGAGACTTCCATGCTCTAAAAGGCATCAGCATCAATATTCCCAATAACCAAGTCGTGGCATTCATTGGCCCTTCGGGTTGTGGAAAATCCACGTTCTTGCGCTTGTTCAACCGCATGAACGACCTAATTCCGGGTTCTCGACTGACAGGAGAAATCCTTATCGACGGCCAAAACATATACGACAAGTCGGTCGACGTGGACAAATTGAGGAAAAATGTCGGAATGGTGTTCCAACGTCCCAACCCATTTCCCAAAAGCATATTTGAGAATGTGGCTTACGGCTTGCGCGTAAACGGTATAAAGGATAAGGCTTTCATTGAAGAACGTGTCGAAACTGCCCTAAAGGGAGCTGCTTTATGGGTGGAAGTGAAAGACAAATTGAAAGAATCGGCCTATGCCTTGTCGGGAGGCCAACAGCAACGCTTGTGCATCGCAAGGGCAATGGCAGTAGAACCATCGGTGCTGCTCATGGATGAACCGGCTTCGGCTCTCGACCCTATTTCGACAGCAAAAATAGAAGAATTGATTTGCGAATTGAGCTCGCAAACAACCATTATAATCGTCACCCACAGCATGCAGCAGGCTGCTCGCGTGAGCAACAAAACCGCATTCTTTTATCTCGGAGAGATGGTCGAATATGACGACACAAAGAAAATATTCACCAATCCTTCAAAAGAAACGACACAAAATTACATCACAGGCCGCTTCGGTTGATGAAATATCCCGAATTCTGACTTATTTTGTGCCTACACAATTCATTATTCACCTCAACATTCACATTTAAGCCATGGTAAAATTTGTAGAGAACGAACTCCAAGCAATAAAGGATGAAGTAAACGAAATGTGGAAACTCGTTTACCAACAACTTGCAGATGCCTGCAAGGCCGTACTTGAAATAGATATCGACCTTGTCGACAAAGTTGTGGCAAGAGAGAAACGCGTAAATGCGTTTGAATTGAAAATCGACAGTGACATCGAGGATTTCATTGCCTTGTACAATCCCGTCGCAGTCGACTTGCGATTTGCGCTCGCAATGCTCAAGATTAACAACAACCTTGAACGAATTGGCGACTATGCCGATAGCATTGCACGTCTCGTAATACGCACCAACTTGAAGCCTGAAAGCAAGGAACTGTTCAAAAAACTGAAATTACAAGAGATGTTCGACTCGGTATTGAAAATGCTGCGCAACACTTACGATGCCTTGCAAAAGCAGGACATCAGCCTTGCAAAAGCCGTTTTTGAAGACGATGAGGTGCTTGACATAATAAACAGGGAGGCTCTTGATACAATTGCCGATTATGCTCGCGAGCATACCGACGAAATCAAGTTGTGTCTTGATGTCGCTGCAATGTTCCGCAAGTTGGAACGTGCCGGAGACCATATCAACAATTTGTCGGAAGAAACGATATTCTACATCGATGCTGAAGTGTTGAAGCATTGCAAGACCATACTACACTCTGATGAGGAAAACAATAATTCTACAGAAGCAAACAACTAAATACAACCTGCATTCATAATACAATGCTTACTTGCGACAGCCTGGTATTGGGATAATGCCGGGCTGTCTTTTTTTATCATGCAAAATGCGCACGACAGGTTCACAAACAGTTACAAAGTCGCATTATAACACAATTATCACTACCTTTGCAGGAGAATATCAGTAATTTTATCGGTAATATGTTTGAAAAAGGTACAAGGGGAAACACCCTGCACGGAATTTTGCTAATCGCGTTATTCTCGTTTGCTGCATTCTATATCGCAGAAATCCCATTTGTCAAAAGTTTGTCATTCAGCCCGCTCATCGTGGGAATAATTCTTGGCATGCTCTATGCCAACAGTTTGCGCAACCGTCTGCCGGAAACATGGGTCCCGGGCATTAAATTCTGTACAAAACAAATATTGCGCACAGGTATCGTCCTATATGGTTTCAGGCTCACTTTGGCCGATGTCGCCGCCGTGGGGCTTCCGGCCATAACAATCGACGCAATAATCGTGGCCGGGACTATCTTTCTCGGTTTGGCCTTTGGTAAGTTACTAAAGCTCGACAACGACACTTCATTGATGACATCGACAGGGAGTGCGATATGCGGAGCTGCCGCCGTGCTCGGAGCCGAACCCGTAGTGAAATGCGAAGGACACAAGACAGCCATCGCAGTATCGACCGTAGTGATTTTCGGAACGATTTCCATGTTCATATACCCAATAATGTATCGTGCCGGGATCCTTTCCGACCTATCTTCACAACAAGTGGCAATATACACAGGCAGCACACTGCATGAAGTGGCCCATGTGGCAGGAGCAGGAAACGCAATGGACCCGACCGACTCGCTTGGAATAGCCGGAACTGCCACAATAACAAAAATGATACGCGTAATGATGCTTGCCCCGGTGCTTATCATAATGGGACTCGTCCTCGCTCGCACTCGCAAAGACCGCAGCAGTGGCAACAATGCAGCTACCGGCAAGAAAAGTAAAATAACCATACCATGGTTCGCATTCTGGTTCCTTGCAATAATATGCGTCAACTCGTTGCTTCAATATTGGTGCGGAGTTGACAACGTGAAAGATATTCCGCTAAATGGAGCCATAGAATACATTGACACGTTCATGCTCACGATGGCAATGACCGCACTCGGCACCGACACAAGCATCCAAAAGTTCAAACAGGCAGGAGCCAAGCCTTTCTACTTAGCAGGGCTGCTATACATTTGGCTCGTTGGAGGAGGTTATCTTCTCGTCAAATACATAACTCCTATGTTCAACTAAGAAAAACATTCCTTAAGCAATGAAAAAAGTTTATGTTCTGCTTGCCGACGGTTTTGAAACCATCGAAGCACTTACCCCAGTGGATATCCTGCATCGATGCGGCATCGATGTATGTACTGTTGCAATAGGCAACAGTAAAACTGTCAAGTCTTCACACAAAGTGACAGTAAATGCCGACTTGCTACTCGACGAGGCCGATGTAACCGATGGCGATGCCATCATCCTGCCCGGAGGATTCCCGGGATATGTAAACCTTGCCGACTCGGTTGAAGTGGGAAACCTTGTGAAATATTACTACGAAAACGGCCGCATCGTGGCCGCAATATGCGGTGGCCCGACGGTACTGAAACGTTACGAAATAGCGACAGGGAAGAAAATAACATGCCATTCAAGCGTACAAGCCGAGATGGAAAGTGATTATGAATATGTCGGCGGCAACGTATGCGAAGATGGGAATCTAATCACAGGAAAAGGCGCAGGATTGTCGCTCGAATTTGCAATCGCGATTGCAAAACGGCTTGTTGATGAATCAACAATGAAAAAACTATTCAACGGATTACAAATCCAGCCTTTATAATCTACACTGAATCTACAAAGACGAACGCGGGGACTGCAAAACAATCCTCGCGTTCGCTTTTATGTGACGCGTGACTTGTACACATGCATCTTTTAATGGCATTACCCTGCGCACAAGCATGTATTTTTGCAAAAATCAATGCCATGAACGAAAATCTTATAGGACAACTTCCTAATGTAGTGCTTGCTATTGCCTTGACTGCCGGGGAATACTTGCTGGTACTGTTTGCCATATTGGCCGACCTTGCAAGTGGATTGCGAAAAGCACGCAAGCGAGGGGAAGCTCGCCGAAGCAAAGCTTTGCGACGAACAGTGGAAAAAGCAGCTACTTATTACAATGCCTTGGCCGCACTGACGATAATCGATGCCATGCAGATCTCCGCCGTGATTTACCTGCGTGCGGCTTGTGGATACGAAAATATCCCGTTATTCCCTGTTTTAACCCTGCTTGGTGCCATCGGCATCGCAATCATCGAGGTTAAAAGCATTTATGAAAAAGCCGACGAGAAAGAGCAACGAAATTTCGACGATGCAGCCGAAATCCTCACACGATACCTAAAGATGATGAATGACAAACAACTATTCAAAGATAAACGCCAATGAAATATTTTACATTACGGGAATTAACAGCATCGGCAACTGCCTCGCGGCTCGGAATCGACAACACACCTCCGCGGCAAGCCGTGAACAACCTTAATGCCCTCGTCACACATCTGCTCGACCCCCTGCGTGAAAAGTTTGGCCGTCCGATATATGTAAACAGCGGATACAGATGCCCGGAATTGAACAAAGCTGTGGGAGGCAGCCTGACGAGCCAGCACCTTACGGGCGAAGCTGCCGACATAACCGCCGGGAATAAACGCGAGAATCGTCGGTTGTATGAACTGCTTCAAAGCCTCAAACTGCCTGTCGACCAGGCCATAAATGAATGCGACTATTCGTGGATCCATGTTTCCTATGGTCCGCGCCACCGTCGCATGTATTTCAGCTTGGGATGAAACGGTCACACTATGCCCATGCGCTGCATCAGGAAATATGCATTGAGGTTATGAGCTACGCCTTCATGCAACTTGTAATCAAACTTCAACGTGTCGTCCTTGATTTCGGCTTCAAAACAGCGATTTGACACCATTCCCGGAAATTCGTCGGCAAGATTGCCCAGCACAAGGTCGTGGGTGGCGATAATGCCGGCGACATTCATTTTCACAAGTTTCCTGACCAATGCAAGCGAGCCCTTTTGTTTATCGGCCGAATTAGTTCCTTTCAATATTTCATCGAGAATCACAAGCATCCGTTCTCCATGCTCCGCGCGGTTTATTATCGTCTGCAATCGGCGCAGTTCGGCAAAGAAATAAGATTCATTGTCGTTAAGCGAGTCGGTAGTGCGCAATCCGGTAAACAAATGTGCCGGGGTGAAAATCATGTCAATGGCACATACCGGGGCTCCAATCAATGCCAACAAGTAATTTACGCCTACCGTACGCAAATAGGTACTCTTACCGGCCATGTTGGCTCCTGTGACGACAAGAAAGTTACCGCATTCCATGTGGCCTACATCATTGCGCACGCATCGTTTGGCATCAATAAGCGGATGTCCCATCCGGCTGGCTGCTATTATGACATGGCCATCAATCTTCGGAAACGTATAAGACGGATTATTGAAAGCAAACGTGGCGAGAGCGCACAACTCATCGACTTTGCAAAGCACATCGTGCCATCGGCCAATCATCCCTTCATGGCGCGCAATCCATCTTTCAACATTCCGAGCCTGCCGGTAATCCCACTGCAATAAAATGTTAAGCACAAGATAACTTAACCAGTTATAGCGTTGATCCATGTTTGAAAGCAATTTAGCCAACTTGCGCGAAGCTTCCGAAGCCAGTTCATCGCCCGTACGCAACCGGCTTTGGAACTCCATCATCAGCTCCGACTCAAACCTGCCGTTCTCTATCTCGCTCAACAAATTATGATAAATCGACACCGTATTCACCACCTTGTCGACACTGTCATGCAACTGTCCTACTTTCTTGCTGCCTAAACTGGCAACAACCAACGACAGGACGGCACAAGTTTCAATCCACACCGACACGTCAAGGCCTAAAACGGCCATGACCACCAATATGGCCAATACCGACGGGAACAAGAAAATTGATACTGTCTGCCACTGTCTCAACTTGCAATTGGCAAAATTGCAAGCCGACATGTCCATATCTGTTTCATTGTCTCCTTTTGCGACCAATCCCAATGCCTGGAATCTTATCCTGAACGATTCCATTCCTGCCAGTTCTTTTATCGCTTCCTGCCGTCTCAAAATCTCCTCAGTCGACAATTCGGGCTTTACAAGGCTGCCGGCAAGCAACCTCTCTCCGCCTTTTGTTGCCGTCGAATTCAGCAACGTGAATATTGACCGCTGTCCAAACAGGTCAAGGTCATAGCTGTATTCATGTCGTGGATTGACATATTCCCCTCCACCATCGAGAGTGTCAAGTTCAAGATTAATGCGCCTCATATTATCTGTTGCCACTCGGTTCAATGCCTTCTGCATGGTTATTTTGCCAAACAACTTGTTATGTTTTATCACAAGCACCAAAAACAACACTACGCCGACAGCCAATGTTGACCCGACAAGCACGGCTTCGCCCCACCACGCCCAAATGCAGGCAATGGCAGCGACAACAATCGCAAGACGCGCCACCGACACTGTCGCAGTCAGCCTCGACAATCGTGCCAATTCCTTTTCGGCACCGTCCTTTATTCCCTCATAATACTCTACAGGATTCTTCCCTTCCATATTTTCAAAATAGTATTCTATCTTCAGGCAAAGTTAACAACAAAGGCAACCGAAACCAAATTCCGATTGCCTTCCCACAAAAATCATCAACCGATGTTTATGCTTTCTTGCCCGTCGTTATTTCAAGGATAAAAACATTCATCTCCTAATGCTATTGCAAATGCAATATGTCTTCGGTCGATTGCGGATCGTATGCACCATCCTTTGCCTCAAAAATGACACTTCCATTCTTCAGGCAGACTACAGTGTGATATTGTCCGCGCGGCACTTGCACGCCGACGCAATCACTTCCTGCAACAAGAGTAAATTCTGCCGTCTTGTTTCCGTTCTCGTCAAAGAAATCTTCTCGCACCGCCCCTCTCAGTACGACTACCGTCTCCGATGTACCATTATGCCTGTGTATGGGTATTACCGTATCCTCCATCAAAACATTAAGCATGCGTTGTGAAGTGTCGGATTGCGATGTCCGCAAATCATAATGCATCCTATGTCGCGGAGACTCCACAGCCCGCCCCAATATTTCATCAAACAATTCACCATCCAATATCATAACGTCCCAATAATTTTATCAATAATGACATCCTTGTTAAAATGCCCATCATAATATAATCTTGCATTCATTGACGTAACAATCCTATGTCAAATCACAAAGTTACAATTTATTTCTTTTTCTGCCGCAATCTTTCTTTTTCACCATCATCAAGCATTTGGCATAAATGATCCATACATTTGTCAAGAGTAAAATTTTCCTTGTAATGACTGAATCCATTCTGCCCCATCCTGTCAAGCTCAGTTCGAGACATTTGGCGCATCCGCCTTATTATTCCCGCAAGCCCCTCAGCATCACCGGCATTGACCGACAATCCGCACTCGGCTTCAGCGACAAGACGACGGGCCTCACCCGAAGCCATTATGGCCACTGGCTTGCCGGCAGCCATGTACGACTGCAACTTGGCAGGAACTGTAAGGCTGAAGATTGGCTCATCTTTCAGCGAAAGCAGCATCACGTCGGCTGCGGCAAAAAAAGCCGGCATTGTGTCTAATGGGTGTCTTCCTAAGGCAAACACCGTACTCTCAAGTCCATGTTCGGCAATGAATCGGTCGACATATTCCTTGCGACGGCCATCACCCACAAGCACCATCTTCACATCATCGTCGCGCAACAACAACGCCGCGTTCATGACACTTTCAAAATCTTGCGCTTCTCCGATATTGCCTGCAAACATAACAATAAATCCTTCTTGAGGCAAGCAATCGGGACGCTTGGATGAACGGCCTGCTGCAAACATATCTTCAGCCCAATTTGGAAAATATTCTATGCGACTTCCGTAATCGCCTTTTGCTGCTATTGAACTGCGAAAACCTTGAGAACTTATAAGAATCTTATGAGAATTATCATACATGCGACACGTCACCCTCGCAAAGTAGTCAAGCACACGCTTGTTATGTATGTCACCGGCCGATTCCAAACTTTCTGGCCACAGGTCAAGCACCCAGAAATACATTGGAATGGATTGCATCTTCCTTACGACCAAAGCCGGATAACCTTGTGTTATGGGTGACGTTTCATGTACTATCACGGCGTCAAAACGCCGATGCAAGGCCAAGAAAAAGGCTCTGACTGATGCCGTCAGCACATAGCTGTAATAATTCAATGCCAGCCTCAAGCCTCCGCCACGACCTCGCGGCACCACAAGCACGCGTATTATCTTTACCCCATTCACCGTTTCAGTGCGACGACGAAATACCCCATAACCGTCATATACCTTTCCGCCGGGATAGTTTGGCAAGCCTGTCAACACGGTCACATCATGACCTCGCCGTGCAAGCTCAAATGCCATGTCGTTGCTTTTGAAATTCTCGGGATGAAAATATTGCGTCACCAAAAGTATTCTCATGTCGTTTCTTTTTTTCTTCGATTTATAACAGTCCGGCATAAAAATGCTTGCTCACAGACGACATTTTCCAACAAAAATTCAATTGCGATTCTTTCTCCACACCATGTTGTCTACAATAGATGTGTAGCTCTGTATTATGCTCACAACCCTCGTGCTTACGTTCTCATCGGCATAATCGGGCACCACGGTGCCGTGATCCCCGTCAGCAGTAATGCGCATGGCTGTATCAACAGCTTGCAACAACGAATGCTTGTCTATACCTGCCAGCACGAAGCAACCACGCTCCAACGCTTCGGGACGCTCGGTGCTTGTACGTATGCACACAGCAGGGAACGGGCGACCCAAAGATGTGTAAAACGAGCTTTCCTCGGGCAGAGTGCCACTGTCGGAAATGACAGCAGCGGCATTCACCTGCAAGCAGTTGTAGTCGTGGAATCCCAACGGTTCATGACGTATCACGCGCTTGTCAAGCTCAAAACCGCTTTGCTCAAGACGCTTGCGCGAGCGCGGATGGCACGAGTACAATATAGGCATATCGTATTTCTCGGCCAATGCGTTAATCGCGTTGAACAATGAACGGAAATTCTTCTCGGTATCGATATTCTCTTCACGATGAGCCGATAGGAGCATGTACCGTCCTTTCTCCAGCCCAAGACGGCTGTGCACATCACTTGCATCTATAGCCGGCAAGTTGGCTCGCAACACCTCGGCCATCGGCGAACCGGTGACAAAAGTACGCTCACGCGGCAGTCCGCAGTCAGCAAGGTAGCGGCGTGCATGTTCCGAATAGGCCATGTTCACATCCGATATTATATCGACGATGCGACGGTTGGTTTCCTCCGGCAAGCATTCATCCTTGCAGCGGTTTCCGGCTTCCATGTGGAAGATTGGGATATGCAGTCGCTTGGCAGGTATTGCTGACAGACACGAGTTGGTGTCACCCAGTATGAGCAACGCGTCGGGGCGTGTCGCCACCATGAGCTTGTAACTGCAATTGATTATGTTGCCGACTGTCGCACCAAGGTCGTCGCCGACGGCGCCCATGTAAACATCGGGGTCGGCAAGGCCGAGATCCTTGAAGAACACTCCACTCAGGTTGTAATCATAATTTTGGCCCGTGTGCGCCAACAGGCAGTCGAAATGCCTGCGGCATTTGCTTATCACAGCCGCAAGGCGTATTATCTCCGGACGTGTCCCGACAATGATGAGCAGGCGCAGCCGCCCGTCACCCCGGAACTTGACGTCGGAGTAATCGAGTTTCATTTCCATAAGAAAAAATGATATATGGGTAAGAAAAGTTATGGCAATCAGGAATTAACACGCGTGCCTCATCAACAAGCACATGATTGCCTTAAGGATAGTGTTTTTTCAGGCATTATCTACCGGTTCACGGTAGGTGTCGGGACGATTCGGGTCGAAACATTCGTTGCACCAAATTATCGACACGAGTTCGGTGTCGCCCGTGTTGGCTATCTCATGCGTATAGCCGGGAGGCACGTCCACCACCTCGGGATGCGCCCCGTTGACATGATATTCTATCACCTCGCCTTGCGGATTGCGAACGTCGCGGAAGCGCACCACGCCCTCGCCGGCGATGACGATGAACTTCTCATTCTTGGTATGATGCCAATGGCCGCCCTTCACCGCACCCGGAAGAACAGTGTTTATCGACAACTGCCCACGATCGGGCGTGCGGAACACCTCGGCGAAGCTGCCACGATAGTCAGAGTGCACAGTGAGCTGTTGCGAGAATCCATCCTCGGGCAGATAAGTCAAATATGTAGCGTGCAGCTTTCTCGTGAACTGGTCGTCAAGCTCAGGCAATCCAAGTCGCGATGGATCATCGTGGAAGCCTTGCAGCAGCTCCACAATACGGCCAAGTGTAACGCGATGCTCCACAGGGACAAAACAAAGCTTTCCGTCGCGATGCTCGCGGCCTTGCAATGCAGCTATCAGTTCATCCACAACATCGTCTATATAAGTAAGCCGCAATTCCTTCGTCGGGTCATCCACGCGCAATGGCAGCCCGTGAGCCATGTTGTGGCAAAAAGTGGCTACCACGCTGTTGTAGCTCGGGCGACACCACTTGCCAAACAAGTTGGGAAAGCGATAAACCAGCGTATGCGCCCCCGTGCGGCGGCCATACTCGAAAAACAATTCCTCGCCGGCAAGCTTCGATTGCCCGTAAGGATTGTCGAGTTCGGCTTGTATCGATGACGACAGCATCACCGGACAACGGTTACCATGACGTTCGAGAGTCTGCAACAATGTCGATGCAAACCCGAAATTTCCTGTCATGAACTCCTTCGGGTCTTTGGGGCGGTTGACCCCGGCAAGGTTATACACAAATCCTGCACGGCTGCACCACTCGTCGAGCATTGCAGGGTCAGTATCGAGGTCATACTCAAATATCTCCCCGATGCCACCGTTTGGAATCTCGCCATACCAAGTGGCCTTGCCGTCGCGTATGTTCTTCAATTGCGCCACGAGATTGCGACCAACGAATCCGAGCGCGCCTGTTACTAATATGTCCATCTCTCGTTTGCTTGTTTACTCCGAACGGATTTCACGCGGACGCTCAACGCCGTCAAGCCCGAGATCTTCGCGTATCAGGCGCAAGCGCAACAACTGTTCCTTCATTCCTTCCACGTCAAGGCGGTGCGTGTTGTGGCTGTGGTAGTCCTCAAGGCGCGAAACATCCTCACTACCCTCGGCAAAATACTTGTCATAGTTCAAGTCGCGGGTATCGCACGGGATGCGGAAATAGTTGCCCATGTCGATTGCGCGGGCCATCTCCTCGCGAGTAACGAGCGTTTCATACAACTTTTCGCCGTGACGGGTACCAATCACCTTCACTTCGGTCTCGCCATATTCAGGCTTTACCTTCGCATAAGTTTCCTTCAATGCCTGCGCAAGAGTTTCCAACGTGGCAGCCGGAGCCTTCTGCACGAACAGGTCGCCATTGTGGGCATGGGTGAACGCATACACCACCAAGTCGACTGCATCGTCAAGGGTCATCATGAAGCGAGTCATGTTAGGGTCAGTGATAGTGATGGGCTTACCTTCCTTCATCTGCTCCACCCACAACGGGATGACCGAGCCGCGTGAACCCATCACATTGCCATAGCGAGTACAGCAGATGGTCGTCGCCGCACCTTCGCCCAGCTCGCGGCCTTTGGCAATCGCCACCTTTTCCATCAACGCTTTCGAGATGCCCATCGCGTTAATCGGATAAGCCGCTTTATCGGTCGACAACACAACGACGTTCTTCACACCATGCTCGATGGCCGACAGCAGCACGTTCTCCGTACCCTCGACGTTGGTACGCGTAGCCTCCATCGGGAAGAACTCGCACGACGGCACCTGCTTCAACGCCGCAGCCGAGAACACATAGTCAACTCCGCCCATCGCCACGTCGACCGAACGCTTGTTGCGCACGTTGCCTATGTAGAACTTCACCTTCGGGTTCTGCAACGCATGACGCATGTCATCCTGCTTCTTCTCGTCGCGCGAAAAGATGCGAATCTCTTTGATGTCGCTGTCGAGGAACCTCCGCAACACGGCGTTCCCAAACGACCCCGTGCCGCCAGTAATCAGCAGCACCTTGTCCTTAAATACTGACATAATTTATATTTTTTGTATATGTAATTGCTTATAGTGATGGCAGGCGAAGCATGTCACCAACCTTGCGATCCCATTCGCGTGGAATGAATGGCACGAATCCGCCATCATGATGGAATGTGAATTCTCCAAAATAGATTCTTCCATTGATATTATAAAGGTCGATGCGCACATGAGGAAATCCTTTCGACAGCTTTCGGGCGATTTCCACCATTTCATCATAATTCTTCACTCCGTCAAGCGACTTGCCCGAATAAGGGTGACCTTTTGCACTGAAAGGCAGGCGCTTCCGATTTATGTCATAAAAATCAAATCTCGTAACACCACCCATGAACCGCTCTGAAGCATAAAACAAAATCTGTGGTTCTCCATCAAAACAAAAGAACTTATAATCGCGCAAGTCATTTCCCGACTCATCGACCATGAATTTCTCCGCAATCACTCGTGGATGGACATTCTTATAGGGATATTCCCTGCCTACAGGGTAGTAATTCGTTTGTAACCTGTTATTAATGAGTAATTTTACCCCCCCCCCAATTCTGGGAGAAAATTTTCTTGTCTTGGCATATCCACACTCCACCGCTGTCGTGGGTAGTTTTCAGCACAAACTTGTCGGGAAGGGCATTGAGATCTATATCATCTGCATTGTCCCACACGCCCAGCAATGGGAACAAATATTGTTCGCCAATGGTCTTGGAAATATAATCGCGGACACCGTATTTGTCAACAAGTTGAGTGTGAAGTGGCGTTTTGTTGTAATTAACCTTCATCCACTGCAATTTTGCAGTGAAAGTCTTAGGATTAGTAAAACTTAGCGGACGCAACACACGGCAAAAATAGAGAACTCCCAAATACAACTTGTCGCTCTTGATGATGCGGGAGAGCTTGACCCATACAGCCGCAACAAGCAGCAGAGGGTTCTTCACCACCTTCAAAATACTATGCATTATGACATCATTTTTTATAATTAAACAATTCTGGATCTATAACTTTTATCCAATTATCTATTCCTTTGGAAATCGCAAATTCCGAAGCTAACTCAAGCGCATTTGCACGATATTCATTATACATGGAATCTGTCATAGAAAGTATCTCATTGATGCAAGAACATATATTCTGCGGAGAATTGTCAATCCAGAATCCAGCTTTTGCACGTTCCAA
>DGYMR06203__coassemble_914_pt1 | contig 24673 bp, 23 predicted proteins | sample DGYMR06203__metabat2_low_PE_039 | metagenome-assembled genome bin DGYMR06203
TCGGAATTCCTATGGATATTGGAAAATTAATCCCCACTGATTTTCTACTGCCCCGCGATTCATCGACAAAACATAACAATACGCGCCTCAATGAGCCAACCTGTCATCGTAGAGACGCGATTCATCGCGTCTCCATGAACCGCCACATGAACAATTCGGGATTTGCCGAAACTTTCGAGACGCGATGAATCGCGTCTCTACGTTATCCGACACTATAAGAGACTCTCTCTTGTACTCACATGCATAATTGCAACAATATATACATTCCCTATGGCTTGCCGATGCGCACCACCTCGGTGCACAATTGCGCCATTGCCTCACGGTGCGTTATCAATATCAGTGTCTTGCCATGCACCTGTCCGGCCAGACGTTCCATCAACAGCCGTTCGGTTTCCCCGTCGAGCGAAGAAGTCGGCTCATCGAGCAGCACCACGCCACCGGGGCGCAGCAACCCGCGTGCTATGGCGATGCGTTGTGCCTGTCCCTCGCTGATACCTGAACCCTGCTCGCCGCAACGGGTGTCAAGTCCCTCGGGCAATGAAAACACGAAATCGGCCACGGCCGTGTGCAAGGCCGCTTTCAGCTCCTCGTCGGTCGCGTCGGGATTACCCATGAGCAAATTGTCGCGAATAGTGCCGCTCAGCAGCGTGTTCCCTTGAGGCACATACGACACGTTGCACCGCGTGAGCGGCGAAGCCGTTATTTCGCGCGATCCATTGTAAAATGTCACCTTCCCCTTGCCCGGCAGCAGCAACGCGAGCATCAGCCGCATCATCGTGCTCTTTCCTGCACCTGTCTCCCCCACGATGGCCGTCAGGCTGCCAGGCATGAAATCGTGCGAAAAACCGGCAAGCACGTCACGCTTGCCCTCGGGATAGCGGAATGTCACGTCGACAAACCTCACGCCTATCTCCCCTTCAAGCCGCTGCGACTCGCCTTGCTGTTCAAGCGGCATGTCGGTAAGCTCGGCCAGACGCTCGGTCGAGGTGAAAACGCGTATGAACGACGGAATTTTGCGGCTCAGTTCCACTATGGGGTTCTGTATCTGCGACACAAGTTGCAGAAAAGCCGCCATCATCCCGAATGTCACCGTGCCGTCGCGCAAGCCATAGATGCCCCACAGGAACGCCGTGGCATAACCTACGGCAAACCCGATGCGCACCATCAACCGTGAAAATATCGAGAAGTCGGTACGACGGTCAAAAAGACGCTGCAAGTCACCCTGCAACCGTCCCAGCATCCCCGTCGCCCGGTCGGTGTATTCAAGCGTGCGAATCAATATGCGGTGTTGCAAATGCTCCTGCAAAAGGCTCTGCACACGGCTGTCGGTCGAGCGTATGTCGCGTGTCAACCGGCGCATCCGGCGCATGTAGCTTTTGCTGAACAGCAACGCCAGCGGCATGATGAAAAACAACACGCACGCAAGCCTCACGTCGAGGCTCGAAAGAATGAACATCGCTCCGGCAAGCCTGAAAAGCGTCACGATTACCGACGACACTGTGCGGCACACGGCATCCGACACCGTCATCACGTCCTCTTCAAGGCGGTTGAGCATGTCGCCGGTGTGCAACGAGTCACGACCGGTCCACTGCGTGCTCATCAAATGCGCAAACAGCTTGTCGCGCAATCTGTTGCGGAAGCGTATCTCAAGACGGCTTTCAAGCCGTCCTTTCACCACCGACAACAGCATCTGCATGGCTATGCAGCCGAACATCAGCCCGACGTAGACAGACAATTCGTCATCCGAATGTCCCGTCACGATGTCAATCAAGTGCTTGCAGACGTATATGAACGTCAGCGACACCGTCACGTTCACGATGCCGGCCAGCGCGCTCCATGACACCGAACCGCGTATTCCCTTGGAAGCTCTCCAAAGCCACCCGGCGCACTCTTTCACATGCATATCTTTCGAAATATCCATAAAACGTATCTTCTCAACGGCAACAACGCCTGCCACAACCGCGCCCGTCTACGCTCCCCGGCTGCCGAGCAGTCCACCGTGCGACCGTTGCGCACTATCTGCACCGCCTTGCCCAGCAGGTCGCTCCTGCGGCATGTCTCGCGGCAACGTATGCTGCCGTCCCCCATCAGGTTCACCACCTTGCCTCCTTCGGCCAATCCTGTCACGCGATGCAGCACATGCCGCCCGTCGTCCAGCCGTGCAAGCACTATGTCGCCCACAGCCACCCGGTCGGCCTTTTGCAGCACCACGCTGTCACGTCCGCCGACGATGAATGGCATCATGCTCGTGCCTTTCGCCTTTAGCGTCACCGTATGCCCTTCTTCGAGCAACGCAGCTACCTCGGGAAACAATATTTCATTTGCCAGTTCCATTTACGGGCCGTTTTGGTAAAATTAATATCTTTTTCCCTAATTTCCTCGCATCGCGACGCTTTATTGCAGCCCTCGATGATTAAAATCAACCTTTCAAGCCATAAATAGATACTTTGGACGCGCGCTCATCCAGCACCCCTGCAAACATATCCGCCTCTCGCTTGGAGATTCCGAGTCTCGCTGCCAGACCACGCCACATTTTTACCGTCCCGACCACTCCCGTTACAATCTTTTCTGCAACACTTCGGTCAAGCATGTAATCTTCGCAAGCTCCAAGCAAAATGTCTAAATCGGCTTTATTGGATGTTGATGAAACAAGCAGGCTTTGATATCCGTTCAACGAGGGGTTCATGTCGTATGCCGGTGATAATGTCCAACCTTTTGCCGTCAACAGGAAACCATGATTGCGAAAGTGGTCGTCGCTGTTTCCTATGCAAATGTTAAACGCGACCCGTCGGTAAAGTTCTTGCAAATTAGAATTTTAAATGTCTTGCTTGTGTTTATAAACTCCCCGTCAGGCTCTTCCTTGAAACGAAAGCCTCCCATTCGGGAAAAATCATCAATGCCGGTTAGAAATATATTGTATCCCGGGATAATTGTTCAGGTCACTGCTCAAGAATATATTTCCATGCTTCTTCAACCATTGGTTGCTGAACGTGAAAGAATAACTATCCGATCCGCGCAATGATTCATAACCCAACTCACCGACAAACTCTATCGCCTTAAGCCAGTCAAAATCTGCATATACATACAATTTATTCATCGCTTATTCTTTTTTTGAGGCTCGTTTTCTTGTTTTCAGGTTCAAATCTTGCAGGGCTTTACCCAACTTGTCCTCCCTGGCAAGCCACAATATGTCATCGTCGAGCTGCAAGGCATAAAGCACGCGCAGATATATGCCTATTGCCACCGTCGGCGCGCCTTTCTCTATGCGCGACACCGTAAGCGTCGAGCATGTGGCACGCTCGGCCACTTGAGCCACGCTCAAATCCCTGCGCAGCCTCGCAAGTTTTATCTGCTCACCCACGATTTGCATTTTCTGCTCCAATTTTCGCGGCAACTTGGTGCCCATTGTGTTCTTTGCCATCGTCAACTTATCATATAATATGCAAATATAGCATATTTCGATTATTTAATGACATGTTATGTGCAAAAATATCGCCACAAATCCATTCAACATCGTCACCACCCATTGTAGAGACGCGATTCATCGCGTCTCCATGACAACCACAGTGAACGATTCGGGATTTGTTGCTGTTTTCGAGACGCGATAAATCGCGTCTCTACAATGAACCACCACAAAGCCATCCAACCACCGTCGTGCAGCAACCATGGAAAAACGGGAAAGGGAGCGGAGTGGCCTCAATGGCTCGTCTCACGCTCCCTTACTATTAAAGTAATATGAGAATCATCGGGCCGAAACGATTCGGCCTTTTATTTACATTTTATCGGGCGTTATGGCAGCCCCGTCACCGTCGTCACAATGAACCTCCGAATTGCCATCCATCGTCACCGCCCATTGTAGAGACGCGATTCATCGCGTCTCCATGAACCTGCATTGTGGATTCATTTGCCGCCGTTGCTGCTTTCGAGACGCGATGAATCGCGTCTCTACAATGAACCTGCATTGTGGATTCATTTGCCGCCGTCACTGTTCACGGAGACGCGATGAATCGCGTCTCCGTGAACCTGCATTGCGGATTCATGTGCAATCGTCTCTACAATGAACCACCGAATTGACATCCAGCCCCATCGTTGCGACATCATCCGTGATGTCCCGATATGACCCATAAACGGATTCTATCTAAAGTAGATAAATATAGACAAATGTTTGCTTGTATGGAAACTTATTTTTATCTTTGTATCGAAATATTATAAATTCTATGAAAGGACCAAAACTTAGAATTGCATTTATGGACATGGCGAGGGAATTCATATCATCTCTCCCTGAAAAAGCCCGAAAGAAAATCACATACGACCTCCTCAAAATAGAAGGCGGAGAAATAGATAAAGAACTTTTCAAGAAATTGGAAAACTCCGAAATTTGGGAGATACGAACACTCTTCAATGGAATATGTTATCGTCTGTTTGCCTTTTGGGACACGGAGATAGAAGCATTAGTCGTTGCCACCCATGGGATAGTGAAAAAGACTCAGAAGACACCAAAAAAAGAGATAAAAAAGGCAGAGGCATTAAGAAAAGAATATTTCAACAATAAAAATAAATAATTATGGCAAAGATGAATTTAACCCCGCTCAGTGTGTTGGTTGACGAAGCCTGGGGACCGATAGGGACTCCTGAGCGTGACGCGATGGAAGCTCGTCTCAAAGAGGAATTGCAGGCTTACCACATCGGGGAAACCATCAAGGCGGAACGAATAAAACAGAACCTCACGCAGGAAGAACTTGGAGAAAAAGTCGGCGTAAAAAAATCACAAATATCCAAGCTCGAAAAGGGGAAATGCGTCATCACGCTACCCACTATGAGCAGGGTATTCAAGGCATTGGGAATAACGTCGGCAACCCTCGATTTGGGTGTAGCCGGGAAAGTCGCTTTATGGTAAACCCTATTCCAATGGGGTAGGCCATAGTATAAAAAACAACGAAGGAGGGCGCGAAACGTGTCCTCCTTCATTTGTTATCATCAGTTTGCAACATCCATTCCCGTCACCGTATCGACGGCCAGCATAGCCACACCACCATCGCCACAATGAACCGCCGAATTGCCATCCATCGTCACCGCCCATTGTAGAGACGCGATTCATCGCGTCTCCATGAACAACCACAATGAACGATTCGGGATTTGTTGCTGTTTTCGAGACGCGATAAATCGCGTCTCTACAATGAACCACCACAAAGCCATCCAACCACCGTCGTGCAGCAACCATGGAAAAACAGGAAAGGGAGCGGAGTGCCTCGATGGCTTGTCTCTCGCTCCCTTACTATTAAAGTAATATGAGAATCATCAGACCGAAACGATTCGGCCTTTTTATTTACATTTTATCGGGCGTTGTGGCAGCCACGTCACCGTCGCCACAATGAACCTCCGAATTGCCATCCATCGTCACCACCCATTGTAGAGACGCGATTCATCGCGTCTCCATGACAACCACAGTGAACGATTCGGGATTTGTTGCTGTTTTCGAGACGCGATAAATCGCGTCTCTACAATGAACCACCACAAAGCCATCCAACAAATCCGCTGTTTTCGAGACGCGATTCATCGCGTCTCTACGGGTTCACGCCGTGGAAACATCAGTGCCTCAGAACGTGTAGGTCGCACCTGCCGTCAACGACAGTATGCCTTCCTTGTTGCCGCCGTACTCGTTATCGAAGCTGTCGGTCATCAGCGTGCCGCGCAAGTCGAGGTTCAATGCCCAATTTTCGGTTATGCGGAAGGTGTTGAACAAGCCGAAGTTCCCCGACACATTGATGTCCTTGGGCGTGTCGCAGGTTCCTATCATGCCAAGGCCGGCGTAGGCCACAAGGCCGTAGATCCCCTTGTTTGCATCATAGCCGACAAACTTGCCAAGCAGTTGCGTCATGTCGAACATCGCGTCAAAATGGATGTTGAACATGCCAAACTTCTGTTTCTTCAGCCAGTAGCCGTAGCCGCCCTTGCCGTCCACGTCCTCGCCGGTCGAGTGTGAGCCGTTTTGCGTGGCTCCGCGCAGTTGCACGCCGCTATACATCAATCGTGCACCCACCCACGGCTTGAACCACTTGCCCACGGCAATGTCCAACGCCGGCGAGATGCGCTCGCCGAATTTCATCTGCTTGTCGTGGTCGCTGAAGTACACCTGAGGACCAAGTGCAGCGGTAATAAACCAGCCGTTGCGGTCGGTATTGACCTCGGTTGCAGTCTCTTCGGCAACCGGAGTCTCGGCCGGCTCTTGTGCCACGGCCGTGCCTGCAAGCAGCATTACCATTGCTGCAAAAATAAATTTCCTTATCATTTTCGTTTCTGTTTTATTCGTTTGTTTAATGAATCCAATGCCCATGTGGCAACAATCACGCATCGCGTAAATTGTCATGAAATGACGCGTTGCCGCGCGGACATTCGTTGTTAATTGTTGTTAGTTTCCGGCCTTACGCAACTCAAACTTGAAGTTGTTGTCAATAATCGTCTGGAGAATGTTGGCCGATTCTTCACTGTTGACATGGTTCATATATACAAGTCCAAGCGAAGCGTTCGCATCGCGTGACTGCAAATATCCTGTAACTATCGGAGAGACATAATTAGTCCAACTTACTGCATTTTCGCCTTCTCTACCACTTACGCAGTTAAAGAACCAAGTATCATGAGCATTACCATTCTCATACATCGAAATGCTCTCTTCAAATAATTGATTGATATAATTTATTTTTTGCTCTCTATTTGTTATATTATCCACTTCTTGGAAATACCAAGTGAGGGTTGCTTGATTATTAATATTAGGGGATCCCCAACGCATCGGCGTTGTCGATGGCTCGCTTCCTGTCCATAGGGTAAACAGTGCAGGCAATTTTGCATCACTAGCAATATATGCGTCGTAATTAGAATTATTGGTGTTGAATTTCAAGATAATCTTTCCTTTGACATCTTCGATTCTCGTATTAGGACCAATTTCATCAGTATATACACCATATTGATTATTTGATTTTATACTGTTCAATTCATTCTGCACGGCATCTAACCAATCTTCTGTACCGCTTGATGAAGATCCAATATTCACGAAAACAAATTCATTACTATTCTCACTCAAGCCGTCCAATTTGTTTCTCAATGTCTGCAAGAATTCAGTGAATCGCCCTATTGTTTGAGTATTTCCAAATCGATTAGTTATTGTTACATTCAAATATCTGTCTCCCCATCCTTGAAAAGCTACATAATCTCGATCCTCTTCTGTCCCAATAAAGAACGCACGTGCTCCGGCATCAAATTGGTTACTTATGTCCATAGTTTGATAATTATAGGTTTCACCACCATAATTCATCGAGTTATAGCTGCCGGGGATTGAAAGCTCCGACAGGTAGATGTTCTCATCGAGGGAGCTAAGCCAGTAGTTGTTTCCTTCACGATTTTCCACCGGAGGCAAAATCACAGTGTTCACCTTGTGAGGAACCACGCCACCTGCTTGTTGAGGGTCTCTCAACGTTTTAGTCAGCACGGGACGGCTCACTGGCGACACCCTCACTTCCAATGTGCGAGTATCGGTCTTTATCTCGTAAGGAAGCAAATATGCACGCACCACAAGTTCATCATTCGGCCCGAGTTCCACAAAATCTTTCTTATCTTCCCTGTAACAAGGAATGGAGATAGTGTTGCGCACAGCCGATTCTTCCTCTACCGGGGTGTAAACAGGCTCGGCGTTCGGATCAGCCTCAACGGGAGTCATGTCGCAAATAAAGTCACCCGTCAATACCGTACTCGAACCCGCTGTGGCCCTGATGTTAATGTTGGAAATCCTTACGTTATCCGTATTTGCTGCCGGTCCCGGTATCCTTATCTCAAGGATTGTAACCCATGGGTGGAAAGTCAACGGTATCGTATATTCCGGCTGTTCGATACGATTGAAACAACCATAAGCCCACATGAACGCATAATCGGTATTGGCGATGCCATATATGGTTGTGCCACCCTTGTCGTTCTTCACCTCTTTCCATCCGGTAGGGGTCTGCGTCACGGGAATGTGTCCCCTAATCTTTCCATCTTCGGTTCCCGTCACCGCGCTTGCAGGATAGAAGCCATAGAAGTGGTGAGGGTCGCTTTCTCCCCACAACAAGCCGGTCTCGTTGGCATTCACCTTTGTCACCGCGCTCGACTTCGTCAGGTCATTAGCATCAGGCGTCACGCTGTAGTTGCACAATGTCGTGCCTTGGGCTTGCGGACAATAAATGGCAATTTGGTCGCTGCCGTCAGGCTCCCATGTCACGCGGTAATATGTATTTCCTGCTTCATCTGTGGTAGGCTCGTCGTCATATATGGTGCGAGTTATGGCTCTCTCGTTGGAAGAGATGCCAAAGTTGATTTCATCGCCCACCTTTGCCGGATTGATCGGTTCTTCCAATTTCTCTTCACATCCGGTAAGTCCTGCCAAGGCCATCAACCCCGACAGGGAATAAAATAACAATGATTTTTTCATAACATTTACTTCTTTCCAATTACACACTCTCATTAGCCACCAAATGAATCACCACCGAATCTCGTCGAGGCATTATCCCAAGTTTCGTCACTATAATCACCAGTGTTGCCCACTTCGTGGCCCTCGATTTCCACACCGCCGTCTTTTATCTCGGGGTTTTCAAAGATCGAAGCGCTGCTCATGAACCCGTTTTCGAGTTCCACTTCTTTTTGCTCCGTCCTTGGAGCAATATAATCCTTTTTCTTCATAACATATTTTAGATTGTTTTTTACATTCGTATGTTTTGTAAACACAATATAATATTACTCGTTTGTGCACTACGGAGGCCCCGACTATAGCCGGGGAAATAGCTCCAATTAATCTCTAACTACTTTTTTCCTAATTTTTCTGCAAATTTACTCATTTTAAGTTTATTATTATCATTATTTTTGTCGATATTTTTTACCATTGTAATTTTTTTCGCGCAAAGCCATCCGGCAACCGTCACCACCCATTGTAGAGACGCGATTCATCGCGTCTCCGTGAACCTACATTGCGGATTCATTTGCAATCGTCACTGTATTCGAGACGCGATAAATCGCGTCTCTACAATAAACCTGCATTGCTGATTCATTTGCAATCGTCGCTGTATTCGAGACGCGATGAATCGCGTCTCTACAATGAACCAGCATTGCGGATTCATTTGCAATCGTCACTGTATTCGAGACGCGATAAATCGCGTCTCTACAATAAACCTGCATTGCGGATTCATGTGCAATCGTCACTGTATTCGAGACGCGATGAATCGCGTCTCTACATTCCATCGAGGAATCCGGCAAAACATCTCACGAAGCGTCTCCGTGAACCAGCATAAATCTATTCGCCAAACCCGCACACTCGACTAATGGGTCACGATTTCTTCTTTTTCTTGTTGCCGTAACCGTAGCCATAACCATATCCGTAGCCATAGCCGTACCCGTAACCATATCCATAGCCGTAACCATGGCGTTTCGGGTTCACGCCGTTAAGCACGACCGACATGTTGCGCAACTTGCCCTCGGTGTACAGCTTCTCCACATCGGGCAACTGGCGACGGTCGAGACGGCCGGCACGCATCACAAACACGGTGAGGTCGACAAAGCGGTTGGTAATAGAGGCATCGGCCACGATTCCCACCGGCACGCTGTCGATGACAACGTAGTCATACCGCTTGCGCAACTCATCGATGAGCTCGTCAAGACGGCTGTCCATCAGCAACTCGGCAGGGTTAGGAGCCGACGAGCCGGCAGTGATCACGTCCACTCCGTTCTCATGCTCGATAATGTCGTCAACCTTGATCGAGGAATCGACAAGGAAATTGGTGACACCCCTCTTGCGCTTGCCGAAGTAATGGCTCAACGTTCCCTTGCGGATGTCGAGGTCGACAAGCACGACGCTCTTCTTGGCATGCACGAGGCTCATGGCGAGATTATAGGAAATGAACGTCTTGCCGGCACCCTCGTTAAATGAAGTGAAGGTGATGACCTGCTGCTTGTGGTCGCGACGCGACATGAACGCCATGTTGGTGCGCAAGATGCGGAACGACTCGGCCACCACTCCGTCGGAATTATCTTCGGGCGACGGCAGCTCGCCTTTCTCCCTCAACTTTGACAAATCCTTGTCGAAAGGCACTTCACCAAGGAACGGCACGCTCAACGCATCTTCCACATCCTTGCGCGAATGCACGCGAGTGTCGAGGGCACGCGCGGCAAGGCATCCGAGAGCAGGCAGTACAAGACCGATGAGCACACCCATGAACAGGATGCGGTTGCGCTGCGGCGAAATAGGCGCGTTGCTGCCGTCGGCGGCGTCGATCACGCGGGCGTTGTTGTCGGCCATGGCCTGCGACAAGGCATTTTCCTCGCGACGGTTGAGCAAGAAGGTGTAAAGTGATTCCTTGACCTTCTGTTGACGCTCGATCGAAAGCAAGTCGCGCTCCTTCTTCGGTATCGACATCACGCGGTTTTGGGCACGCGTTTCACGGCTCTGCGCGTCATTGAGCTTCACTTCGAGGCTCACGATGTAGTTGTCGACGGCACGGATGATGGTCTGCCTCATCGAGCGGAGCGAGTTGTTAAGCTCTTCCACCACGGGGTTGTTTGAGCTGCTGTCGTCGGTAAGACGGTCGCGGCGCAGCTTCACCGTATTGTACATGTTGATTTGCGACTCGATGTTCATGTCGCTGATACCCGTGTTGGCCGGAATCAAGTCCACTTCCTTCACCGGGTCGACAAGATACTCCTTGATGTAGTTGGCAAGACGCAATTGCGTTTCCAGCTCGAGCGCGGCGGCATTGTACTTTTGCGCTTCGCCGCTGTACTGACCGGCAGCCGACGAGATGTCGAGAATCTGGTTGCTGCGCTTGAACGATTCAATGTCCATTTCCACGCTTCCCAGCTCGTTCTCGATGATTATCAACCGCTCGTTGATGAAGTCGGCCGTGTTGATGGCCACTTGGTTCTTGTCCCTGATAGCCTCCTCGTTGTAGACGGTAATGAGGGTGTTGAGCATGTCCTCGGCACGCAACGGCGAGAAGTCTTGCATCGACATGGTGAGAATCGAGGATTCCTCGGTCTCCTGCTTGACGCTGAACATGCCCCTGTAATAGGCCACTACGGCTTCAAGCGGCAACTTCTGCACGATTATCTTCTTCCCGGTCCATTCGTCGGTGTAGAAATTGGACGGGGAAACGACCATGCGCATTCCCTTGCGCACCTCGACGGTGTCGTTGAGCGCGATGGTGCTGACTGCGTCGGGATTCTCTTCCGACATGCCGGCCACCTTGACAGTCGACTTGTCAACCGGCTCGACGGTGAGCGACAAGTACATTCCGGGCATGTCGTCGACAAAGCTCACCACGACAGGCGACAACGTGTACAGCTCATTGTAGCGCAACCCGTCCTCGATGCGATAGTTGACATCGGCATGTATGCGCTTCACCACTTCACGCATCAGCCGCTTGGAACGGAACTGGAGAATTTCGTTGGCAACGTTCACCTTGTTGATGAAATTGTCATAGCGGTCCAGCCCGGCGGTTGAAGTCTTGTTGGACGGGTCTTTGATGATTACAGTGGCCGAACGATAGTAAACCAACGGCGACTTGGCATACATGTACCAAGCGATGCCACCGCACACCAGCACTGAAATCAAGAACCATTGCCACTTCGAGACGAAGTAGGCAAATATGTCGACCAAGTTCACGCCTTGGTCCGACTTGTTGGTGTTTGAATTGTTATTCATCAGATAAACACGTTAATTAATTTCAAGATGGAATTATTTCGTAGCCCAAATAATGGTGCACACGACCGAAGCAACCGAGATGAGGGTAGTGGCAATCTGCCAGCCGCGCTCCTCGTTGTCCTTCTTCTTGTACTTAGGCACGACATAGACGATATCGTTCTGTTGCAGGTAGAAGCAAGGCGACTCGAAAATGTCCCTCGACCTGAGGTCGTTGACATACATCTTGCGCTCGCCGTTTTCCTCGCGAATCACCGTCACGCGGTCGATGCGTGCCGAAGCCTGCAAGTCGCCGGCGTTGGCAATGGCCTCGAGCAGCGTGATGCGGTCGCCCTCGACATTGAACGTGCCATTGCGCGGCACCGCTCCAAGCACGGTGTACCTGAAATTGAGGAACTCTATCGACACCATCGGGTCGTTCATGTAGCTGCCCTCAATCAACTTGTCCTTGATCAACTGCTGCACTTCGCTCACCTTCAATCCTGCTACATGCAACTTCCCGAGAATCGGGAAATCGATATATCCCTCGGCATCGACACGATATCCTTGCTCGGACATCTTCGACGCGCTTTCGGAAGATGACACGCTTCCATCGGCGCTCAACTTGAAAAATCCTCCATAGATGTTGAACGGAATCGCCAGCTCGGGATTTTTGCAACTTACGGTGATACTCAGGCGGTCGTCACATTGCACAGTGGCTTCATACCTGTCGTCAATCGGGTAATCCACCCCGGGTTCCATGTCTTGCAAGTACACGATCTTCTTGCTTGAATTGCAAGAAGCCATCAGCAAGCAGACGATACAACCTGTCAATACAAATAGCTTGTTAATTCTTTTCATAATACCGGTATTATATTAAATTCTACTATCATTCAATTTATGCAGACACAACAGCGCGGCATCGGTGTCGGGACGGCAATCGAGCGTGGCCACCGGCACCAGCACGGCCAGCCGGGCGAGCGTGTCGCACAGGCTGTCGTAGAGCCTGCGGTCGCTGCTGATGACCGAGCATCCGGGATAAAGAGCCACAAAAGCGTCCACCCCTTCGCACTTGAAGAATCGGTTTCCGGACGACTGGCGCAAGCGCACCATTCCGCCGATGGGGAACGACAGGTCCTTGTAGCAGGGGGTCTTGCCGCTCCACGGGGAGCCATAGGCTACGGCAACGCCGCCGACTATCCTGACGATAGGACTGTCGTCGTTGAGCAGGGCACAATGAGGCACGGCTTTCTGCCACAATGCGGCATGAGTGCTCTTACCCGTGCCGCTGCGACCCATGAACAAATAGGCACGGCCGTCGACATGCACTGCCGAGGCGTGAATCATCACCGCGCTCCTGAGAAGCGCGGCCTGCGCAAATGCCATGCGCAGCATCAGGCCGATGACTTGCCCGGCATTGGCATCGTCCATGTCGACGACTGCTCGCGACACGGAAAAATCGGCCGACGATTCCATTTCGTTTGAAAATACGCCCGTCGAGCGGCCTATCTTCAAGCGATACATGCTGCCGTCGGCGGTAGAGTAAAGCCTCATCATCCCCATTCCGCTCGACACCTCCTCGACAAGCGCGACAGGCACGTCGGGCAGCGACTCGCCGGCAGGCAGCAATGTCAAGTCGAGCAATTTCTCGTCCTGCTTGCCATCGTCGCAACGAAACGGCACGAACGACGGCAACATAGAGTCGATGTCGATCTCCTGATGCACATGTAGGCACAGGATGAAACCGGCCACTCGGAAATTATAGTCAATAATCATCTGAATTGTCCTTTTAACAAAGTCATGAAAGTCCAGAATGCCTCGGCAGGGGCATACCGGCACGAAAACTTCACGTTGCGCAGAAACGACTGCGACGTGTATATCTTGCGAGAAAATATAGTCTGTGACTGGCCGGCACGGTCGGATGCATATTGCCCGAAGTTGCCGCCGTTCCATATTATGTCGAGCAGAGGCCTCGTAGACATCGCGATGTCGGGATAAGGCAAGTCGCGCGGGCTCAACCCTACATGGCTCACCAGCGCGGCATTGAGCAGCATGCTCCACTTTCCAAGCCCCACCTTGTTGCAAATCTTCTTCATCTCGTCGACGTCGAATTTTCCTTCCAGCTTGTAGCACGCACGCGCCATGTCGCACAATTGGCGCAAGCCGATGCCAAGCCCGAAGGCATGCTTCAAGATGTGGGTGTTCAACAGCAACAGGTTGAGCATCGGCGACGGGATGGAAACCTCGATGTCGGAGCCATCGAGCGACAACGACATTTTATCAAAACCGGCCTCACGCTCCAATTTCTTCAAATACTTCTGAGTACAAGGACTGCTCAAGTCGAGCAACTGACCGTGATGCTCCACATGGACTCCTTTCCACTTGTAGCAAACGCTGTCGTCGGCCTTGCTCTTCACCACGCAGTGATGCTCCTTAACCAACTTGATGGCGCGTTTACGGTCGTTCTTGTCGGGGAAATAAAAATCTATGTCGCCGCATTCACGCAACATCGGCGTCTCATACAGCGCGGCTACTCCTTGCCCTTTTTGCAGCACCGGCTCCAGCCCGTTGGCACGGAAGAATGCATACAGCTCGGCCAAGACATGGTTCATCTTGCGATTTTTCCGCTCGATGCCGTCGACAGCCGTCACCCATTGCAGCAACAGGTTCTCGGGCGGCAGAAGTTCCTCGGGAAGGAAGCTCAGCCCATGATACACGATGCCCGTCACCGTCTGGCATCGCGCCATGCGGAACACGTTGCTCCAGCTTGCGTCGGACGTGCGGAACAAAGAGATGTCGTCGGGACATCTTTCCCACATGCCGGCTTGCAACAAAGCAAGCAATATTTCCTTATCCTTGTTCACCCGACAATCAATCCGAATTCTCTCCATTCCGACAGTTGACGTTCCACATCGTTCAAGGCGGTGTCCTTGTCAACGTCGTATTCTTCGCACAACTTGTCGGCCAGCTCCTCGGGCGAGGCATCGCGGCGTTCAAGTTGCATCCATAGCTGCGCGGCAGTTTCATTGAGCGTAAACACGTTGCTCAGATTCACATTTTTCGCGCAAGTGTCGACAACCATGTACTTAGAACCCAATTTTCTTAGTTTCAGGCCATTTTTAATCATTCTATCAAATATCATTTCAGGTTCTTTTTCAATAGCTCGTTCTTCAACCAGCGAATTATATATCTGTTCATACTCGTTCAGCATCTTTTCCTTCGAGAACATTTCATTGTATCGTCGAAGGGCGTTTGACGAATATGTGTTGTAAGTTTCTTCCGATTCGGTAATCTTCATTATCGCCTGTGCAAGAGCCTCGGAATTTTCGGGTTCCACGTTCAGCCCTGAATATCCGTCCTTGTTGACCCAAGGCACGCCCGACCCTTCGATGTTGGTGGCCACGACAGGCTTTCCGCACGACATGGCTTCAATCTGCACCATGCCGAACGCCTCGGTTTTCCATATCGAGCTAAGGCAGAATACGTCGCAAGCGCCGTAATAGTCGTTCACATCCTTGTCGGGGACATATCCGAGCAATTTCACCTTGTCTTGAAGATTATTTTCCTTTATCTGTTGGTCCAATTGAGAGTGAAGCGGTCCGGTTCCGCCTATCAGCACCACGAAATCATCGCCGAGCGACCGGGCTGCGTCTATCAAGTACTTGAAACCCTTGTATTCTACCAATCGTCCGAGCGCAAACACGATTTTGCGTCCTGCATATCTATCCTTTATGGCTTTGACTCCATCGGGCGATGGATGAACCTTGCTTACCCCCAGAGGCACAACTGCAACCTTGTTTTTGGCATCTTGCAGGAACGGAGACTTGTCGAGATAAACAGGCGATGTCCCGATTATGACATCGGCACGGTTTATGAGCCACGTTTGCAGCGGCTTGTAGAATTTCAACATTATTTTTTGGCGCAAAATGTCGCTATGCCAGTGCAGCACCACTTTTCCTTTGTATCCCGACAAGAAAAGAGCCAAATTTGCCATCGGGTTGGGACAATGAATGTGGATGATGTCATAGCGGTTGCATATTTTCCGCAATTTGCCAATCATCGCCGGAGAAATTGACACTGAATTGCAATGCCAAATCGACGATGCCGCATCGATGTGGCAGTGTTCGTTCAATTTCGTCACGCCGGGTTTCCCTGTCGCTATGCACAACAGGTCGCAAGTAACGTCTCGACTTGAAAAATCTTCAACGATGTCTAAGATTGCCTTTTCCATTCCACCATTGAATGGATAAAATTTTCCTAAATGTAAGATCATTGTTCTAAAGCTCGACATTTGACATTTTATTCATATTTTACCTTTACCAAGCAACATTGCGAAAAGTTCTTCCCACGACCTTGCTTCGGGCTCGTCGATGGTTATCGTCGGCTGTGCATGGAAGCAGGTGTGGTCGCCATCAAGGGCTTTTTTCATCAATGATTTCAAGACATCGGGCCGGCACGCGTCAAAATAGGCCACTTTCTCGAAGCCCGAAGCTGTTCCGTGGGCGTATGGGCAGTCGGCAATTATCATCGGCTTGCCCGTAGACCCGAATTCACTTATCGGCAGCCCCCATGTTTCCACCTTCGAGGGGAACACAAGGCAATCGGCCGCCTCATAATATCCATACAATTTTGATTTATTCATGTAACCGGCAAAATCGATGGAATCGACATTGCCCCACTTGGCATATAGCCAACGTGTGTAGCGGTTCTCCTTACCCGATAGCGTCACCACCGCCTTGAACACGCCCTTGCCCACTTCCTGTTCGAGCTTCGAGGCGGCTTCGCACAAAGCCTCGAAATTCTTATGGCAGTCGGGAGCCGAAGGGTAGAAGAAAGTGTAACATGGCAATTCAACCTTGTCGGCAACGACATCGACAGGCAATTGCTCGGGCGGAGCGACGATGAAACGCGACTTGTCGACATTGAGCATCTCGCTCAATCCGTCTCTGAACCACTGTTGCTGCACCACGAGATAGCAATTGCGATGCACGTTTATGCGATAGGCAAATCGTGTCAGCAACGAGAACAACGCTATCTTGTAATTGAAATAGAAATCAAGCACGCGCCTCTTGTAGAACGGGAACGACGTTTGGCAATACACGGCCTGCCGGCGTGCATGAACGCGCGGCGTGGTGTCGTGCATCGACAGCCACAAGTCGGCCTCGGGCAGCTGCTTGGAAATGCCATGCATTGTCACATATTCGCACCACAACCGCCGCGACCAGCTCTTGATTACGTCGGGCATCTCAATATATTCTATGCCCGGGAAATCGACAAGTTCGCGCTTGTGCACCAATGCGACAACCCTGACACGTTTTTCGGCCACGGCCGAAGAAAGGTAGCGCAAGCAATCGCGCAAGATTGTCAACGTGCCACCCTGCCGCAACCCTACGGCCGAAATCACAATCAATGGTACTTTATTCAACATGCCTCAATCAATATAATCTAACACTTTACTCATACTCAACTTAAAATCGCCATCAAGCTTTCCCGGCAAGCCCGTCAAACAAGTCGGTCCACTGTTTCATTACCGTTTCGGTCGAGAATCGCGACGAATCGGCAAATGCCGCCTTGCCCATCTTCTTGCGTAAAGCCTCATCCTTCATCAACATGAGCATCTTCTCGGCAAGACTGGCCGTGTCGCCCGGAGCCACGAGGAATCCCGTCTCGCCGTCCTTTATTATCTCCGATGGGCCGCACTTGCAATCGAAGCTCACGGCAGGCACGCCGGCAGTGGCAGCCTCGAGCAGAACCATGCCGAACCCCTCATAACGTGACGACATGACGAGAATCGATGCTTCTTGATATGCTTCCTTGATATTTTTAGTGGCAGGACACAAAACCACGCTGTCCTGCAACGATAGTTCCTTGATTTGCGCGGCCAAAGCATCACGCGACTCCCCGTCGCCGATGATGTGCAATTCCCAGCCGTTCACCTGCTTGCACACTTGCGCCCACGCGTCGAGCAGCATGTCAAAGCCTTTTTGATATGTATATCGTCCCACGGCTATTACCCTGTGACGGTCGAGCGGAGCATGAGCATCGCATACGAACGTCCGAGCATTAGGAATGACCGACATGTTGGACAAGCCGCCCCAATAACGGCTGTCTTCATGCGTCAACACGACGAAACGGTCGAAACGCGAAGCAACTTTCAGCTCATTGCGGTTTCGCCACTTGTCGGCAAGCCTCCACAGGCCTTTACGATCATATTGCAACCGCTTGAAACGCGAAAAATGTATTTCAAGCACCTTCTTGCTGCCATCTTTCATGCGAGGCAGCAACGATGCGTCATTGCAGAACATGGATATTGCAATGTCGGGCTTTATCTCCTTCAAGACATTGGCAAGACGGCGTTTGTGCTTGAATTGCTTGAACGGGTAATGCGCCACTTTGTTGAAGAACGACTTCCCGTTGTTGGTTTCATAATTCACGTCTATGTCGATGCAGCGTATGCGTCGGTCAAGTTCGAAGAAAGGAGCCTGTCCACGCTGGTCGGTGGTGACGATGGTCACCTCATGCCCGTGTGCTGCAAGGTAATTGGCCTTGTTGCTCAACACGCGCTCCATACCTCCCGAATTATAAGTCCCGGCTATGCAATACAATATCTTCATGCCGTCACGTTTTCTTTTTCTTCAATAATCGACTGTTCTATATCCTCGGGCGCAGGATCCACCATTAGAAACAAGGCGAAGATGAAAAACACGTCGGTCGACACTTTAGCCCACAAAATGAGGTTCATGGCAAGTAGCATGACAAACACAGCCTTGTCGACCGGGAATTTCTTCATGCACTCGCGAGTGCAACGAACGAAAAACCAAATGAATGCCAACAATCCTATCAGTCCGAAATAATATATAAAACGCAAGTAGCCAACATCGGTTGACATGTAAAAGCCCCACGTTACGTCAAAAGAACCTACATAATATGGATTTGTTAAATAGGGAGACATGAAATATCCGTCACCTATTATCCATGTCTTCAGTTCTGTAGGAACATACGTCCACATTGCCAAGAGGTCGTTGGTCGAACCTGTCTCCAAACTTCCTTCTTCAAAGAAATTGAAAGCGTATTCAAATGCGAACTGAATCAACTTATTCACCTCCGGCGAAGTCATGTACAAATAGCCGACAAACGGAACTGCCACCAAAAGCATTATGCCGAAATAGCCGAACACTCTCGAAACTTCCCGTGATTTCCCCTTACAAAGCGCGTAAAGAAAATAGCAGCCTGAAATGGCTATCCCGGCCAAAGTGGTGCGCGCAACCATGTTGCCGGCCACGACGATGAACAAGTACATGACGATATACGCCAACATGCGTTTTGAATCGTCAGCGCGTTTGACCATTAGATAGCCAAGTAATATCAATGCACATGCGAAACGGCTTCCGGCGGTATCCAACGATGCGCCAATGCCATACATGCGATCCAATTCATTCAAGTTTTCAGTACCTTGCTCCACAACCGCATCAACGATATTCTTAAATGCCGGAATAAACTCGTTCATCAACGCAAACGCGCATTGCGCCACGCACACGCCTATGAAATACAACGCCACTATCTCGAGCGTGACTTTCCCATGCACGCGCTCGATGCACTTCACTACAAAATAGGCAGCGCCAACCCACACCCACATCAATATGACATACTGGGCATAAGTCGTGTCGGTAGCTCCGTTATAAGCAAGCGACAACACACCGGCCATTGAAACAGCTATGGCTGCAAGAGACACATTGAGCATCGTGCGGCTAACGACAGGGCCGTTGTTCTTGCTTATGCGGTCAAACGCAAACATCAACGCGCCGAGGACGGCAAGATAAATCTTTGTGTTGCCGACAGGAAAGAAAGTGAATGAGAACGGGAACATATAGAGTGAACAAAGTATTCCCGTAATCAATATTGCCATCAACTTAATCATCTGTATAAGATTCCGTAAACAAACTTGAATATCAGCCGGTAATAAAGTTTCACCAGCCCGAATCTACCTTTTGCAGCCATCTGTTGCACAAGTCGCATACGATAGGTCTGCATGGTATTCTGCATTATATATTTATTGGCTTCGGGGAAACAGTCGGTCCACACCTTGTACGATTCCTCATCATCAGTTATGAGAAGAGGCATCTTGGCGTTCAACTTGAAGAAATTTATCTCCTTTTCGTAACGATTCCCGAAGTTTTCTGTGATATATTTCACCACCGCGTTCAAGTTAGGCATCAACCGAGCCATCTGTTGCGACGGTTTCATCTGCGTAATCGAATTGTCGTTTTGCTTCGTGTAGTGATACAGTGCCTTATCGACAAACGCAATGCTTTGCGCCCTCGAAAAGAGCTTCACAAGCACCAGCATGTCCTCGCCAACGTTTTCCCCCTCGACATAGCGGATTACATGACGCGTGTACAATTCATGCTTTATCATGTACAGCCACAAGTTCCACCGCATCTGTCCCGAAAGCATTCCGCGCAAGGCAGTTTCGGCATCGGCATAACTCGGCATCGGCATGCGACGTTCATTCTTGCTGAACGTGAGATACCATCCACACGCCACGATGTCGGCACCGGTTTGCTTGGCCTTGTCGCACATCTGCCCTATCGCATCCTTTTCAAGCCAGTCATCGGCATCGACATAGTAAATATATTCACCTGTCGCCGCATCGAGTCCTGAATTACGGGCTGCTGCAACGCCACGATTGACCGAATGACGCACGATTTTCACTTGCGGCTGCCGTGACGGATAACGCTCAATCACCCGTTGCAAGCGCTCGATACTTGCATCGGGCGTGCAGTCGTCGACAAAGATATACTCGATGTCGGCATAAGTCTGCTCAAACAACGACACGGCGCAACGCTCTATGAAATCCTCCGCTTTGTAAACAGGAGTTATGATGCTTATCATCCTCAATAATACAGTTTTATAAGCAAGAACAATACAACCGTCAAGTGCATTTTTAATAACAAATGCACCAACATCTTGTCTTTTGAACGCCCTTTATATTCCTTGAAATAGCCGGATATGAGTTCATTGCGGAAGAAACCCGACAACCGGGAAATATCTTTAAGACCGTAATTGCGCTTCACATAGAGCTTATACAGCCAAATATAGTAGTTCAAGATGTGGCAACGAGCTTTTTCGGGGTTCATGCCAGTCTTTGCCACGAGCTTGTCAAGAGGCTCGAATATCCGTCTTATGGTCGACAATGCTGTCTTTTCGGCCGAAGCATATTTGAAATCGGCCGATTCGGTGTAATAATCATAATTCTTCCCCGGTTTCAAGGCTAACGAAGAGCAATGAGTCAGATAATTCCACACTAACACCACATCTTCGCCTATGCGCATGTCGCAATTGAACGACAATCCATATTCCTTGATAATCGACATGCGGAACAGTTTGCCCCAAGGACAAAGGAATGCCATGTCGGTGAGATGTTCTTCAAGCAGAGGGCGCATCTCGGCTTCATCATGTGCAATCGACATGGAATATTCCATGTCGGGAATTTCATTTGCTCCGACAGTGTTGTATCCGCCTATCATGAGGTCGCATTCTTCTCCGGCAAGCAGGCTTGCAATGAAATTCGGTTCAAGATAATCGTCGGCATCTACAAATGTCACCCATTCGCCGCAAGCCACGTCCAATGCAGCATTGCGGGCGGCTCCCACTCCACCGTTCTCCTTGTGTATCACGCGGATGCGATCGTCGGTCGCAGCCATTTCATCGGCAATTGCTCCTGTTGCGTCCTTGCTGCCGTCATCCACCACGACGACCTCGATGCGATGATAAGTTTGCGCGACGATGCTGTCAAGGCATCGCTTCAACACCGAAGCGACATTATAAGCCGGAACAATTATCGAAACAAGAGGCTCTTTTCCCATCATTTCACTACTTCGATGATTTGCGACAAGTAAGCAGCATCGGTCTCGTCGGTAAACTGACGGCCTTCGGGCACTTCGTTCACATATTTATGCTTTACCGGCACTTTCTCGGTGACACCCATCAGGAACCACTCATATTCTATGTCGATATGCCCTATGTCAATGGCTTGATACCCGGCCCGTGCCATGTCGCACGCAAGCACCGTGGCCGTCTGTCCCAAAGCGATAAGCACAAGACGCGACTTGTCAATCTTCAAGGCCGCTTCAAGTATCTTGTCATACTTTTCAAATGCGTTCAACGCCGGACAAAGGATGCGCTCGATGCTCGCAGCGTTGTCAAACAGGTCGTTGCCAACACCAAGGCGGCTCTGTTCTCCCTCGATGATGCACAAGTCACGACCGTCCCATATCTTGCGACAGAATTTAATATATTCGCCTTTGTCCTTATCCTTACAATCCATGTAGAACCGGGTGAAATAGGAATCTCCGTAAACCGACGCCGGATTAATCGAGTCGAAAATCACGGCTTGATTATTGACAAAACTCCTCTTCACGAACAACCGGGGCTTGGCAGTGAGCAATTGCGGCATCTTCCACACATAAGGAATGCACACAAGCAAATTGGCGGCCTCATCCGTCCCCGTTTTCAAAATATCTTTAAGCCTAAAGGCCAGTTTTTTATCGTAATTCTGAAAATCGCTTTTGCGCGTGTCGTTGTAACCGTCCTTGAGCGACATTATCATGTCCATCTCCCCGTCGCCATAACGGCACACCGAGCAACGTTTCTCCAAAATCAACTTGACAGTCGCTTCAGAGTCAAGCACATTAATGGCAGCTATTTGCTTCTTCAACCGGGCGTATTGCCAACGATAAAGCACCATGCGCAACACCACCTTGACGCGAGTCATGAACGATTCTTTCGTGTCGCCTGCCATTTCCCTTGATTTATTTGTCGATTTGCTTGAATATCGTGTAGCCAAGGTGTTTCAACGGCATCAGCATCATGAATAGTTTCCAACCCCGCGTCAACTGAATCGTTTTTGCTTCTCGGCGAGTCTCGCGCACAAATATGTTTGCAAGGTCGATGTTGCCTTTTTGCGACATGAAAGCAGCTTTCAACGCGCGCACCTTTTGGAATGTCATCGCATCTTTCAAGTCATCGGCATGGCTGCCTTGTTTCAAGGCCTGTTCGAGGCATCCGCAGAACATGGCTTCATAAGCAAGGCTCGTGCGGAAAGTGTGCGACACCGACTCGTCATATACATGATAACCATACACCACATCGGCAATCAATGCCACACGATGCGCCTTGTTGCCAAGCTGCACGTTCATGATGAAATCCTCGGCCATTATCAATTCACGCGGAATGTTGATTGTTCCGCCGTCAAAAAGCGACCTGCGGAACATCCGTCCGGTTATGTATTGCGATATACGGTTCATTATCAACCCCGATAGGAAATCACGAGTACCGATACATTCATCGACGGCATTCATTATTTCATCTTTCACATCATTGCCGTTGACAATCTGCTTGTTGCCTATCACGATATCACAACCGTCACATTTGTCAACCATTGCCTGCAACGCTCCGGCAGGCATAGCGTCATCGGCATCGGCAAAGCATATCCATTCTCCTTGTGCTTGCCCGGCACCATGGTTACGTGCGGCAGTAACTCCGCGATTTGGAGTGTGAAACACCGCTATGCGATTATCTTTCGCAGCAATCTCGTCACACAACGCGCCACTGCCATCGGTGCTGCCGTCATCGACCAACACCAATTCCCAGTCGCCGTAGCTTTGCTTCACGACCGAATCGGCCAACGCCGGCAGATACTTCGCCGCATTATACACCGGAACAACAACCGATACTCTCATAGTCACGCCTTCCTCTTATATTTATCTCTTGAATAATTTAACTTTCAAGTCCAAGATAAACCCTAATATTGAAACACTCGGAACATAGGCCAGCAAATATCTCGACACGGAGGACAAATTCTTTACCCCAAGTACCTGCCGTCCGACTTCGGCCTTGTACAAGCGCAATTTCTGTTTCCTGTCGCTTGCTTTTACATCAAAAGAACAGAACAGCGACTGCGTGAGTTCCTTAACATAATCGTCGATGAGCCAATTGCGCTCTCTACCGTATATTGCCTGCAATGTTGAAAAAATGCTCAAAAATGAATAGAAATTGTCGGGCGAGCTATATTTCTTGGTGAAGTCTGGCACTGCATAGTTATAAGCCCCTTGCTCCATGCAACATATTTCACCATCCATGTGTTGCATATAGCGAAGCAGGAAATCCTCATCTTCACGGAATATCAATCGAGTATTAAAACGCAAACCATAGTCTTCAACAATATCACGCCTTATAATTTTTGTCATGAAACCAAGGACTCTGCACTTAGCCAAGTGCAAAATACCGTCTTTCACCACTCCGCAAAAGTCAACACCCGTATCGGCTCCATGCCAATTACACCCAACATCATTAAATCCTTGCACCACCATCTGCACCCCATCGTCGTGCAAATGAGCCGCAAACAGTTCAAGCCAGTTTTCATCTACCCAATCATCGGCATCACAAAAAGCAACCCATTCGCCTCGGGCATTGTCGAGTCCCATGTTTCGGGCTGAACTTGCACCGCCATTTACTTTATTAAAAACACGGATTCGGCTGTCTACCAGTTCATATTGACGGCATATCTCTGCCGAGCCGTCGGTGCTGCCGTCGTTCACCAACAACAACTCCCAATCGGCATACGACTGCTTCAAAATCGAGTCAACGCATCGTTTCAGCGTCTTTTCGGCATTATAAACCGGTGTAATCACCGAAATCATAGCGGTCCTATTTTAATTTTATCGGATATTCGGCTATCCAAGAAGGTCCTTTGCGTAGCATTTGCAAGAACTTTATCAACAGCACATTAACCGTATATAAAAATCCATGGAAACGACTATCTTTAATAGCAATGTACAACTTGTCTTCCCAATTGTCTCCAATCGTGAATTTATGATAATCTTGCAAAATCTTTGGTGGAAGTAACTTTTGCCTTACTGCATCTTTTTCTTTATCAACATCCTTATAATGCACAGTACTCATGCCGTTCCAATCATAATT
>DGYMR06203__coassemble_988_pt1 | contig 22138 bp, 16 predicted proteins | sample DGYMR06203__metabat2_low_PE_039 | metagenome-assembled genome bin DGYMR06203
CTTTGTTCTTTGAAATAAGACCTTTGCGAGCAAGCTTGTCAAGCAAAGAAGATGTCTTTACATAAGCTGCTTGTGCTTCTTCCTTGTTGCTCATTGCACGAACACGACGTACATAAGTACGCATCGTCTTTGCGTAATAGCGGTTACGAAGATTTCTTGTTACAGTCTTGCGAATTCTTTTAAGCGATGATTTGTGATTTGCCATTTTTTAATCTTTATTTTTTAATAAAAAATTGCTGTTTTATTGTAGCCCATAGCGGAATCGAACCGCTCTTTCAAGAATGAAAATCTTGCGTCCTAACCGATAGACGAATGGGCCATTTCAAAGGTTGCGTCCCAAAAGCGAGTGCAAATATAGACACTATTTTTCATTCTGCAAAATTTTCAAGCAAAAAACCTCTCTTCAATATTCATTTTTTGCAAAAATCGGGACAAAAAAGCCTCCAAAACATATTTTTTCAATAAACAGCCACCTTGAACACTCCGTCACGTTTATGTTCAAACAAGTCATAAGCCTTGTCTATTTCCTTCAACGGGAAACGATGCGTTATGAGTGGCGTAGTATCGATTTTGCCGGCTTCTATCAACTTTAAAATCTCGGCACAGTCGCATCCGTCCACACCACCGGTCTTAAACACCAGATTTTTCCCATACATTTCGGGCAACGGCAAAATTTGCGGCTTGTCGTAAAGGGCCACGACTGTCACCACGGCATTGGGTCGTGCACATTTCCATGCCATTTGAAACGTTTCGTCGCTTCCGGCAACCTCAATGACCACATCGGCTCCGCCGTGGTCACTGTTATTCTTGACAAAATCTTCGCAATCCTCGGGTACGACAGTCAACACATCGGGATAATGACGTTTCACGAAATCGAGTCGCTCGGACGATCGTTCACACATGATTATTTTCTTCGGTCGTTTCAACATCACGCAAAGCAATGTGCAAATGCCCGTTGGTCCGGCCCCGATAATCAAGACCGTATCGTCGGGCGAAATCTCAGAAATGCGAGTCGCCCAGAATCCGGTTGCAAGTATGTCTCCTACAAACAAGGCATGCTCGTCGCTCACCATGTCGGGAATACAGTTCAAGCCTTGATCGGCATGCGGCACCCTTACATATTCAGCCTGGCCTCCGTCGATGCGGCATCCTAATGCCCAACCACCGTCGGGATCAGTACAATTGTTCACAAAGCCATGCTTGCAAAAAAAACATTCTCCGCAAAACGTTTCAACATTCACTGTGACCCTGTCCCCTGGTTTTACGGTGACGACATCACTGCCGACTTGTTCCACCACTCCGACCATTTCATGCCCGACAGTGATTCCGGGAACTGCACGAGGCACGCTCCCGTGCTTTATGTGCAAATCACTCGTGCAAATGCTTCCCAGCGTGACGCGGACTATTGCATCGCGACTGTCGACCAAAGTGGGTTTCGCCTTTTCGAGCAATTCAAATTTTCCTTGTTTTACATAAGTATACGCAAGCATATCCTCAATTCTTTTTATTGTCATGCAAACTTAATGAAATAACATGAAAACAACTAAAAATGAAACATGTTTGTTAGCACGCATATACAACAATGGCGCAATCGCTATACACGGCTGCGCCATTGAGATTTTAACTTTTATGCAAAATATTTACTTCACCACTTTCAACGTCCGAGTCTCTCCGTTGGCAGTCACTGTTATCAAATGAACGCCCTTGGCAAGGCCATCGAGAGGAATTTCTTCATAAGTGGTTTCTCCACTGAACAATTCGCCCTCATCGACTCCGAGCAATGAATATGCCCTCACTTCGACATTGGCCGGGACATCAGAACTAATGACTACATAAGGCATCGCTCCGCCTACGACTTTCGCTTCAAGGCTTTCGGCAACAACGCCGTTCACCCCAAGGGCGCTATCGTATATGAAGCTGACAGGCTCGCTATATTCGGTGAACGTTGTGACACCGTCAGCGTTTACATAAGAAGCTCTTGCACGCACATAGTATGTTTCACCATTGGTCATTGTCGACCCGTTGACTTTCATTTCACCTGCCGGAACTGAAGTCTTGGTCCTAAAATCGGTCAATGTTTCTATGTATCTCGACCTACCCCAAGTTGTAGCCGAGTTAGATACTTCGACCACCAGCGAACGGGCTCCTTGCTGTCCTTCGAGCTCGATATAAGAATTGGCATACAATGTGCCACCTTCGACCGGGTTAAGGACTACAGGAACAGTAGCATCCATTTGAGCAGTAGTGAACTTCACTACATCCGATACCATGTCTATGCCCATGCGTGTCATGGAAACCCTTACATAATATGTCGTGCCCGACAGCAACGTGTAAGGAGGAATATCAATCGAGCCGTTGGTCGAAGTGCCGCTGAACGTGATGTTGTCTTCTCCGAACGTGGAAACAGTTGAAACTTCAACTTTGGCTTCGACTCCATCCTCAACAATGTTCCATGTTATTGTCAATGCCGGATTGATATCTTTTGCATCATTTTCGGGATATGTCACCGAAAGCACTTGCGGAACGAATGTACCTGTCTTCGACACTCCGTCATTGTGATTGGCGGCACATGCCCTCACTCTCCAATATGTGACAGCAGCATTCTTCAAGCCCGATATTTGTGCTGAGCTGGTCGATGTCTCTTCGGTAGTAATAGAAGCAATCAAGCTACTGAAATCTTCATGCTCGCTCACTTCAACGATATAATAAGCGGCTCCATCCACGGCTGTCCAACTCAATACGAACGGGTCTATTACCTCAACACCTTCTTCAGGTTCTATAAGTTCAGGTGCAGGAAGGGTTTCGGCCGAAACTCCTACAAACAACGGTGAATATTCATTTCCCATGCGGTCAAGAACACAAACGGCATACTGATAACCGGTTGCATACGCCTGAGGAATTTCATAATTCGTGTCGTAGGATGTTCCAAGCAGATACTCGCCTTGGCAATTAAATTGCGATTGCTCCACATTTTCGGGCACTGCGTAAACGGTATAACGCACGTTGTCATAACCCTCCCACGACAAATTATAGCCCGACTGCACGAGATTCTTCACCAATCCCGGATTTTCTCCTTTCTTCCAAGGCATTGCAGGCAACAAGGCCGGACGGGTGAAGGCAAAACGCCTTAAATAATGCACCATCGACTCGGTAGTGCCTGTATTCCCTTTACGATACAGGTACTTGCATGAATAGAATATCGAGCCCGGCGCTTCATTTTCGGTATATTCACGATTTATCTCTATTTGGTCGACAAATTCCTGATAATCATCGGCATCGCTGCTCGGCTTTATGCTGCTGATGGAATGCGAAGAATAGAAGTGACGGTCGAAATGCGCGGCCACCTCGCTCCACCATGGTGCGATTTTGCCATAGTCGGCGCTTGAATTGCCTATCGACCAATAAATCTGCGGAGAGATGTAATCGAGCGACCGGTCGGCCAGCCATGCGATAGGGTCGGAATAAATGTCGTCATATTGCCAGTCGCTTCCTGACGGGCACGGCGTGATTCCATACTTGTTGGCCACGTTGGCATTGGTACATGCCACACCGGCCGGGCTGATGCCGAACCTCACCCAAGGCTTTTCCTCTTGAATCATGTCGTAAATCGAACGAACCATGCGGTTCACATTGTCACGACGCCAGTCACCTTGCTCAAGCGTCCCACCGGCTGCAACGTATGCTTCATATAAATCGGCATCAGTCTCGTAAGGAGTCCCGCCGAGATAGAAATAGTCGTCAAACAGAATTCCGTCTATGTCGTAATTCTTGACAATTTCACGACACACCTCCGTGATATAATCGATGACTTCCTGCTTGCCCGGATTCAATATTGCAGCTCCGTCATTGTCCATAATCCAATCGGGATGCTCGGCCCTGATGTCGCCGGCCATGCCCGACCATTGCCCGGCAACCGACTCGTAACGGTACGGATTGACCCATGCATGGCATTCCATCCCCCGCTTGTGGCTCTCTTCCACGACAAATGCAAGAGGGTCGTAACCCGGATCCATGCCTCGCTCGGCTACCAAGTCGGACGACCATGGCTCGTAGGAGGATTTATACATTGCGTCGCTGCGGCTTCTTACTTGGAAATTCACTGCATTCATGTTGTTGTTTGCAAGAGAGTCGAGCAATGCAATCATTTGCTCTTTTTGTGCCTCAACTTGAACCTCGTTCCCGGTCGATGAAATGGTTGTCTGCGGCCAGTCGAGCTGCCACACCGTGGCTACCCACGCCGAGCGCATTTCCCGCTTGGGAGCTTCGGCCGATGCCGATTGAAACGGTAATATCATCGCGGCTGCCGCCACGGCTGATAGTACAGAAAGTCTTGATAGCGATTTCATTTATGTCGATTTTTATTTATTGATTTTTAAATGTTTTGCATGATAATTCTTGCAGACAAAGATATGTATTATTTTTGTCAAATAGCTTAATAAAAGCACCACACCCATCTAAATTAATGTATAGAATCATTAATACATGTAAACAAGCCCACTCCCATGTTATTTTTTCGTTCCGTTGCAACCTTCTGCATGCTCGCGCCGTCTAATGAGTAAAAACCGGTTTAAGAAAAACAATTAAATACAACGTAATATGAAACTAAGACATTTATTGATAGTATTAGCTATCACAACTGCAACGGCTTTCAATGCCGCTGCCGAGACTCAATCAAGCTCTATAATCGTCAATCGAGACACCACCGCAGGCTCTCAATCGATGCAAATGACCATCAGAAACGACGACAAAGTAAGTACCATCACCATAAACGGAGATACACTTGGAAACGGGAACCTGAACATAATCGTCGACAAAGTACTGTCTCGACTCAACGACACGGTCATTTCTTCCTCCAATGACAACATGGCAAATGGATTAACTTCGGGGACAATATCCAACATACACACATCCACAAGCATGATGGTCATTGTCATTACAGCCATTTCACTGGGCGCAATTCTCTTGATAGTAATCGCGTGCCTTATATTCTTCTACATGCACCGCCGCCGCAAATACATTATGATTGAAAAAGCAATAGAGAACAATTACCAACTTCCCGGATGGGCTTTAAACGAAGACACCAGACCGGCTCCGGTAATGCCGGCGGCCGAAGGCCAAACACCGCAACCACAGCAAATATCGGCTCAAGCATGGTACGACTACGAGATACGCAAAGGCACGAAACTTGCAATCATAAGCCTCGGCATAATGCTGTTCTTCTTGTTCCTTGGAATTCCGTTCCTCGCTGCCATTGCATTAATTCCGTTCCTCATGGGTGTGGCAAAAATAGTATTTGCCTACATGAACAACAAGAACAAAAATTGGCAACAACCTCGTCCCAACTCCACAAGCACTGAGAGTGACAGCAACAAGACCGTTGTCACGCCGCCCGAATTCAAACAAGAGAATGAAAACTATAACGACGATAAATAACGCACACTTCATAATATAATTTCAACAGCGAAATGTTGAGCAAAATTGATGAGATTAAATTGTTGGCTCAATGCGTCCTGACCGATAATCGGGACGCATTCGGCCGTCTCGTTGAAAATTATCAAGGTGAAATACGTCGTTTTTTCCTGAATCTGACTTTCGGTGACCACGCCCTCAGCGACGACTTGGCGCAAGAAACATTTATCAAGGCCTATTTGAACATACGCGGCTTCAAAGGCTTGTCCCGATTCAAGACTTGGTTGTTCCGCATAGCCTACAACGAATATTACTCGCATCTGCGCAAACTCCATGAGGTTCCAACCGACGAACAAGGGTATCTTCCCGAATGCGAAACCGTCGACAATTTTCATGGAATAGATGCAGGGATAGACGTGCACAAAGCCATCAAGCAGTTGAGCGAAAATGAACGCATCGTCATAATCCTCTTCTATCTTGAAGATCAGCCTTTGAAAAAAATCAAAGAGATAACAGGCATGCCCGAGGGTACTATAAAATCGCACCTGAGCCGTGGCAAAGAGAAACTCGGCAGAATCCTAAAAACTCTTGATTAAAAGAGCTTTCGACTACAAAATATTTGAAAGAACAAAATAATTACTTATATTTACTTGGTTCAAAAAAGAATGAAAAGAGACGAAATAGACATAGAAATAAGCCGCATGTTAAAGCAATCGCTTCCCGAGGCAGGACACGACAAATGGTTCACTCGAAAAGTGCTGAATCGTCTGCCCGATAAGCAAAAACATTCTCGCGGATGGATTGAACCCTGCCTTTATTTCACAGGATTGCTCGTGTGCTTCATCGGATGGGGACTGTTCCTGTGTTCTTTGAGCCCCAACGTGATTCTTGTAAAAGACATCGTCAGCTTCGGCATACTCACTGTAACGACCTTCTTGCTGATATGGAACATCGTTGAAAATGTGTCTGTCGGAGATATATAGACAGCAATATCAAAATGGCACGCGTGACTCCACATGCACTCGTCTTGCTGTAACTGGATGAATGAAATCAATCATTGCTGCATGCAGCATCAACCGTTCTCCCTTTTTCCCATAAAGATTGTCACCAATTATAGGATGTCCCAACCCGGCAGCATGAGCGGCATGCACACGCAATTGATGTGTACGCCCGGTGAGAGGTTCAAAACGCACACGGGTTTCATTGCGCATCTCATCCACCGAAAGAATTTCATACCGAGTGACTGCTTGCTTGCCATTCTCATAATCCACTTTCTGAAAAGGCCTGTTCAGCATGTCGCTGCTCAACGGCAAATCTATATAGCCATTATCCCCCCTGTCGCCGGCAATACCGTCGAGCAACGCCTCATAACACTTGGATATTTCACGACATTCAAACATCCTCTGCAACTTATGGCAAACATAGGCACTTTTGGCAAACATCACGATGCCCGAAGTGTCCATGTCCAGACGATGCACGGCCGCATGCCGCTGATCGAGGTGTAATTGTCCGGCAACCAGTTCAAGCAACGATGTGCCACCAGTCTTTCCGGGGACTGTCAACATCCCAGCCGGCTTATCGACAACAACCAGCCAGTCGTCCTCATACAATACATGCACTTTCTCATCGGTCACGCCTATATTCCCGGCAAGCGGATCGGGTTCCACATCGATGCCTTGCAACATGAAATTGAGAATAGGCAGGCATTTCCCACGACATGCCGGATAAAACTCCCCATCGCGCCTTATTACATCACCCGGTGAACGCCCGAACCAAAATTCGGCCATCGTAACCGGCCTCAATCCATGAAGATAGGCATATTGCAACATTCTGGGAGCTGCGCACTCGCCTGCCCCGGCAGGAGGCACATGTTGAGAAGTTGGTGCGAAAATTTCGCACAAGTCAAGCCTGTCTCCTTTCCCGTTAAGCATCACAAATTGATGGAACAACCAGTCTTGCAACGCTGCCGAACGACTGTGCCGCACATTCTTCAATTCCTTTATGCCGGCATAGAATTGTTCCAACTTCCCTGCAACCTCTCCAATGCGGTTCTCCCATGACTTCTTGATGCGCTTGTACTCAGCCTTCTGGAACATGCTTTCGCGCAACATTGCATCTTCATCTCCTGTCCCCGACAAACGGGCTGCGTCACGTCTCAACTTGGAATCTTTCATAAACGAGCGATAGGCCGACAATGCTTCTTCGGCAACTCGCTCCAATGCTTCTTTCTCCGCCTTCAGCTGCATCAACTCGGCAGATTCCTCCAGATTCTTTATCTTCCCGTTAATCTCCGAAATCTTTGCTTCCTCAACTTTGAAATAGCCATCGGGAACCAATGTGTCATACACAGGAGGGACAAAGTATTCACGTCCTTCATTGCAATACAAATTGCCCGAATAAGCCGACACGAATCCCAGACGGTCGGAAGCATCAACTACGACAAGCACTCCCACCATCTTTCCATGTACAAGTTCGTCATGCAGAGCCTTGACCGAACTTATGTATTCACGCACTTGCGCCGACGCAATGCGTGCGAGTTCATGAGGCACATAATTAAATGGGTAGGTAAATTGTGCCGGCAATTCTATTGCTGAAATATCGACATTGAAACGATGAATCTTCTCCATAAATGCAAATTTACAAAAAACATGTGGAGAAGTGCCTTTTACGACACTTCCCCACATGAAGTTATGAAAAATAAGATTATCGTCAATACAATCTTGTCTTGCGCGGATTGATTGTCACGCCAAGGATGCTTTCGGTATTTCCGCAATAGTTAACCACTTTGTTGGTGTTGTAATCAAAGTAGTAAAGACCGGTAGTATAAGTTCTTTCAGCAGTTGAAGCCCTGAAACCGAACCACACGTTTCCTGTCTCTTCATCGAGAGCGAGCTGCGTTGTCGTCACTTCCTCGCTTGCGGCAGTAGTCATCGGGTCGGCATTCATTTCAACTCGAGCCGTCGTGCTGGCATAGTTTGGTCCTTCGGCACCTATTGCCGGGAGATCATACTGCATCAAGCCGGCAGCCGGATAAGCTGAACGTTGCCAAACGTAAAGTTTGTTCCTGCCCTCGTCGATAGCGATAGACTTCGGATTGGTGTTGGTGAACAACTGAGGTTGCGGCAATTTAGTCAAGTCGCCGATGTCGGCACGGGTGAAACGATAGATGCCTGAGCCGTTGAAGCTCTTAACCCAGTAGAATACACCATTTGAATCGATTTGGATATCACCGTTACCGGCACCATAGGCGATGCTGCCACCATGACCGGCGTTGCTATAATAGCCCAAAGTGTTGTTTACAACCAGATAACCGGCTTCACTTTCATATTGAGTCGATTCAGTTGCACCGCGAGTGGTCAATGCAAGCTGACGCACACCGGTGTTACGGTCGGTGTAATACAGGTAAGTGCCGTCGGTACAACCTTGGAACGGGTCGTTGAATGCCTGACGGCCTGCATTTGTAACCATCACGTCGGCATAAGAACCATCGGCACTCATCACTGTGATTTGTCCGTCACCGTTGGTATCACTCTCATCGTTGATGTAGGTAAACTGCTTACCTGCATCAAGGATATAAATGTAATCGGTTTCGGTTGTTCCGCCTTCCTCATCAGAGGTTTCAATAGTGGCGCAAACAAGCTGCATCGGCATGTTGCCCGAAGTCACGCCCATGTCAAACGGCATGTTCTTCGTTCCTTCCGGCAATTGGTCTTCAGGAATTATCTTATAGGCCTTGATATTGCCACCGACTACGGCATAGTAAACCGTGGGAACAGGTTCGGTGTAACCTACTTGGACATTTACATAAGCATCTTCAAGACGACGGTTTTCTCCATTCACGTCAAACCATGTCTGCAATTCAATCCTTTGCGAACCGATGTTGCGGAAACGTATGCTACCAGGATTATCGATTGTTCCATCTTCATGAGAATAACCTACGAAATCCTCGGTAATCAAATTTCCATTTTCATCCAAAGTTCCTTCTGGGAATTTCCATACATACTTGCACACAAGGTTTTCAGGATTAGGCAATGCAATGTCGAGCTTTACGCTTACTTCATTGATTATCACCTCCTCGGCACTTTGCTCGGTTATCGACATTACCGGAGTAATATCATATATCAACAACGGATATGTACGCGAGCCAACTCCCTCAACAGTAAGTTTTACTTGATACAAGCCTGCTTCGGCATATTTATGCAACGGATTCTGCTCGGTAGAAGTAGTACCGTCGCCAAAATCCCACGACACGTTTCCGCTCTTGGACGACGTGTTGTTGAATTGAATGGTCGAAACCACATAGAAGTCGAGCGTGTACTCTTCGCCTTCGACATTATATGTAAAATCCACATCGGCCGAATCGAAATTAGAGTAATCGGGCTCCTTTTCCACGCACGCCGTCAAGCCTATCAGCATCACGGCTACCAGTGGTATTATTTTACTCAATACTTTCATAATTTTCACAAAATTGATTAGTTAAGTTGGACTGTCTTTTCATCGGTAGCCATACCAACCTTGCCATTCGTGTCTACGACCTTGAATTGCGGAATCAACGTATAGCTGCGAGTGAATTCTACTGAATAAACATTGTCGACTGAATTGAAAATCCAATCCTCGAACGGAATTTGCTCCATGAGTTCCTTAAAGAACGGTTTGTAAGCATCACGAATCGAATAGATTGCACCACCGGTATCATCGGAATAGCGGCAGAACACCCAAGGGCTTGATTCATATACCTCATAACCGGTATATTCGGCCGGCACATCTTCGAGCGAAGCCACTTCGTGCGAAGTTGCAACACCGTTTTCATCGATTGTGTTGTAGTAGTAACCAACCACATTTTCAAGATTGGTGTACCACAAGTCGCTCTTCATGTCGGTTGCCGTTTCGGTTGGGAATGTGACACCGTTGTTGGCGCTTATTGTCTGGAATTGCTCAGCCGTAAAGTCATAGTTGCAGTACACATGACGCAAATCATTGTAATATGTGCTGTCGGCTGTCAAGTAATTCACGACTGTTTCATTGAACTCGGCCTTGAATGTTTCAGGATAATACAGGTCGAAACGCTCAGAGTCGAACTCGGCAGGATTGACCCAGCTGACAGGAATCAAAGTCTGCGAAGTCGGGAATGACGCGTTCAATTCATATTCATATCCGTTCCATGTCGCGAGGCTGTGGTCATAGCTCTGGATGAGCTGGGAACTGCGCACGGTGTCGCTGGAAGTCACCGTTTTCGTGTAAGACAACGACGACGTGAGACGAAGAGTCGCAGCCGCGCTTTGCGAGCGTGTTACCATCGCCCAAACTTCCGAATGAGAAATCTCCACATCGGTATTGGTCGTATAATATTTGCCCAAGAATGTCACATCGCTACCCGCACGGCAAACAGAACTTCCAAGCTCCCATGTGACAGTAGGCAATACCTGTCCGAGCTCAAGATTTTCTTCAAACAGGTCATGAACCGCACAGGAAGAAAATGCGAGCAACGCAATTGCGAAAATTCCTGATTTTTTATATAAGTTCATAATCAATATTCTTATTTTATTTAAACTATCTACTAATTACCAGTTTATTCTGCCGTCAATGAAGTGCGTTCACCCGGTGTAAGAGCCCAAATCATAGGCTTTTGCAGCCACTTGTAGTTCTTGTAGGCACCGAGGCGTTCAAGTTCGGCTCGATTGTATTTTTCTTCCGTTTCGGGGTCGTAATTGACACGTTGAATCCAAGTGTTTTCCTTTTCCGATTCGCTCAATCCGTCAACCCAGTATGCCGAATACAAGTTGTAAGGACGGCGCAAGTCAGGATAAATGATTTCCGAACGGTCGCCGATACCGTAATTGTTACGGCTGTTGCTGTAATGATAACGACGCATGTCGGTCCATTGTTCAGGCTGCATGTACATCGCAATCCACTTCTGTATCATCAAGTCGCTCAATGAATATTCCGACTCGTTGAAGAACCAGTGCTCATTGCCACGATCGGTGACAGGAGGAACCGACGATACTCCGGAATTATTGTCAAGGAAAGCGTTCACTTGCGCATCCCAGTAAGCCTTACGCTCAAAACCGATGCCGTTGGCGGTAGCTTGACCCGGATAACGGTTATCGCGAGTTTCATTGTAGTTTACTTCGTTAGGATAAGCTGCAAGGAAGTAATCCAAGTGACGTTGAATGTTGTTGGCAGTTGCCTCTTTAGCAAGCTGGCAAGCAACTGTGCGGTTACCCTTCCAGTATTCAGCCTCTGCCTTGATGAAATACAACTCTTCCATCGTGAACAACGGGTTATAGGTGCGAGTTTTAGTTGCATCACCTGCGTATGCACCGTGGAACAAGTTTGGATAATCGTTTACGACATAAGTCGTACCCATTCCGATATTGTTCTCAAGAGAACGCAATTTCACCGACTCGTTGGTGTTGGAAGGAGATGTAGGACCTGTACGGGCAATCATCAACATGCTTGCACGAGGGTCGTTGGCATAACCTTGACCGTTCACGTATTGACCGCTCTTGGTTTCATCTGTAGTATTCAACAATCCGAGGCAGCTTTCCAAGAAATACTTCGACGGGATGGCCGAATCGAGCATGTTCTTACGCGACTCCCAACTGTTGATGATAGGTTGTGCCGCACCCCAAACGTTGTTCTGCTCGTTGGTTCCGCCATCGAAGTAGTAACGCGGCTCATTTCCGAACCATGCACCATAGAGGAGGTCGCCCGAACGCCATTGGTTGATGGCAGCGTCGGCAGCAGCGATGATTTCATCGCACATCTGTGAAGATGTGTTGATATTAGGCAAGTTACGCAACAAGATACGAGCCTTTATTGCATAAACGAGACCTTTCCACTTGCTCAGGTCGCCCTGATACAAGCGATCTTGCGATGCATCGATGACTTGGTTGGTAGAAGCTTCAGTAATCGAAGTGTCTTCATACATGGCAATCAAGTCGTCAGCTTCTTGAAGCATCCATGCATATATGCTCGCCTGAGTGTCGTAGGTAGGATTATTTGACACATAAGCGTTGCTCAACGGCATGTCGCCAAACATGTCGGTAGTCAACTGGGTTGACATCAACCTGATTGTACGGGCAATCAACTCATAATTAGGCGAATTTATGTTTTGCGAGTTGGTAATCAAGTTACGCACGTTCACACCGATGTCATAGAAATGCCTGCGCCATTGTGGGTGGCGGTTCATCGTCAAGAATTCCCATTCGCTCTTGTAGGAATAAGCGCCGATGCTCGATTTGCCACTTGTTGTCAAGCATTGCGACAAATATATGCCATATTCAGCGTGGTCATATACGGTCTGTTGGGCATAGAAAACGACGGTGGGCAATCCCACTTCGGGGGTAATTTCATGGGCTTTGTCCGGATTCACGTTTTCATCAAGAATGTCGGTACAACCGGCTGCACCCAAACCCAACAATATCGATAGCGATAGTATTTTAAATCTATTCATGATTCTTTAATTAGAATGTAGCTTTAAGAGTTAAGTTAAAACTGCGTGTATTAGGTACTGCATAACGGTCGATACCCATTGATCCCGTACCGCTGTTAACTCCTTGCATTACTTGCGGGTCGGAACCTGAATACTTGGTCAACAAGAACAAGTTGCGGCCTGTCACCGATGCCGACAATCCCTTAACCGGGCAATTCTTCGACAACATGCGAGTAAAGTCGTAGGCAAGTGTAACGTAGCTGAGACGTATGTATGAACCATCTTCTATGAAGTTGGAAGATACAGGAACATAATAAGTATTGATGAAGTTCTGGTCAAGGATTACCGGAGTCGTGTTTGGTGAATAAGTTCCGTCGGCATTGGCAACGACGCCCTTGAACACGATTTCGCGGTTGCGATACTTGTCATACAAGTGGTGCATACCGTTCGACATGAGGTTGGTAGCCGTGATATTGGCAACGTCGCCACCGCAACGGCCGTCGAACATGAACGACAAGCTCAAGTCTTTCCATGTGAACATCGAGCCAAGACCAAGCAAGAAGTCCGGTTCACGATTACCGATGAGAACGTTCTTTTCATCATTGATTACAGGATAACCTTGCTCGTTGACCACAATGTTTCCATTCGGGTCCCTCAAATAATCCTTACCGATGATAGCCGTCGTCGAACCGCCAAGGAATGCGCAAGGATAAGTACCGCCATAGTTGGTTCCAGCGATTTCAGTAACACCGTCGGGCAACGATTTCAAGCGTCCACGGTTAAGTGAGAAGTTGGCAGTTGCCGTCCAAGAGAAGTCTTTAGTGCGAAGAATGTCTTGGCCGAGAGTGATTTCAACACCGTAGTTTTCAACGGTACCTTCATTACGGGTTTGAAGGATTGTACCCGAAGCCGGAGACACGCGCACCGAAACAATCTGGTTGTCGACAGTAGTCGAGTAATATGCAACATCGAGACGAGTGCGAGAATCGAAGAATCTCAAGTCTGCACCCACTTCCCATGTGCTTGTCATTTCAGGCTCAAGAGTGATGGCGCGTGATGTTGTCGGGTCGATACCGTAACCGCCATCGGGGAATGTCGACCAGCTCTTGTAAGTATCGGTGAACAGATAAGCCGGGCAGTCCTTACCTACCTTTGCCCAGTTACCGCGAACTTTACCATAAGAGAACCAGTCGTTGCGCAAATTGAACAATTCGGAGAATATCACACCGGCAGTAACCGAAGGATAGAAATATGTTGCATCAACTTGTGCCAATGTCGAAGAACCGTCGTAACGGCCTGTCACTGACAATTGAGCCATGCCCTTGTAGTCGAAGCGTATTTCACCGAAGTAACCATACTTGTTGCTCTTCGAGTGGTTGAGATAGGTGTAGTAGTCGGAAGAAGACGACATCGTCAATGTCGACGGGTCAACATTCTGGAAGCTGTAGAAATCTCCACCGAGCAAGAAGTTTTGTCCTGCAAGCGACGCATCCCATCCGTTGGTTTCCTTGTATTCCATACCATACAACAAGTTCAAAGTATAATCCTCGGCAAACGTCTTTTGATAAGTTGCAAGGAAGTTGGCTGTGAATTGAGAACCGCGTGACGGGTCGAACGAGTATGAACCATACTTATAAGCATAGTCGGCAAGAGCTTCGTCGTTAGGATTGTTGAAATCTGACGGTTGGAAACGAGGGACCTCGTAGCCATCAGATGCAGAATAGCTCTTGTCATAAGCGAGCTTGCCGGTGAGGACGAGTCCTTCTATCGGTTCATAAGAAATCTGTCCGTTGATCATCATGCGGGTGTTCTCCGATTCCGACTTGTCATTATATCGGCTGAAATAAGGAGAAACCACGGCCGAAACCCTGTCGGCATCGGTAAGGTTTTCCCAATGGTCGTAGCGGTTGCTCCAGTTTGGATAACCTTCGATTGTTTGATAATCAGCCATGTTTTTGTTGATGGCCCATCCATAGATGGTCGACATGTTTGAAGCCCTGTCGCTGGTCAAAGAGTTATAGAAAGCTCTCGCTTTGCTATCACTCAAGTTAACCGAAAGCATGATTTTAACCTTGTCCGAAGGATTAAATTCACCTTTGGCAAAGACATTCAATTGCTTTTTGTAATCTTCGGGGATTATACCGTCGCTGCTTGAATAAGAAGCCGACGCGTATGCGCGGAATTGTTCGTTACCGCCCGAAACCGACACGTCGTATTTCTGCAAGAAACCTGTGCCGAGGAATTCGCCCACGTTGTCATATACCCTGTCGTCGGCATTGAGCATAGGGCCCCAGCCGCCAACCGAGTTTTCAACATAGAATCCCTTGCTACCGCCAACGAAGCGGCTTTGCATCTTCGGCACTCTCACGGCATTAGAGATTTCCCAACCGCCGCTGGCATTGACGGTCACCTTGCCGTCCTTACCGCTCTTGGTGGTAATCATGATGACACCGTTTGAAGCTTCCTGTCCGTACAATGCCGAAGCGGCAGCACCTTTCAAGATGCTCATGTTGGCAATGTCGTTGGGGTTGATGTCGGCAAGAGAAGTACCTTTACCGCGAATCGGCATACCATCGAGCACAATCAACGGCTCGTTGCTCTGCGATTGGTTTACCGAAGAAATCGCACGGATGATAATCTGAGAAGAAGAGTTAGGAGAACCTCCTGTCGTGCCGACTTGCAAACCCGCAACCTTTCCTTGCAAGGTGCTTGTGATGTCGGTCGAGCTACCTGCCGTAACCAAATCACCATCGAGTGATTGAACAGCAAAGTTAAGTTTCTTCTTCTCCTGAGTCTGACCCATTGCCGTAACGACAACTTCGTCAAGAACTTGGGCGTTTTCTGCCATCTCTACGTTTATTGTGGTCTGAGACCCAACTTTCAACGAAATGGACTCCATGCCCACATAACTGAAATTCAGGACGTCGGTATCCTGAACGTCAATAGTGTATCTTCCATCAAAGTCGGTAGCTGTGCCACGCTGCGTCCCCTCAACCATGACAGTAGCACCGATAATAGGTGCATTGTCACTTTTCTGAGTAACTACGCCCGTGACGGTTCGGGCGAAGCCCACCACCGCAAATAGGGAAAATAACAGAAGCAATAGCTGTTTTCTCATAATTACATTTGTTAATTTATTTATCTAAGGTTCATATTAAATAATTGTAGTTTATGCCAATTCCTTTTTAGAAGGCATTTTTCATATTTACAAGTATCTTCCTCGTCGACTTCAAACAACGGGACAATCTTAATATTTTTTTGCCTATGCTACAAAAAAGCGCAAGAATCCCCCTTGCAATAAATCTTCACAAATCTAATAAATTCTTTTCACAATGAAACAAACGCAAACGCATAAAATACGCCCATGCTACATTTTTTATGATTTAACTACATATTTTTAATATTACTCGTCCCCATCTTCACGCTTTCCTCACGTTTTATCCAAGCCAAGGCTTCACACAACGCTCAGCCGTCTGCATCACAAAAAGCGGCACGGGAATTTCCCATGCCGCTTTTTACGTTTCAGTAGCTTGATATTGACGCGCTTTATTTTTTCATCAACTTCTGAACCAGTACTCCTTGCGATGTAAATATCTTCACGATGTAATGCCCTTGAGGCAATGAAGAGACATCCATCATGTTGACACCCTCAACAACGTTCAGCAACTGGCCTGCAAGATTGTAAACTTCGAGCCTTGCCACATCGTTGCTGTTGACTTGAATGAAATCGGAAGCCGGATTCGGGAAAATCGACACCTTGGCATCCTCAACCTTGTCGGCAACTATGTCATTGACACCTGTGGCATCGGCAAGGTTGGTTATAACCGCATAACTGTGGGCAGGAACCGTAATAGTTGAAGCACCTGCATCAAATGTCGGTTCCACTCCATAGGAATGGCTGCTCAAATAATAGACTCCGCCGGGATTGTCGAATGTATAAGAGAAAGTTTTTTCTTCCGAAGTCGGGTTATAGGCTGCCACAAGTTCCTTTGTACGGTCATGATTACGCATTGTCATGAAACGTCCGTCTTCCCAATTAGCAACGGCCACATTCCAATAAAATTCGGCATCGCTTGCAAACAAGTCGGGATTTGCCTTGCGGATGGCAAGCAACTCGCTGTAACAGTCATACAAGCCTTTGCGATTGGCATCGTCAAGATATTCCCAATGAGGCTCTTTCATCGAAGTATCGCCTTGACCTCCGCTGATGTCATATCCAAGTTCTCCAAATTGCCATATCATCTTGGCTCCTGGAACGAGCATCGAGAACGCGGCATTTGACCCTAAACGCCTCATGCGAACGGCCATCACACGCTTTATTTGCGTAGAGCTGCCATAAGCCGTCTGCTTGTAGCCCATTCTCTCTTCATCATGACTTTCCATGTAGCCTACCGTGCTGCCGAACGGGCGACTCTCATTGCCGGTGTACATACTGCCAAAGTCACTGTCTTGAGGATAGCCCATGGCCGACTGGCAATAAGCATTGTTCATATTTTTCCATGACATCGCGCCGTAATTGTTGGCCATGTAATTTTCCTCCTGCTTGTCCACAAAATATTCGAGGATGGCATAAGCATCGGGATTGACGCTGTACACTGCATCGATGAAACGACCAATGTTGACAGTTCGAGAAGTATTATATGCCGAACCGTCATAATCGTTAGCGTAGCTGTCGGTATCACCGAGCCCCTTTGCGAGGTCAAAGCGATAGCCGTCAACTTTGTATTCTTCAAGCCAATACTTCAACACGTCACACATGTATTGTTGAACAGTGGCATTCTCCATTTTCCATTCATTGCCCACGCTGAAGTTGTGAGGAGCGACAGCGTTATAGAACGGATTATCCTCCGACGGACGTCCTGCCGCGCTGTCCCAATACATCATGCACCAAGGATGCATTCCCCATGTGTGATTGAACACCACGTCGAGAATCACGGCTATGCCGCGCTTGTGGCACTCGTCAATGAATTTCTTGTACATCGTGCTCGAACCATAATACTTGTCGGGAGCAAAATAGAAATTAGGATTGTATCCCCATGAATTATTTCCGTCAAATTCTTGAACCGGCATCAATTCTATGGCATTTATGCCCAAAGTTTCAAGATAATCGAGCTTTTCCATTGCCGATTCAATGCATTGCTCCTCGGTGAAGTCTCGGAAAAGAAGTTCATATATTATAAGATTTTCCTTGGCAGGAGCTTCAAAGTCGGTTACTTCCCATTCATAACCGTCGCCATTGCCGTGGAACACCGAAATTATGAATTCGCCCACCTTATCCGACGGAAATTGCTTCAAATCGGGATAACGCGTGTAACCTTGATTAATATATTTATCATTCCATGGGTCAAGAATCAATTTTGAATAAGGGTCGGCAACATTCAAATTGTCATCGACAATGAAATAATATCCATACTCCTTGTCCATGTCAATCTTGCCCGCAGGAATGGTAATCCAAAAGTCGCGATTGCCTTGATAATTCATGAGGTTTTCGTTCTTTATGCGATAGTCATCCCATTCACCGACAAGAATCACATTCTTCTTCCCGGGAGCCGTGAGACTGAATGTCACGCTACCATCGGCGTTCTTGTTTGCGCCGGGTTTCAACGTGCCACCATAATTGGCTTGAACCGACTCTCCGCGATGACAGAATTGCAATGTGTCGAGCATCATGGAATTGCCACTCACGGCCTTGGCTATCACATCATAGTCTCCCACGGGGAAAGTATAGCTTGAAGTCAGCGTCACCGCATCGGCAACCGAAGCAAACGGAGCAGCATTGGCATCGTTGAGGTGCAACGATATGTCGCTCAATTGTGTCGTGTTGACGGTAAATGACACTTTGCAATTGTCATCGGTCAACACGCTGCTCGAAGCCGAGCTTGTCAAGTTAAGCGCAAGTCCGTCGGGATAAACATCCAAGAATATATCGCCACCGGCTGCAGTCTTGCCTTGCTTGTTCCCTGCGGCATCACGAAAGACAAATGCAATGCTTGTCACCGTCTCCCCTTCATTGAGCTCGTAATAAGTTTTCAAGTCCCCGATTTCAAGTTTCCACAAATCTGTGCTGACATAGGTCATGGCATACTTGTCTGAATTGTCAAGCCAAGTGGGAACGTGTTTCCAGTCACTTGAGCTTTCGCTCTCCGAAGTAATTACTCCCGTATGTGCATACACTCCGCTTGTCACACCTTTCAATCCGGCATTTCCCTCATCTGCATTGAAATAAATCACAATTCCGGTAGAACTTTGCTGAATTACCGGAGGCTCGGAATAAACCACTTGAGCCTTAATCGTCATGCCGCATGCCAGCATGCATAGCATCACCAATAAGAATTTAAATCTATTCATTGTATTAAAAGGTTAATATTATTGTTTCATAGGTTTGTCCACGCAAATATAACCCAATATTACCGTCCTGCAAAAAAATCTTGACACAATCCCAAATTTTCAATGTGTTCACGACAGCCGTTAAATTCAACTTTCATTATCTTTGCAACATATATATGTGTTTTACACGCGACAATAACAAACAAGAACTTAGAATGAAACATGTTGCATTAATATTTTCATGTTTATTGGCATTGTCGGCAGCCGGATGCGCGCAATCTGAGGGCAGCATATTATGCGATGAAGCGCGAAACAGGGCCATCGATGCCGCACAAGCGTTGCTCAGCTGCGACAGCACCAACATAATGCAATTGCAAGACAAGCTATTGAACGCACGCTCAATCAGGAGCGAATACCTTCTCATAGGAGACACGGCAGCAGCCGACACTTTTGACATTGCCTTCAAGCAATATGTGCGGCATAACAGCAAAAAACTCGCCGACCAAATTTTTTAAGAAACATCGACGGCTACAAAAATGCCTGTAATGAAAAAATTCACGCTCATAACATTATCTCTCACAATAGCCACAATGGCATTTGCTTCAAGTTGCAAGAAATATGACACAGGACGTGCCTATATCCTTGCGACACGTCTTGCCGAAGACATGCACGACACCGCAAAATTGCATAACACGGCATACGACATTGAAGCATGGCTCGACAGCATTGAAGAATCGCCGGCTGATGCGATAATCGCAAGAGAGATATTATTGCAAGAATCGGCCAAAGACCGAAGCGACAGCGCAAACCTGATAATGCAAACCATCCTCTACGATGCATTGGCATTGGGCAAAAAAATTTCAAAGGAATGCTGCGACCAGCTCATGGACAGCTTGGCCGACGTGCGTGCCATTACCGACCGAATCAATATCATTCGCGGCACATATGTCGCTCGTGGGGAAACGAGCGAGCTGTGGCAATTTGACAAAGCATTCCAGAACTATGTCGATTCATTGCCAGTCGAGGAGCAAATGCGCATATATTCTTGCGCCACGACCAAGTTGAAATTAAGCATCGCAATTAGGAACGAGGCTATGGGAAATCCCGTAAAAGCCAACGAAGCCATAGAAGCGTTGAAACATATTTACGACGAGAAAGAATTCTCCGAATTCATGCAATATTACTCCACAAAATAACAATCAATTTAAAAAACTTGAACACACCATGCTTAAATTTGAAGATTACATTGGCATTGCCACTCAAGCCATTGAAAGCATAAAATATCCGGCACGTCCCGGTCGCCTGTATGAACCCATAGCATATACCATGTCGCTCGGTGGCAAACGCCTGCGTCCGGTATTGACTTTGATGGCTTGTGATGCATTCTCGGGGAGCTGCAAGGCCGCTGTCGATGCAGCAGTGGGAATAGAACTTTACCACAACTTCACACTTCTCCACGATGACGTGATGGACAAGGCCGACATGCGACGTGGCAAACCGACAGTGCATGTAAAATGGAATGACAACGTGGCAATTCTGTCGGGCGATGCCATGCTGACAATGGCTTCGCAATACATTGCACGCACCGACAATGAACACATCAAGGCAGTCACCGAGGCTTTCAACGCCACGGCCATGGGAGTATATGAAGGCCAACAATACGATATGGACTTTGAAGCGCGCAACGATGTATCCGAAGATGAATACATCGAAATGATTCGTCTAAAAACTTCGGTCTTGATTGGCGGAGCATGCAAGATAGGCGCATTGATTGGCAATGCGAGCAAGGAAGATGCCGATTCCCTATACAATTTTGGAGAATACCTCGGACTGGCATTCCAATTGCAAGATGACTGGCTGGACGTTTATGGAAACCCCGAAACTTTCGGAAAGGAAATTGGCGGTGACATCATGAACAACAAAAAGACATTCATGCTCATAAACGCAATAGCAAAGGCTACCGGTGATGATGCTTTGGAATTGCGACGCTGGCTAATGGCAAAAGCCCCCGACAAATCAAGCAAAGTGGCTGCGGTGAAAGCAATATACGACAAACTCGGCATAGACAAGCTCGCCGAGAATGCCATACAAAAATACAACGACATGGCGCTCGCGTCCATCGAGAAAGTAAATATCAGCGAAGAAGCAAAACAAAGCTTCCGTGAATTTGCCAACATGCTGCTGCACAGAGACAAATGATTGACACGCACACTCACATATATCTTGAGGAATTTGACAACGACCGTGAAGCCACAGTAGCCCGGGCAAAGGAAGCCGGCGTGAAGCACCTTGTGTTGCCAAATGTCGACATTTCGACCGTTGAGCCGATGTATCAGCTGCATGATGCCCATCCTCGCTACACATCAATGGCAATGGGTCTGCATCCGACAGAAATAAAAGAAGATTTCAATGCAACATTGGCTCAAATAGAGGCATTGCTTAATGAACGTCGATTTGTCGCCATCGGAGAGATAGGCATAGACCTATATTGGGACGCTACTTTCAGAGAAGAACAGCACGAGGCCTTTGCCACCCAGGTGGAATGGGCCGTGGATATGGATTTACCCATAATCATCCATTGCCGCAACGGCCTTGACGACATTTTGCAGGTATTTTCAAGATTCAAACGTCTGCCGGCTGGCGTATTCCACAGCTTCGGAGGCAGCATCGACGATATCAGGCGCATACGCCGATACGGAGACTTTTTCTTTGGCATCAACGGCATTGTCACTTTCAAAAAATCACAAGTGCCATCAATCTTACCCGAAATAGGACTCGACCGCATTCTGCTTGAAACAGATTCGCCTTACCTCGCCCCCGTGCCATTCAGAGGCAAACGCAACGAAAGCTCCTACATACCTTACATAGCCGAATGCATAGCCAAGTCTCTCGGCTCAACCATCGAAGAAGTGTCTTTGCAAACCGATGCCAATGCTGCACAATTGTTTAATTTACAACAATAAACAG
>DGYMR06203__coassemble_1054_pt1 | contig 20591 bp, 13 predicted proteins | sample DGYMR06203__metabat2_low_PE_039 | metagenome-assembled genome bin DGYMR06203
CTGTCGTAGCTTCGGAGGCTTCGATAATCGACATAACCCTTCAAGACAATAACGGTGTGGAGCAATCGTTGGAAAAACTTGCAGCCGAGAAACGGGTCATTTTGTTGAATTTCACGGTTTATGCGACAGAATTCTCTCCAGCCTACAACGCCGTGCTTGCCGATTTGTACAAAAAATATGAGAAGAAAGGTTTATGCATCTACCAAGTGAGTCTTGACGGGGACGAATTTACATGGAGGCAATCGGCTGCGAACTTGCCGTGGATTACCGTTTATGATCCTGCCAGCCTGCAATCGCAAAATGTGATGAAATATAATGTGACACAGATTCCGTTGACCTATGTCATAAGCAATGGCGAGATTGTGGAGCGTGTTGCCGAGCCTGCACAACTTGAGCATGTCGTAGCCAATTACATGTGATGAATATCATTGAGCCAATATAAAAGGGCTGGTTCCGTTTCAATGGAGCCAGCCCTGAATTTTTTCATTAACTGCTTTTGAGGCAGTCAACAGGGATAATCAACATGTCATTTTTTCAAAACTTTAGTTACAGCTTCAAGCCCGTCGGCGGTTTTAATGCGAAGGATGTATAATCCTGCCGGGAGAGAGCCGATTTCGAGTTGTGTGATGTTTTGTTGCTTTTCGGTAATTACTAATGAGCCGCGTATGTCGTAAAGCCATGCTTGAGTAATTTCATCTGCAGCTGACATGTATAAAATGTCATTTACAGGTTGTGGATATGTTCTCAGGAAGGCATTGCGGTCGGTCATCACTTTTTCAACACTTGACATCGGGTCAACCGTCAATTGCAATGTTGCTTCAGTACCACTGCCATCGGTAGCCGTAGCTTTCACTGTTGCAGTTCCTCCCGGGCGGCCGGGGATAGCGGTCACTACTCCATAGGCGTTAACGGTGACGAGGTCTTCTCCTTCAACGATACTCCAGTCCACACGTTGGTAGGCTGCCGATGTTGGCAGAATCTCAGTATAAAGATAAGCCACCGGTGCTTCTTCGGTAAGGTTGGTGTTGCCTTGCAGCGACACGATGCGCATGTCGGTTACATACTGAATGCTTGCGGCATTGCCGGCATAGACTACATTGCTGCGTACTGAAACATCGCTTTCGGCCATCGGACGTATTGCGGAAGCTTGTGTCAAGGCCGGAACAAGTTCTATTGCGTAATATTGCAAAGATCCCGGTGCTGCATCGACATAGCTTGTGGCCGAGCCTGCCAGCGTGGTGATTTCTTGCAACGCATCGGGTGACGAACCGCGCAAGATGCGATAGGAGGCAATGTCATGACCGACATACGGATTCCATATCAGGTTGTAGCTGCCTTCGGCAATGCCACGGTTGATGGTCAGCAATACAGTCTGGTGCGGGTCGCCTATCGGGCTCGTTTCTCCTGTCGCGAGTGTCATGGCAAGTGCATACCGCTCGCTGCGTACCGAGTTGTCGGATGTAATGTCGGTGAAGCGTCCGGCTGTCTTTGCGGCACGGCCTATTTCAACGAATTCATTAAGCACGGCTCCCTCTTTGTATATGATTACTTCGTTGCAAGCAGCCGGAAGTGCCGCAACGTTCCATGTCACCACGTTGCGGTTGCCATCGTTTTCGACCATTGTTATTTCCGGGCCTTCGATTTCGGGCAGCACGGTGAAGTCCATATAGCGTTCTTGCGTGTTGCCATCGATTGTGGCATATAGCGTCAATCGTCGAGACGTCAGTTCAGGATGCCCGATTATGCGTGCAGTTCCTGTGGGTTCTCCGGCAACAGTACTTATTTCAAGGTCTTCGCCCGGATTGGTCTCTCCGCTCAGTTCCCAGCGCAACGTCGCACTCTTGGGAATTTCACTCATTGTTATTTCAAACGGGGAGTTGAAATATACTTCATCGGGCATGTCTATCAGCACATCCCACCAGCGGTTTACGCCGATTACGACCTCCGATTTCACGCCGTTCACGGTAACACTCACGGTCTTCTGTCCGAAGTCTTTCCACGACACATGATACGGGCCCCAAGAGCTTCCACTTGTAATAGTTCCTCCGTCGAAGTCCCAAACCGGTTCAACGCCTTCATCGCGAGTGCCTACATACTCGATTATAGCCTGTTGCCCGACAGTAGTCATTGCCGGTGCGCTGATGCGCGGTGCCGTTTCCACTTTCACTGTTACAGGGGCGGAGAAGTCGGATGTTTCACCCCACAGGTCGATGGACTGTACCTGTATCTCATATTCGCCCACAGGCAGACGGTCGATAGGAATGTCAAATTGTGTCGCGCGGTGGAAACAGTAACTGCTTGATGTCGGGTCATAATTGGCAGGAGCCTGTTGAATGCCCGAATAAGGCCCGGTTGCATTGCTGCCGCCGTTCAACGGTGAAATAATGTAACTATTTTCGCCGGTAACACCTTTTTTCTTTACCGAAAGGTTGTAACGCAGTTTCTTTGTTGGTGTTTCGGCATCGGTGGCTGCGCTCCATTCTATGTGCAGCCCCGTTTCGGTTTGTCTTGCAGCCACAGTGACCGGTGCGGTGGGGCGAGTGTTGACAACGGTGGTCTGGTTCTCCGAATTGCTTCCGGTATCAAAGCTGTAATACACAATCGGGGATTTGCCAGTTTCAATAGTCTTTATTATGATTGCGTCATCATTAATATTTAGCGCATCCGAAATGAACCCCTGCCTGTAGCTCGTGGGAGAATCGACATAGACGGCATATATGGCACACAAATTTTGCCGAGATTCATCGTAAGAAGTGATGAGGATATCTTCATAGCCGTTGTTGTCGAGGTCGAAAAGCGCATAATTGCAGTAGCCGCCTCCATACAACACGCTGCCGGTGTATTCCAGTCCCATTTCGATTGTGTAACCGTCGATGAAACGTTGGTTACTGTCGTTCTTGAGAACTTTCATGTTTCCGCCTTCGGCCCAATATAAGATGTCATAATATCCGTCATTGTCGAAATCCACTACCGACGGAACTGCGAATCCGGTTCTCGGAATTGGGGTCTCAAACGGTACCTCGATGCGTTCAAATTCAAGGTTGCCGATGTTGCGATACACATAGAGCATGGTGTAGTCGTTTCGGTCGGGGTAGAAGTAATATGAATCAAACAGCCCGTCATTGTCCCAGTCGAATGTATTCTGAAGGTTAATAAACCCACTGTATTCATTGTTACATTCTATGGTTGAGAATGTTCCGTCTCCGTTGTTTCTTGCTATTTCGGTACTGCTCAGGAAGTCGGTTAATCCATCGTTGTTCATGTCGGCTTTGGAGGTGATGTATTGATCACAAAGGTCTCCCAATCCCGATTTCTTGGAGAAACTGCTATTGCCGCTGTTCAGCAGCACGCCATATTCGTTGGTGGCGTCTGTGTTATACAGCAAGTCGGCCAGTCCGTCCATGTTCCAGTCAATCCACACTGCATAGTCGAAGTCGAGGCCTTGGTTGAATATGCCCTTGGCCTTGCTGAATGTGCCATCGCCATCGTTGTGGTACAGTCCGCTATCTTCAAATTGGCCTGGGAGTGCATAATCTACCAGCCCGTCGTTGTCATAGTCGAAGAACTGGTGCCCGTATTCGTTATAGAATATGCTGTTTCCTTCAACACGAGAAATCCAGTTGTCCATGACGCTTGCCGATTGTTGCGAAGTGGCTTGTGTGCCGTCGGCTGCCGTCATGGTGTGGATGATATGTTTTTCTCCGGGCTTGTCCCATTTCACCGTGAGTAGTCCGCCACGGTCGCTCACGATGTTTCCACCGTCGCCGAGTTGCCAAGAATGAGTCATTCCGTCGCTCACGGTATAATGAATATCGAGTGTGCCTGTGGTCGAAGTCGAATTGGACGAAAGGATGAAGTCGACAGGGATGTAAGTATGCTTGAAGCTCACTTCTTCGCCCCACGCCGAGCCGGCATGGTTGGGGTCGATAGCTTGAACGCTCACATAATATGTGCCTGCCGGCCACGAGCGCAGGTCGAGGCTTTTTTCAAGGCTGCTGCCTGCGTTCCCGTCCATAAAGTTCCGGCGAGTGCCATCGGCAAGTGCATGGCCGTCGACCATGTCGCACAGGCCGGGAGCCGACCCGATGCGCACGGCATAGGTAAGGTCTTTGGAACTTGAAAGATTGTCGGTCGATGAGTTCCAAGAAATTTTCAAGCTGCCGGTTGATGCATTATAGCTTAATGCCGGGCGAGAAGGAGCAACAGGTGAAGTGTTGGTCGTGGAATTGACTTTATAAACCGTTTGTCCTCCGTCGAAGAATTTGGATATGAACTTGTGCGACACCCAAATCTCGATACAGCCGTCGCCGTCGATGTCTTCGGCTTCGATTGTGTAATTTTCAATGTCGTTGGGGAATCCAAATATGTCGTTATTGGAAGTAAGCGTGTATAACACTTCGGCATCTCCTAACGAGAAGTTTGCGCCACCACGGCGCACCGATACGTTGTAGTTGTAATACGTCTGCCAATTATCTCCTTGATAAGAATCGACATATTCGAGTAGAAGCAAGTCGTAAAAGCCATCGTTATCTATGTCTCGGCAAGTGGAATAGATGTAATTCTTTTCAACATAGTCTTCGTGGGGAGTGAAATTGCCTTGGCCATCGTTTTCATAGAAGAGTGTGTAGCATGTGGTTCCGTCGGTGTTGTATGCACTGAAAGTCACAAGAATGTCGACATCGCCGTCACGGTCAAAGTCGTAGCACCACACGGGTGAGTCGGCTGCAAGGTTATCCATAAGCGAGGTTTCTTTAAACTCGCCACCGCCTTGGTAAATCAAAGTCTTTACCACACCTTGTTCTCCGCCATATACCACATAGTCGGCAATACCGTCATCGTTGAGGTCGCGCACGCGCACTGCTCCACCCACGGTCGATACCACATATTTCCCTTCGGGTGTTCCGTAATATATGGTTCCGGTGGAGGCTTCTATCAAGTCGGCCAGCCCGTCACCGTTTAGGTCGAGTGTCATGTCGGGCAAAGATGAAGGCACAGGGTCGGAGTTTGGCTCAAGTGCGGCTCCTGTCAGGATAGCCCAAGGATTTGGCCCTAATGGCTTGTTTACCATTGAAGCTTCTTGCATCTCCATCCACGAGGCCGCGTTGAAATCGCCCTGATATTCCTCATAAGCCACAGGAATCATCTGGGCCGACTGGATTGAGCCGTCGGGCATGTAGCGGTGCATTATGACATATTCATTTGATTTTTCTTCAGCAAGATCGGTGCGACCGTTGCGGTCGAAGTCCCAGTTGTTGAAGAGCACCATCGTCTTGACATCATATTGTCCCATGCCATTGCTGATGGCTGCCCATTGCAAGTTGCCACTGAAACTCTCCGAGGCGAATATGCCAATGTCGGGCACACCATCGCCGTTCACGTCATCGATGCCGGTAATGTAGGCGTATTGTGGTCCATACGTCTGAGTTTCGGTTGCAATGTTGATTGAGGTCTCTCCCGGTGCAAAATTTGATGAAAACCCGTCATGGATGTACAATGTCGAGGTGCTGGCGTTGTTGCCTTCGCCGAAGCAAGAAATAAAACCTTTTTCACCGACGCCTGAGAAGTCGTAAAATGCGTTTGCCGTCGGTAAAGGCACTGCAAACTGCCGCACGGCTCCTTCTTGAGCCATTAATGCAAAGGGCAGCATAGACAACAATAATAAATTTTGTTTCATAGCAAAAAGTCCTTAATGAGTTGATAAATATTGTTGAATTGTAATAACTCGATAAAAATGAAGTCGAAAGGTTGATTACGTTTTTTACAAGTTGTGTTTTGGTATTAAGAAAATAGCATCTTGTAAAATTCTTTATGGCTAAGATAGGAATTTTAATGGAGAGTTACACTATTATCAGGCCATAAATTTGGCATTTATGTGATAATTATCAAAAAAGTAATTGTTTTTGATGGATTTTGGGAATATATAAAAAAAAGTCCGGTCTTTTTACGACCGGACTCTTGACTTATTTGGATTTTGCTGCTGTTGTTGCGCATCATTTTTTGTGAGCAAGGATGTATTGGGCAATTTGGACAGCATTCAAGGCTGCACCTTTCTTGATTTGATCTCCAACGGCCCAGAAACTCAACCCGTTTTCGTTAGCCAGGTCTTTCCTTATTCGCCCCACATAAACAGGGTCTTTGCCTGCAATGAATAACGGCATTGGGTATTGCTTGTTGGCCGGGTCGTCGCATACGACGATTCCTTCGGCTTTGGCAAATGCTTCACGAGCCTCTTCGGGCGATATGGGACGCTCGGTTTCTACCCATATTGCTTCGCTGTGAGCACGCATCACAGGAACTCTCACGCACATCGCGCTTACGCTTATGCCGGGTTCATGCATTATTTTGCGAGTTTCGTTGAACATTTTCATTTCCTCTTTAGTGTATCCGTTGTCTTGGAATACGTCGATGTGAGGAATCACGTTGTAAGCAAGCTGGTATGCAAATTTCTCGACAACAGCTTCTTTCCCTGCGGCGAGGTCGCTGTATTGTTTAACGAGTTCATCCATGGCGGCAGCTCCTGCTCCGCTTGCAGCTTGATAAGTTGCCACATGTACGCGTTTTATCTTCGACAAGTCGTTGATAGGTTTCAGCGCCACTACCATCTGTATGGTTGTGCAATTAGGATTTGCTATTATGTTGCGCGGGGTGTTGAAGGCATCGTCGCCGTTTACTTCAGGAACAACCAGAGGTACATCGTCGTCCATGCGGAACGCACTTGAATTGTCGATCATCAATGTTCCGAATTTTGTTATCGTTTCGGCAAATTCTTTAGATGTTCCGGCACCTGCCGATGTGAAAGCGATGTCTACTCCCTTGAAATCATCATTATGTTTTAATTCCTTTACGGTAATCTCTTTGCCGTTGAAAGGATATTTGCGTCCGGCACTGCGGCTCGAACCGAACAATAGCAATTCATCGGCTGGAAAATGCTGCTCTTGCAGCACTCTTAGAAATTCTTGTCCCACGGCGCCACTTGCACCCACAATCGCTACTTTCATTTTGTTCTTCTTGTCTTTTTAGTCTATAATTTCATAATCCGGGATGCGTCTCGGCAATGTAAAATTTAAGCAAGCTTGAATTTTCCTATTGCTCTCGACTTTCACCGTATTTTCATAAAATCGGATGCAAAGTTACACATAGTATTAATTATAAACGTAAAATTGCATCAGATTTTTGCGTTTTTGCTAAAAATATGCCATGATACATGTCATATTGTAATTTGAAGCCGGTTAATTCCGAGTCCTGGAAGTCTCATTGTTTCGAGTTTCTGTATTGGCAGGCGGAGCGAGCAATGAACGAAAACGTCTGTCATCGTTTATTATTTTCATTGCTTCGAGGAAAATGTCGTCGTGGTGGTTTATTACGAGCATGTAGGCTCCCGGGTCGGAATAAACATCACGAGCTATCAATGCTTTTGTTATATCTTTTATGAGCGGTTCGCTGTTGGCATATTGCAGGCTGTCAAATTTCACGCTGTCGCGCATGCCGGCATCCCTCAAAGCAGACATTATGGAATTGTCGATTGTGAAATGTTGGTCGAAGTCGGCAACGGTTTTATACTTCTTTAGAATCTCTTTGCGATGAGAGTCGACATAATCGACAACAAACTGGTTCACAGTGCCACGGGCCACAAGGTCTCGATAATAATCGGTAAATTCGGTGGTGTCGAGTGGTACGAATATGTCGGGCATTATGCCTCCTCCGCCATATATCACGCGATGAGCGCGAAGAGTTTCGTATTTGAGGGAATCAGAGAAATGGATGCTGTCGGCATGAGCAAGTTCCCCGTCAACAAGCCTGTTGTAGATGTCCATGTCATATTTTTCGCTGTCTCCGGCTTTATAGGGCTTTTGGATGCAACGTCCCGAAGGAGTATAATAGCGAGCTACGGTCAAGCGCATCATCGAGCCGTCGTTGAAGCGGAACGGACGTTGTACGAGACCTTTGCCGAACGTCCTTCTTCCAACGATTACGGCACGATCCCAGTCTTGCAAGGCTCCCGATAATATTTCGCTTGCCGATGCTGAATATTGGTTTACCATCACGACCACCTTGAAGTCATCATTTTTAAATCGTCCCCGGCCGTTTGCCTTGGCCTCATATTTCGGTGAGTTGTTGCCGAGAGTGTACACGATTTCTTGTCCTGAGTCAAGGAAATTGTTAGCCAGCTCAACCGCCGTTTGCAAGTATCCGCCTCCATTGTTTGTGAGGTCGATGATGAGTTGTTTCATTCCTTTTTTCTTCAATTTGTCGACGGCATCACAAAACTCGTCGTTTGTTTTTTTGCCGAAGCGGCTTATTTTTATGTAGCCTGTTTTTTCATCGGCCATGTAGGAGGCATCGATGCTGTACACAGGGATATCATCGCGAGTGATTCGGAACGGGATGGGTTGCGACACTCCTCGGCGTTTCACAAGAACGTTCACCTTGGTGCCTTTTTTCCCGCGCAGCATTTTCATGATACGCGTGTTGCTCATTTTCACGCCTGCAATCACGGTGTCTTCCACCTCGATGATGCGGTCGCCGGCATAAATGCCGACTTTCTCGGCAGGACCGCCAGCCACGGTCTGTATCACATAAAGCGTGTCGGCGTTCATGTTAAAATGGATGCCTATTCCGCTGAATTCGCCTTCGAGAGGCTCTTCAAGTTCTTTAGTTTCTTCGGGAGTGCTGTAGGATGAATGCGGGTCGAGCTGCTGGAGCATCCCTTTTATAGCATCTTCCACCAGCTTGTCTTCGCTTATGGAGTCGACATAGAATTGCGAGATTGCAAACTCCGCGTTCATCAATTTTTTCAAGTGTTCTTGTCCTGATATATTGAATGCCAAGACTGTCATTATGACAGCCGTGAACAAGATTCTCTTTATTGCCATATAGTTTTTATTTAGATTGTGCCAATTTGAGTTATTACGTCATTTCACTTTCCAAGTGTCCGGAATCAGGCTGGGATCGCAATGCCGTGGCAGGTAGGCTCTCACATCTTGGCCGTATTTCACAAGTTCGCGCACGATGCTTGAGCTTATGTGGCTGTATTCGGGCAGGGTGTACAGAAGCACAGTTTCTATTCCCGACAAAGCACGGTTTACCTCGGCAAGGTTCTTTTCATATTCGAAGTCTTGTATCATTCGCACTCCGCGCAGCATGAATTGCGCTCCATATTTCTTGGCTGCATCGACAGTGAGACCGTCGTAGGCTACAACCTTTACACGCGGTTCGTTGCGAAAGATGCCGTTTATCCACTTCAATCGGTCTTCGAGTGTTGTAAGTGTCAATTTGTTGTAGTTTACGCCTATGGCTACCACTATTTCGTCGAATAGCGGCAATGCACGTTCCACAATCGACTCGTGCCCTACGGTAAATGGGTCGAACGACCCTGGAAACAAGGCGATGCGTTTGCCGGGTTCATTTGGTAATGTCTTCTTCATCTTCGATAACCAGATTGTCAATGATAAAATTTTGCCTTTCCATGGTGTTCTTTCCCATGTAGAAAGCAAGCATCTCTTGCACAGAATCCTCTTTGCGCAAGGTGACTCGGTCGAGTCGCATGTCGGGGCCGATGAAATCGCGGAACTCGTCGTCGGATATTTCTCCAAGGCCTTTGAAACGGGTTATTTCGGCATTGTCACCGAGTTTATTTATAGCAGCGACTCGTTCTTCATCGGTGTAGCAGTAGTATGTTTCCACTTTGTTGCTTCCTGCCTCGCGAGAACCGGAACGACGCTTGCGCTTGGCCTCCTTCTTGTTGCGAACCCTGAAAAGAGGTGTTTGCAAGATGTAGACATGCCCGGTCTTTACCAATTCGGGGAAAAATTGCAGCAGGAATGTGATCATGAGCAGGCGTATGTGCATTCCGTCGACATCGGCATCGGTGGCTATGATGACTTTGTTGTAGCGTAGGCCTTCAAGACCTCCTTCTATGTTCAATGCAGCTTGCAACAGGTTGAATTCATCGTTTTTGTAGACGATGGTCTGTGCCATTCCGTAGGAGTTTAGCGGCTTGCCTCGCAAAGAGAACACGGCTTGAGTCTCCACGTCCCTGATTTTTGTTATCGAGCCGCTTGCCGAGTCGCCCTCGGTTATGAATATCATCGTTTCGTCACGTCGGTCTCCCTTGGCATCGTTGTAGTGGACGCGACAATCGCGCAGTTTCCTGTTGTGGAGAGCCACTTTTTTGGCCTTTTCACGAGCCTGCTTGGCTACTCCGGCCATGGCTTTGCGTTCCTTTTCCGACTCGACGATTTTTTTCAGCATCGTTTCGGCCACGTCGGTGTTTTTGTGCAAGTAATTGTCGAGTTCCTTCTTGATGTAGTCGTTGATGAACTTGTAGACCGTTGGGCCACCTTCATACATGACGGTGCTGCCGAGCTTGATTTTGGTCTGTGATTCAAAAATAGGTTCGATTACTTTTATGCTTATTGCAGCTACGATGCCGTTGCGGATGTCGGAATATTCAAAATTCTTGTTGTAAAATTCCTTGATGGTTCGGGACAGAGCTTCCCTGAATGCCGATTGGTGAGTACCTCCTTGCGTGGTGTGCTGGCCGTTGACAAAGGAGTAGAACTCTTCACCATACTGCTGAGCATGGGTTATTACCACTTCAATATCATTGTCCTTGAAATGGATGAGCGGATAAAGCGGTTGGTTGGTCATGTATTCGTTCACGAGGTCGGCCAGACCGTTGCGTGAGTGATATTTGCGTCCGTTGTAGTTTATTGTCAATCCGGTGTTAAGGAACGAATAGTTCTTAATCATCGGCTCGACATACTCTTCACGGTATTCAAAATTCTTGAACAAGGTAGCATCGGGCTTGAATTGGATTAACGTGCCATTAGGCTCATTTCCGGTTACTTCGACAATTCCGCTGTCTTCCAACAACTTGCCTTGAGAGAATCGGGCGAATGCAGTTTGTCCGTCACGGAATGATTGTACATACAGCGACTCCGACAGAGCGTTTGCAGCTTTCAATCCCACACCGTTCAGTCCCACCGAGCCTTTGTAGTTTTCGTTGTCAAACTTTCCGCTCGTGTTCATTTTCGAGGCAGCATCACGCACATCGGCAAGAGGAATGCCACGACCGTGGTCGCGTATGGTCACGGTGTTGTCGACGACTGTCACTTCAATCGTGTTGCCGAATCCTGCAAGGTGTTCGTCTACGGCATTATCCATTACCTCTTTGAACAGCACATATATGCCATCGTCAGGTTGGGAGCCGTCACCAAGTTTGCCTATGTACATTCCCGGTCGTAACCGTATGTGTTCAAGAGCTTCAAGAGTGACGAGCTTGTTGTATTCGCCTAATGTTTTGTCGAGCGGATTTATTGTTTCCTGTCCTGTTTCTTCTGCCATTTGCTTTCATCAAGGAGGTTAAAAGTCTCCTAATTCGCAAAAATACTAATTTTTCGCGAGTGTCGCAACTTGCATATTTTGTTATCGGCAAGGGTAGAAGGGCGTTGGTGTAATGAAATGGCTTATTTGACGAGCAATTTGACAATGTGAGATGCTCCGCGCCCTCCGGCTGCGATGTAGCTTCGCAGCAACGGGTATAGCCATCGAGCTGTCTTGTCGTGTCTCATCCGGGCGTATGCTTTTTCATATAACGGGGCTGCAAGGTCGCGGCGGCCTTCGGCAATGTAGAGTCCCGACAGGGTCATACGCCTGAATTCCACATATTTCAGCAGCCGTTCCTTGATGCATGGGTCGGCAAGTTCCTTTATGTCTTGTTCCACAGAGTCGATGGCAAGTTCCCATGAACCGTGCTTAGAGGCAAAGTTTGTGCCTGTGATGGAGATTCTTTGCAAGAATACATGTATTAGGGGGGGATCGGTCATGAATGACGTTTTAGGATTCTTTAGCAGCAATCGCATTGAAAATTCCCAATCATCCCATCCGAGTAGAGCCTCATTCCACCATCCGGCCGATTCACATGATTCTTTTTTTATCATGCACTGCGAAGGGCTTGTGCATGAATGGAACAGATGGTTTACAAGCAGATCTTTAGTGGAAAAAGGTTTTTCGGTTTTTATGCCGTCAAGGTTCGTGATGTCGGCTCTTGCTATCACCATGTCGGTGTCATTGGCAGCCACTATGAATTTCTCTACTAATGAAGGATCCATTGCGTCGTCGCTGTCAAAGAAAATCAACCACTTGCCGGTTGCGGCGTGACCTCCTTTGTTGCGTGCCGCCGCCGCGCCTTGTCGGCTTTCTTGCATTACGATTATACGGAAGTCGGGAGACTCGTGTCTTGATTTGAATCCGTTGAGTACTTCGAGGGTGTTGTCGGTTGAGTTATTATCCACAAGGATCAGTTCGAGTGGGCGATGACTTTGTGCGGCTACCGATTGCAATGTGCGTCCCACAATGCCGGCACGGTTGTAAACAGGTATTATGATTGAAACGAGTTCATTTCCCATTGGCTTGCGATGTCGTTATTACTATGAGATTGATAGTGAATTTTTTGCTTTTGCATTAAGCTACAGAAATGGAACTTAGTTCTCGACCGATAGAGCGTATTGTTTCAAAGATAGCTTCCAGTCGTTCTGCGGATGGTTTCTTAGTACCGCTTACATATTGGGCGAACAAGCTTTGTGAGATTCCCAATCTGCGCGCTATGGCAGAGGCGTTAAGTTCGGGATGTGCAATAAATATATCGTATAAAGGATTGTGTGTTTTTTTCATAAAGAATCCTTCGTAGCTCAAATCCTCATCTATTTCCCTCCAATGAATGCCATCTTTGCTCAATGTAAAGTTGGCACGTTGTTCAGGTGTGGCAAATCTCAATCTCGGAAACTCTGCAAATTTCTCGCAGGCTTCCTTCCCATCAATTGTGCGTATCCATATCGCTGTTTCGGTTAGCCAAACTTTTTCTACTGCAACATTTCCCATAATCCTATTATTTTGCTTGGTTAAAAAACTTATTCCAGTGTTCTGCTATTATTTCTTGGTTTTCTTTTATAATTGATTCAACAAGTTTTAGTTCTGATGGCTTTAAACCATTGTTTTTCACTAATGTAACAGGAAATAATGAAAACTTGGCTCTTATGTCATCTTTTTACGACATGAACATGAATGGGTTCGTGGTCGTTTGCATAAAACATGAATCGGAAACCAAATAGTATGAATATAGTAGGCATATTGGTTTGTAATTGCAATACAAATATAGGTAATTATTTTATAACCTGCAAATATAATGACATAAAATGCTTTGAAGTGAAGATGAGATTACGGGAGTAGGGAAAGGTGGTGCATCTGTTATTCTATAAACTAAATGCACCACCGGTAGGTTATCAGAGGATGATTTTCCGGGTTATGCGATCGGTGGCGGTGGTTGCCGTGACGATGTAGATGCCGGGGGCGAAGCCTGCCATATCGATTTCCGTGCTGCCGTCAGCCGATTGCGCGGTGGCCACTGTCCGGCCGTTGATGTCGTGGATGATTGCCATGATTGAGCCGTCGGCTGCAACTGTCACTGTCTTGCCGACCACCGTGATTGTGATTGCCGGGGATTGCATGGTCCCCGCTACGCTTTCCCCGGCACATGTCGGGTCGCCGTCGTCAAATTCTTCCGACTTGTACACAATCCTACCGTCGGCAACGTTCCGCTCGAAATTGAATCGCACAATTGCTCCATTTGTCATCCAATCAGTAAACGGATATGCCAACTCTCCACACATACTACCGGCTGCTCCTGTTCCTTCAAGAAATGAATACGCGTCATATTCATCCTTAAAATATTTTCGCAATTTCCCATCTACTTCCACCATAAAAACATCTACAATGTTGACTGGATGTCCTGCTGGACAAAATGTGTCACCGACGTTCAAGTTGAAATCATAAATCATTCTTTCTTCATCGCCATATCCTTCATATATAAGTTTTAGTAAAATCCAAATGCCAGTTAGATTTTCCTCTTCAGGATTGGGTATAAAATATACTCTTTTATCTTCTTCCCTCAAAAATCCATGAAGAGTAGCTGTCTCAATGTCAAGCGTGGCTGTTTGATAAGCATAGCATCTTTTATAAGTCTTACCGTTTATCACTGTATCCCCCTTTAATTGTAATCGATAATATTCAGCACCCGGAGGGAAATGATAAGAAGCAACATACCCCCACTCCACGCCTTCCCTTACCACCGGGACATACTCGTATTCGGCTTCCTGTGCCCTGGTTGTCAATGCCATCATTAGCGTTGACAATATTACAATAATATAGTAAAATCTTGTTTTCATATTAGATTAATCGTTGAACATAAGATTTTTAGTGGGCGTGGCCTTTCTCCAAAATCTTGAATTGCGCTGCTGCGATTAGCGAAATGTAGCATAAGATTGATAGAAGTAATAGTTTCTTCATAATCCTACTTGTTTTTAGGTTATTTATACTTCAAAATATAGTTAATTAAAATTAAAAATACAAAGAAATTATTGGATTTGTTTGTCTTATTTCTATAAAAATGACAGACGGAATTATTTTTTCATTTCAGTATATTAAAATCAGTCTTGCCATGTCATGGAAAAATAGGAAATGGTGCTTTCTTGAGTATTGCAGATGAGGTGGCAAATAAAATTATGGCTTGGGCTATTGCATATTTCGATAATTCTGCCGAATATTGCATTCATTTTTGCCGGGCGGTTCCGGAAGTTGATAAAAACGGTCGATGTTTTCATGGAAAAGTTGAAGATTTTATTTTTTGGCGACGCAAGCAATTACCATATAACGCTTGCTGCGGCATTGAGGGAACTTGGTCATGAAACAACTGTCATATCGAGCGGAAGTGGCTGGATGGACACTCGGCGCGACATCAACTTGTCGCGAGGTGCCGGACTGACGGGTGCTGTGAAATATGTTGCCGACATAGTGAGATTGCTTCCACGATTGAGGGGGTATGACGTGGTGCATTTAATTAACCCTATTTTTATAGACCTGCGTCCCGGCAAGGTGAAGATGGTGTTTGATTGCCTGCGGCGTAACAACAGGCATGTGTTCTTGTCGGCTATCGGAACGGACTTGTGCTATGTGAAAGCCTGCTATGACGGGAAGACATTCCGTTATTCGGACTACTTGGTAGGCGACAGGCCGTCGCCTTATATGCTTTCGAGTGAGAGCAAAGGACAATCAAACTGGTTCCTGCCTGAGATGAAGCAATATTCTAAACACTTCGTGTCGCACATCGAGGGTGCGGTGGCCTGTCTGTATGAATACTATGCTGCTTATAGCAAAGAATTGCCGAAAGATAAATTGGCTTACGGTGGTATTCCTATCGACACCGATGCGATAGAGCCAAAAATAATCACAGAGACTCCAGACAAGGTGAAATTTTTCATAGGCGTGCAGCGAAACAGAAATGTGCTTAAAGGGACTGACTTGTTGCTTGCTGCATTGAAAAGAACATGCGACCGTTTCCCGAAACAATGCGAAATGCGAGTAGTGGAGAATGTGCCATACGCCGAGTATGTGAAACTGATGTCGGAATCGCATGTCATCCTTGACCAGCTTTATTCATATACTCCGGCCACAAACGCGTTGCTCGGCATGGCCCGTGGCCTTGTTGCCGTGAGTGGGGCAGAGCCGGAATTTTATGATTTCATAGGCGAGCATGATTGCAGGCCCATTGTCAATGTCTCGCCGCTTGTCGATGGAGACATAGATGCCAAGCTCGCATGGATAGTGGAAAATCGCGACAAGTTGCCGACGCTCTCAAGGATGAGCCGGGAATTTGTCGTCAAGCATAATGACAGCCGCAAGGTAGCACTGCGGCATTTGGATTTTTGGAATAAAATAATAAACAGAAATGACGCTTGAAATACTCATTTGCACATTTAATGACGGAATAAAGCGTGCCGCCCAAGTACCGTTTGAACCTACGCACAATATCTCATATCTGGTTTCGTGGCAGCAGGGAGAAGGCTATGAGCCGTGTCAACTGCCCGACGAGTTGAAACGCGACGATGTGAAGGTCATTCAAGTGAAAGGACGCGGACTTTCGGTCAATCGAAACCATGCATTGGAGAATGCCACAGGAGACATTTGTCTTATTGCCGATGACGACATAACATATTTGCCAAACCATGTGGTGCATGTGGTGGAATATTTTGAATCACGTCCGACGCTCGATGTAGCCTCATTCAAGTATGCCTCGCATGCCAATCCTAAATCTTACCCTTCGTATTCCTTTGATTTGCGGCAAAAGGTTAAAGGTTATCATCTATCTTCGATTGAAATCGCATTCAGGCGAACATCGGTGCAAGGAAAGTTGCGATTCAATGAACTGTTTGGAATCAACGCCCCCGTGCTTGGAGCCGGAGAAGAGAGCGTGTTTGCACTCGATGCCGTCAACATGGGGCTGAACTGGTTCTTTTTCCCTTATGTGATAGCTCGCCACGAGCATCCCACGACAAGTGTGCGTGATGGCGACGCGTCGGCTTATCTGATGTCGAACGGAGCATATATATATCTTGCCTACAAGGACGGAACGGCGTTGCCGCGCTGTGTATTATTTGCGTGGCGGACAAGCCATAATCCGATAAAATTCTTCAAGGCGTTGAAAGCTGTTTTTAAGGGATATGCATACATAAAAGAACACGCGTCGGTTTGATTCTGTTGCGTTTAGGATGAAAAATCGGGAGGCATTTTTGATGCCTCCCGATTTTGTTTCTGTGTGGATGCGGATTATAGATGCATGTGAGTACCCCGTGTAAAATCTTTGAGATTGTCGGCTCTTGTTATCAAGACTTTTTTGACTCCGGCATCAAGAGTGGCAAAAGCATTGTCGAGCTTAGGAATCATTCCGCCCGAAACGATACCTTTTGCTTTCAGGGAAGCATAATTTTCCTGGTCAAGTGATGTGATGACACTTGCGTCATCGTTTTCATCAAGCAGCACGCCCTCTTTCTCAAAGCAAAAGACAAGTGTTACATCGAAATATCCGGCCAGTGATTTGGCAGTTTCGGCAGCCATCGTGTCGGCATTGGTGTTCAAGATGTTACCTTGCCCGTCATGCGTGAGGGGGGCTATGATGGGGACTATGCCTGTGTTGATGATATGAGAAAGAGTCTTGCCGTCGGCATGACGTACATCGCCCACCCAGCCGAAATCAATGGGAGAAGGTTTCCTTTTCTCGCTCAGGATTATGTTCATGTCGGCACCAGTCAAGCCGAGGGCGTTTATCCCCGAAGCTTGCAATCCTGCAACGATGCGCTTGTTGACAAGGCCTCCGTAGACCATTGTCACCACTTCCAGCATGTTGTCGTCGGTTATGCGCCTGCCGTCAATCATCTTGGTCTCGATTCCAAGTTTTGCGGCAAGTTGCGTGGCCGAGCGTCCGCCGCCATGCACAAGCAGTTTTTTCCCTTGAATTGAAGAAAAGTCGGCAAGCAACATGTCGAGAGATTTCTTATCTTCGACAATCTTGCCACCGACTTTCACTATCGTGAGTTTCTCCATGCGAAAAAATAAATGATTTTATTCCTTTCCTGCAAATTCCATCAAGTATGCCTTGATGAATCCGTCTATTTCACCATCCATCACGGCATTCACATCCGATGTCTGGAATCCTGTGCGATGGTCTTTTACACGGCGATCGTCAAATACATAGCTTCGTATTTGTGAGCCCCATTCGATTTTCATCTTGCTGTCTTCCACCTTTCGCTGTTCGGCACGGCGATGTTGCAATTCTTTTTCGTAGAGGATGGATTTGAGTTGCCTCATTGCGTTCTCCTTGTTCTTTGGCTGGTCACGCGTTTCGGTGTTCTCAATTAGGATTTCTTCCTCTTCTCCGGTGTACGGGTCTTTGTACTGATAACGTAGACGTACTCCCGATTCGACCTTGTTTACGTTCTGTCCGCCGGCACCACCACTTCGGAATGTATCCCACGATATTGAAGCAGGGTTGACAACGACTTCTATCGAGTCGTCGACGAGAGGTGTGACGAATACCGACGCAAATGAGGTCATTCGTTTCCCTTGTGCATTGTAGGGTGATACCCTTACGAGACGGTGCACGCCGTTTTCGCTTTTCAGGAATCCATATACATAATCGCCTTCTACCTTGATTGTTACCGACTTGATTCCGGCATCATCACCTTCGAGCAATTGTGATATGGTGGTCTTGTAGCCGTGTTTTTCACACCATCTCAAGTAAAGGCGCATGAGCATTTGCGCCCAATCCTGGCTTTCTGTGCCACCTGCTCCCGAATTAATCTTGACAACAGCTCCCAGTTTGTCTTCTTCAAGACGCAACATGTTTCGCAACTCGAGTTTTTCAATCTTGTCGATTGTCCGGGCATAGATGTCGTCAAGTTCACTTTCGGTTATCAACTCTTCCTTGACAAAATCAAAACCAAGGGTCAATTCTTCGACCATCTTGTCGACTTCGTCATAATTGTCAATCCAATAATGTAAATTCTTTACTTTGCGCATTTGAGCTTCCGCGCTCTTTCTGTCGTCCCAAAAGTCGGGGACATGTGTGCGCAATTCTTCTTCTTCTACTTCGACACGCTTGTTGTCGATGTCAAAGATACCTCCTCAACGCGTCCTTGCGTTCTTGTGTCTCTTTTAGTTGTTCGAGTGTAATCACTGTCTTTTGGTTGTTATGGTTAATAAAAAATGGAAAAATCTCGTTTTCAAGTGGCAAAGTTAGTGCAATGCCGTCAGATACGCAAATCGGCTGGCATTATCGATTCACTCGACTTGTACGACATTTTCATAATATCGGCTTCGTCTCGGCATTGTAAAAAAATAAGCAAGCTCATTTTTTTCAATACACTCGACTTGCACTATATTTGTATCATGGATGAATTATATTATGATGCTTTGGACTTGCTGAAAAAGATGGTGTCGATTCCGTCTTTTAGCAGGCAGGAGAACGAGGTGGCCGACTTGATTGAAAATGAAATTACTAAATATGGATTCAAGGCTTGTCGGCATGGCAATAATGTTTGGAGCATTGCCCCCTATTTTGACGAATCGATGCCTACGTTATTGCTTAACAGCCATATCGATACTGTAAAACCTGCCGACGGTTGGGATACAAACCCTTTTGTCCCATTTGAAACTGAAGATGAACGCATATACGGGCTTGGCACGAACGATGCCGGTGCTTCGGTCGTGTCGCTACTGGCAGCTTTTCGTTACCTTGCCGATTGTGACAGAGATTATAATCTTGTTTTCCTCGCTTCTTGTGAAGAGGAAGTAAGCGGTAGGAATGGTATTGAATCGGTGTTGCCGTTGTTGCCTAAAGCCGATGTCGCGATAGTGGGCGAGCCTACCTGCATGGAACCTGCTGTTGCCGAAAAAGGTCTTATGGTGCTTGATGGTATCGTGACTGGCATTGCAGGTCATGCGGCAAGGAATGAAGGAGAAAATGCCATTTATAACGCGATGGACGTGATAACGGCTTTGCGCGAATTGACATTTGAACGTGAATCGGAGATGCTTGGACCTGTGAAAATAAGTGTTACGCAGATAGAAGCCGGGAAACAGCATAATGTGATTCCCGACAGGTGTAAAATAGTGGTTGATGTGAGGACGACCGATGCTTACAGCAATATTGAAACACTGGAATTAATAAACAAATGCGTTGGAGAGAAATGCACGCTTGTCCCGCGTTCTACTCGGCTCGAACCTTCAGGTATTGAAGAGTCGCATCCGCTTGTGAAAAGATTGAAAATACTTGGGAAAAAACCTTTTGGGTCGCCTACGTTGAGCGATCAGGCATTAATGCCGTTCCCGTCGGTGAAGATTGGCCCCGGAGATTCGGCACGGTCGCATACAGCCAATGAATATATCTGTTTGCATGAGGTGCGTGAGGCGATACAGACCTATGTGACACTTCTTGACGGATGCCACATTCCTAAAAATGAATAAACGACGTGAGTCATGGGATATAAAAATAAGACTCGGCCACTGTTTCACTGCGGTCGAGTCTTGTTTTATCGTTTAAAATCTAATATAATTACAATATGCATTTTATTGATGATGAGCCTTCGGTTGAAGATACTACTACGATGTAAACGCCATTGGCAAGGTTGGACATGTCAATGATCCCGTCGCAGTCGTTGTAGCTTGCGACCTGCATCCCCGATATTGCATAGACGGTAACGTTGCAACCATTTTCGCCAAGGATGAGTTGCTTGCTGGCTGAGTCGAAGTAGCATTTTGCATTCTCTATTTTGCTTACGCTTCCACCATCCATTGGAGGCATAAATATAACTTCGCCGAGGGATGAATTGTCTTTCTTGTGGAAAATAACAGTTTCGATAAGTTCCTCCGTTTGTTCTTCAACATTCCATTTGTTGCCTTGTGCGTAAATGGTGTTTGTACCGTTGTTGTACAAATCATATAGCACGCCATTGTTGCCATTGTTCAGGAAAGTGTTTCCACCGGGATTGTAATCTTCGGCATTAGGATCATCGGTCTTGCCTATGTTGACATTCCCTCCACCTATTACGGTTATTCCCCACAGGTTTTCTTCGATTTGGTTGCCTGTGACGATGGCATTTTGCAAATAGTTGGAATCATAGATGCTGATTCCGCTACCACCGTTCATGGCATTTGTTTCATATTTGTTGTCGATGATTTTGTTGCCCTTTATGGTTACA
>DGYMR06203__coassemble_1131_pt1 | contig 18855 bp, 9 predicted proteins | sample DGYMR06203__metabat2_low_PE_039 | metagenome-assembled genome bin DGYMR06203
GTCCTTACCAATATCTATATCAAGAAGGTGGTGACGACATCTTCATGAACAACGAAACCTTTGAACAAATTCCCATTTCGAAAGAACTTGTTACCGGGGCTGCTTTCATGAAAGAAGGCGATATCGTAGAAGTTGTTTCTGATGCTTCAACCGAAACTGTCCTTTATGCCGAAATGCCGGTTAAGACAACTTTGAAAATAACTTATACCGAACCGGGTCTCAAGGGCGACACTGCGACAAACACACTAAAACCTGCTACAGTAGAAACAGGTGCCACAGTGCGCGTGCCTTTGTTCATCAACGAAGGCGAGCTCATCGAGGTCGATACTCGCGACGGTTCTTATGTTGGCCGTGTGAAAGCATAAGCCTCCATAAATAAAAAATACAAACGGGATGCACCATTTTATGCGGTGCGTCCCGTTTTTTCATTTGCGACATGCCATAAAGATTTTTTCGCTTCCGGCAATCGATAGTTACAATATTTTTTATAACTTAGCATTTGTAATACTAACCTTCTAAATTATGGAACAATGATTATAGGTATTCCAAAAGAAATCAAGAACAATGAAAATCGCGTAGGCATGACCCCTGCCGGAGTTTCAGAACTCATAAGGCATGGCCACACCGTATATGTTCAACACACTGCCGGAGAAGGCTCGGGATTCCCTGATGCCGACTATGAAAACATCGGAGCTAAGATTCTTCCGGATATTGCCGATGTTTATGCCATCGCCGACATGATAATTAAAGTGAAGGAACCTATTGCACCTGAATATCCTCTCATAAAGGAAGGACAACTGCTGTTCACATATTTCCACTTCGCGTCCGACCGCACTCTCACCGAAGCAATGATAAAAACAAAAGCAACTTGCATTGCCTATGAGACAGTGGAGTTGCCCGACCGCTCATTACCTTTGCTCATCCCGATGAGCGAAGTCGCCGGTAGAATGTCAATCCAAGAAGGCGCCCGATTCCTTGAAAAACCGCAAGGAGGAAAAGGCATATTACTTGGAGGCGTGCCGGGCGTGAAACCCGCAAAGGTGCTAATCCTCGGCGCAGGAACAGTAGGGACCAATGCAGCTAAAATGGCTGCCGGACTTGGTGCCGACGTAACAATCACCGACATCAATTTAAAAAGACTTCGCCAGCTTGACGACATTTTGCCAAAAAACGTAAAGACACTTTACTCCACAAGGCACAACATCGAGAACGAATTGCCTACAACCGACCTTGTAGTTGGTTCTGTGCTGATTCCGGGCGACAAGGCTCCGCATCTCATCACTCGCGACATGCTCAAACTGATGCGTCCGGGCACCGTGCTCGTGGATGTGGCAATCGACCAAGGCGGCTGCTTCGAGACTTCGCACCCCACATCGCATTCCGAGCCGATATATGTAATCGACGGTATCGTACACTATGCCGTTGCCAATATTCCGGGTGCAGTACCTTATACGTCAACACTTGCGCTCACCAATGCCACCCTGCCCTATGCCGTCGCTCTTGCCGACAAAGGATGGCAACAGGCTTGCAAGGAAAACAAGGCTCTTGCCCTTGGCTTGAACATGACCGACGGAAAAATCACATACAAGGCCGTGGCCGACGTATGGGGGCTTCCTTATGAAGAATATACCTTCTGATTATTTTTACGCGAGGATATTCTGTACTTAAATACATATCCTCTGACTATTGCAAACAACATAAACAGCCGCGCCTCCCTCAAAACAGGACTTGACGCGGCTGTCATCTTTTACTATATACATCCATTCCGAAACAAGCAGCAGTTCACAAAAAAGGCATCTAAGAATGTGTACCTCTTAAATGCCTTATGTCAAAATATTTGCATCGTAGCGCGAAATCATGTCAGCTTATGCCGGTCATCAACGGCTCGCTTACACCGGCTTGACTTCCCATCCGAGCGCGCTCGCTCCGAGCACGGCTGCGTCGCTTTCCTTCAATTCCGAAAGCAAGACACGCACCTTGCCTTTGTATATTCCAAGAATGTTCTTATCCAAAGCATTCTTTACCGGCTTCATTATTAAATCACCGGCCTTGGTCAAGCCTCCAAACAAAATGAAAGCTTCCGGGCTTGAGAATGTCACAAAATCGGCAAGAGCTTCACCCAAAATGTTTCCGGTATATTCAAAAATTTCCTTTGCCAACGCGTCTCCTGTTATCGCTGCGTCGTAAACATCCTTTGATGTTATTTCATCGATAGGCATGTTGCGCAACAACGATGGCTCCTTGCGAATGTCAAGGAATTCACGAGCAGTGCGAGCTACTCCGGTTGCCGAGCAATAGGTTTCAAGACAGCCCGTGCGTCCGCAACCGCAAATTCGACCGTTGGTACGTTTCACTATAACATGGCCAAGTTCTCCGGCATATCCGTCATGGCCATATACAAGCTGTCCATTGATGACGATTCCGCTGCCAACGCCTGTGCCAAGCGTAATCATTATGAAATCTTTCAATCCGCGCGCGGCGCCATAAGTCATTTCACCTATAGCCGCAGCATTTGCGTCATTGGTAATTGCCACGGGGATGCCAAATTTTTGGCTCACGAGGTCGGCCAATGGAATAGGAGTCGGCCAAGGCAGATTAACGCCATCTTCTATCATGCCTGTGTAGTAATTGGCATTAGGCGCGCCTATGCCTATTCCGTGAATCTTATCAACAGCGTCATTAGCAACAATAATGCGGTTTGCTTCCACATAAAGCTCGTCAATATAGTCATTTATGTTACTATGCTTGGCGGTCTTTATGGAACTCGAAGCAATCACGTTACCGCGAGCATCAACAATTCCAAACACGGTGTTTGTACCACCCATGTCTATTCCTATAACATAAGGTTTCATGTTTTTAAGTTTTTAATTTTATCGCGTATTAAAAAGTAAGCATTCACAAAGATAGAATTAAATAATCATTTTTTACTCAAAATACATTAGAAAGTTAAAATATTAAGCACATTGCCAACACAAAATAAAAAGATAATTTAAATTTAATTTTGCTATTTTAAATGGAATGTCTACCTTTGCAAACCGATTTATTAAAAGGTAAGAGAGGCATCATATTCGGTGCTTTGAACGACAAAAGCATTGCATGGAAAGTGGCTGAGAGAGCCGTTGAAGAAGGTGCTGTAATAACATTGAGCAATGCTCCGGTAGCTGTAAGAATGGGAGAAATATCCGCTCTTGGCGAAAAACTGAATGCCGAGATTATTCCTGCCGACGCTACAAGCTACGAAGACCTTGAACATGTATTCAAAAGATCCATGGAAGTGCTGGGCGGACAGATAGACTTTGTCCTCCACTCTATAGGAATGTCGCCAAACGTTCGCAAGAAACGTACCTACGATGACATTGACTACGATTTGATGGCAAAAACATTCGACATATCGGCAATATCATTCCACAAGATGTTGCAATGTGCAAAGAAAAACCATGCCATAGCCGATGGCGGAAGCGTTGTCGCTCTTTCCTACATCGCGGCACAGCGTACTTTGTTCGGATATAACGACATGGCCGATGCCAAAGCGTTGCTTGAATCAATAGCTCGCAGCTTCGGATACATCTATGGACGTGAACACAGCGTGCGCGTTAACACGATTTCTCAATCCCCGACTATGACAACTGCCGGAAGCGGCATAAAGGGAATGACGTCATTGTTCGACTTCGCCAACAGAATGGCTCCTCTCGGAAACGCTTCTGCCGACGACTGCGCCGACTATTGCGTCGTGATGTTCAGCGACCTCACTCGCAAAGTTACAATGCAAAACCTATATCACGACGGTGGTTTCTCAAGCATGGGCATGAGCTACAGGGCGATGAACCAATATGAAAAAAGTTTGAACGAAGACGAATTCCTCAATCCTGACGGAAGCGTCATTTACGGATAACAAAAACATGCAGCTTTGCTGCGACTTTAAATACAAAGGATGTGCTGTTTCAATTATGGCACATCCTTTCTTTTTATTGAACATTTGCCGGAAGTTATTTTGATGTCTGTTATAAAAGAACTATTTTTATAGTGTTTTTGCATTTACAAATACATTGTTAAATTGAAATTTAAGTCTTTAAATAAAGTTTTTTCGATACTTTTACAAATTATAGGTTGGCTCATCGTAGATGCCATCTTGCTGCCTGTATTGTTATATATTCCGTTCATACAGGAATTTGTAAAAGATGTTGCCGTGTCGCAGGTCTCCAAGGCTACCGGATGGGACATAACAGTAGACAAGATTCTACTGCAATTTCCGCTTGACTTGAGCGTGCACGATGTAGCCGTAATTGAAAACAACGATACGATAATCGCCGCAGGCAATCTCACTGTGGGCGTTAAAATCGCACCACTGTTAAGTGGCGAAGTTGTTGTTAATGAAATAAGTCTCGACAATGCCAAGTATGGCATGACAAGTGCCGACTCGTCGATGGTGATGCTGGCCGACATAGGCAATTTAGGCATCAAGGATATAAGTCTCGATTTGCCTGAAAACGAAATTATCCTGAACTCGGCAAGATTACAAAATTGCAATGTCAATTTGCTCCTCGACAATGAAAAGTCACAACCCACCCCTCCCGACACGACGACAACCGAGGGATGGAACATAATAATAGGCAAGATAGAGATTGAAAACCTTGCCTACGAAATGTCGATGATGCCGGTTATCGACAGTCTCCGTGCCACAATAGGCTCGGCCATGCTGACCGACGGAACCATCAACACATCGACACAAAAGATAAAAGCCGGCATGCTTGCAGTCGACAAGCTCGATGGTGCATATTTCACGCCTTCGGCACAATATCTTACCGAACACCCGACAGTACCCGATTCTGTAATCATCGATGAAACGGCCTCCTTGCCATGGGAAATTAGATGCGACAGCGTAAGGCTAACAAATTCTTCCGGATTATACGCCATGCGCGACGCGGTTCCGGCTGCCGGTCTCGACATGTCGTTCTTACAAGCGTCAGGAATAAACTTATCGATAGACGACTTTTATAATTGCGGCACAGCCATCACCGTCCCCATCACCCGTTTCACGGCCGAAGAGCGTTCAGGGCTGAAAATCACACAAGGCATCGGCACTTTCGCTATGGACAGTGCCGGCATGGATCTTTCCAACTTCAAGATTGCGACGATATTATCGGAAATAAACATTGGCGGACACATCGACAACTCCTTCTTTGAAAATTCTCCCGATGGAAATATTTCACTCAACCTTTCTGCAAAAATAGGTCTTGATGAAGTAAGCCGCATCATGCCATCCTATTCGCAACTCATCTCCATGATTCCGCGACACTGGCCACTTGAAGCCAATGTAAAAGTTGACGGATCGACAGCAAATGTAGGTATCAAGCAACTTTCGCTCAATTTGCCACGATATGCCACTTTGGCCGTATCGGGACATGTGACAAGCCCTATGCGTCCCGATGATTTGGGCGTGGACATGAATATTGCAGGCGACTTGAAAAACATAAATTTCATAAAGCCCTCTATCCTTGAAGCCGAGCAAGACAGCTCCATCAACTTTCCTCCATTGAAGTTGAATGGCAACATGAAAATGCGTGGAGAGAAAATCGCAGGCGACTTGACTCTTGCACTCCCGACCGGTGATCTTGCACTTGACGCTTCTTGGCTGGGAAACACTACCGACTACGATATTTCACTCATTGCCGACTCCCTGCCATTGAATGCAGTCTTACCTTACAGCGGATTCAAGATGTTGTGTGCCAACGCAACGGTCAAAGGACATGGATTTGACATCTATTCTCCCGAAACGTCGATAGATGCCCACGTCTCTGTCGACGACTTGGAATACGACGGTACTCGCTACCACGACATGAAAGTCAATGCCTCGCTACATGACTCAAACTTCGACCTCGGCATATATTCAGGAACCAAAGCATGCAAACTGGCTCTTAAGGCAACCGGAACGATAGCCGAAGACCTGTATGTCGTAACCATGTCGGCAGGACTGGAAAATATCGACCTCATGCAACTCGGCATGTCGGAAACACCCTCCAACGGCCATGCCGGAATCAACATCGACGGCAACATAGACTTGACAAGCGGCGTGTACTCGGGCTCGGCCATCATAGGCGATTTCGCATGGACACTCGACAAGGATTATTATTACGCCGATGAGATGGCAATCGCCGTTTCATGCGACACGACACAAGTGACAGGCAGAATCTACAACGGGGACATGGTAGTAACCTTCGATGCCCCGTGCAATATCGACACCCTCATCTCCCGATTCTCGGAAAGCGGCAACATCATCACAGCGCAAATCGACAAGAAAGTTATCGATGCCGATACATTGCGGAATGTGCTTCCTCCGTTCGATCTCGACATAAAAATAGGAAAACGGAACATTGCAGCCCAGTTCATCGAAAATTCCGGCATGACATTCGATGACATGGCTTTCTGCATTAAGAAAGACTCGACTTTCAGAATGACCGGGAACATCGATAAAGCCGCAGTGAGGGGCATTACAATCGACACAATCAACATGTATGCAACCGAACGAAACCGACGCATAAATTACATGATACATGCCGCAAACCGTAATTTCAACAGAGCCCCGGGCGATATTGCTTCAGTCAACTTGCTTGGACTTGCTGCCGGCAATCGCATGACATTCTTGCTTCAACAAAAAAACTTCAAAGACAGCGTCGGAATGCAACTCGGTCTTGATGCCACGATGGACACTTCCAATGTAGTGCTGAAGCTTTTCCCCGAAAATCCAATCATAGGCTATAAGAAATGGACAGTCAACAAAGATAACCTTGTGGCATTCAACTACCATAACAAGCATTTCGATGCCAACTTGCAACTTCGCCATGATTCCAGTCTCGTGTCGTTGACCACTCAACACGACGAAAAAATGTTGCGCACCGACAGCAATTCGGTTCAAGAAGAAATCGTGCTTGACATCTCCAATGTGGAAATCGGCGAATGGATTACATTCTCTCCTTTCGCTCCTCCCATTAAAGGCCAACTCGGCGCACAGTTGAAAGTAAAATACAACGGCGACAACATTTGGGGCAACGGCACGTTCTCTCTCGATGATTTCAGTTTCGACAAAAAACGCGTAGGAGATTTTACCCTAAAAACCCTCTTGGAGCTCGACCCGACTACCGGCGGAACTAAATTAATGGCCAATCTTTCGGTTGATGAGCAAAGGGTCATGAGACTGTATGGTGCACTTAACGACTCGACATCTCAAAGTCCCTACAACTTATGGCTTGAATTAGACAAATTCCCATTGAAGACAGCCAATCCGTTCATGCCTCCAGGCATGTTGTCGACATATGGATACCTAAATGGCAAAATGACGGTAACTCAAATTGATGAACAACTCACTCTCAATGGATTCTTGCAGTGCGATTCCACATACATGAGTGTCCCCATGTTCAGCACCAACATAAATTTGCCAAACACACAGATTCCTGTAAAGTCAAGCGTCATCACATTTAATGACTATCGCATAAAAATGCTCAACGAGAATCCATTGATAATAAATGGCACAGTCGATTTGACCGACTTGGCCGACGCCGGCATCGACATGAGCATCAACGGGCGCAACGTGCAATTTGTCAACAGCAAGCAAACGAAAAAAGCCGAATTGTTCGGCCGAGGTTATGCAAACATCGATGCTTCAATGAAAGGCTCGATGAACAATCTGTCGCTCGACGCAACCGTTTCCATCCTTGCAGGCACAAACATAACTTATGTGATGCAAACCGATGTCAACACACTTGCATCTCAACAAAAAAACGATGCAATGGTGACTTTCGTGCAATTTAACGACTCGACTACCTATGTAAAAACCGATTCGACAGAAACTGCCATGCAAAGCAACATGGACCTGACTGCACGACTCAACATTCAACAAGGCTCGAAAATCAACGTTTTCTTGTCAAGCAACGGCAACGACAGAGCTGAAATAGAAGGCAGCGGCACGCTCTCTTTCGCGCTCAACCAGCTTGGCGACATGTCGTTGACAGGAAAATACACTATCGACAACGGATTTGTCAGATACAGCCCGCCGCTCATTTCGCAATTGCTGTTCAACATTTCAAGTGGCAGCTTCATTCAATTCAACGGCGACATGATGAATCCGGTCTTGAACTTGAACGCAGTCCAGACAATAAAGACAAATGTCACTCAATCGGGTCAAGACTCTCGTCTTGTGGACTTCCTCGTGTCGTTGTCGGTAACCAACACGCTTGAAAACATGAATGTGAATTTCGACTTGTCGACCACAAGCGATGTGACAGTGCAAAACGAATTGCAATCAATGTCGGAAACACAACGTTCCAACCAAGCCATGAACATGCTGCTATATAACACCTACACGGGGCCGAGCACATCGGCTTCAAGCGACCTTACAGGAAATCCTCTGTATTCATTCCTGCAATCCAAGCTCAATTCTTGGGCCGCAAGCACGATAAAAGGCGTTGACTTGTCTTTCGGAATTGACCAATACGACCAAACTGTCAATGGAGTGACATCTTCGACAATGCGCTACAGCTATCAAGTGTCAAAGACGCTGTTTAACGACCGTTTCAAGATTGTTGTGGGTGGAAATTACAGCCCCGATGTGACCGCCGAAGATGAAATCGCGCAAAACCTGTTCAATGACGTGTCTCTCGAATACATGCTCACAAAAAACGGCAGCATGTACCTGCGATTGTTCAATCACACAGGATTTGAAAGCATCCTTGAGGGTGAAGTGACACAAACAGGCATCGGATTTGTATTCAGGCGCAAGCTTTCCTCTTTAAGAAACATTTTCCGTTTCAAGTGGCCCGGACGCGACGACGAGGAGCAAGACACATCCGTAATTGTTCCGCGACAAGCCATATTGCAAGAAAAAGATTCAATCAACACCGACATGAAATGAAATTACGCATTTACGACATATTGGCATTAATGGTTTCCGCGACAATTGCCATTGCTGCGGCAGGATGCTCCACGACAAGCAGGCTCGAAGATGGAGAAGTGCTGTACACGGGCGTAAAGAAAATAACCTACAATGAACCTGAAGGTGAAGAAGTGATAGAAAGCGTGGAAGACCAGATTTTCTCGACAATCAACGTAAAGCCCAACAACAGCCTGTACTCTCCCTACGTCAGGCATCCGTTCCCTTTGGGGCTATGGGTTTACAACCATTGGGACAACACTGCCGAATCGGGATTCAAACATTGGATATACGAGAAACTTGTGGCTCAACCTGTGCTCATTTCCGACGTAAAGCCCGATTTGCGAATAGAAATGATTACAACGGCTACTTCGGCTCTAAGGCTTCCTACGAACTGCAATATGACAAGGATAACCCCAAGAAGGCCCGTATTAATTACACTATCAATTTAACTACGCCACGGACATTAGGACAAATATTTTATACCGGAGGAAAATCATCGATAGAACAATTCATCGACTCGCTGGCACGCAAAGACAACTACTTGCAAATAGGGCAACGATATTGCACCGACTCGCTCGAAGCTGTGAGAATTGAAATAACAAACAGGCTGCGAAACAGAGGCTATTACTATTTCCGCCCCGATTATATCGAATACATGGCCGACAGCACGATGATTCCTGGACAAGTGGCTATAAAAATAGGTCTTGCCAGCAATATTCCGCCGGCTGCAAAAGTAAAATACTACATTCGCAACGTGGAAACCACTGTAAAGGACTTCCATCTGCATGGAGTTCCCGACACTATTGCGACACGCAACGGCTTAGTCATAAAATACATGCCACTAAAACTGCAAAACGGACTTATTCCGTCATGCCTTATGCTGCGCAAAGGACGCATCTTCTCGGTACGCAACATGGACCGCACGCAAGACAACTTGTCGAGGCTCGGCATTTTCAGTTCCGTCTCCATCAACACTCCGCCTGTCGATTCCATAAAAGGTGATTCAATCGACGTGAAGATCGAATGCATACTCGACATGCCGCTCGAAGCAAAATTTGAAATTCAGGCAGCTTCAAAATCAAATAGCTACATCGGGCCGGCTGCCGTGTTCGGATTGACTCACAAAAACGTATTCGGCGGAGGGGAACAGCTCACAAGCCAGCTCAATGGCTCTTACGAATGGCAAACAGGACGCAATGCAGGGAATAAACTCAACAGCTACGAAGTGGGTCTTGATTTCACTTTGGCATTTCCCCGACTCATCGCTCCGCGTTTCATCGACCGTAGCCGGCGTTACATAAACTGGACAAAAGTCAACTTGTCGGCCGACTTGCTCAACCGTCCGCACTACTTCAAAATGGTGCAATTCTCCACAGGATTTGAATGGGAATGGCATGCCAATCGCAATTCATCCAGCAATTTCACCCCGTTCAAGCTTTCCTACACCAAGTTGTTGAGCCACACCGAAGCTTTCGATTCCATTATCTCTCAGAACAAGGCGGTGGAAAACAGCTTCAGCGACCAGTTCATCCCCATGATGAGCTACACTTATACCTACGACCGCACAATCAACGGCAACAACAAGATAAACCTCACTTTCACCGTATCCGAAGCCGGAAACATATTTTCGGGAATATGGCATCTTGCAGGTGCACGCGGTGGAGAAGGGTCAAAAGAATTGTTTGGAACGCCATTCTCACAATTTGTCAAAGCTCAGGCTCAAGCTATATATTCTCACCAATTCTACCCCGGGCATTGGCTCGTGACTCGAGCTTTTATCGGAGCTGAACACGCATACGGCAACTCTTTCGAGGTTCCGTATGCCGAGCAATTTTATATTGGCGGAGCTAATTCCATTCGGGCATTTGCCGTCCGTTCAATAGGACCGGGAAGCTATCATTCCGATGGAACGGCCAACGGCTTCTACGACCAAACAGGTACATTCAAACTCGAACTCAATGCCGAATACCGGTTCCCCTTGTTGGGCTACCTGCGAGGTGCCATATTCCTCGACATGGGCAACGTGTGGCTCTTGCAAGAGGACAAGCAGAGACCGGGAGCACAGCTCACAGCAGCCAATTTCCTCGATGACATCGCTGTAGGCACAGGGCTGGGACTTCGCTTCGACATGGACGTGCTGGTGCTGAGAGCCGACTTGGGAATAGGAATACATGCGCCTTACGACACCGGCAAAACAGGTTATTACAACATGACTTCGTTTAAAGACAGCCTCACTTTCCACTTGGCAATTGGCTATCCGTTCTAAAAATGCAATAATGGTTATTCTAAATACACAATTTTTACAACTATTAATTTTTAATCATTTATGAACAAAAAATTCTTTACGACTCTGCTGATGGCCGTTGCCGGCACTATGGCAATGTCGGCCTCAGTGGTCATCGATGAGAAAACCTACGATGTGGATACGATATCCTATCGTAGCGTAGGTCCGGGAATAACATACGGCCAATACAGGCTTGATGAATTTCCTCTCAATGTTTACATCCTTCACATGGACCTGAACAACCAATACAACCGTGTGGAAACCACTCAGGCCAACAATCTGCTCGGCACTCAAGAACGGCTCGTAGACGCATATAACAGGCATAAGAATGAGGGTAAGAAACCTATTGCGGCTTGTAATGGCAACTTCTGGGTCGTGTCGGGGCATGGAGAACCTTGGATTAGTTTCATGCTCGGGACTCCGTTCGGTGGCGTGGTGTACAACGATACTGTGCTCGTAAATACAAACACGACAACCGACTTGTGGAACGGTGGACCGCAAAGAACGGGAAGTGCGGCAATCGACAAAGACAAATTGCTGTATTTGGGACGAAAACTTTGGAGCGGAACCGTGACTAATCCACGATTTGACGCTCCGGTCCAATTGTCTCAAATCAACAAGCGATGCCTTGACAACGAAGTAGCAATATTTACAAAACACTATGGACGCGACCGCTCAATAAACAGTTCGGCCGGAAGCCACTTTGTATTCATGAACCTGAAAGATGGCAGCGACTGGGGTGTGAATTCCGACATGACTTTCATCGTGCAAGAAGTGAAACTTGATGAGCAAAATACGCAAATCCTCGGAAACGACTATGACTTGTGCCTCACATGCCTCGGAGATGCCAACAAGACTCAGATTGCCAAGTTGCAACCGGGAGATGAAGTGGTCATAAACCAAGGATGGGAAATCCTCGACGACACACCGGCCAAACCGCTCATCGAGAACTTGGTAGAAGGTAATGCCGTGGTGATGCTCAACGGGGAATTGACCGAACGCAATTACGATGAAACCTACAATTCACAAGTGTATTCACGTTGCGCTTATGGAGCAAGTGCCGACCGCAAGCACTTGTACATGATAGTGATTGACAAGTCGACAAATGAAATCGGCGTGTCGGCAGGCTGCTCGACATCTCAAATGTGTCAAATCCTGAAAGGCATTTATCCCGAGGTGTGGAACGTAGTAAACTTTGACGCAGGTGGCTCGGCTCAAATGCTCGTGGATGGAGAAGTCGTGAACAAGACCACCGAATCCTATCCGCGCGCTGTAGCTACCGGATGGATGCTCTATTCCACAGCTCCGGGCAATGATACTCAAATAGCAAGTATCGCATTCGACATGCCACACATTAAAGTTCCGACGATGACATCTTTCAAGCCGCGCATCCTCGGATACAACCAATATGGTGAACTCATCGACGAAGACCTTCAAGGTGTCACTCTGTCGTGCGACGACAACGTGGGAAGCACCGATGGTGACAGGTTCATAGCAGGAACAACTCCGGCTATTGGAGTGCTCACCGCCGAATACAACGGTGCAACAGTATCGACGGCTGTAACAACGGTAAATGCCGGTATGAATATTCGCATAAAGCCTGAAATCCTAATCGATGGCACTCGCGAATATCCTGTTGAAGTGTCAACTACTATTAATCGAGAAACGTTCCATTATGACTCGTCATATCTCGAATGGACCAACTCCGATGAAACGGTGGCAAGCCTGCAAAACGGGATTTTGAAAGGTCTTGACAACGGAATCACCGAAATATCTTGCCAAGCCGGTGAATACTCCGACAACACTTCCGTCAGAGTGGAGATTGTCGAGCAACCGCGCATCGACTTGGAATGGACTGGATGGGAACTGCAAGGCAGCAGCGGGGCAAAAAATATGTCCCTTTCGGAAGACGGTGTCTTGTCGGTTGATTACTCCGGTGGCCGTGGTCCGTACATCTCAATGTCAAAAGATGCTCGTTTCTACAGCCTCCCCGACCGCATTTTCCTCGAATTCACATCTACGATTCCTTTCAGCAACATCCGCGTGAATTTCCGAAGCAATGACATGGGTAACACCAACTACGTCACATTCGACAACGACGGTGCTGGATATGAAGCGGCCACTCGCTACAAGATAGAATTGCCAATCGACCTTCTTGGCGACCCGTCCGACTTGATTATTTACCCTATTCACTTGAACGAAATAAGGTTCACTCCTCGTTCAAGTGGATACACCTCTGGCGCCAACACTGTTACATTCCATGGATTATATGCCGAATACGACAATTATAGCAGCGTTTCTGCAATCGACGCGACAGGTTCTTTCGCAGTCTATCCCAACCCTGTCGGCAACGATGGCAGTTTCTCTGTTTATACGGGGATGGAAGGCAAGGCGACAATAAAAATATATAATCAGGCCGGTATGCTCGTGTTTGCGACCGAAACCAACATGCAAAACGGCTCAGCCATGATAAGTGGAACAGGCTTGCAACCCGGGTTATACTTGATTCAAGTTGCTCAAGGCGACAGCAACATGATATCAAAGATTATATTCAAGTAACCGACTTGATTCGTACATAAAAAAACATGACGCGCTTCAGCCTTTGAAAGCGCGTCATGTTTTTTTGTTCAATTTTCGATTGTGGTTATCTCAATATGAATTTCTTTGTCAACGTTGTTCCGTCCTGTGCCACCATTACGATATACACTCCTGTCGGCAAGAACGATGAATCAAAGCCATATTCGCCGTTTTCATTAAAATTCCATTTCCCTGCATGGACTTTCAAACCTGTAGCCGAATAAATGCTCACGTCAGACATACCATTGAATGCATTGCAGTTCACTCTGACGGCATTTGTCTCCGTTATCACCTCAATGCCGCTGTCGGCATCTTTCAATACATCTTCAACACCCGAACCTAACGGATATTTCACCACGAGGTTGCCCAAAGCTATATGCTTGTCTGTTCCGGTATTGAAATAAACATTCAATTCATCGAGCATGATTGGGAATTGTGGAATGTCAAATGCCACACCATTCTCGTCAGCAAAATCGATTCTATAGGTTTCAACGCCTGCAGCAGCCGTTATTTCCTTCACATGTCGTGTTCCGAGGTTGTCATGAAACGAAATCGAGAAGCGGTCAATTGCCCCCGAAGTGTTGTCGATGGGCAATTCTATCGCATCGGGTACGCCATACAAAGTTTCTTGCCAGCTCAACGTCATGCGACGCAAGCGGCCACTCACGCTTTCTATGTCAAATCCCGAGCCGTTTTCCCATCCGGCAGGCATGTCGGTCGAATAAGTCATTCCCGACACACCCGACAAAGACAAGCCATCATCTTCAAGCATCTTTGAGAAATCATAGCATTCCACATCTCCGATTCCTATCTCGACCTTTACATTGATCGATAATGAAATGTCTCCGTAGTTGCCGATTATTTCTGTTTCACCGTTTGACAGTCCTGTCAAGATGCCATCTTCCACCTTTGCCACCGAAGGATTGCTAACGCTCCATTCAAATGCGCTTTGGTCAAGATTCTGCACCAAGCCCGAAGTTGACAAGCCTTCCACAGGAATGACATATTTGCGTGAAGAGTCGATTAGCAGACTGGAATATTTGGCATGAACGCTCTCCACCGGCAACAACGTTATTTGCATCTCACCTGTCTTGCCCTCTTTTTCCACGATGATTTTACCAACACCCGCACTGTCGGATGAACGGAACACGCCATCGGCATCGACATAGCCCAATGTGGCCGGTTCGACTGTGAAATTGCACCCTTGCACATTCTCTTCCACCACGTCGCCATACTGGTTATAGGAAATGACAGTCAACGGGGTTGCCGAGATTATCGACGTAGCAAGCGTTGGTCTGTTGAATGAAAGATGCGTCACATTCTTGTCTTCGGGAGCAAGAGAAACGGCAAGCATCGCGTCTTCCACCGGGCGCACCGAGCCTCGGCCGGGCAGGTTCTGCATTGTTTCGTTGATGGCTATGGCTGCCGAGCCTCCGCTGTCGAAGTTCACAATATCCCAGGCTCCATGCTCGAGCATCCAGTTCACCATGTCGACGCACGAAATTGCCTTGCTTTGGGTAGACATTTCATTGAGGCACACATACAGTTTCGTCTTGTCCTTCGACAGTCCGGCCATTACATGCGAAGACTCCTCGTTCTCACGTCCGTTTTCAAAGTTATTGTATTCACCTTCATGAAGCACTCCGTCATGAGCCATGCTCGGATATCCGTGGAATGCATTCAAGATGTTTTCGGGAGCAATGCCCCACCATGGTTGCGACATGCGCTGACGCACCTTTATTTCATCACCTACGCCGACATGCCCGTCAAGCGAATTCAACTTCGAGTTGCGCAAGTATATCACGCATTCGGTGTCCGATGTCTGCAACGGCGAGTCTGATATTTCAAGCACTTCACATGGTATGTCATCTCCATTCACGACCCACGGCTGCAATGCTTTCACTTTTATGTACCTGCCGGCTTCGGTCAATTGCAGTCCGTTCAGAGTGTTGAAAAATACGCAGTCACCCTCCAACACCGTAGCTGCAGAATTATACCTGTCAATAGTCACCTCGGTTCCATCGGCTGCAATCACTTTCGTGTCCAATACGGGATAGAATATTTCGGCCTTCTTGTCGGTTGTTATGGCAAGTAGTGAACGTCCGTCGAGTTTCCATGTCAACTGTCCTTCCGACACATTCACTCCGATGCACACGCCCATGTCATAGTTGAAAAAGTCATGATTCCATGCAATTTTCACCTCATGACCCGGTCGGGAATTTTCCCTGTAATGCGTTTCGATGTCCCAACGGTTCACGTCGGGCACCATGTGGTTGCTTTGCACCTGTTCTATCTTGTTATACTCGTTCGTCAGGTCGATGGTGCAATACCATATCAGCAACGGCATGTCGGGATACAATATCTTTGTGTATTCCATTCCCGGCCCCACATTATAACAGGCTATCGTGTCGGCCGGTCCCCAATCGGGAGCTGCTGCGGCTGCCGGCAGTGCTATGCACGCCGCAGCAAGCATACTTGTAATTTTTTTCATATTTTGTGAATTATTTAAACGAGAGGGTGTATCATAATCTGTTCAGATGACATGTAGAGACGCGATGAAGTCGCGTCTCTACGATATCATGATTGCAATTTTGATACACCATCTCCTGTAATTATTTAACGACTACTTTCTGTATCTTGGTCATGTTGCCTTCAAGAACGGCCTTTACAATGTAAACGCCGCTGCCCGGAGCCTTGACCGTCGATTCATTGTTGGCGTATGACACCTTAACTCCTGCCGTGTCATAAAGCTCAAGACTTTCTACAATCTTGCTTGAACCTGTCACCGACACTTCGTCGCCGTTGACCGTTATCCTAACTTCATCGGCTGCAGGTACCGCGCTTACTCCGCCACTCGATACCGCGTTGTAGACCGCCTCGATGCCCGGTATATCTATCGTGTATTCCGTTCCCGATGTAGATGTACCCATCTTCAGGTTGATGTAGCCAAGCTTGATCGGGTAGCTCGCCATGTCGGCACTGTCGGTCCATTGCTTCGTGGCTATTTCTATCACGTTCTCGGCGTTCGGAGTCAGCGTTACCTCCGGTGTGTAGTTTACGTTGTTGTTCAACCCGTCATACAACGACAATACCATCGAGCTTACCGGCGCGTCGTGCGGGTTGATGCGTATCCTTATCGCGTCGGGCAAGCTCCACACTTGGACCGTCTTCGTCAGCCTGATGTAAGGGTTGCGGCCACTCGCTCCCGTGTAGGTGAGCTTCATGCCATTATCCAATGCCTCGGCTGTGATGTCGCGCCCGCCTGTCTGCGTGATGCTCCATGTGTTGACATCCATGTCTGGGTCTATCGCCATCACATGCGACGTCGGCTTCTGTACAAGCACCTTCAGCTCGTCGCTGAACTCGCCCATCACGCACTCGACCATCGCTTCCCCGTCGGTCAACCCTTTCAAAACGCCGGTCTCGGCATCGATGTCAACTATGCTGCCGTCGTTGGTGCTCCATGTGAACGATGCCGGGTCGAGGATCACAGGCTGTTCGCGGTACGGGTTGGCCGACTCCACTTCCACCGGGTAGCTGCGGAACGTGTCGTTAACGACCGAGTCGAGGCGCATGCTCATTCCCTCGCCTTCAAGGACCATTACTGGTATCGTCGCAGTCAGCCCGTTGTAGGTCGCCGTCAACGCGTGCAAGCCGCTGCCGTTGGCGACAAACGTCTCCCCGTCTTCCTTTATGTAGCCGAGTGACGCTTCGCAGCTCAGCGTGAATCCTTCAACATCGGTGTCAACCAAAACCCCGTACTTGTTGTAGCCGTAAATTACAGGCTTGTAGATGCCGTGGCACGGGAAGTCCTTCAACCCCCAGTCGGCGAATGTTATCTTGGCTATCTCGTTGTCGGTCGGTGCCGAGCTTACCACGAAAATCGCATTGGCATCGGCGCGTTCCTTGCCGTCGCTCGGCACGTTCCTGATGCCCAACGCCTGCGTGTAAAGCGTTGTCGAGCCTCCGCCGTCGAGGTTGATGGCATCGGTTGCTCCGGCATACTTCATCAAGTAGCCAAGTTGCGATGTCATGGCACCGTTTGAGATGGTCGAGCGTCCGTCAACGACCATCATTACAACTTTGGTCTTGTTGTCGCCATAACCGATTACCGTGCGTGGATGGAAACCCGACGTGTCTTCAACAGGACCGAGTTCCACTCCATCCTGCAACGCATGGGGCTGTCCCGAAATCATCTGTTGCGGCACTATCGACTCACTACCCATCAACACCACCGAATTGAGCGTTATCTCGTCACCTTCTTTCAACGAATTGACAAAATCAAATGCCCCGATGGTCGTTCCGCCCTCTACATTCGAGCCGCGTCCGTGAATCACGAAGCCGTCTTCAGGTATATCCATGTTCCCGGCGGTGCTCGGCGTGCCGGTTATAACCATGCGGCAACTCTTGCCCGGAGAGAAGGTTTCGCCATCGGCAAGGCGTGCCGTCACTTCGGCACAGCCGGCATCGGAGTCGGTCGCCCCGTAGTAACGCGGCGTGTAAACCGTGATGCCGTTGTCGATTGAACCAACGTTAACTCCTTTGAAAAGGACTGTGTTGGCTCCGCTGACTGCTGTGCTTGTCAAATAATTGGCCGTGCCGATGAACGGAACACCTTCCACATCCACGGCAAATTGGAAATTTTCATTTGAAGTTTTGTAAAATTCACCGTCTACTATGCAAGATGATATTGGCGTTCCCACCATCGACACGCCGTTTTTGGTACTTCCGCTGGTAACAAAAAAGTCTCCGTTCACGCCGGCAAAGTATTGCGCGCCCTCGGTCGAGTGCCTCTGTGCCATGCTCGATGTGGTTTCTCCACCGGCCACCATGTCTTGTCCGCTAACGGCGCGTATCGACACATTGGGATCTTCCAAGTCGATTGTAATATAAAATACTCTCATGTCATAGGATGGACCGGTAAACAGCAACGACGTTTGCGTCGTGCCCGGTCCCACTTGTGCATGAAACAAGGTATCCACCTGATAGGTTTCACCCTTGATGTCGTAGGTGTAGGCCGAAGCTGTCGATGCCGCTGTCAGCATCAACATCCCGGCTATGAGTTTTC
>DGYMR06203__coassemble_1268_pt1 | contig 16461 bp, 11 predicted proteins | sample DGYMR06203__metabat2_low_PE_039 | metagenome-assembled genome bin DGYMR06203
TAATACTATGGTCTTGGGTGTCAACATCGGCAGCTTGAAACGATTGTCCAATATGCCATCCACGCACGAAACAGTGTAAGAGACCTTTTCACGCTTGCCATTATCGGGAAGCGATGCCACATATTTTTCCACCAACGGGCGCAAACTGTCAACGTCAAAATCCCCCACAAATGAGAATGTGAAATCTCCTGCATTTGCCATTCTCTCCCGATACAAGGCAAGACACTTGTCATAGTTAAATTCACGCAAATCTTCTTCGGTGACATATTCATACAGCGGATTGTGCGAATACAAGGTTGCCATCACCGAATCTCTGAAAATATAGCTTGGATTCTTGTCGCGCAAAGCCAACTGCGACGACAAGCGGCTGCACAGCGCGTCCACGGCCTGCTCATCCTTGTTTACCTCGGTAAACATTAGGTAATTAAGCTGAAACATGGTCTCAATGTCTTTCTTGACACAAATTCCCGTCATGGCCTCAGTGGCCGAGTAGAGATTGAAATCCACATTCACCCCTTTCCCGGCAAGACGTTTTCCGAGGTCGGTACGGGTAAATGAACCGACGGTACTATTGTCAATGACATCGTTGAGCAATTTCAACTCAGGAGAAGTCTCGCCGCCATAGGCCCACTCGCCGCCTATGCTCACAGCATTCATGTTTATCTCGTTATTCTTGAAATCGGTAGGTTTCAGATATACGGTCGCGCCGTTCGACAATTTCCACACCGTTATTCCAAGTTCGTCATCATATGCCTCTTCTACTATGCTGCCGGCGACAGGTTCGTTCGGAATCAATGGTTCATCAGGGGTATTGTCTACATAAGCATCTACACTCGATGACAACACTTCATTAAACGCTTTTTCTATCTCTTCCTTTGTCGGATATGTCACGCCTTCCTTCTCCTGTCCCGATATTATAAGGCTCACATTGTCTTCCGAGATGGCATTCTCAACAAACTCCGACACATCCTCAAGCGTGATTTCGGGCAATAATTCAAGCGATTCACATGTCTCAATCTCAATTCCGGGCCAATATCCGCCTTGCGTGAAATGAGTTATTAATGATTCGGCCAACGAATTGCTACGCAACTTGTTGCGTTCGGCATAAGTATGCTCTATTTGCAATCTTACATCAGCTTTTGCCCTTTCCAGCTCCCCTGCCGTGAATCCATGCAAATTCAATCGTTGCGCTTCAGTAAGAATGGTCTTGAAAGTTTCCATTGTCATCCCATCCTTGGCCGATGCAATAAGCATATAAGCATCCTTGGTCGGCGTTATGAAAAATTGCCCGTCCTGTCCCACTGCATAATTGAAAGGCGCATCGGGCTTTTGAGCCAATTCGGCAAAACGGGACGCGAGCATTACCGAGCTTAACATGCCCGTCAATTCTTTCTTAAGATAACCGCGAGTGTTTTTTTGCGAAAACGGAGTTGCCTCATGCTGGAAAAACAAATATACAAGAGTCATCGAAGCCTCCGGATCGGCGTAAGAAGCATAATCTATGCCTTTATGGTCGGGAACTTGGAAATATACTCGCTCGGGAGCATTTTCGGGCATCTTTATTTTGCCAAACATCTCGATGACCTTTTGCTCCATGCGGTCGGCATCAAAGTCTCCCACTATTATCAATCCTTGCTGGTCAGGACGATACCAACGATGATAATAATCGCGCAATTCTTCGGGTTTGAAATTCATCACCACTTCCATTGTACCAATCGGCATCCGGTCGGCATAACGGCTGTCATGGAATATGACCGGCAGAACCGCGTCATACATGCGTTGCGTGGCATTGCCTCGTGAACGCCATTCTTCCCTTATCACGCCACGCTCCTTGTCTATCTCTTTTGCGTCCAGTGAAATGCCACATGCCCAGTCATAGAGGACAAGCAACGTGGAATCCAACAGGCTCTCGCGCTGTGTCGGAACATTCGACACACGATACACCGTCTCGTCAAATCCTGTGTACGCATTAATGTCACTGCCAAAGCGCATGCCGTTATCCTGCAAATATTCAAGCATGCTCTTGCCCGGGAAATGCTCAGTACCATTGAATGCCATGTGTTCAAGAAAATGTGCCAGCCCTCGCTGGTTTTCTTCCTCCAATATGGAACCGACCTTCTGCGCTATGTGGAACTCTGCCCGATTCTTTGGTTCTTCATTATGCAAGATGTAATAAGTCAGTCCATTGGGCAGCACTCCGTAGCGTACTGCCGAATCAAGCGGAAATTGCTCATCGAGTGTCTTGCCGGCAGCGGCCGACGTTGAAATACCTACTGCAAGCAACACGATGGATAATATAAGTCTTATAATTTTCATAATAACTAAGTTTTAAGAATTAATATACCCGTTCATCATGGCATACACGCTAAGTCCCGACACGCTCTTTATGCCCAACTTGGCCGAGATGTTCTTTCTGTGAGAAAGCACGGTATTGATACTGATGTTGAGTCGGTCGGCTATCTCCTTGTTTGTCAATCCTGTCGCGACAAGTTTAAGAACGTCTATTTCACGAGCCGACAATCCGTCTTGTCCCGAATTGACACGTTTCAGTTTTTTTATTATCGAGGCAAGGGATTCTATGATTGTGTTTTCATCGGCATTGCTGTTGACATATTGCCAAGAATGTCCGGCCATGTCATGGTCGGCAAGAATGACTGTCCTGTTCTTTTTAGGAATGAGATAATCCAAATTTGACAAGCACAAAGCCTCGTCGACGACTATGAGGTCATACCTGTCAACATCGTCCGGCAACTTGCCATCGGCATAATCATTGAATACTGCCGATTTCATGTCAAACATGCTCTCAAGCAAATATTTCATGCCCAAGGCACGCAACGTGTCTTTAGCTATGATTACAGTCGACAATTCACTCATTTTTCTTTTTGGAAAGCAAGAAGTTGTATAACGGCATCAATATCCTGTTCCTTATCCTGTCGTTTTGAATTATATCCTTCTTTAAATTAATGATGGCATACAACACGGCAAGACACAAATTAGAGTCATAGCTGCCCGTGAGATGCTTTATGAACATGCTTACCAAGTCTCCGAGCTTGTCTTCAATAGTGTCGGTTGCCTGTACAGGTTGTGGCACCGTTATTTCGCCTGATGCACAACGAGAACCGGAAGAGGACTTTTCAAGTTCGGATATTTCCTTGAACCATCTGTTGCTGTCTTCGGCTATGCGGCCAAGCAATTCGCTTTTTACCTCAAAAAAGAACTTACGCAACAGCGACAGATTGTTGTTGTCATCTTGGCTACGCTCTATGAGCAAATTAAAATGCCGCTCTATGTTAGGTATCTGGAATTGCTGATAATATTTGTTAGTCTTGGTAAGGTAACCCACTATCAATGTCGCGTCAAACGACTTGAGCAACTTCTCGGGGAAATATTCCTCATTCATGTAGGTATTGAGAATCGTAAGGAAGAAATCCACATCAAGATTTTTTTCCTCGCATATTTGTTCCACACTCTTGTCTCCAACACCAAGGAATATGTTGAAACGGTTAAGCACCGAAATAACCGTAGGTTCGATTATTATGACATCGCACAACTTGTCTTCTTTGTTTATGAGAGCCATGTTATATGTTTTTATTTCTTTTTGATGATAATGTAACTTGGAGTTGCCACATAATCAAGTTTCATGTCATGTTCGTCGACAGGCACATGATCGAGCAACTGGAAATCATATCCGACACCGACGGTAATTACCGTTGACTTCATGCCTGAAAGCAGCCTGTCATAAAACCCGCGACCACGACCCAAGCGATTCCCTTCGCAATCAAATGCCATACCTGGCACAACTACCATGTCGATAGTTTCCGGCCTCACCTTAATGCCTGATGCCGGCTCATTGATTCCAAATGCCCCTTTTTCCATGCACTCGGGATCATAAGGCATTATGTCGAGAAAATCGCCATTCACGCGAGGTAAATAAACTTGCTTGCCTGTCGCTCTCCATCGATTCAACGTAGACATCGTTGGCAATTCATCGGCAAGTGAGCAATACATCAATATATTGCGAGAACAGGTAAACTCTCGCAAGGATTCTATCGCCGAAAACACTGCATCTTCACACCGCTGCCTATCTATGCACGGAAGCAGGATGCGCTTCAGCTCACGCATGGCAGCTCTCAACTCGCGCTTGTCCATGAGAACAGTCTATTTCTCGTCCTCCGAAGAGGATGTTATAGGGAATGCCGCCAAGTGTTTGTTGAACGCCTTTATGGCCTCCTCGATATTATTGTCGTTCCGGTTGTAGATGTAATAGAAAGCATCATCACCAAATAAGTCCCGGGCTATCAACGCCTTTAGCTGCGTGGTTATCAAGTCGCGGGAAATATTTATGTAATACCATCTTGCAGGGACGCCGTTCCTGGACGCGTAATACACGAAATCATTAAGCAGCACGTCATTGCTTGGCAATATGCGCAAAAATTGCTTATAATCTTTCAGCTTGCTCAGTTCTTCCCTGTTTCTGTCCACATAGGTAAACGCAAACTTCTGCAACAAACGGGCATTAGCTACTTTCATATAATAATTCGTTATGCCCGAAGTGTCGTTAGGAACAAAAATATCGGGAATTATGCCACCTCCGCCATATACTTTGCGGCCATGCGTCGTGACAAATATCTGAGTTGAGTCTATGCGAATACTGTCTTGGCTGTAAATCTCCCCGTGGCTGTAACGGGCAAACACTTCAAGATTGTAATCTCCATCACCTTTCTTGTAATCTTTTTGGATGCATCGGCCCGTAGGTGTGTAATAACGGGCAATGGTCATTCTTATCGCGCTGCTGTCGGGCAAGGTGAACTGTTGTTGCACAAGACCTTTGCCAAACGAACGGCGACCCACTATCAACCCACGGTCATTGTCTTGAATTGCTCCGGCGAAAATCTCGCTCGCGCTGGCCGAAAATTCGTCCATGAGTACAATCAGCTCGCTATCTTGGAACGACCCCGTTCCATCGCTCCACACCTGCATGTCATTGCGCTTCTCACGTCCCTTTGTAAATACTATCAGTTGGTTTTCGGGAAGAAATTCATTGGCCATTAAGATAGCCATTTCCATATATCCTCCGGCATTACCGCGCAAGTCAACTATATACCGTTTTGCGCCTTCATCTTTCAGTTTTACAAGTGCATTGAAAAATTCGTCGTATGTCGTTCTTCCAAACTTGTTCACTTTCACATATCCTGTCACCTTGTCGGCCATGTAAGCCGCATCCACCGACTTCACCGGAATATCTCCGCGAACCACTTCATAGGGCTGCAATTCCAATTTGTCACTGCGCTTGATTCCAAGTTTCACGACCGATCCTTTAGGACCTTTCAAGTTCCTGACGACTTCTTCCAAATCAAGTTTGGGGCTGACAAATGTAGAATCGTTAATTGTCACTATTCTGTCCCCAATTCTTAATCCGGCCTTTTCCGATGGGCCTCCCGGAATCACTTGCAGCACTGTTGCTGTGTCATCAAAGACAGTCAACGAAATGCCTATGCCGCTGAAGCTACCTTCAAGCTCGTCGTTGACAGCCGTAAGATCCTTTGCAGGAATATAAACCGTATGTGGGTCAAGACTCTCCAACAGTCCGGGAACAGCTTGCTCCACCAAATCGTTGATTTTTACGGTGTCGACATAGTCATCGGCCACAAGGTTCAAGATGGTATTTAATTTGCGGTCATAGTCAACCACATACTGTTTGCCCGAAAATATGTCGCCTATGAACATTCCTCCGATGATGGCTATTGAAATGGCAAGGGGTAGCCACACCAAAGGGTCTTTACTTGCTTTCATATCGATACTGAATCCTTTTTTGATTCTTTAATTATTTGTCATCTTCGTTCAATTCGAGCCTGACGCATTCTATCCCGGCTCTTTCAAGCAATTCGAGTCCGTCGACGATGCGATACATCCTTGAATACACCACACGTCTTATCCCGGCTTGTATGATGAGTTTTGCACACTCGATGCAAGGCGAGTCGGTAATATACAATGTCGCACCTTCGCTGCTATTGTTGCTACGAGCCACTTTGGTGATGGCGTTGGCCTCGGCATGCAGCACATAGGGCTTCGTCACTCCGTTCTCATCTTCGCAACAATTCTCAAACCCCGACGGTGTCCCATTGTATCCATCAGATATTATCATTTTGTCTTTCACTATCAAGGCACCCACCTTCCTTCGCTGGCAATATGAATTCTCGGCCCATATATCGGCCATTCTCAGATACCTTTCATCCAAAAGACGCTGTTTGTTTTGAATATTGTTATCCATATAAGCTCATTCCAACACTATCATTTCCACATTGGAAAATTGATAAATGCAAATGTAATAATTTTAAAGGTAAAAAATAGCGAACTCGCAAAATTTCATCATTTAAAGCACATTGAAAATGCTTCAAAACGCCAATACTCATCAAAGCCGGTGCGATAATTAGACTCATAGAATAAATATAACCACTCCACATGGAAAAGCGATGGCATTTTATTTTGTTATGACACGAGGTTGAATTATCTTTGCCAATGGTCTTGGATTAACTGTCCAAGAACACCATTAACTAAAAAGCCTAAAAAACATCATGCTGGAAAAAACAGACATCAAAGTTCTCGACCAAGTTGTCGTTCGATTCTCGGGAGACTCGGGCGACGGCATGCAACTTGCCGGGAATATTTTCTCTAATGTATCGGCAGGTGTCGGAAATCAAATTTCTACATTTCCCGACTATCCCGCCGAAGTACGAGCCCCTCAAGGGACTCTGAGCGGAGTTTCCGGCTTCCAAGTGCACATCGGGAAAGGTGTTTACACTCCCGGAGACTCGGCCGACGTGCTTGTAGCCATGAATCCTGCCGCATTGAAACAACATGCTAAATTCCTTAAAAAAGGCGGAGTCGCAATCGTCGATATCGATTCGTTCAAAAAAAGCGACCTTGAAAAAGCCCTTTACAAGACCGACGACCCCTATACCGAACTTGGATTGAAAGCTCAGGTAGTGGAAGTGCCGATGTCAACGATGGTGAAAGACGCACTTGCCGACAGCGGCATGGACTTGAAGTCGATAATGAAGTGCAAGAACATGTTTGCACTCGGCCTTGTGTGCTGGCTGTTCGACCGTCCGCTCGAAAGCGCATTGCATTTGCTTAAAAACAAATTTGCCAAGAAACCTGCCATTTACGAGGCAAACGCCAAAGTAATTCAAGCAGGATATGACTATGGCCACAACATACATGCGTCAGTATCCACTTATCGCATAGAGACCGACGACATACGTCCGGGAACCTACACCGACGTAAACGGAAACACTGCCACGGCATGGGGTCTGATCATGGCTTCGGAAAAGAGCGGCAGGCCTTTGTTCCTCGGGAGTTATCCCATCACCCCGGCAACCGACATACTGCATGAGCTGGCCAAGCGCAAAGACCTTGGCGTAAAAGCTTGCCAGATGGAAGATGAAATCGCCGGAATATGCTCGGCAGTAGGTGCTGCATTTGCCGGCGACCTCGCTGCCACAAGCACTTCTGGTCCGGGATTGGCATTGAAAAGCGAAGGACTCGGGCTGGCCGTGATAGCCGAATTGCCTCTTGTCGTAATTGACGTGCAACGTGGCGGGCCTTGCACCGGATTGCCTACAAAAACCGAACAGGCCGACTTGAAACAAGCCCTGTACGGACGCAACGGAGAGTCTCCACTTGCCGTCGTTGCTGCCGCATCGCCTACCGACTGCTTCAAAATGGCATTCGAGGCGGCTCGCATCGCATTGGAGCACATGACTCCCGTCATATTGCTCACCGACGGATTCATCGCCAACGGATCGTCGGCATGGCGCATTCCCGACGAAGATGAATATCCCGAAATAAAGCCTAATTTCGTCACTCCCGACCTCCTTGACAAGGGGTGGAAACCTTACATGCGCAACGAGGACACAAAAGTTAGATACTGGGCAATCCCCGGCACTCCGGGATTCACACACCGTCTTGGCGGCCTTGAAAAGGACTATGTGACAAGCGCAATATCTACCGACCCTGCCAACCATCAACGCATGGTAGACGCACGCAGGCAAAAAGTAGAAAACATTGCACTCGACATCCCTGCTCTTGAAGTTAGCGGCAACAAGGATGCCGACACTTTGCTCGTGGGATGGGGCGGTACTTACGGACACCTGTATTCGGCCGTGAACCAACTCAATGCCGACGGCAAGCAAGTGGCCTTCGCTCATTTCCGTTACATTTGTCCGCTGCCTGCCAACACCGCAGAAGTATTGTCAAAATATAAGACCATAATCGTTGCCGAATTAAACAACGGCCAATTTGCCGATTATTTACAGGCAAAACATCCGTCGGCCAACATAAAACGCATAAACAAAGTCCAGGGTCAACCGTTCCTCGTCAGCGAAATCGTGGACGGCGTAACTAAAATAATGGAGGATAAATAATCATGGAAGATACTAAAAAATATACTCCTGCCGACTATAAAAGCGACCAATATGTGCGTTGGTGTCCCGGTTGCGGCGACCACGCGGTTCTAAATGTGTTGCACAAGGCAATGGCCGAACTCGGAATCCCACCACATGAAATAGTAGTGGTTTCAGGCATTGGATGCAGCTCGCGTCTCATATATTACATGAACACTTATGGCTTCCACACCATACACGGTCGTGGAGCTGCCGTTGCAACAGGCATAAAAGTCGCTAATCCGAATCTTACAGTTTGGCAAGTTTCGGGCGACGGCGACGGATTGGCCATCGGCGGAAACCACTTCATCCATGAAGTGAGACGCAATGTCGACATCGACATGTTGCTGTTGAACAACAAGATATACGGCTTGACAAAAGGTCAATACTCCCCGACGAGCGATCGCGGATTTGTAAGCAAGTCGTCTCCATACGGAACGACCGAAGACCCATTCATCCCCGCCGAACTCGTATTTGGAGCACGCGGAACATTCTTTGCCCGCAGCATCGACGTCGAGCTGAAAGTATCGCAGGAAGTAATGGCTGCGGCGGCAAGACACAAAGGCTGCTCGGTTGTTGAAATATTGCAAAACTGCGTAATCTTCAACAATGGCATCCACAACTTCGTTACCGACCGCGAAACACGTCCCGACCGCACAATACACCTCGTGCATGGCGAAAAAATGCTATTTGGCAAGAATCATGAAAAAGGGCTCGTCCAAGATGGTTTCGGGCTGAAAGCCGTGACAATTGGCGAAGACGGATACACCCTCGATGACATATTGGTACATGATGCTCACACAAAATCCAATTTCTTGCATCAGCAACTCGCCATGATGGACGGACACGAATTGCCGCTCGCCATTGGAGTCATACGCGATGTGGACGCTCCGGTCTACAACGAAGAAATTGAAAAACAGGTGGCCGATGTCAAGGCTCGAAAAGGATTCTCCTGCCTGCGCGACATGATAATGTCGGGCGACACTTGGGAAGTAAAATAGGAGGAAACCAATCAAACATACCTACAAACATCTCGACGGGATGGCAATATTCAATGGGATACTGCCATCCCGTTCTTCATACACTCACGTCAAATAAAAGCGGAATAATTGAATTTAACTTTTAAGCGTATAAGATTTTTATACATGTATACGGTCGTTGTCAATGCTAATTTGTAATTTTGTCCTAAACGACAATTCTACACATCAATTCACATCTTAATTGAAATGAAATACAACTTTGACAAAATAATAGAACGCCACGGCACCGAATCGATAAAATACGATGGATTAAAACAACTCTTCGGCAAAGAAGACCTTATCCCACTATGGGTTGCCGACATGGATTTTGAAGTGTGCCCTGAAATAACGGCCTCATTGCAACAACGGCTCAATCACCACATATATGGGTATTCATGCACCGACGACAGCTATTGGCAATCGATAATCGACTGGGAACGAAACACCCACGACTTCAATTTCACACGAGACGAACTCACCTACATCCCCGGTGTGGTAAAGGGCATTGGATTTGCCGTTAACTACTTCACCAACAAAGGAGATAAAATTGTAATCCAAGAGCCTGTTTACCACCCATTCCGCAACGTGGCCGAAGGCAATGGCCGAATCGTGTTAAACAATCCGCTTGTGAAAGACGGGGATTTCTTCACAATGGACCTTGAAGGCCTTGAGGCGATTTTCCGTGACGAACACCCTCGCATGATGCTACTGTGCAACCCTCACAACCCTATAGGTATAACTTGGGACATTGAAATATTGCGCAAAGTAGGCACGCTTGCCCGGCGCTATGGCGTAGTTGTCGTCAGCGACGAGATCCATGCCGACCTTGCCATGTTTGGCCACACCCATCATGTATTTGCATCGGTAAGTGATGACGCGGCCGCAGTAGCTGTGACGCTCTCGGCACCATCCAAGACATTCAACATTCCCGGTATTGTCAGTTCTTGGTGCGTGATTAAGAATCCCGACTTGCGAAAAGGTTTCTTCGAATGGCTTGAAGCCAACGAATTCAATGAAGCCCCGTTCTTCTCCACCATAGCCACCGAATCGGCCTACAAATGCGGAAGCGAATGGCTTGACCAAGCAAAAAACTACATCGAAAACAACATAATAGCCGTAGAGGAATATTGCGCAAAACACATTCCGGCCATAAAGCCCATACGCCCGCAAGCTTCATTCCTTGTGTGGCTCGACTGCTCGGCTCTCAATTTATCACACGAAGAGCTTGTAGACCTCTTTGTAAACAAAGCCGGGCTTGCACTCAACGATGGTGAAATGTTCGGCTTGGGCGGCAACGGACACATGAGGCTCAATGTGGGAACTCCCCGAAAAATATTGCTTAAAGCTCTTGACAATCTGAAAGACGCAATTGTAAAATTAAACAAATAATAGTCCTTCACATTAGAAACTGCTTCAAACAAAATTCAAACAGGCGCTTGGCAAATGTCACAATAATTTACTATGTTTGTAATAATTATTGTGACGAGTGTTAAAATATTGACATTACAGACTTATAGGAACTCTTTTAGATTATGGAAACCAAAAACATTACGCCCGAAGAAGAAGACCGCATGGTCGAAGCTGCTTTTAAAGATTTGCTCGATGGATACATGGCAAGTAACCACCGCAAAAAAGTGGAAATAATTGAGCGCGCCTATAAGTTTGCAAAAGAAGCACACAAAGGCATCCGCAGGCGTTCGGGAGAACCTTACATCATGCACCCGATAGCCGTGGCTCGCATTGTCAACAGGGAAATAGGCCTTGGCTCCACTTCAATATGCGCGGCTTTGTTGCACGATGTCGTGGAAGACACCGACTACACGGTGGAAGACATAGAATCGCAATTTGGCAAGAAAATTGCCCAAATCGTCGAGGGCTTGACCAAGATATCCGGCGGCATATTCGGTGACAAGGCTTCGGCACAAGCCGAAAACTTCCGCAAGCTCTTGTTGACAATGAACAACGACATCCGCGTCATCCTAATCAAGATGGCCGACCGCCTTCACAACATGCGCACGCTCGGCTCCATGCTCCCGAGCAAGCAATACAAGATTGCAGGTGAAACCCTTTACATATATGCTCCGTTGGCTCACCGTCTCGGCCTGTTTGCAATAAAAACCGAACTTGAAGACCTGAGCTTCAAATATGAACATCCGGAGGCTTATAAAACCATAAGCGAAAAAATCGCCGCTACCGAAACTCATCGAAATGAAATTTTCAACAAATTCGCGGCACCCATCAAGGAACGTCTCAACGCAATGGGGCTGAAATACACGCTCAAGGCTCGTGTAAAATCGATATACTCCATATGGAACAAAATGGAAACGAAACATGTTCCGTTTGAAGAAGTATATGACCTGTATGCCGCCCGAATCGTGTTTGACTGCCCAAACGAGGCCGACGAGAAAAAAATCTGCTGGAACATATATTCCGAAATCACCGACCTGTACCGCCTGCACCCCGAGCGCACTCGCGACTGGCTCAGCACACCAAAGGCCAACGGATACCGTGCATTGCATTTAACCGTGATGGGTCCCGATGGCAACTGGATTGAAGTGCAAATCAGAAGCAAACGCATGGACGAAATGGCAGAACGCGGATTTGCCGCACACTGGAAATACAAAATCGGAGAAGGCGAGGAGGAATCGGAACTTGCGTCTTGGCTAAAGACCATTCAAGACATACTTGAAACTCCGGAACCTAACGCTCTCGACTTCCTTGACACGATAAAACTCAACTTGTTTGCATCTGAAATACTCGTCTTTACCCCTAAGGGTGAACTTATTACCCTGCCTAAGAACTCAACCGTGCTCGATGTGGCATTCTATTTGCACTCCGAGATTGGTACACACTGCATTGCCGGCAAGGTCAACCATAAGCTCGTGCCGGTGTCCCACAAGCTGCAAAGCGGCGACCAAGTGGAGGTTTTGACTTCACAGGCTCATCAGCCCAAAGCCGAATGGCTTAATTTCCTTGCCACGGCCAAAGGTAAGACCCGATTGCGGGCTGCATTGAGGAAAGACCGACGGTCAACAATCGAGAAAGGGGAAAAGATGTTTGACGACTATATGAAGAGCAACAATTACACGGTGACAAATGAGACCATCGACAAAATTGTCAATGCCGAACGATTGTCGAACAAAGACGAATTAATGTACTTAATTGGCAATGAAGATATTGCGCTGTCTCCTCAATTATTGCAGCCTCTGAAGCCGTCCACGCAGAACATTCTCGCTAAACTGCTTCTGAAACCATTCAAGTCGTCCAAGTCCAAAAATTCCAACAACAACGTTGCCGAAAAGATTGCCGACCCTGTCGACATGAAAAAGACCTACATCCTGAAAACCGAAAACGGCATCAGCAACTACAGGCTTGCTTCATGCTGCCATCCTATTCCGGGCGACGACGTATTCGGATTTGTCGATGAATCAAATCATGTCATAGTGCACAAACTCACATGCGAGAACGCCATGCGACTGAAAAGCAGCTTCGGCGGCCGAATCGTAACAACAAAATGGGAGACAAAGCATGAGAAATTCCCGGTGACCGTCCATATCGAAGGAACCGACCGTATGGGAATCCTGCAAGAAATTATTTCCATCATTTCGACCAATCTTGCAATATACATCCGACGCTTGAACATCGCAGCCAATGAAGGCGTGTTCACATGCGAACTGGATGTGGATGTGGAAGATGTCGATGTCGTGGCAAAATTGTGCAAGCAAATCAAGAAAGTTGACGGTGTGAAATCGGCTGTCAGAATGAATTGAACCAAATTTCGACCAATTGATGAACCGAATATTCAAATTCAACAAGGGAAACATAATCAGGTTGCTGCTCTTCGTGGGCGCTATAATGATTATAACCTACTTCATTCCGAGAGAGAATGACGAATCTTTCAACTATACAATGGGTCGGCCGTGGCAGTATCCTCTGTTGACTGCCCCTTTCGACATCCCGGTCAATCTCGACTCGGCAAGCGCGGCTAAGCAACGCGACAGCATAAACCGCTCATTCGTGCCTATATACAAGCGTGACGACAAAGTCGCTTCAAGCAACGTGAAAAGCCTGACTCATGCACTTGAAAAAGAAAACTACGCTACTCCTGCTTTGCGCCGCCAACTGGTGGAAACCGTAAAATCACTATATGACGACGGAATCGTCGACAATGGCTCATACGACCTGATTAAAAAAGGGGAAATGCCTAACGTGAGGTTCATAATCGACAATGTGGCAACTCTCACTCCTACCGACAAGATGATGTCGGTGAGGAAGGCCTACAGTGTCATTGACTCGATTTTCCCAATGCCTTACGCGCAGATAGTAATCAACAACGTAAAACTGTCAAAATATCTGCTTCCAAACGTGACATGCGACAGCGTGGAGTCAAAGCGCATGCTCAGTCAAGCCTATCTCAAGGCACTTGCCCCGGTGGGTGTCGTACAAAAGGGGGAACGAATCATCGACAAAGGTGACATAGTGACACCGCAGACCTACGAACTGCTGAAAGAATATGAACGAATGCTGAAGAACCGCGAAAACACCATAAAGACCATCGACTACCAGTTTATGGGACAAATCGTGTTGGTTGCCATTTTGGTCCTTTACTTCTTCACATTCCTGTATTACTTCCGGTGGCGAACGTTCAACGACATGCGCCGCATCACATTCCTCATCGCCTTCCTTTCGGCATTCACGCTCGTGGCCTACATAGCCATTTCATCGTTGTCGATAGGAGTGTATGTCATGCCTTTCACAGTGCTGCCGATAATAATCACGACATTCTTCGACTCACGCACGGCTACATTCATGCACATCGTCGAAACGTTGCTTTGCGCGCTCGTGGTCCCATTCCCTGCCGAGTTCATATTCTTGCAATTTGCCGCCGGTGTCACAGCCATAATGACCGTGCAGGAATTGTCGCGCAGGTCGCAATTGGTGCAATGTGCCATATATGTCCTGCTCGCCTATGCGATATCCTATACTGCCATCGAGGTCGTGAATGAGGGCAACCTGCGCAACATCAACTGGCATGTATTCGGATATTTCGGCATGAACGTTATTTTCCTTTCTTTTGCCTACATTCTCATTTTCTTGATAGAAAAGCTGTTTGGATTCACCTCGACAGTGACGCTCGTCGAGCTCACCGATGTCAACAATCCTGTGCTTCGTGAATTGTCCGAAAAATGCCCGGGCACGTTCCAACATTCGCTGCAAGTATCCAATCTGGCTGCCGAGGCTGCCCATGTCATTGGAGCAAACGTGCAGCTCGTGAGGGCCGGCTCGCTATATCACGACATTGGGAAAATCGACAATCCTGCATTTTTCACCGAGAACCAACGTGGCGAAAATCCGCACAAGGCTTTGCCGCCCGAATTGAGCGCGAAAATAATCATCGAGCATGTTACAAACGGAGTCAAACGCGCCGACAAGGCCAAGTTGCCGCAAGTCATAAAGGATTTCATCCTGCAACACCACGGTCGCGGAACTGCAAAATATTTCTACACGCAGGCTTGCAACGCTCATCCCGACGAGACAATCGACCCGGCTCCGTTTACATATCCGGGGCCTAATCCCAACACGAAGGAAACTACAATCCTGATGATGGCCGATTCCACCGAAGCGGCTTCTCGAAGTCTCACAAGCCACGACGACGAGTCGATAAAGCAGCTGGTGAACCGAATCATCGACTCGCAGATTGCCGACGGCCTTTTCAAAGACTCTCCAATCAGCTTCCACGACGTGGAAGAGATAAAAAAATGCTTTATCTACAGGCTTTGCATGATGTATCACGCCCGAATAAAGTATCCCGACATGGTTAAAAAAAATTAATGCAAATCAACCTGCAAATGCTTGCGTCAGCTACTTCAACCATAAACTTGATTTAAGGAAATGGACTCAAACACGATATTTGCCGTGATAGGAATCATGCTGATGCTCGGCGGCATCGCCACCGGAATCCGCAATTTCCCACCATCGGCCATTCTCGCCTACTTGGGAATGGCATTGCTGCATTGGGGCAAATTTATAAACCTGACTGACAATGCCTTGACATTTTGGGGAATCGCGGCGGCAATCACTTGGGGAATCGCGATCCTGTCGGCAAAAGAAGGTGCTCGACCCGACATTCAAGGCAACTTGTACCTCTCAATCGGAGGCTTTGCCGGCCTGCTCGTGGGCATGTCGATTGATGCGTCGGTAATGATACTGTCGGCAATCATCGGTACTCTGTTAGGCCAATTGGCATTCTCTAAAACTCCGCGAGGAAAGTGGATAAAATTTTCATTTTCCAATTTTATTCATTACTTTTGTGCTGCCGGATTGAAAACGATAGTTACAATCTCATTGACAGGTATAGCAGTCGAAGGATTTTTAATTAGATAACCACTCAACATCTCACACATCCGCAAGCTGTAATAAATATGTCCAAAAAAAGGTTTATGAAGCAGATCCTACTTTCCATAACGGCTGTGTTGGTCTTGACATTGACCCTTTCGGCAAAGTCTCAACGATTGGAGGTGAAAAAAGTGGATTTTGATTCTATCGGAACCGCTGTAAACGACCCGAAATCAAAATTCTATTATCCAAGGCTACTGGAGAACTTCCTCAGCAACGACACTGTGTTGAAGCATGAAGATTATCGGCACCTGTACTACGGATACACCTTTCAGGAAGACTACGACCCTGTGAGAATGTCTCTGTCAGATTATCCCGAAGGCATCAGAGATCTTTATTATAAAAAGGACTTTACCCGTGCAGAGTGTGATACAATCATAAAATATGCAGAATTAACACTTCGTGATAATATTTTTGATTTGAATCAAATGAATTTTTATATCTTTGCACTGAAAAAGAAAGAAAAGAATACTCTCGCATCCATCCGCCAATACAAGTTGAATCATCTTGTGGCAGCGATTCTCTCTTCCGGAAATGGTAGCAAAGAGAAGCCGTGGGTGGTGATTTCGGTGTCGCACGAGTATAATCTTCTCAACATGCTC
>DGYMR06203__coassemble_1365_pt1 | contig 15502 bp, 10 predicted proteins | sample DGYMR06203__metabat2_low_PE_039 | metagenome-assembled genome bin DGYMR06203
GAGATAAGCCTCGGCATACTCCACTCGAGGAATGTTGACTACATAATAGAACCCGTTCAAATACCTTGCGCATACACGCGCCAACTTGGTGCGTCCGCACAATGTCATCTCACCAGCAAGCGCGTCAAGATTGAAATGAGGGTCTAAAAAACGTTTCTTTCCCACAACAATAGAATATATCTCGGCTTTTATCTGCTCTATTTCCTTATCTAGCTCCTTGCCGGCTGGAACATTTTCATTATCGCCCACCAAATCATCCTCTTGGGCTTTCTTTATGATTTCTGCTTGTTTGCTCTTAATGTCTCTTTCAATCCCCGATGTAAGCACCACTCCGCGCTGGGGATGCAATATTACAGTGAGGATGCCTACCATCCATACTGCCACAACAATATCGACCGCCATTTTAAACCAATGGCTGCCCGTGAGATACAATATCCACATGACTATCGCAAACGCCAACGGCATGTTTACCACCCTCGCGGCGAACTTGTATGGGAAATCATCTTCATTGGAAAAACTGTCGTAATGATACTTGCCTATTTTCTTCTTCAATCTTCCTGAGATTACAAGCATGACGGCAGTCAAAGCCACGCTGACCGCTCCCGAAGCATAAAATGCGGCTCGCATGCAATCGGCGACCACAGGCGAATCTCCGAGCAGCGTCAACACGAGCATAAATAAAATCAACGCAAATGAAACCGACATCAAGAGCGCAATCTTCCTGTTGGAAGCCAGCCGGTCATTGTCGAAGTAACGCAAGAACAACACAGAAAAGCACAATGGATAATATATTATGCCAAACGCCCTTATGTAGAGCCATGTGTCTTCATCCGACGGAGCATAGAGATATGGGAATTGCAATATTATAAAAAAATAGAAAAATGACACGTATTTGCGAGCCGGATAGAAGTAATCCTCCATTTCATCATACGGTTTGCACATGTGACTCCAACGCACGACGCTGCAAAACACCCCCGAAAGGATGAATGCCATACATGCGGCAGCATAAAATATACAAGGTGACGACATGGTCATACACAAAAATACATTTGTCTTCTGATGTGCAAAATTATCATTTTTTCTAAAATCATACTCCACATTGCAATCTTAATTTTTACGACAAGAACTCTTAAAAAACGCATATGCGCCATCCGGCCGTAATTTGCACGAGACATGCGCCTCGATTTTCACTCGGCGCATGGCTATGGACTCCTAAAAACGCCTGTGCCATAACGCCATGCTTTTTAGCCTGTCGAGAGAATCATTTGCCGAAATCAGCTTTTTAAACAATTGTTGATAACTTCCATGTCTGAGCCGAGTTATTAACAAAAATGCCCACTTATCAACAATTTTGCATTTTTTTATCTGAAATACAAGGATATATAAACAAAATATGATTCCTTTGCAACGTGAAATTTTTATTTGTATGGGTAAAATTATCGCAATAGCCAATCAAAAAGGCGGCGTGGGAAAAACCACCACGGCCATCAACCTTGCCTCTTCTCTTGCCGTGCAAGGTAAAAAAGTACTGATTATTGATGCCGACCCTCAGGCTTCCGGACTTGGAATAGACCCGAAGTCCATGAACTCTTCTATATACGAGTGTCTCGTGGACGATTACCCCCTCAACGGAACTCAAGTGAAAACTTGCGTCGACAATCTTGAACTCGTAGGTTCCCGTATTGACCTCGTAGGTGCAGAATTGGAACTCATCAACAAACCCAATCGCGAGAAAGTATTACACACCTTGCTTGCCCAAGTCAAAGATGATTATGATTTCATCCTCATCGATTGCAGCCCTTCCCTCGGATTAATAACCGTCAACGCGCTCACCGCCGCCGACTCGGTCATCATTCCCGTGCAAGCCGAATACTTTGCACTTGAAGGAATCAGCAAGTTGCTAAACACTATACGTATAATAAAATCCAAACTCAATCCCCACCTGGCCATCGAAGGCTTCCTGCTTACGATGTATGACGCTCGCTTGCGACTCGCCAATCAAATATACGAAGAACTGAAAGGCCATTTCGGAGAGATGGTGTTCAATACCGTCATCCCACGCAACATCAGGCTCAGCGAAGCTCCAAGCCATGGACTTCCGGCAATCCTGTATGATGCTGAAAGCAAAGGCTCCACAAGCCACCTGCAACTGGCTCGCGAACTCATCGCAAGATCCAGAAACCGACAGTCGGCTTGAATCCCTTTTTATTAATCAATACTCACAACTACAAAAAACAACATACAACCATGTCGATGAAACGTTCAGCTTTAGGTCGCGGACTGGATTCGCTCATTTCAATGGACGACATTCAGACGAGTGGCTCATCGGCCATCAATGAGATCCCTATCGACCAAATCTCGCCAAATCCGGAGCAACCTCGTTCCAACTTTGATGAAGATTCTCTTCAAGAACTGGCTTCTTCAATAAAAGAATTGGGAATAATACAACCCATCACGTTGCGAAGCATAGGCTCCGACAACTACCAAATCATCTCGGGAGAAAGACGTTTCAGAGCGGCAAAAATTGCCGGGCTCGACTCTGTGCCGGCTTATGTAAGGACTGCCAACGATGCCGAAATAACTGAAATGGCATTGATTGAGAACATTCAGCGAGAGGACTTGAATGCGATAGAAATAGCCCTTACTTTCAAAAAACTGATAGAGCAATACAATCTGACACAAGAACGGCTGAGCGAACGAATCGGGAAAAAACGCGCAACCGTGGCCAATTTCTTGCGCCTGCTCAAATTACCGGCCGAAGTGCAACTGGGATTGCGCGACAAGCGCATCGACATGGGACACGCAAGGGCGTTGCTTGCTGTTGAAAAACCTTCATTGCAGTTAAAACTTTATAACGAAACTCTGAAAAAAGGCCTGTCGGTGCGTCAAGTTGAAGCACTTGCCAAGATTTACAACGAGAAGGGTCACGAAGCGGCAAATGAGCAAGAAAACCAACCTAAACGACTGACAAACAAAGACTATGACATTCTCAAAAAACACTTGTCGGCATCTTTCAACACGCAAGTGAAATTTTCATGCGACGCCAAAGGCAAAGGAAAAATAACTTTCCCGTTCAACAATGAAGAAGAACTTGAAAGATTAATTAATATCTTTGACAGGATAAAGAATGACGATTTACAAAATTTGCAGTAAATTTGCATTCTGCAAACCTGTTTATTAATTGATAAAATAAGAGTGAAATTCTCCAAGAGGACAAAAGAACGCTTCTACAAGTGCACAGCCATAGTGCTGTGCATGGTGTTTATCGTTCCTGTGAAAGTATTCGCCGATGCAAAGACATTGAGCCTGATGGCCGATTCCATTCCGACCGACTCGATTCCTGCGGAAATCCCGGTAGCCCGCCAATTGCCCGACGACAGGATGAAAGTTGTTCTCGATGAAGATGAAGTAACATTGATTCCTGCCGACAGCCTAATCCGAATCGATGACATAATGACCGACACAGTCGATTTAGCCGCGACCGACAGCATTTCAGCGGAATTGTTGGCTCAACGCATAAAAGCGAGGAATGACTCCATCAGAAAAGATTCGCTCGAACGAGCCGCTTATGGAGAAATAAAAGTATTCAACCCCAATCCGACACGCGCCGTATGGCTTTCGGCATTGTTCCCCGGACTGGGACAAATATACAACCGCCGATACTGGAAATTGCCAATTATCGCCGGCGGTTATGTGGGGCTCGCCTACGCAACGTCATGGAACAACCAGATGTTGAAAGACTATACAAGAGCCTATGGAGACATAACCGATAACGACCCTAACACTAAAAGCTACATGGATTTCTATCCATCCACCATCAGGGAAGAAGATCTTGACATGGATTGGCTTGAAAATACTTTACGGTCGAGAAAAGACTTCTACCGTCGCAACAGGGACCTTTGCATCATTTGCATGGTGGGTTTATATCTCGTGTGCATAATCGATGCCTACGTTGACGCGTCGCTTGCCAATTTCGACATTTCCCCCGACTTGTCGATAAAATTAAAACCGGCTGCCATAGGCCAACCGCAGACAAGCAACCTGCCTTCGCTCGGAGGTGCCGTGAGTTTCGAGTTCTAACTTGCTTTAAAAACCGATATCGATAACATAACATAAAGATGAAAAGGAATTTATTAATATCAATCATAGTCGGTGCATCGGCTCTCACATCAATGGCCGCGCCGACACCTACAATATTGACCATCAAGGAAACCATTTCCGACACGGCAATCGTTTATCCCGAAAGTTTTGAAACCGACACTCGTGCCATGCGCGAAAACTGGTACATCCGCAACTACATGGTTCTCGATGCCGACGTTGAAAACAGGTCAAGCAATGACAACCTGAGCGATAAAGAATACATCGAGCGGCTGAAATCGCTGCCGACGGTAATAGAAATGCCCTACAACCAAATCGTGCGCAGCTACATCGAGATGTATGTAGAGCGTCGTCGCAGCTTGGTCGAAACCATGCTCGGAATGAGCATGTACTACATGCCTATCTTTGAACAAGCTCTTGAAAAAGAGGGACTGCCTCTTGAATTGAAATATTTGCCAGTGATAGAATCGGCTCTAAATCCCGTCGCCGTATCGCGTGCCGGCGCAACAGGCCTATGGCAATTCATGATAGGTACGGCAAAAGGACTCGGGCTGGAAGTAAATTCGCTCGTCGACGAACGCCGCGACCCATATCGTTCATCGGAAATGGCTGCAAAATATCTGAAAGAGCTTTATGGCATTTACAACGATTGGTCACTTGCCATCGCGGCCTACAACTGCGGCCCGGGCAATGTCAACAAAGCCTTGAGACGCGCTGCTGCCGCCAGCGGCAAATCCGACTCCAAGGACTTTTGGGAAATTTATTATTATCTACCGAAAGAGACTCGCGGATATGTCCCGGCATTCATCGCGGCCAACTATGTTATGACCTATTTCAAGAGCCACAACATAAGTCCGAGCCTTGCAAAAAAGCCGCTCATCACCGACACTATAAGCATCAACAGGCGCGTGCACTTCGATCAAATTTCAGCCGTGCTCAACATGCCCGTCGAAGAAATACGAGTACTGAATCCTCAATACCGCAAAGACATAATTCCGGGAAACAATCATCCTTACAAACTGATATTGCCCTCTCAACAAGTGTACAGCTACATAATGAGCGAGGACAGCATCTTGAACTTCAACACGAGCAAATATGGCCTGCGTGGGGTCGTGCAACCCACCGACTACTCAGTCGCTTCGGGTGACGGAAACTATACCTACGAACGCAAACTCGTGACAAAATACCACAAGGTGCGCCGCGGTGAATCATTATCGGTCATAGCCCGCAAGTATGGTGTGACCATAAACAGCATCAAGAAGGCAAACGGCATGAAAGGCGACAACATCCAACGTGGCCAATTGCTGAAAATACGCACCTATCAACGCGTTCGCGTCAACAGCAACGGTGAAGAAATAGCACAAAACACTACCAAGAAAAAGCAATCTTCCTCATCTTCAAGCAGCAAGAAAAAGACACGCACACGCAAGCACAAGGTGAAATCGGGAGAAACACTCTCTGGAATAGCAATGCTTTACGATGGCGTCACAGTTACCGACATTCGCAGGGCAAACGGCATACGCGGCAGCAAAATCAGAGCCGGCCAAACATTGCTCATTCCCATAAAATAAACTTCTATTCACAAAAGCATAAAACAGTTCCAAGCAATATATTAATTACATGGACAATTGCAAAAAGCGACCGCTGATATTCATAGGCAACGATGACGGCTACTTGGCCAAGGGAATAAAAGTTCTCTCAGACATTGCCAGGGAATATGGCGATGTGTTCATTGCTGCTCCACACGACCACCAATCGGGGAAATCATCGGCACTGACCGTTACTACCCCGTTGCGTGCAAAATTACTGACCAATGAGCCCGGACTTACCTCCTATTACGTCACAGGCACGCCGGTGGATTGCATAAAACTGGCAGTCAGCAACTTGATGCCGCGCACTCCCGACATCGTGCTGTCGGGAATAAACCACGGATACAATTCAGGCAACAGCGCGATATACTCAGGCACAATGGGAATCGCCTTTGAAGGCTCGTTTCTCAATGTCCCGAGCATAGGATTCTCCTATGGCGATTACACTTCCGATGCCGATTTCACAGTTTGCGAGCCGGTCGTGCGACAATTCATCGAAGCCGCCATCGACAACCGGCTACCTTCTCAAGGCGTGTGCTACAATGTTAACATCCCAAAATGCACCAAGCTAAACGGCATAAAGACCACCATTGCAGCAAAAGGACGTTGGACCGAAGAATATGACAGTCGCATCGACCCTCATGGCATGCCTTATTATTGGCTGACAGGGAAATACATAGCCGAGAATCCCGACAACCAAGAAACCGACTTGTATTGGCTGAAACGCGATTATGCAACTGTCGTGCCATGCCGTGCCGACCAAACGGCTCACGACCTACTTGAAGACACATCAAAGCTGTTTGATTAAATGCCAAACATAAAAGACACACGAAGCCGTGCAGCCAGCAAAGCCGCACGGCTTCGCATTTTAGACGGTTCCAACTTATGCATTTTAACACATGTTCTTTCGATTTCTTGGAAATTAACATTATATTTGTATGCATAACGACGAGCCCGTCATGCAGTGTGCAGGATTCGGGCCGATAACATAAAAGCGGCACTTATGGCAAATAATCAAGAAGGCAAAAAAAGTACCCGCAAAAAGAAAAGCGTGGTAGAGAACCAAGTAATAGACTTTTTCAACAAAGAAGAAAACATCCCTTACAATTACAAGCAAGTATCGGCCGGCATAGGAGCCGAAACGCCAAAAGAACGGGCAATCGTGGTTGAAATACTCGAGAACCTCGCCATCGAAGGCTTCCTCACCGAGGTGACTCCCGGGCGATTCAAAGCCAAGGCAAGAGGCAACGTGGCCGTCGGCACATTTGTCAGGAGAAGCAACGGCAAGAACAGCGTCATCCTTGAACAGGAAGACGAAGCAATATTTGTTGCCGAACGCAATTCAATGCATGCCTTGAACGGCGACAAAGTGAAAGTGCACATTTGCGCACAACGCAAGGGGTTTGAGCCTGAAGCCGAAGTAATTGAAATAATCGAGAAAAAAGACCAAGTCTTCATCGGCACGCTGCAAGTCGACAAATACTTTGCACATCTTGTGACCGACAGCAAATACCTCGCCACCGACATCCTAATCCCTAAAAACAAACTTAAAGGTGGTCAAACAGGCGACAAGGCAATAGCAAAAATCATTGAATGGCCCGACGATGCCAACAGTCCGGTAGGAGAAATCATCGACGTGCTCGGAGTTGCAGGTGAAAACAACGCCGAAATACATGCCATCCTTGCTGAATACGGATTGCCATACAAATACCCTGAAGAGGTAGAAAAGGCCGCTGAAAAACTTGATGCCACAATCACTCCCGAAATAATTGCCGAGCGCAAAGACTTCCGCGATGTTGTCACATTCACAATTGACCCGAAAGACGCAAAAGACTTTGACGACGCTCTTTCATTACAAAAATTGCCTAATGGCAACTGGCAGGTGGGAGTGCACATCGCCGACGTGACACACTATGTCACTCCCGGCTCAATAATCGACAAGGAAGCCTACAACCGAGCCACATCGGTTTACCTCGTCGACCGCACAGTGCCAATGTTGCCCGAAAGATTGTGCAACGAAATATGCTCATTGAGGCCTAATGAAGAAAAACTTGCATACTCGTGCATACTGGAACTTGATGACAATGCAAACATAATCAATTCCGACATCTGCCACACCGTGATACTCAGCAACCGACGTTTCACCTACGAAGAAGCACAAGAAATTATTGAAACCGGCAAAGGTGACTACGCCGACGAAATTCTCACCCTCGACCGTCTTGCAAAGATTCTGCGCAAGAACCGATATGACAACGGTTCGGTTGATTTCGATCGTTTTGAAGTGAGATTTGACATCGATGAAAACGGACGTCCCGTCGACGTATACTTCAAAGTATCGAAAGATGCCAATAAATTGATTGAAGAATTCATGTTGCTGGCCAACAAAATCGTGGCCGAAAGCATCGGCAAGGTTCCACATGACAAGAAAGCGAAAACTTTCGTATATCGAATCCATGACAAACCAACCCCCGAAAAGTTTGAAAATTTCGGGGAAATAGTACGTCAATTCGGACACAAAGTAAAAACCGAAGGTGCTTCTACCGAAGTCAACAAGTCGCTCAACAAACTTCTCCACGAAATAAAAGGGAAGCCCGAAGAGAACATGTTGTCAACCCTTGCAATACGTTCAATGGCAAAGGCGGTATACTCCACGGTCAACATAGGACACTACGGACTGGCATTCGACTACTACACACATTTCACTTCCCCCATCAGGCGATACCCCGACATGATGGTGCATCGCCTGCTCGACCGCTACAAAAAAGGCGGACGCAGCGCAAACGCCGAAAAAGTGGAAGAAGAATGCAAGCACTCAAGCGACATGGAGCAACTTGCGGCATCGGCCGAAAGAGCTTCCATAAAGTACAAGCAAGTCGAATTCCTCGGAGAACGTCTTGGAAAAGTCTATCAGGGCACCATTTCTGGAGTCACCGAATGGGGCTTGTATGTTGAAATCGATGAAAACAAATGCGAAGGACTCGTCCCGATACGCGACCTTGAAGGCGATTATTATGAATTTGACGAGAAAAACTACTGCCTAATAGGACGCAGGCAGAAGAAGCGTTACCGCCTCGGCGACCAAGTTACAATCCAAATCGCCCGTGCCGACCTCGTCAAGAAACAACTTGACTTCGCGCTCATCGACGAGAAGCACCCTGTCGGAACCCACCACATCGACAACGCTCCCATCACGGCAAGCGTAACATCCAAGAGGAAAGAATCCAAGCAAGAAAAATTGCGCGACGCATTTGAAGGAGGCAAGAGCATCAAGAAGCAAGGGAGAAAGAAAGAATCAAAAAAACGTTCCAAACGTCGTTAACGAGCTTTTATTAAAGATTTTTTTCCTTAATTTTTGTAGAAACGGCCAAATACAATAATTTTGTAAACAAAATAAAACAATACTGTAAATCAAATCAAATTATTAACTTAATTCAGAACTACTATGTGGTTAACAAACTCGTCTGTAGGCAGGAAAATGGTGATGGCAGTCACCGGACTTTTCCTTGTCCTATTTGTAACCTTTCATGTGCTGATGAATGCAGTGGCATTGTTCTCTCCAAGCGGGTATAATGCCGTTTGCGAATTCCTTGGCGCCAATTGGTATGCGGTTGCCGGCACATTAGTGCTTGCTGCCGGATTCGTGATTCACATTATCTATTCGTTTTGGCTCACGCTGCAAAACCGCAATGCGCGTGGCAACGACCGTTACAATGTGACAAGCCGTCCGAAAAGCGTGGAATGGGCTTCCCAAAACATGCTCGTGCTTGGTATAATCGTGGTATGCTTCATGATTGTACACCTCGTGCAATTCTGGGCTAAGATGCAATTGCCCGAACTCATGGGCGAGCACCTTGAATACACCGGCATGGGATTCATTTACGCAACTTTCGCACAACCTTGGGTTCTTCCGGTTTACATCATCGGTTTCATCGCCTTGTGGTTCCACATGACTCACGGATTCTGGAGTGCATTCCAGTCTCTCGGAGCCAACAACGACATCTGGTTGCGCCGTTTCAAAGCAACAGCCAACGTTTGGGCTACTGTAGTATGCTTGCTTTTCGCCGTTGAAGCCATCTGGTTCACATTCCAAGCTCAAGACGAAACAAACATGCTGAAAAACGGCATCAACACCGAGCATGTAATCGAACAAGCAAGCTCCACTATAATTGAATTATTGGATGACGCTGAGTAATAACAATTAAACTTCGATACTGAAATGGAAGATATAAAAAAAGGCAACAATACTACTGCTCAGCCTGTAATAGACTCGAAAATACCTGAAGGTCCTATTGCTGAGAAATGGACTAATTACAAGGCTCACCAAAAACTCGTGAACCCGGCCAATAAACGCCGCCTTGACATCATCGTCGTAGGTACAGGTCTTGCCGGTGCTTCGGCTGCCTCTACTTTGGCTGAAATGGGATTCAACGTGTTGAACTTCTGCATTCAAGACTCTCCTCGTCGCGCACACTCTATTGCGGCTCAAGGAGGTATCAACGCAGCAAAGAATTATCAAAACGACGGCGACTCAGTATATCGTTTGTTCTATGACACCGTAAAAGGTGGCGACTATCGCGCTCGCGAAGCAAACGTTTACCGTCTTGCCGAAGTTTCAAACAATATCATCGACCAATGTATCGCTCAAGGCGTTCCTTTCGCTCGTGAATACGGAGGCTTGCTCGCCAACCGTTCTTTCGGTGGTGCTCAAGTATCGCGTACTTTCTATGCAAAGGGTCAGACAGGACAACAATTGCTCCTTGGCGCATACGCTTCGCTCAACCGCCAAATCCAATTGGGCAAGGTTAAGAGCTACAACCGCTATGAAATGCACGACGTGGTAATAATCGACGGTCGCGCTCGCGGTATCATCGCCAAGAACCTCGTTACAGGCAAATTTGAACGTTTTGCAGCTCACGCTGTAGTAATTGCAACCGGCGGATACGGCAACACCTACTTCTTGTCGACAAACGCAATGGCCTGCAACTGTAGCGCAGCTATCGCTTGCTATCGCAAAGGTGCATACTTCGCCAATCCTGCTTACGTTCAAATCCACCCAACTTGCATCCCTGTTCACGGAGACAAGCAATCAAAACTCACATTGATGTCGGAATCGCTCCGTAACGACGGCCGCATCTGGGTTCCTAAGAAACTCGAAGACGCTAAGGCTTTGCAAGCCGGCAAGAAAAAAGGTAGCGATATCCCCGAAGAAGACCGCGACTACTACTTGGAACGCCGTTACCCTGCATTCGGTAACCTCGTGCCTCGCGACGTTGCTTCGCGTGCTGCCAAGGAACGCTGCGACAAGGGCTATGGTGTCAACAACACCGGTCTTGCCGTATTCCTTGACTTCTCCGAAAGTATCGAACGTCTCGGCTTAGACGTTGTAAGACAACGTTATGGCAACCTATTCGACATGTACGAGGAAATCACCGACGTAAACCCGGGCGAATTGGCAAGGGAAATCAACGGTGTGAAATATTACAACCCGATGATGATATATCCTGCAATCCACTACACAATGGGTGGTATCTGGGTAGACTATGAACTTCAAACATCAATCAAGGGTCTGTTCGCAATCGGTGAATGCAACTTCTCCGACCACGGTGCAAACCGCCTCGGTGCTTCGGCCCTCATGCAAGGTCTTGCCGATGGATATTTCGTATTGCCTTACACTATCCAAAATTATCTTGCCGATCAAATCACAGTGCCTCACTTCAAGACCGACACTCCTGAATTTGACAAAGCAGAAAAGGAATGCAAGGCTCGCATGGATCACTTGATGAACATCAAGGGTAAACGCTCGGTAGACTCTATCCACAAGGAATTGGGTCACATCATGTGGGAATATGTCGGAATGGGTCGCACCAAGGAAGGTCTTGAAACTGCCTTGAAGAAATTGAAAGAAATACGCAAGGAATTTGAAACCAACCTGTTCATCCCTGGTTCTCAAGAAGGCATGAATGTGGAACTTGACAAGGCATTCCGCCTCAACGACTTTATAACGATGGGTGAACTTATAGCTTACGATGCATTGAACCGTAACGAAAGCTGCGGCGGACACTTCCGCGAAGAATATCAAACCGAGGAAGGTGAAGCTAAACGCGATGACGCTAACTACTTCTACGTTTCTTGCTGGAATTACAACGGTTCGGACGATGTGGCTCCTACTCTCATCAAGGAACCATTGCACTACGAAGCTATTAAGGTTCAAACACGTAACTACAAGTCTTAATTAATCGTTAAAAAAGTATCAAAAAATGGAATCAAATATAAGTTTCACTCTCAGAATTTGGCGTCAAGCCGGTCCTAAGGAAAAAGGCGGATTCAAAGAATACCACATGTCCGACATTCCTACCGACACTTCGTTCCTCGAAATGCTTGACATATTGAATGAGCAGTTGATTGAAAAAGGTGAGGAACCTATCGTGTTTGACCACGATTGCCGTGAAGGTATCTGCGGAATGTGTTCTCTTTACATAAACGGACATCCGCACGGCCCCGCAACAGGAGCCACTACATGCCAGCTTTACATGCGTCGTTTCCATGACGGCGACACAATCACCGTTGAACCGTGGCGTTCGGCTGCATTCCCTGTAATAAAGGACTTGATGGTCGACCGTAACGCATTCGACAAGATTCAACAAGCAGGCGGTTATGTTTCATTCAACTGCGGAGGTGCACAAGATGCCAACGCAATTCCTATCTCAAAAACTGCTGCCGACGAGGCTATGGACTCGGCTACTTGCATCGGTTGTGGAGCTTGCGTCGCAGCTTGCAAGAACGGTTCTGCAATGTTGTTTGTTTCTGCTAAGGTCAGCCAGTTCGCGCTCCTTCCTCAAGGTCGCGTAGAAGCTGCACGCCGTGTGAAAGCCATGGTCAGCAAGATGGACGAACTCGGATTCGGTAACTGTACCAACACAGGTGCTTGTGCAGCCGAATGCCCGAAGAACATCAAGCTCAGCAACATCGCTCGCTTGAACCGCGAATTCCTTTGCGCGAAATTCAAAGACTGATAATAACACATAGTTTGTTCTGCATAAAAAAATCTGCTTGGCAGCGATGCCGGGCAGATTTTTTTATTGCTATCGTTTAAAATCCATCGAACAGCCAAGGAGTCAAGACAAACACGCCAATATCCTGCCTAATCATCACAGTAGAGATGCAATTCATCGCGTCTGAAAAACATCGAATCGGCCAAATCCTAACAGTCAGACACAAAGAATCGCATTTCCCTTCCTCACATGGGCGCACTTAAAACGGCCTGAAATCATCACATAAAAAAGATGGAACAGCTTGACACTGTCCCATCTCATTATGTATTCTTTTTGTCAAAGACAAAAGTCCTGCAATATTAAAATATTCGTCATTCGGCAAGCAAGCCGGTGTAATAATTGCGCACGTCGCTCCACTTGTAATATGGATACATGTCGGTATCGACAGGTATCGAAGTTTCGCGCTCGTTGTGCAAGAATTTCACGATTATGTCATCATGATTTTTCTTGTTGCGGAAAAATATTATCTGCGCATTTCCAGCCATTGGCGAAATCTCATAAGTGACAAAATGCTTGTAAAAGTCGGCCGGGTTCTCAACCGAATCATAGCAATCCTTGAAACCGAGCAACCCTACAAGAGGTATGAGGTTGCCATCATGTCCAAATCGAAGCGTGGCACCCGTCTTGCCGCTTTCTATGCAAGCATCGGCCGACTCGATTATATTTTCAAGCAAAGGCTTCGCGTTGTCAAGCATCATGCCATTATTGCCGGCATAATTGCTGTCGCACACATAGAAACGATAATTGAACGCCTGCCACAAATCAAACAATTCTTGCGGTTCAAACAAGTCCATGAACGACACTTGAGTCTCTATGTCCTGCATTCCCACTGCAAGCCAGTAGAAGCCCCACATGAGCGTATGCGGATTGACATTGCGCGTCACAAATTTTTCATCGCAAAACAGTGACTTTACAAGCCTGTCGCCATTGGTGTGAGATTCCTCAAACTTGCGATATTCTTCTTGCCAAGGGCCATCGGGTGCCGTGAACTTGTTTGATTCAGGACTGTGGTAATTCAAATAGCACATGTAGCGGTTGCTGGCCTCGCGTGTGATTTGAAGCTCGGGATTCAATTCTTTCAATCGTTCGCAGAAGGCATCCATGCTCATGGCGCAACGCATCACGATTGTCGAACGTGCCGAGATGTCAACTTTACCTTTGAACACTTCGGGGAACGTGTTAAACATGCGCTCCGCAATTCCACGATGTTGTTTCACTCCGAGCGGGGACAAGTCTCCGCCTCGTCCTTCGGCTTCATCCCATACTTTCTCGATACGGTCGAGCGCATCAAGGCCAAGCGGAGTCAACGCACCGGCATCCTTCGCCTTGCGCATCAATTCAAGTACCCATAAGTAATCATTATCGCTCACGAGATAACGAGAGCCATGGCGGCCGTAATGGCTTATGTAAAACGGTTCATAACCCTTAGGCACAGCTGTTTGCTCCACGCTGCTCACAGGATAGGCATAATACACGCCACCTGCCTTGTTCAAATCCTCGAATATTTCTTCCTTGGCCGTTTGCGCCGATGCTAAAAACGGCAAAATTAAAAAGGCCAAAGTCAATTTAATAAGTTTATTCATAAATATCGTTTTATTATTAGCAAAAATAATCATTGTTTTAAAAAATCGGGACAAGAAAATCGGAAAAGCGACTCTCCTGCCCCGACGTCAGGTAAACCATCAAATATAAAAACTAAACACTAATAACCTTCATTCTGTTTGAGCTCAGGATTATTCGATATTTCGCTTTCAGGTATCGGGAATAGAGCGTAAGTGTCGGCAACGTCACTACCAAGACGTTCTCCGTTCTTCCAATCCCAATTATTGTTCTTTGTGAACTTGCCGAAACGAATCAAATCGGTACGACGCAGACACTCTGATGCAAATTCACGTTGACGCTCGTCAAGAATGAAATCAAGTGTAAGTTCTGCATCGGAAATTTCTCCTGAAACAGCCGAGCTGATTCCCGTTTGCGCATATTTGCCCGACATGTAGGCACGATTGCGTATTTCGTTTACATAGTTCAATGCATCGGCACGAGAACCGTGGCTTGAACCACGCAATATTGCTTCGGCTGCTGTCAAATAAGCTTCAGCGGTACGGAACATAGGCCAATCAATAGAAGTGTATGTATCGCCCGAAGCGCATATTTGGTCATCCTTCGTCACATTGCGCCACTTAATATATCCAAATCCGCAAGTGAACGTACTTGTCATTGCAAGGTTCTCATCCCAAGTTTCTTTAACTTGACCGGGCAAAGCTGTCATGAATTGCGCACGCTTGTCATTCTTGTTGTTACCCCAAGTGTCGTTTTCATCAAATGTCACGTCGGCTGCATCAAAAGCATCCACAAGAGTTGTCTTGGCACGAACGTTACCCCAACCGCGAGTGCCAACTCCGGTCAAGTAATAGTCATTCATCGGGCCATTCACGAAAGCCTTCACATAGAAGTTGGTTCCGGCCGAGCTTTGAGCTTTCAAGCCGTCTTGTACAAGTGGCCAGATGATTTCACTGCAAGCATCGTTGTCGGCAAGGAAAATGTGACGATAATCAGATGCCAACGGATAAACATTTGAATCGATTACCTTCTTGGCATAGTCATAGCAATCATCATAGCGATTCTCACCAATCCATGTCTGTGCATTCAAATACATCCTCGAAAGCAAGAACCATGCAGCAACTTCGTCCACACGGCCATATTCATTTTGTCCCGCGCTCTTCAACACATCTTGAGTGTCACCTGTTTCTCCAAGAATGGCTT
>DGYMR06203__coassemble_1450_pt1 | contig 14765 bp, 11 predicted proteins | sample DGYMR06203__metabat2_low_PE_039 | metagenome-assembled genome bin DGYMR06203
TATAATATTAAGCTGTTGCCTGAAAAATGCAGGATGGCCAATGCGATAAGCAGCTTTGCTATTGCTTCAAAGAGTCCCAAATAAGCATATATGCCCATTTTTTCCTTTGCCACAATTATTGCAATAAAGGGTATGTAATTTATGCTGCAAAGGGTTGATATAATTGTAAATTGATAAACATAAATCGCTGCTTTTATTTTTTCGGGAGGAATTACAAGCTTATTCCAAACGAACCATAGCCCTATTGTCTCTGCGATTATTACAAGAGCAACAGATAAAATCACTAATAATGTGAAACTTTGCTTGAATACATTTGACGTATAAATTGAATCTGATTTAGCCAACCCGATATTTAAAAATCTCTGAACAGCATTAGTCAAACTCGCTGAAATTACGCCAAGCAGAGACACAAAACCAGCTAATACATTGTATATTCCGAAATCTTCAACTCCTAATGCTTGCAATGTTACTCGTGACGTATATAACGACACGAGCAACATCACGAACATTCGGATATATAGAAATAATGAGTTCTTCGCAATACGGTTTGTATTTCTTATGTTAGATTCCATTAGAAACACTTATAGAACACATTATCTTTTCATGCAAAAATACAATCATGCTTACAGGCGGCCGTCAATTTGGGTGCGGTCGAGGAAGCTTTTTACGTCGTAGATTACATGGCGGTCGTTGAGTAGCGACTCGACGTCGAGGCCGCGGAATTTCTCGTGCGCTACGGCGAGGATTGCTGCATCGTATGTGCCAGACGGCAATTCGTTGGCGATGTCTATGCCATATTCATGCTTTGCCACGGCAGGATTTGCCCACGGGTCGTAAACTGCTATGTTGACATTGTATTCCTTCAACGAGCGGTAGATGTCAACAACCTTGGTGTTGCGCACGTCGGGACAGTTTTCCTTGAATGTGAACCCAAGGATGATGATGTTGGCTCCCAAGACCTGTATCCCTTTCTTCAACATCAGCTTGACAACCTGATTGGCAACATATTCACCCATGCCGTCGTTCATGCGGCGACCGGCCAATATGATTTCGGGGTTGTAGCCGAAGCGTTGCGCGCATTGAGCCAGATAGTATGGGTCAACGCCGATGCAGTGACCACCCACAAGCCCCGGCTTGAACGGCAGGAAGTTCCACTTGGTCGATGCAGCTTCAAGCACATCTTGCGTGTCGATGCCCATGCGCGTGAATATCTTCGACAACTCGTTGACAAACGCTATGTTGATGTCACGCTGCGAGTTCTCAATCACCTTTGCAGCCTCGGCAACCTTTATCGACGGAGCAAGATGCGTTCCGGCGGTTATAACCGAAGAATAGACTTCGTTGACGATTTTGCCGATTTCGGGAGTAGAGCCTGAAGTAACTTTCTTGATTTTCTCGACGGTGTGCAGTTTGTCGCCCGGGTTGATGCGCTCTGGGCTATAGCCGGCAAAGAAATCTACATTAAACTTGAGACCGCTCACTTTTTCCACAACCGGAATGCACTCGTCCTCGGTCACGCCGGGATAAACAGTTGACTCGTAAACTACTATGTCACCCTTAGAGATGACCTTACCCACTGTAGTGCTTGCTCCATAAAGCGGAGTCAAGTCGGGGCGGTTATCCTTATCGACCGGTGTTGGAACGGCCACCACATAGAAATTGCATCCTCGTATTTCCTCAATGTCGGTCGTGCAACGGAATCCATTCTTGATTGCACCTTGCAAGAGATCGTCGCTCACCTCGAGCGTTGCGTCATGCCCGGCCATCAACGCGTCCACTCGCGCTTGGTTCATGTCAAACCCGATGGTTTCATATTTCGTGGAGAACAAACGGGCCAAAGGAAGCCCTACGTAACCAAGTCCGATTACGCAAATCTTGATATTTTCCATCTTGTATTTGTGTGTGATTAAATGAAAAGACGTGTCAACGCGGTATTACTTAAGATTATCCCAATACCACTTGCAGGCTTCCTTAAGACCTTGGCGCATGGAATATTGCGGATTGTAGCCCAAAAGGCGGCGAGCCTTGTCGATGCAGGCCAGCGAATGCGGGATGTCGCCGGCACGGTTAGGTCCGTGGGTCGGCTCTACGGAGGATATTGCCGGATCAAACTCGCTGAGGTTTTCTTTCAAGTATTCCACCAACTGGTTAAGCGTAGTGCGCTCGCCGTATGCAGTGTTGTAGATTTGGTTCACGGCCTCGCTTCCTGCTTCGGCCTTGATGGCGAGCATGTTCATTTGCACTACGTTATCGATGTAGGTAAAGTCTCGGCTGTACTCACCGTCGCCGTTGATATTTGGCGACTCGTGGTTCATGAACTTCTTTACAAACAGAGGAATAACTGCCGCGTATGCTCCGTTGGGATCTTGTCGGCGACCAAACACGTTGAAATAGCGCAACCCGATGTATTCAATGCCATAGGTTCGTGCAAAAACATCGGCATACAGTTCGTCGACATACTTGGTTATTGCATATGGCGACAACGGCTTGCCTATCACGTCCTCAACTTTCGGCAGCGACTTGCTGTCGCCGTAAGTAGAAGAACTTGCCGCGAAAATGAAACGTTTCACACCGGCATCACGCGATGCTATCAGCATGTTCAAAAATCCGCCTATGTTCACCGCGTTTGTCGTAACAGGGTCCTTTATTGAGCGTGGCACAGAACCAAGTGCGGCTTCATGCAACACATAATCAACCCCCTCGACAGCCTTACGGCAATTGTCCATGTTGCGGATATCTCCGACTATCAACTTAAACTCTTTCGGGAATGCCTCTATCAATGGCAACAAATTCTCTATGTGGCCGGTGGCGAAATTATCAAGGCACACAACCTCATAGCCTTCGTTCAATAGATGTTCACAAAGGTTGGAACCGATGAATCCGGCCCCTCCCGTTACTAACACTTTCATTTTTAATACAATATTAGATTGGAAGGACTTTCAGAATGAAAATCCCTATATTTTTTAAAGAATCTGCTTTATGATAACTGCTTGAATGAAGGTTATTTCAGGATTTCGAGGAGGTCGGGACGGACTTCGGCGGTGGCCACGGCTGCCACGTCACCCACCATTACCACCACGCGGCGGTCGCGCACGCCCTTGACCTTGACAAACCAGCCCTCAACGCCATCGAGTGGGCCGCCAATGATGCGCACGCGAGTACCCCGGCGAAGATCGACCTCGTCGGGACGCAGGTAAATGCTATGTTCGGTATCGGCTTCGCAGACGGCCATGAAACGGCGCATCTCGTTTTCGGGAACTGTGATGGGGATGTTGCGCCCCTCCTCGGGACGAGTTAGGTATTGGATGATGCTTATGAGACGCTTTGCACGGCGCATGTCGGCGGTAGTGGCCCGAGCAAACACGAGGTTGCGTATGGCAGGCTGCAACTCGCGCGTCTTTATGCCTCCGCGACGTTCCACGACACGGTAGCGCATCGGGACGAAACATTCCATCCCGGCTTGCTCCAACTCGCGCTTGGCTCGCAATTCGCGGCAATAAGGCGCGCTCAACGCCCACCACATAATGTCACCTTGCCCGGCTGCCGCATGGGTATCGGCACCGCCGCTTGTGATTTCATCCATACTATTTTTGCGTCGCCACGGAATCTCCCGGCAACTTGCTCCGACCCATTTATCCCCGTCGATGGAGACACACCCATTAGGCAACCGCGCACTGGTAATGACACAGTTGCAACTGCATTCACAGCCCGAACATCACACGGAATCGGACTCGAATCTTTTACAAGCAAATGGGGAAAAACTTGCGTTTTCCTTGGATTCAAGGTTCACGCGGTCGAAGATGTTTTTGTTATTTACTCATACTCTTGGCTCCTTGCATACACTATATTTCATTGTTATACAAGTATTTACAGCCAATAATCTATTTTTTCCAACTGTCCTTGACATCTCTTGGCAAGAGATGGAAAATTCCACGGGCAAAATTATCAATTTATTGATAAATAACCAAATTATGCTTTTCAATTTTTATGACACCGCGCGATTTGCCAAAGAATTTCTGATCGATGTGCCGTTACTGCCTCTGAACGAAAAAAACATTGCGGCCGATACTACCTTGACGGAAGTATCGGCCGCAGCATTTATAAATAATATACCCTGTTTCAATTATTCTTCACGAACAGCTTTTTCACCAAGCGGGTCAATTCACCTATCCACAACACCACCGACGTGCCGGCGATTATGTACAACCAGTTGGAAAGCGACAATCCGCCTTTAACCACATTGAACATCTCACCGCCAAATTCCACAATCAGCACTTGACCGACAACAATGACGAGCAATGTTGAGAAGAACACTTTGCTCCGACCCATGTCGTGGAATGCCGAGTGGCCGCTCTGGAATGAACGTGCGTTGAACAAGTTCCAGAACTGCAAGAACACGAATATCGTGAAGAACATCGTGTGGTCGACAGGCGATATGACGTCGGCCGACGTGTAATTAAAGTCGAAGAATGTCTTAAAATATGTCAGCAGGCTGAAATCGGCAAGAGAATCGATGTGCACATGCTTGAAGTATTGCATCAGTCCAAAGAGGAAGAGCGTGAACAGGATACCCACCGCAAAGATGAACGTGGTCATCGTGCGCGACACAATGAAGTCGGTCGACTTGCGCGGCTTGGCCTTCATCACCTCCATGCTCGGCGGCAACGACGCAAGTGCCAATGCAGCAAATGTGTCCATGATGAGGTTCACCCAAAGCATCTGCGTCACCGTGAGTGGCGACTGATAATCCATGAACGCTCCTATGCCGACGATGCAGCAAGCTACCACGTTGACCGTGAGCTGGAACAGAATGAACCGCTGAATGTTCTTGTACAACGAACGTCCCCACATCACGGCAAGCGAAATCGACTTGAACGAGTTGTCCATGATGGTTATGTCGCTGGCTTCCTTGGCCACCTGCGTACCGTCGCCCATCGACAGACCCACCTGAGCGGCATTCAGTGCCGGAGCGTCGTTGGTTCCGTCGCCTGTAACGGCAACCACCTCCTTCTGGCATTGCAACAGGTTGACAAGACGCGACTTGTCGGTAGGACGGGCACGCGACATGATTTTTATTTGTTGCGCCTTTATCATCGCTTCCTCGTCGCTCAACGCCTCAAAATCGGGTCCGGTGATAATGTTTTCATCCGTATCCTCGTCGGTCCACAATCCCACTTGACGACCAATTTCCTTGGCCGTGCCCGGAGTGTCTCCCGTAACGATTTTCACCTTTATGCCGGCCGATATGCACGATTTTATCGCATCGGGCACGTCAGTACGGATTGGGTCGGAAATTGCCACTATGCCTGTGAATGTAAGACGCTTGGCATCGAGTTTCCCGTCTACTATTGGATTCTCGTCGTCATTCAATATCTGACGCGCAAAACCGAGCGTGCGCATCGCCTTCGACTGATATCCGAGCAATGATGCGGCTATCTCCTTGCGGTCTACGTCGTTCTTGACATCCTTGCACAGTCCAAGCACTATTTCGGGCGCACCTTTCACATAAAGCACCCTGCGTTTCAATGTCTCGCTGAACACCACCGTGGCCATGAACTTGCGCATGGTGGAGAACGGAAGTTGCTCTTCCACCTTGTTGGCGTGTCTTATCTTCATGTAGTCACGTCCCATCGAATTGAGCCAAAGCAGCAATGCACCTTCGGTCGGGTTGCCAAGAGCCTTGATTTTATTCGGGTCGGAAAAGTCGAGGAACGCCGTCGAGTTGCAAGCTATCGCTTCCGATATTATAGTGCTCTCCTCGTCATCGTCAAGACCGTTCTTGTGCTTCATTCCGTAGAAATTCGTCTCATACACCTGCATCTGGTTCTGAGTAAGCGTTCCCGTCTTGTCGGTACATATAATTGTCGTCGCGCCCATCGTTTCGCAAGCGTGCATCTTCCTGACGAGGTTGTTGCTGTTGAGCATACGCTTCATGCTCAATGCAAGGCTCAGCGTCACGCTCATTGGCAACCCCTCGGGCACGCTCACCACGATAAGGGTAACTGCAAGCATGATGGTCACCATGAGATAATTGATAAACTCGGTGCTTCCAAGCCCGTGAATGTCGTAATCGAAAATGAGCAAACGACCAATGATTATCACCGCAGCCACGACATAGCTTCCGACTGATATCACACGGCTCAACTTGTCAAATTGCTGAGTGAGCGGAGTTTTTATGTTATTGTCAATCTGTGCTTCCTTGTACACCTTCCCGTATTCGGTCTTGTCGCCCACGGCATCAACGCACATCACACCGTGACCCTCGGTCACGGTCGTTCCACGCAACACACGGTTTGACGGATAGGTGGCATCCTTCTTGAAATCGGCCTCGATGTGAGTTTTCTTTATCACCGGCTCTCCCGTCAAGGTGCTCTCATTTATGCTCAACGACATCGAGTCGAGCAAAATACCGTCGGCAGGCACCTCCTCGCCTGTTTCAAGTATCACGATATCACCCACCACCACATCTTTTTTAGGTATCTGGGTGATATTTCCGTCGCGCATGACCTTCACGGCCACTTCGTCGTTCACTTGATTGAGCATCTCAAATTTCTTGTTCGCACTCATCTCAACGGCAAATCCCACTCCGGTTGCAAGCGTGATGGCAACAAATATGCCCACAGGCTCAAGGAATACCGTCAAGGGTTCACCAAGACTGATCACTTCATAAGCCGATATGCCAAGCGACAACAGCAATGCGACAAGCAGAATCTCTATGAGAGGTTCTTTGAACTTGTCGAGCAGTTGCAGCCACATCGATCGTTTAGGAGGAGGAGTAAGAATGTTCACGCCATGCTCGGCACGGCTCTTTTCCACTTCGGCCCTGTTCAAGCCTTTGTTAATGTCTGTCATTTCCTTAAAATATATGATTAATTGAATAGCAGTCTTTTCCCTTTGGCACTTTCGTTGATTCTTCCGTCATCATAGACCAAATTGCCATTTACAAATGTCTTTACCACCTTGCTGTGGAACGTAACGCCCTCAAACGGCGACCATCCGCAACGCGACAGGATATCCTGTTTTGAAACTGTAAACTCGGCATGAGGATCTATTACCGTTATGTCGGCATGATAGCCGGGACGCAAGAATCCGCGCCTGTCTATCCTGTACAGCATTGCCGGCGCATGGCACATCTTTTCCACTACCTGCTCCACGGTGAACACTCCGTTACGAGCCATCTCAAGCATCGCCACAAGCGAATATTGCACAAGAGGCATTCCCGAAGCAGCTTTAAGACAATTACCTTGCTTCTCAGCCGGAAGATGCGGAGCATGATCGGTAGCCACGATGTCTATCAATCCCGATTTCAGGCCTTCCCTCAACATTTCCCTGTCACGGACAGTTTTTATGGCCGGATTGCATTTTATTGCATTGCCAAGACGGGCATAATCTTCATCGCAGAACCACAAATGGTGCACACACACCTCGGCCGTTATACGCTTCTCCGACAATGGCTTCTGATTATCAAACAACGACAATTCACGTCCTGTCGACAAGTGTAGCACATGCAACCGGGTGCCGCATCGCTCGGCTCGCTCCACTGCACGGGCAGTCGACACATAACAAGCCTCCTCACTGCGTATGAGAGGATGAAAACTTACAGGCAAATCCTCCCCATGCAATCCTGCATATCTCTGCTTATTGGCGGCAATTATCGCTTCGTCTTCCGAATGGACGGCTATCAATGCCGGAACTTCCGAAAACAACCGTTCAAGCGAATCGGGATTATTCACGAGCATATTCCCAGTCGAACTTCCAAGAAATGCCTTAACTCCACATGTCTTAGAAAAATCAACTTGCATGAGAGTGTCGATGTTATCATTCGTAGCACCTATGAAGAAACTGAAATTGGCCAAAGACACATTTGCAGCCCTTTCATATTTTGCTTCAAGCGTCTCTATGGTAGTAGTCTGAGGATTTACATTTGGCATATCCATGAAAGATGTCACGCCACCTGCCACGGCAGCCATCGATTCGCTGGCCATGTCGCCTTTCCATGTAAGCCCCGGATCGCGAAAATGCACTTGATCGTCAATCACTCCCGGAATCACCCACATGCCCGACAAGTCGTAACAGCAATCACATGCTGCCATCAATTCGGTCGACGGCATTCCTTCCCCCACTTCAGCGATTACCCCATCATTCATGATAAGAAAACCATCGATGCGACGGGATTCATTAATCACACATGCATTAAATAGTATTTTTTTCATGCAATTTAACACTAAAATAAACGACAAAGTTTTCGCAACCCTGTTGCGGAATCAATGCCGAAACATTCATCCTGACGTAGCATGGTCCACTCGAATCGCACCTGCAATGACACTCCCTTGCAACCGGTTCATCACATGACAAATCCATGCCCATCTGTTATATATTTATTTTCTTTTGTACTTTGAATTAAACAGGCTGTCGAGCTTCAATTGTATCACACCAAACAACGCTTCACCGAAAATGCTCGAATTCATCTTGCTTGTTCCAAGCACCCGGTTTACAAACACAATGGGCACTTCGACAATCTTGAATCCCAACTTGTATGCAGTGAATTTCATTTCAATCTGGAATGCATAACCCTTGAACTTTATCAAGTCGAGATTGATTGTTTCAAGAACCTTTCTTCGATAGCACACAAAACCGGCAGTTGTGTCTCGCACGTTCATTCCTGTTATCATTCGGACATAGGCACTTGCATAATACGACATGATGACACGCCCCATAGGCCAGTTGACGACATTTACCCCCGTTATGTATCTCGACCCAACGGCCACGTCGGCACCTTGCTTGGCACATGCGTCATGCAACGGCGTGAGATCTTTCGGATTGTGCGAAAAATCGGCATCCATCTCTATGACATAATCGTAACCGGCATCCAAAGCCCACTTGAACCCTGCGATGTATGCCGTTCCGAGCCCTTGCTTGCCAGGACGCTGTAGCAAATGCAACCTGTCGGCAAATTGCTGTTGCAATCCTTTGACTATATCGGCCGTGCCATCGGGAGAATTGTCATCGATGACAAGTATATCAAACCGATGTTCGAGCGCGAACACCGCATTTATAATGTTTGATATGTTCTCTTTTTCGTTATATGTCGGAATTATTACAATACTGTCCGACATCGTTTCATGTGACATTCTTAATCCAGCCTTTTTTGATATTATGCCAACCCCCAACCGGGATTGAAAAATTATCTCTTGTCTTCAAAACGTGAGCTATGACAAGGACATTGCATGCATATCACGTTTTTTAACAACAAAAGCGTCAGTTTGCCACAAAAATAAGACAATTTACGGGGATTAAAAAGAAACGTTATATTTATTTAGAAAAATTATTGGATTATATGCAAGTTTCGCCTGCTTCAGCCCCTCGTCACCGGCATCATCTTCGCGATTTACATATCTTATGCCATGTCGTTCAAGGCAATATTTCACCATGGACATGTTGATGAACTCATTGGCTCCCACATAGTCATGGTCGGTCTTTTCAATGTGGTCATACAGCGTGTCGCCTATCACTTCCCCTACGGAAAACGCGACCACTTTACCTTCCACAGTCAAAACCAACCCTTCAAACGGGTAATTGCCATAATTCTTCAGCACATTGGCAACCTGTCGTCTCTCATAGGCAGCCATTCCCTCGTCGTCCTTTGTTTTTATCAACCTTGCGTAAAATTCCTTGATTTCGGGCAGATTCTCTTGGGTTATTGGTTTCACTTCATGATTGGGATAGGTCAGGACAAACTTGTTCACCCTGTTACGCTTCTTTTTCAACTTGTTACCTGCAAGCGTGGCAAGGCTTTCGGCATCATATACATAATCGCCCCACTCGTCCAAGCACGTCACACCGACAGGACTCAACGCTTCAAATTCCTTGATATGCTCCTCAGGAATGGCCGAAAAAACCAAAGGCAACCTGTGTTGGCGACAATAGCAACCGAGCAACCTCACCGATTCGCTCAATGGCAACTGGCCTATAGGTAAGGAAAACGCGGTTTTTCTCGTATCGTCCTCCGCCACCCCTTTTATGAACAATGTGTTCTCATATATGCAGTAATGATACTTGAAATATTCGGTCCACATGTAAATGCCGCCTATTGTGTAGTCGCACGATAGGCTTCCGCTTCGCTCCAAATAAGGAACAATGAGTGGAATAGAATTAAACGTGAGCCTGTGAAACACCAAAGGCGATTTATCCCTATCGTCGCAACATGCGTCAATCACCTCGCATGCATCGCTGTTGTTCTCAACTTGTTTCATAAATTTATAATTTGCACCGTCCTTGACGTATGCCTGTTGGTAATAATTGTCGTTATGGATATTCTAACATATTCCATGCCAAAACCGCTGCCGTCACTTGCCACTACCGTAGTCGGCATCCGGCTCGGCTGCCACACTGAGACCGCTGCCGTCCTCTTCGGCGATGTTGCCATAAGGCTTCACCTTGTGCGCCGAGAATCGCTCAAGATATGAATGATTTATAAGATATTCAAGTTCAAGCAATGTCTTGTCTCTCACAGCAGGCTTTAACTGGCATTCCCACAATGTTATCACCACCCAGCCCATGCCGGTCAGCTTTTTGCGGTTCTCGGCATCACGAGCTTTGTTCCTCTCTATCTTTTTCGACCAGAATTCACGATTCGTCTGCGGTATGTGTATTTCATTCTCATGTTCGTGACCGTGCCAAAAGCATCCGTGCACAAATATCACTATGCCATATTTGCGTAAAACTATGTCAGGCGTTCCCGGCAACCCCTTCACGTTCTTGCGATAACGATATCCACGGGCAAACAAATATTTTCTGACAATCAATTCGGGTCTCGTGTCACGACTTTTTATTCTTGCCATGACAGCCGACCGTTTCTTTTTGTCCCAAATATCCATGCAAACCTGTATACGACAAGGACAAATTTAACCTTTATGCTGCAAACCTCAAAGCCGGTTGGAACAAAAACGTCACCGACACGCAGGTTTTAACTCCTGTGCAAAATAAAATAATGGCAAAATCGTTACTTTTGTATATGAAACGATTGCAATACTTCATATTTGCCGTAGCCGCCACGTTGGCCATAATCAACACGGCATGCATCGAGGACAGCTTCACGACAAGCAGTTCCGACATTTTGTCATTTTCGGTCGACACACTCGCTTTCGACACCGTAATTACCGAGACCGGAACTCCAACCAAGCAATTCATTGTGTACAACCGCAATAAAAAGATGCTCAACATCTCATCCATAACTCTTGCCGGCAACGATGGCGGCATTTTCCACCTCAACGTGGATGGAATGAAAGGCGAATCATTCAGCAATGTGGAAGTGAGGGGTGAGGACAGCATATATGTATTTGTCGAGGCATACGTCAACCCTACCGGACAGGACTTGCCGCTTGAAATTGAAGACCGCCTCGACTTCGTGACCAATGGTGTGACCCAATCGGTCGTCATCACGGCATGGGGACAAGACGTGACCCGGATGTATGCTCCGACAATAAACACCGACACTCATTTTAAAGCTGGGAAGCCCTATCTTGTTTTCGACACGCTGACGGTAGGCGAAAACGCCACGTTGACACTTGATGCCGGGACAACCATCCTGTTCCACGACAAGAGCGGAATGAAAATACACGGCACGCTCCTTGCCAACGGCACACAGGACGCGCCGGTGACCCTGCGCGGCGACAGGCTCGACAACGTTGTCGGCGGCATTGACTACGACATAATGTCGGGACAATGGGGAGGAATACGATTCATGCCTTCCAGCTTCGGAAACGAAATGCAATATGTGAGCATGAGAGGCTCTTCGTCGGGAGTGGAAATTGACTCAGCCGGAATCGACCGCATGAAATTACACATATTCAACAGCGTGTTGCACAACTCTTCTTCATCAGTTTTGAAAGTCCGCCATGCATGGATTGAAGCCGAAGGATCGGAATTTTCCGACGCTGCCGAGGCTGTAGTGTCGATACACGGCGGCATCACGCGATTTGCCCAATGCACACTTGCCAATTACTACTTGTTTGATGCCATTACAGGCCCTATTCTTGACTTATACTACCTTCTACCCGAAGAAAGCCAAGGAGCCACACCGTTGATGGACGCTCGGTTTGACAATTGCATCCTGTACGGCAATACTTCCGACATAAGTCCGGGAGACCTCACCGGCTCAAATGTATTTTTAAGGAACTGCCTGTTGCGTTCCAACGGCTCGGATGACGCAAATTTCATAAACTGCAAATGGGATGCCGACCCAAAATTCTTTACAGTGCGTGAAGAATACTTATTTGACTACCGACTGAAGAACGAAAGCGACGCCATCTCGGCAGGCGATTCATCCTTATGCCCCGACAACGCCACAGTTGACATGTATGGTGTCAGCAGGTTCAGCCATGACGGCATCGACATTGGGGCATATACTTGGGTGGAGCAAGTTGAAGAAGATGAAGATGCCGCGACAGGCGAAGTACAATAAAATACCCCTCTGAATGAAGACTTTTATAAAAATAGAGCGCATGAAATTTCACGCCCGTCATGGCGTGTCCGAGCAGGAACGCATGGTAGGCAATGACTTTGAAGTGAGTGTGGAGTTATGCTACCCTTTCGAAGCGTCAATGGAAACCGACAACCTTGCCGACACGCTCAACTACGCCGAGGCCTACGACATAGTGGCAGCCGAAATGGCCGTGCCGTCGCAACTGCTTGAGAACGTGGCAGGACGCATAATAAAATCATTGACATCAAGATTCCCTCTCATCAAGGGTGGGAAAGTGACCGTTGCCAAAATCACTCCTCCCATAACGGGAGAAATGGCAAGTGTCGCCGTGACCGTTGAATTTTAAACATAATCCAAAACTAATATAATGAATAAATTACTTCTTGGAATCCTATGCGCGACAGGCAGCGTTGCAGTTGCGCAAGCGCAACCGGCAGCCATATCAAGCCCCGACGGCAACCTCCGTGTGACAGTGACAATCGAAGCAGGTGTGCCAATGTATTCGGTTACTTACCGTGGCATGACAATGCTCGAAAATTCTCCGCTCGGATTCATTGCCGACACAGGAGACTTTGGTCGCAACATTACTTTAGTGTCGGCCGACAGCAGTAAGATAGAACGTTCTTTCTTGCAAGACCGCATCAAGCAATCGTTCATAAACTATAAGGCCAACGAGCTGACGGTAAACTTGAAAAATGCCGACGGCAACACCTACGATGTCACATTCTGCGTGAGCGACAATGATGTGGCTTTCCGCTACGAGATTCCACGTCACAACGAGCGTGGCAGTATTGTGATAAAACAAGAAAACACGGGATTTGACTTCCCCGAAGGCACAACAACTTTCCTCACTTCGCAAAGCGATCCGATGATAGGTTGGAAACGCACGAAACCAAGTTACGAGGAGACCTACCGGGCCGATGCTCCAATGAGTGAACCGTCTCAATACGGGCATGGATTCACATTCCCAGGATTGTTCCACACAAGCGACGACAGCTGGGTATTGCTCAGCGAAACCGACGTTGACAGCCGCTATTGCGCATCTCACCTGAGCGATGCCGATGCCAACGGGCTCTATAAAATAGCATTCCCGATGCCTGAAGAGAATAACGGCAACGGAAGCGTATCACCGGGACTGGCGTTGCCGGCAGCTACCCCTTGGCGCACCATCACAGTTGGCGACAACCTGCGCCCGATAGTGGAGACAACGATACCTTGGGCTCTTGTCGAACCGCGATATGAAAGCGAGCACGTCTACGAATACGGACGTGGCACTTGGAGCTGGATTGTGTGGCAGGATGCGAGCATGAACTATGAGGACCAGATCACTTTCATCGACCTGGCCGTGTCGATGGGATATGAACACACGCTGGTAGACGCTTGGTGGGACAAAAACGTAGGTCGCGACCGAATCGAGCAACTTGCCCGATATGCCCACAGCCGCAACGTCGATTTATTCTTGTGGTACAGTTCAAGCGGCTACTGGAACGACATCGAGCAGAGCCCTATCAACATCATGGACAACCCCATCACTCGCAAGAGGGAAATGAAATGGCTCCAAAAGATAGGTGTTAAAGGCATCAAAGTCGACTTCTTCGGGGGCGACAAGCAGGAAACAATGCGCTTGTATGAAGCCATCTTGAGCGATGCCGATGACCACGGCTTGATGGTGATATTCCACGGCTGCACCTTGCCGCGCGGATGGGAACGCATGTACCCCAACTACGTCGGCAGCGAGGCGGTCCTTGCTTCCGAGAACCTCGTATTTGAGCAACGTTTCGACGACATGGAGGCGTTCAACGCCTGCTTGCACCCGTTCATCCGCAACACGGTGGGATGCATGGAATTTGGCGGCACGTTCCTCAACAAGCGATATAACCGCACCAACGACGGTGGTACGATTCGTCGCACGTCCGACGCATTCCAACTTGCGACTGCGATATTGTTCCAAAATCCTGTCCAAAACTTCGCAATTACGCCAAATAACTTGACCGACGCGCCACAGGCTGCCATCGAGTTCATGAAAGATGTGCCTACGACCTGGGATGAAATTCGCTTCATCGACGGATACCCGGGTAAGTATTGCGTATTGGCACGCCGTCATGCCGACAAGTGGTATGTGGTGGGAATCAATGCCACTTCCGAGCCATTGAAATTGGATCTCGACTTGTCAATCTTGGGATTCAACGCAGGCAACACCGCCATTTCCTATGAGGACAACAAAGAAATGCAATTGCTCCGCAAAGAGTTGCAAATAAAGAATCCTGCAAAAGTCAGCGTC
>DGYMR06203__coassemble_1562_pt1 | contig 13899 bp, 9 predicted proteins | sample DGYMR06203__metabat2_low_PE_039 | metagenome-assembled genome bin DGYMR06203
GCTTGTCTCTGCATTCACCTTTCACTATCTTTGGATAAGATAGGATGCGGTTCAGCATAGCCAAGCATAAAAACGTTGTTTTTGCTTGTCTCTGCATTCACCTTTCACTATCTTTGTATCGTGTTTTCTTCGATTTAAGTTGAAAATTGTAACCAAATAGTAATATAAAGTTTTTTATGGAAAAATTTAAGGCTGCCATAGTCGGATATGGCAATATAGGGAAATATGTGCTTGATGCATTGAAGGCTTCTCCCGATTTTGAGATTGCGGGTATTGTGCGCCGCAGCATTGCAAATGTACCTTCGGAATTGAACGGATTCAGTGTCGTTACCGACATCACCGAGTTGGGACATGTGGATGTGGCAATTCTTTGTACCCCTACTCGCGAGGTGGAAAAATATGCGACTAAATATCTTGCTTGCGGTATAAACACCGTTGACAGTTTTGACATACATACTGACGTGTGCGGATTGCGCAACCGTCTTGACGCAATAGCCAAAGCCAATGGCACGAAGGCTGTGATTTCGGCAGGTTGGGATCCGGGCAGCGATTCGGTCGTTAGGGCCTTGATGCAGGCTGCGGCTCCAAAGGGGGTCACATATACCAATTTCGGTCCGGGCATGAGCATGGGACACAGTGTGGCAGTGCGTTCAAAAGCCGGAGTGAAAGATGCCTTATCGATGACAATTCCGTTGGGTACAGGTATTCATCGCCGCATGGTGTATGTGGAGTTGGAAGAGGGTGCCGACTTTGCCACAGTTGTCAAAGCCATAAAGGAAGACCCTTATTTCTCGTCGGATGAAACTCATGTGATGCAAGTGCAGAGCGTAGACGAGTTGCGCGACATGGGACATGGCGTGAACATGGAGCGCAAGGGTGTGTCGGGTCTTACCCACAATCAGCGACTTGAGTTTTCGATGAGCATAAACAATCCTGCTCTCACGGCTCAAATGCTTGTCAATGTGGCTCGTGCTTCTTTCAAGCAAGCTCCCGGAGCTTACACTATGATAGAAATTCCTGTCATTGACTTGTTGCCGGGTGATCGTGATGAGCTTATCAAGCATCTTGTGTGATTGCATTCGAGCAAAAGAGTGATTTTAAATAACAAAATATTTTATAGAGACGCGATTTTAATTGCGTCTCGTTTTTTTAACACCTTGTGTATCAACATCTACTATTAATGAGCCGCGATTTTATCGCGTCGTTACGATATTTCACGGTATTATTCTATGGTCGTGGTCAGGTGGAAATAAAAAAAGTCCGGGAAACAAAATCCCGGACTTTTTTATGTTGTCGTGTCAACGTTTGTTTACTTAACAACTGCCTTGACAGTGGAGTTGCTTGTGCGAACGATATATATGCCTGTTGGCAAAGCAATTTCGGCATTGCCGTCAACAGCAGTAGCTTTTACAAGCTGGCCTGCGATATTATAAATGTGTGCATCGCCGGTATAACCGTTGATTATCACTGCGCCTGAAGCACCATAAACTGTTGCTGCATTGTTGATAACATCGTTTACAGAGTCAAGCTTGTCGCTGGTGAATGTAACGACGATAGGCATTACTTGAGTGTTTGCAGGATAATCCACATACCATGTCACATTGATTGTCATGTTAACCTTGTCGTTGGCACTTATAGTACCTTCAAGATTAACTCCGGCATGAATCATTCCGCCCAACAAAGACATGTCTTCTTCAGAACCTGCGTAGTTGGTAGCACCGTCTTCACCTTCGGTCATTGTTACACCTTCAAGGACGATGTCGCCTATTGTGCCAAGGTCGCCGAGTGACAAGTTGGGAAGCATGAACGTGCAAGTGCCGTCGCCGTTGTCGGTTATTGTCACAGTAGCTTCTTGGTCGGTAACGATAGGTTTACCCATTGAGATATTAAGGAAGCCGGTATATTCAGTTGATTCGCCGGTGGCGGCTGCGCTTTCGTAGGTCAAAGTGTAGGTGTGCGAAGTTTCACCGTCAACGTCTTCACCGCCTTGGTTGGTCACAGTGATGGTAACGATGTTGCCGTTTACGGCAACTTCAGCGTTGGCGTAGCGACCTTTGGTTGTGGCAGCAACTGCATTTGCGTCGGCAGGAGCAGCACCTTCCATTGCGTATTCGTATGTGCCTTCTTCAAGAGTCACCTCTTCACCGTTTACAGTCAGATCCGAAAGGGTGGAGTAGTACACCAACTTGACGTTGTCGGCATTCAATGTGTTGCCTGTTCCGAGGTTCTCACGGTGGAAGTAGTCGGAAGAAGCGATGATTATGTTGATTTTCTCAGGAGCGTTTTCCGAAACGTATTCGATAGGATATACGACATTTGTCCATTCGGCAACACTACCTTCGATATAATTTTCTGATTTTGCGATTAATTCAAAGTCATCTGATTTTGTAACACCGTCGGTAATCATTCCGAGCACGTCCTTTTCGCGGTCGATCATAGTAGTTTCAACAGGCGAACTGCTCAATCCGGTGGTTACAGTCGATGAAGTTTGTCCTTTCCAAGCATAGAAGATTACCGATGCAACTTCGTTGGGATTATAGCTTCCGCTTGAGGGCTCTTCGGTTGCAAGGGTGCGCTTGATGTCCAAAGATATTGCATCGGGCCTGTAAGTGAAAGCAAGGCTGCCGTATGAGCCACCGTCGCTGGTGTCTTCAGGTGAGCCTACGTTGGCAATGTCACCATAGGCCCAAGAAGAGCCGAGGGTTATATAGCCCGGAGCTGTGGCACCTATGCTACCCATCCCGGCAAAGAGGTTTTCCATTCTTACAGAATATCCGTCTGCATTGTTTTCAGGGTCGGAATCAGTGTCTTGGAATATGAGAGGGACCTTAACGGGTAAGATGAAATATTTATATACGTTCGAAGCCATCCATCCCTCAGGCTGGATGCTTACGGCATTTACCCCGTCAGGCAAACAATCGACCCACTCGCCATCAAAATCGCCGTTAGGCAGTTGCTGAGCAACGGCACCGGCCGAAATAAGAGCAGCGGTGCAAAGTGTGTAAAATTTTTTGTTCATAAATAATGATTTAGATTTTGCATTTTCAAAAAGCGGTGCAAAATTAATAAAAATATGTGGTTTTGATATAAAAAAAGCATTGAAAAATAGACATATAATGACAAAAGAACAAGAAATCGGCGCATTTGAACAAAATTCAGCGTAGCCATTGAGAGAGATTCTCGACTGGGATATTTCGACGTCGGGCGTAGTCCGATTTTTGGTCGTCACCTATTATTCCCACCATGAAATATCGGCTGTCGGGATGTGCTATGATGAGTCCGCAAGTGCTTGAAGCAGGACGCATGGCCCCATTTTCCGTAATTTCGATTTCCGAACCAGAAAGAGGCATAAAGTCGTTGATATTGAAGATTATGCTTTGGTCGGGCAGGGACGGATAGCCTACGGCGGGACGTATGCCTTGATATTTGCCATGCAGCAAGCTGGCCGGTGACAGGTCTTCTTCGACAGAGTATCCCCAGTGACGAGTGCGGATGCGGGCGTGAAGAAGCTCGGTGGCCGCTTCGGCAAGGCGGTCGGCTATGGTTTGGATGAGCAGTGCTTCATATTCTTCTCCTTTTGCCTTGCGATATTCTATTATGCGCTCGATTTGGGTGCCGGTCGATACAGCAAATGTCCCGATGAAATCTCTTGTTCCGGAATCGGCCGGAGCGATGAAGTCGGCAAGAGACAAAGTGCAATTGCCTCCGCTGTCGAGATGTTGCTGGCGCAGAGTAGGGATGCAAGTTCTTTTGCCATCGGGCGTTGATATCATAATATCATCATCTTGCGAACAAGCTTCCCACAATCCGTATGTGGCTTTGATGCTGTCATTGGCCGTGTCTATGAGGTAGGAGAGGAGCTTTTGTGCCTCTTTGAACAATTGCATGGCTTGCGAGGCCCGGTTCATGTCGGCATGGTCATGGCTTGCGAGCCATGAGGATTTGCAGCAATCGCAACCTTTCACATTGGCGATTCCGGCCATGTCGCCGCCAAGTTTCCATGCAGCGAAAAATGCTTTCCAGTTGATGTATTCGGCTGCTTCGCTCACTGTTATCGATTCGTGATGGATACCAAGGGTTTCAGACGGTTTTACGGGTGAAAAATTTAATTTAAGCCTTTTGCTTCGAGCTTCGGTCAAAGACATCAAGTTGTGGCTTTCGGAATATTCCTTGCGTAATTGTGCATAACGCAAGTTTAATTCACTGATGAAATTCTCATTGTCGGAGAAAAGACGTTTTGCCACAACCGGCAGTGCTGCCGCATCGCGAGTGTGAATTACCGGACCGTGATACAGAGGAGCTATTTTTATTGCCGTGTGAATATCGGATGTAGTTGCGCCTCCAACAAACAGAGGCGTGTCGATGTGACGTTCTTCCATAGCCTTGGCTACATGGCACATCTCTTCGAGCGACGGGGTTATGAGCCCGCTCAGGCCAATCAAGTCGGCATGTTCGGCTATGGCAGTTTCTATGATTTTGTCGGCCGGGACCATTACACCGAGGTCGGTCACGTCATATCCGTTGCAGCGCATGATTATGGCGACGATGTTTTTCCCGATGTCGTGGACATCACCTTTTACTGTGGCAAGCACCATTTTACCAGCACGGGCATTGCTGCCCGACTTGCGTTCGGCTTCGATGAACGGGGTGAGCTTGTTGACGGCAAGTTTCATTATTCTTGCACTTTTTACAACTTGAGGAAGGAACATTCTGCCCTCGCCAAATAGTTTGCCTACGCGGTCCATACCTTTCATCAACGGCCCGTCGATGATGCTTATGGCTGAATTCCCGCTTGACAATGCTTTGTCGAGGAGTTCCTCAAGGTTCTCGGTAGAACCGCGCACGACGAGTTGTTCGAGTTTTTGCGAAACATCAAGTTCTGCATCGTCGGTGGATGTGTCATTTTTTACCGGCACATTTGGATTTTGCTTCTCTTTTATTTCGGCAGCTTCTTCTACAAGACGGTCGGTGGCATCGGCTGTGCGGTTGAAAATGACATCTTCGATAGTCGCACGCAATTTCGGCGGTATGTCATCGTAGGGCATTGCCGCTGCGGCGTTGACAATAGCCATGTCAAGCCCTCGAGCAATGGCATGGAACAAGAATGCCGAATGCATGGCTTCACGCACGAAGTTGTTGCCACGGAACGAGAATGACAGGTTACTGATGCCTCCGCTCACTTTTGCTCCGGGCAGGTTGTCTTTAATCCATTCTACCGCTTTTAAGAAGTCGAGTGCGTAATCGGCGTGTTGCTCCATGCCAGTGGCGATTGCAAGCACGTTAGGGTCGAAAATTATGTCTTGAGGCTTGAAGTCAAGCCGGGAAATGAGCAAGTCGTAGGCCCTGCGGCATATTTCTATTTTCCGTTCAAATGTGTCGGCCTGTCCTTTCTCATCGAAAGCCATTACGACAACTGCAGCTCCCATGTCGCGTATGTATCGCGCCTTGTCGATGAACATCTGTTCCCCGTCTTTCAGACTTATGGAATTCACGATGCCCTTGCCTTGCAATTCTTTCAGTCCGGCGGTTATCACATTCCAATTGGATGAGTCAATCATTATGGGGACTTTTGCCACATCGGGGTCGGATGCTACAAGTCGCAAGAAATGCGACATTTCGCGAGGAGCGTCAAGCATGGCGTCGTCCATGTTCACATCGATTATTTGCGCACCGTTTTCTACCTGCTTGCTTGCGACAGACAAAGCTTCGTCATAATTTTTCTCATTTATTAGCCGCAGGAATTTGCGGCTTCCGGCCACATTGCACCGTTCCCCAATATTTACAAAACAACGCTCGGGAGACACTTCCATGCTTTCAAATCCCGAAAGCACGAGTTTGTTTCCCTTGTGATGGGCAATGTGTTTTGGTGTTGCTCCGGCAGTAATCGCGGCAATGGCCCGGATATGGTCGGGGGTGGTGCCGCAACAGCCTCCCACGATGTTGACCAATGATTTTTCGATGAATGGTTTCATTTGCTCGGCCATTTCTTCGGGCGATTGGTCATATTCCCCCATTTCGTTTGGCAGTCCGGCATTAGGATGGACACTGACTGCTACGGGAGATTTGTCGGCAAGTTCTTCAAGCCATTCAGCCATTTTTTTAGCTCCGAAGCCGCAATTCAGTCCCACGCATGTTACATTGGCATGCTCGATGGAAACAAGAAACGCCTCGATGGTTTGTCCGCTTAGTATTCGGCCACTTTCGGTCAATGTGGCCGAAACCATTATCGGCAACTTCTTGCCGGTGTCGTTCATTACTTTATTTGCAGCCCATAAGGCAGCTTTGGCATTGAGCGTGTCAAATACCGTTTCGATTAAAAGGATGTCTACGCCGCCTTCGATTAGGCCGGAAATCTGGTCGCAATAGGTTTCGGTCAATTCATCCCACGACAAATTGCGCAATGCCGGATTTTCAACCGATGGAGAGATAGAAAGGCTTCGGTTGGTCGGTCCTATGCTGCCTGCCACCCAGCATTTTCGATTGCATGAGTCGGCACATTGTCGAGCCACCCGGGCAGCGGTGATGTTTATTCCCTTTACCATGTCGGCAAGTCCGTAATCGGCAAGGGATATCGCATTGGCATTGAATGAATTTGTTTCTATTATGTCGGCACCGGCTTCGATATATGCACGATGTATCTCAGAAATGATTTCGGGCTTGGTCAAGACGAGGACGTCATTGCATCCTTTCAACGGTTGTTTCCATTCTGAGAACCGTTTGCCTCTGAAATCACTTTCGTCAAGTTTATATTTTTGTATCATTGTGCCCATTGCACCGTCGAGAACGAGGACACGATGCCCGAGAGCATTTGTGAAGTCGTCGTTTGTGCCAAGGCCTGCGTTTGTTGTCATGTTTTTTGAAAATTTTTAGCAAAGTTAATTATAAATGATGTCATAATGCCGTGTAATGTGAAAAAATAAAACATTTTCGGCTGTTATGACGACATTTGGATATAAAACCGTCGGGATTAGGGATGATGTGCATCTGGTTTTGTCATCCATGTCCGACTTGTCAATTCTCCACGCCACATGAAATTTAGATGCAAATACTTTTTTGTTGGTCAAAAAAGGATATGTGGCAACTTGTGTGATGAAAAGGAGAGAAAATGGTGCTATATTTGTATATATAAGAAAAAACGAAAAATTGATATGAGAAAGAGCAGTGTATTGGCAGTTAAGATGATATTGATGGCGATTGTCGTTTCGATGAGCGCGTTTTCGGCGAGTGCCGAAAATGTCATGTCGCTTGATTCGTGCAGAAGCATGGCTTTGCGAAACAATAAATCGATGCGCATTGCGAAAGAGAAGCAGGCGGGTGCCGCGTATCAGCGGAAGGAAGCCAGAGCGGCTTATCTGCCGTCGTTGGATTTTTCGGGCATGTATTTGTATAATCAGAAGGAAATATCTCTTCTTGATGAAGACCAGAAATTGCCGACGATGACATTTGACCCGTCAACGGGACAATATAATTACAATCTTGTAACCGATGCATCGGGCATGCCTGTCATGGTGAACGGGCAACCTGTGCCGTCGACCGTAGCGTTGATTCCGAAAGAAGCGATGACATTTGATGTGCATAATGTGTTTGCCGGTGCCGTGACGTTGACTCAACCCATATATATGGGAGGGAAAATAAGGGCGATGAACCAAATAACAAAATATGCCGAGCGTCTTGCCGCGGCAGGATATAATACAGCTGCATCCGAATTGATATATAACGTGGACGCGGCCTATTGGCAAGTCGTGTCGCTGAAGGCGAAGGAGAAACTTGCTAAAAGCTATGTGGCGTTGCTCGATTCCCTCAATCATAATGTCAATGCGATGTTTGCCGAGGGCGTCGCTACTCGTGCCGACCAATTGAGCGTCGCTGTGAAGTTGAATGAAGCTAATGTGGACTTGACAAAGGTTGAGAACGGCCTTGCATTGTCAAGAATGGCTTTAGCCCAAGTGTGCGGATTGCCGCTTGACTCAGTGTTCACGCTTGCCGATGAGGATCGTGAAATAACCGTCGACCAGCTTCCGGCCAATGATTATGACATGAATGAAGTGTACAGCCGCAGAAACGAACTCCAGTCGCTTGAACTTGCCGTGAAAATATATGAGCAAAAAGAAAAAGTCGCATTGTCGTCGATGTTGCCAAATGTGGGAGTCGTTGGCATGTATTCTTTTTCAAATCCCAATGTGTTTGACGGATTCAAAAAAGAGTTCTCGGGCATGTTCAGCGTGGGAGCAGTCATAAAGATTCCAATATGGCATTGGGGTGGCAATTACAATAAATACAGAAGCGCGAAAAGCGAAACTGTCGTGCGGAGATTGCAACTTGAAGACGCGCGTGAAAAAATCGAGTTGCAGGTGAGCCAAGCCTCATTCAAAGCACAGGAATCAATAAAGACTTATACGATGACAAGGAGCAACCTTGCCAAAGCTGAGGAAAACTTGCGACAGGCGCAACTCGGATTCTCTGAGGGCGTGTTGACGGCCGATGATGTCATGGAGGCACAGACGGCGTGGCTGAAGGCCAATTCGGAGAACATTGACGCGCAAATCGACGTTCAGTTGTGCAATGTTTATTTGTCCAAAGCGTTGGGAACTCTTGTCCCTGTCGAAGAATAAAAAAGTGTGATAAAACAAAGTATGCAATATTATGGTTACTAATGTGAATAACGGTAAGGAGAAAAAAAACAGGACTATTTTCACCGGGTTGATAATCGTGATAGTGGTCATGGTGTGCTTGTGCATAGCGGGATTGCTTTTGATAAAGCCGGCCGAAGAAACTGTTCAAGGACAGGCTGAAGCCACCTCGGTGCGCGTGTCGGGAAAACTGCCCGGACGAGTGGTTGCTTTTTATGCCGAAGAAGGACAAAAAGTCAAAAAGGGGGACACGCTTGTTTATATTCATTCTTCGTCGGTCGATGCCAAGTTGTATCAGGCTCAGGCAATGGAATCGGTTGCTGCTTCTCAGAACCGCAAAGCTGAAGCCGGTGCTCGGATTCAAGTCATAAACAGTGCTTATGAATTGTGGCAACAGGCTCTTGCTGCCGAGTCTATCGCTAAGAAAACTTATGAACGCATGGACAATTTGTTCAAACAGGGAGTGGTTTCTGAACAAAAACGCGATGAGGCTTATGCATTATATACAGCGTCGGCTGCTCAGGCTCGTGCTGCCAAGTCGCAGTATGACATGGCTGTCGAAGGAGCGCAGAGCGAGGACAAGGATGCTGCCCGTGCAATGCAGGATGCCGCCCGTGGGTCGGTAATGGAGGTGGAATCGGTGCTTGAAGACCAATACTTGCTGGCTCCGTGCGATGGCGAAGTGTCGGACATTTATCCTCACGAAGGGGAACTTGTGGGCACAGGAACTCCCATAATGAGCATAATGCGCGGAGATGACAAGTGGGTTACTTTCAACGTGCGCGAGGAACTTCTTGTTTCGTTGCCAATGGGAAAGGAAGTGGATGTCATGATTCCTGCACTTGGCAAGAAGGTGGTGAAGGTAAAGATATATTACATAAAGGACATGGGCAGCTATGCCGTTTGGAATGCCACAAAGGCAACCGGGCAATACGACAGCAAGACGTTCCAAGTAAAGGCTCGACCTGTGGAGGATATTGAAGAGTTGCGTCCGGGCATGTCGGTAATTTTGCTCGAAGAAAATCTCAAATGAGCGATTGAAAAGATGAAATCATTGCTTTCGGTCATAAAGGAATCGATATGGCGAGGGTGCATGTTTGTGATGAGCCGTCCGCTTTATTTAGTGTCGATAGTTGTAATCCCGTTGCTGTCGGGATTCATCATGCTCGACCTTCTCAAGGAGGGTATCGGCAATCATGTGCCGGCTGCCATCGTGGATCTTGACGGTTCTGACTTGTCGCGCAGGGTTACGTCCAATCTTGATGCCATGCAGACGGTGGATGTGAAGCGCAGCTTCAATGATTTCACTGAAGCGCGCGATGCCTTGCAACGAGGCGACATAATAGGTTTTTTCGTCATTCCCGAGAATTTTGCCGGAGAAGCTCTTGCCGGACGTGTGCCCGAAATAACATATTATACCAATTATGCTTATTTTGTGCCGGCTTCATTGATGTATAAAGGGTTCAAGACGATATCGGTGTTGTCAAACGGTGCACTTGTGAGCACGACGCTGGTGACTGCCGGCTTGCCTGAGTCGAGCGTGACGGCATTGCTGATGCCTTATGTCAACGACATGCATCCGCTGGGCAATCCATGGATGAGCTACCAGATTTACATGGGGCATTCGTTCGTCCCCGGCATACTTGCGTTGATGGTGATGATTATCACTGTTTACAGCATTACCGATGAGATAAAGAAAAAAACTTCGGTGGAATGGCTGAAGTCTGCCGGAGGGTCGATTGTTGTCGCGCTGATTGGCAAGCTTGCGCCGCAGACGTTGTTGTTCACGCTTGCCGGCTGGATATTGCAATTGGCTACATACGCTTTGTATGATTTCCCTCTCAATTGCAACATAGTGGTCATGATGACAGCCATGTTCTTGATGGTTCTCGCATGTCAGGCGTTTGCCGTTACCGTGTGTGGAATTGTGCCCAACTTGAGGCTTGCATTGAGCGTTTGCTCGTTGCTCAGCGTGCTCGCATTCTCGATAGGAGGGTTCACCATACCGGTGGAAGACATGTACCGATGGATAGGAATTGTTAGCTACATATTGCCTATCAGATATTATTTCTTGATATATATCGACCAGTCGCTAAATGGAGTGGACTTGTATTATTCGCGCTATTACTTCATAGCTTTGCTGGTGTTTGTGCTGGTTTCCTTCATTCCGTTGTTCAACTTGAAGCGGATGTGCAAGAAACCTGTTTATGTGCCGTAAAAAGGCGTTAAATGTCGATGTCGTGATGAAAAGGATGAACATGAATGCAGTGGGGCGATGGATATGCGACATGCTTGCCGTGTGCAAGCGTGAATTTGCTCTTGTGTTTAGAGACATGGGAGTGGTGCTGTTTTTTCTGTTGCTGCCTACGGTTTACCCTATATTGTATGCGTTGATATACAATCCTGAATATGTGCGTGAGGTTCCTGTGGTAGTGGTGGACGACTGCCGTAGCGACATGTCGCGCGAGTATGCCCGGCGTCTTGATGCTTCACAATATGTCAAGATCGTGGGATATGCCGCCAACATGCAGGAAGCTCGCAAGTGCATGGCCGAGAAGGAATGCTATGCGATTGTGAATTTCCCCGAAGATTTCTCAAGGTGCATAGGTCGCGGCGAGCAAGCGCATGTGTCGATATATAGCGACATGAGTCTGCTACTGCGTTATAAGGGTATCTTGATGGCGGCAACCGATGTGCAGGCAGCCATGGGAGCCGACGTGCGAGCCGAGGTGATGCAGCAGGCTGCGGCGTCGGGTACGGCCGGAATAGGAATGATACCGACTATCGACAGCGCGTCGGTTGCAATGGGCAATACTGCCATGGGGCTGGCTTCGGCATTGCTGCCTGGCATTCTTGTGTTGATATTGCAACAGAGTTTGATATTGGGCGTGTGCATGCTTGCTGCCGGTTCGAGGGAGCGGGCAAGGTTGAACGGTGGCATCGACCCTAAGGAGATTAGGACTGGCGATGTGAGGCAGATGCTTGGAAAGACGTTGTGCTATTTGGTGATATACATCATTCCGTTGATTTACATCCTCAAGTATGTGCCGATGATTTTTTCTTATCCGCAAAATGGCCACTCGCTCGATATGATAGCTTTCATGGTGCCTTTCTTGTTGTCGTCCATTTTCATGGGAATGACGATACAGGTGTTCATCAGGGAGAGGGAAGCGGTGTTCCCGTTGTTTGTGTTTACGTCGGTGCTGTTCCTTTTCTTGTCGGGATTGTCGTGGCCGCGTTTTGCAATGAGTGGGCTGTGGTACTTGATAGGGAGCTGTTTCCCATCTACTTGGGCCATGAACGGGTATATAGCCATGAAGTCAAACGGGGCTTTGCTCCACCAAGTGTCGCATCCTTATGCCATGCTGTGGCTGTTGACAGCCGTCTATTTCCTGCTTGCTCTCGCCGTCCGTAAATTCATCGACAAAAAGCAAGAGCATGCCGGGATGAAAAATTAAAATAACAAGTTGGTTTTGCTTGAAATAAAAGCCATGTCGTTGCCTTTGTTAAAAGGACGATATGGCTTTTTTGTATCATTCTGGTGATAATGTCTCAGTGGATGTCGGAAGTGAGGCCGACTGAGTTGAATAGCTCGCGGTCTTCGTCGATTTTGTTGCCTATGGTCGTGAGCATGTCGCCCATCAGCACGCCGTTCATTCCACCGAGCAGGATGCGCCGTTCGGCCTGTTTGCTCAACCTTGCGCGTCCGCCGGCAAATCGCAGGTATTTGTCGGGCAATATGAATCGGAACAGTGCCACGGTGCGTGCCGCTTCGTCTTCGCTTATGGGTGGCATGTCTTGAAGCGGAGTGCCGGGAATCGGTATGAGAATGTTTATGGGAACGGAATCCACGTCGAGGTCGCGCAATGTCATTGCAAGCTCAATGCGTTGTTTCATTGTTTCGCCCATCCCGATTATGCCGCCCGAGCACACTGTCAGTCCGGCTTTCTTGGCTGCGCGTATGGTCTGGATTTTATCTTCGGTGGTGTGGGTGGTGCACAAGGTGGGGAAGAACGATGGTGCCGACTCAAGGTTGCAGTGGTAGCGTTTCACCCCGGCATCACGGAGCATGGCCATTTCTTCTTCGTCTATCAGTCCCATCGACGCACAAAGATACAGGTTGGTTTCTCGTGCGAGTTGGCGGTAAATGTCGCAGAAGTGCGGCATGTCTTTCTTGTCGACCTTGCGTCCGCTCGTGACGAGCGAGAAGCGGGAAATGCCACGGCTGTCGTTGTATCGGGCGAGGGCAAGAGCCTCTTCGGCATCGATGTTGCCATATTCTTCGACTCCTGTATGGAAATGAGCCGACTGGGCACACCATTTGCAATTTTCACCGCAACGGCCGCTGCGTGCGTTTATGATTGAGCAGGAATCTACACGATTCCCGCAAAAAAATTGGCGTATTTCATTGGCAGCGTCGCACAGTGCGTCGGTATTTTCAATTTCCGACAAGGCGACGGCTTCTTCCATGCTGATTTTGTGTCCTTGTAAGACTTTGTTCTTTAGAGAATTAAGCATAACTGTGAAATATTGGGAATACAAAAATAGCGATAAATCGGTTATTTTTGGGTAAAAACGCTTGCCAAATTAAAAAATATGCGTACCTTTGCACCCGGGTAAGTCCTACACGGCATGCTCCCGGTGAATCCCCCAGGTCTTGACCGAAGCAAGGGTAGCAGGTCGTAGCGGCGCGATGTAGTAAGCTTGCCCATCTGCCTCTTTAGCTCAGTTGGCCAGAGCACGTGATTTGTAATCTCGGGGTCGTTGGTTCGAATCCGACAAGAGGCTCAAAAAAAGTCATAAGAGTATTCGGGATGTAGCTCAGTCCGGTTTAGAGTACTCGTCTGGGGGGCGAGTGGTCGCAAGTTCGAATCTTGTCATCCCGACTAAAGCACAAGGCGTTGGTTTCAAGTGGTTTAGCCCAAGAATCCAACGCCTTTCTTGTTGTCATATATCCTCGTTTACGGCCTAGTCGACAAAAAGTAGGATGAAATCCATGCAAGGCATTGATTGATACACAAGTATTTGTGTATGATTACAGGTAGCGAGACGCGATGAATCGCGTCGACAATATCGTGATTGCAATTTTGATACATCCCTGAAAATTGTATAATCGTAATTGTATGGATAAGAAATCCAAAGAATTATCTTAAAAAAGTATATAGTAGTATGTTGTGAAGTGCGTGTGCTAAATTAATGTTTGCGTGCTATCAAGTTGAAGGCATGTAGTGTATCATGTTTAGTAAAAGAATTTTCTTTTTTCAATTTT
>DGYMR06203__coassemble_1665_pt1 | contig 12934 bp, 10 predicted proteins | sample DGYMR06203__metabat2_low_PE_039 | metagenome-assembled genome bin DGYMR06203
ATAACCATATTATCACAAAAAACACATTTTAACTCACATGTATATTTTTTGATTAACATTCTGCCCGATCGACATGCCTACATTTGCTAAAAAAAAATGAAACGCAAATCAATCATTGCCGACTTTTCGGGCAAAATCAATTACACCATTGAAGAGGAAGCACCAATAGGCTCTTGTTCCACGCTTGTCAACCTCAGAGAAAATTCAGGCGGGTTGACACCGGTCGGCTCCCTTCCGACACTCACGACTCTTGCCGCAGGCGAAAAATTGATTGCTGCTCATGAAGTTCATGGAACAGTCAATTTAATAAGCCTTGCAGGAAATTCAATCAAATGGCACGCCACCATGGCCGTCGACGGGACATTCTCGGTAAAAGGCATTACACTGTGCGACATCGATGGCAACTTGACAGCCATTTCGGCCTTAAGCGATTATGTCATGATTAGCACATCGCGCGGATGTGTATTATTAAAATATGACAAAAACAATAATTCCTACAAGACATTAGACAAAAATAAGGCAATCCCAAGACTGCTACTTGGCACAGCCTCAACCGGACGCATAAGCGAAATTGTGCCGGGCCTCGAATTTGAATCGGTCTACACACATTGGCAACCGCCATTACACGCCGATGACATTGCCCGTCTGTCCGACAACATACAAGATGCCTACAAGCGCCTGCAACGCTATGCATCGGGCAATGGGCTTCTCATTCAACCGCTGCTCGCAAGATATGCGGTGCGACTTTGGGACGACAGTTATCTATGGGTATCTCCGCCCTTGTTGGTCGGCAACGGATTGCAACCGGCCGAGGGCATAGCGACAGTGCGAACCGAAGAAAACAATTTCATCGGCATTGAACAAAGCGTGATCGAATCAGCCACCTACCGTGTGGCCATTATCGTGGAAAACGGCTCCGATGAAGATTGGGACTCCCTGATAAAGTCAATAGACATACTCGTTACCACCGAAAGCTCGCCAATCGACACTTCATCATTTGCCGATTACACCTGTACTACCGACAATCACGACAACATGCTGTCTTACCGAATGGAATATTCTTTAAAATCAGCATCTGAAAATGATACGACAAACCTGCTGCTTGACAGTAAAAATGGACAATCGCATGCCAAATCACCGACATGGCTGCATTAAGGCAAGGAATAGCAAAAGCGGCCAACTGCGATGTGGCAACCGACGCGACAGGATTGCCAGCGCAAATGAAACGATATGAAATAACACACTACGACAACACGGCCGTTGTTGAATCTTCGCAATTGTCATCATGCATGGAATCAATTGAAAAAAACATGTGCTACAATTCAATATTGTGTCACAACAGAAGACTTTTTGCCTCAGGCAACGCGGCTCTGCTCGTCAATCCTTGGCATCCTTCACTGTTTTGGCATGGCAACATCGATGCCGGCAATTGCGACATAATGGTAGAAACTTACATTAAAACTCCCGACGGAACAGCAGTCACCTACTGGAAAGGCTCGTCCAATATTATCCCCGCAGAACTGAACCCAATACTTGCCTACCCCGACCCTCGCGCTTTCCGCATGAAGATAATGTTACTCGCCAACGGCTCAGTCAAGCAAATAGAAGTTGACTTGAGCCCTTCAAACGGACAATGGATGGCAATCGATTCCTCTTCTCATTCCTTTTCCGACACCGGAGCCAGTTCTCTGCCAGAAATTGACGATGGGACTTGCATCGAGAACATCACGGGGAAAGTTTATGAATACACGGAATTAAATCCATTGGCGATAAGTCTTGTACATAACGTTTGCGACAATTCCATACTCGCCATGGCTGCATCGGCTCGCCACACAAACAACAACATCGGCTCCCCCATATACATATTTGCCGAAAACGGAACTTATGCCTTGCCTTATCTCACCGCATCGGCCAAATATGCACCTGCCGTGCCATTGACAAACCATCGCATTGCAAAAGGCACGAAACCGGTAGAAAGTCACGCAAATGTCTATTTTGCCACCTATGATGGTAAAATATGCAGTTTGTCACAATACAAGATTGAAGACCTGCTCCGGCATGTCGAAACTGAGTCTTTGGCTTGGAATCATGAATACGATGAACTGTGGATTTCTTGCAAAGATGGCTCAATCGAAGTATTAATGCCATCGGGACGATTATATAGCCGGACCATCAATGAAATCACTACACTGCAACAATTGACATCCGACATTGCTGTTGCAGTTTGTCCCGACGGCAAGATTCTCGACATTTCACACGAGGATGAGTCTACGGCCGATGTAGAACTGCTCACAAATCCCATTATTCTCAATAATCATGAACCGGCAATCCCTTACGAAATAATTTGGAACATATTTGCATCAGGCCTGTCCATGCGCCTTGCCGCTTATGGGGAAACCGGCGCAAGCTGCCATGGAATGACTTTGGCTGCAATGCAAGTAAATGGCAATGTCAGCTCGCCTATTCCCATGAGACTCATTTCCCCTCAGACAAGAGTGATGAGACTCGGTTTTGCTGGGAAATTTCCACACAACGCAATAATATGCCCGGCCAAAATAAAACTTAAGTACTGAAGTTTCATTATATTTGCATTCGTAATAATACATGAGAAAAGATGTTAAGGCGCAATTCGCCGTAAAATTAAATTCCGAATGGATAATTTTATAGCAATCGACTTTGAAACGGCCAATCAATACCCGTCAAGTGTATGCAGCGTCGGTCTGGTAATTGTAAAAAACGGTGTCATAGTAGATGAAAAATACAGCTTGATAAAGCCATACCCAAATTTCTACTTGCCACGCAACACGGCCATCCACAAACTGTCGGCCATAGACACATACGATGCCTTGCCTTTTGATGAAGTTTGGGAAAAGTTGACCCCGCACATAGGCACAATGCCTTTTGTTGCCCACAATGCCCCATTCGACCGCCGATGCCTCATTGCCGCACACCAAGTTTACGATTTATATTATCCCGGATATGAATTCTATTGCACACTGAAAGCATCGAGAAAAACATTCCGTGAATTGCCCGACCATAAACTGCACACGGTGTCGGCACAATGCGGATACATTCTGGAAAATCACCACAATGCGTTAGCCGATGCCGAAGCATGCGCCCACATAGCGATGAAAATTCTATGACCGGCATTATAGATACAAACATAAATATATATGATTCACAATTAAAACCTAAAAACATTAGCAATGAAAACATGTCTATTTACCCTTATGATGATTTGTGCGACTGCATTTTCTGTTTGCAGGGCGCAAACTCCCGTCTACCTTGACGATTCGGCACCATTGGATGCCCGTGTGGAAGATGCTTTATCGCGCATGACATTAAGAGAAAAAATCGCTCTCATCCATGCACAGTCAAAATTCAGCGCACCCGGGGTGCCTCGGCTTGGCATCCCCGAAGTTTGGACTTCCGACGGTCCCCATGGAGTTCGTCCTGAAGTAAAATGGGACGAATGGGAACAAGCCGGTTGGACCAACGACTCTTGCGTCGCATTCCCTGCTTTGACTTGCCTTGCGGCGACATGGAATACCGAAATGGCTGCACTTTATGGCAAGTCGATTGGAGAAGAAGCTCGTTACAGAAACAAAGACATACTGTTGGGGCCTGGAGTAAACATCTACCGAACACCTTTGAACGGTCGCAACTTTGAATACATGGGAGAAGACCCGTATCTTGCTTCACAAATGGTTGTCCCCTATGTTAAAGGCGTGCAATCTTGTGGAGTCGCTACATGCGTAAAACACTTCGCCCTCAACAACAATGAAATAAACCGTCACACGACAAATGCCATAGTCGACGACCGTGCATTATACGAAATTTACTTGCCGGCCTTCAAAGCTGCCGTTACCGAAGGGGGCACTTGGTCGATTATGGGAGCTTACAACTTGTATAAGGACCAACACGCCTGCCACAATAGTTACTTGCTTAACGACATCCTGAAAGGTGAATGGGGCTTTGACGGAGTTGTTGTTTCTGACTGGGGTGGAACTCATGACACATGGCAAGCCATAACCAACGGGCTCGATCTTGAATTTGGCACTTGGACCGATGGATTGTCATCAAACTCGAAAAATGCATATGACTATTACTACCTTGCCGACCCATACTTGAAACTTATTGAGGAAGAGAAAATCGGGACATCTGAACTTGACGACAAAGCAAGACGCGTGCTGAAATTGATTTTCAGAACAGGAATGAACAAAAACAAGCCTTGGGGTGCCCTTTGTTCTGAGGAACATTATGCAGCAGCCAACAAAATCGGATGCGAAGGAATAGTTTTGCTCAAAAACGACAATGACTTGCTGCCAATAGACACCGACAAGGCCAAAAGGATAGCAGTAATCGGCGAAAATGCCATTAAAATGATGACAGTAGGTGGAGGCAGTTCTTCACTAAAAGTGCAACACGAAGTCCTGCCGCTCGATGGAATCAGGCAATTTGCCGGCAATGACATTGAAGTAAGCTACGCAAGAGGATATGTAGGCGACACTTCCACTGTGTTTGATGGAGTTTCTTCAGGTCAAGACATCACCGACAACCGCAATGAGGACGAATTGATAAACGAAGCTGTGGAAATCGCCCGGAATGCCGATTATGTCATATTTGTCGGCGGATTGAACAAAAGCAGGTTTCAGGATTGCGAAGATTCCGACCGTAAAGGTTTGGAACTTCCTTACGCCCAAAATCGTGTCATAGAAGCCTTGGCAAAAGTTAATGACAATCTCATCGTAGTCAACGTTTCGGGCAACGCCGTAGCCATGCCTTGGGTCGACGATGTCCCGGCGATATTGCAAGCATGGTATCTCGGCTCGGAAGCAGGCAACTCAATCGCAAAAATACTTTTTGGCATTGAGAACCCATCAGGCAAGTTACCTTTCACTTTCCCTGTAAAACTTGAAGACGTGGCTGCTCACAACATGGGTGAATATCCGGGAACAAAACGCAATGACGGCAGCGACATTACCGACACACGCTATAATGAAGGCATTTACGTCGGATACCGCTGGCACGACACTCGCCACATAAAACCGCTGTTCGCTTTCGGACACGGATTGAGTTACACATCATTCAAGTATGGCAAGGTTACGGCTTCCAATTCCGAAATGACTGCAAACGATTCGATAACCTTCTCGGTCGATGTCACAAATACCGGTAACCGCGCAGGAGCCGAAGTAGTGCAACTTTACATAAGCGATGAAAAATGCAGCGTGGACCGCCCGGTAAAAGAACTTAAAGGATTCAAAAAAATATACCTCAACCCCGGAGAAACTCAAACAGTCTCATTCTCAATATCCAAAGACGCCCTCAGTTTCTTCGATACCGGCACTCATTCTTGGGTGGCCGAACCGGGAAAATTCACGGCTCATGTAGCCGCAGCAAGCGATGACATACGTTCATCTGTGCAATTTGAATTAAAATAAACTCTTTCAATATTTAAGAAACATCCGCATGCGCCTTGTCGAATTTGATTTCCGGCAAGGCGCATTTTTTCTCACAAAACGGGCATTTTTCCACATAAAAACGACAAATAAGAACTCTTTGCTCAAATTTATTTTAAATTTATTGCAAAAATTTATTTGAAAAAAGAAAAATATCATTTATTTTCGCAATTGCATTATTGTTTAATAAATACCATAAACAAATGAAAAAATTAATTACCTATTTATTGTGTGCGACCTTGACTACAGGCAGCATTTACGCTTTCACCCAGAAAGTGCTGCCGGGAAGCGAAAGGGAATTGGCCGACAGAGCCATGACCAAAGCGGGAAGAAATGCCGCAGTGCTGAACCAAAGTGCAGAAACTTTTGTTGGAGAAAGAGTACTAACCAAAGCTCAACAGCAAGCCATCAATGACTTGAAAGCAAAACCTATCACTCACCGCAAGGGTTCGCCCGTCGCAGTGAAGCCCAAGATGGTGCTACAAAGCGTGCGTCCCTATGCCGACAGTGAAAATGCAAAGATTACGATTAACGTGCTTATGGACTGGGGAGATGGTTCCGGTTACCAAATCCTGTTCGACAGCGACCACTCGGTTTACGGATTGTCGCTCACTCCACCCTACTCGATCGAGCCTGACACCTATGCCGAATATGAATACAAATTGCCGGCTAATGCTTCGGGCGACTTGGAATCTGGCTCATGGGTAAATTCAGGAGAAACCCAGTCAATCGAAATTCCGGCCGGAACCTACGATTATGCCGTTGTAAACCCTTCAATGGGCTCCTCCGGTGAAGTTACAATATACATTGCCAGCGGAGATGTCTCTTCGGGCGACGACTTCGCATTCTCGGCAGGTGCCGAATATATCTTCACGTTGACCCAGAACGGCAACTACGACTTGTGCACACTCGACATAACAGCCCCGGTCGACCTCGCTGTCACCGGCATCTCTTCACCGACATCGGGTACAGGACTGTCGAGCGAAACTGTCTCCGTTACCATAGCCAACAATGGCTCGGAAGCCATTTCTTCATTCAACGTGGCGTTGAGCATTGATGGCGGCACTGCCGTGGAAGAGAGCGTGCAACAAACCATCGAGCCGGGAGCTACGCTGGATTACACGTTGACCAACAAGGCCGACTTGTCGGCTGCCGGAGTCCACACAGTGACAGTCTCGGCCATCGCCGACAATGATGCCAACCCCGCCAACAACAGCTTCACAAAAACCGTGGCCAATGGCATGCCGGTCGAACCGCCCTACACTTGCGACTTTGAAACCGAAGAAGCCTTCGCCGAGTGGATGGTCATCGACAACAATGGCGACAACGACAGTTGGGAATTCAACACAGGATTCTATGGCAGTGGCGTAGCCTTAATCGGCTACAACGTCACCGACAACCTTGACGATTACCTTGTCACCGTTAATCCGGTAAATCTTGATGCCGGCGAAAACAACATCACATTTGAATACCGTGCCCTTTCAGCAAGCTATGTCGAAAGCTTTGAAGTGCTCTACGGCAAGACACCCGATGTTGAAGACATGACCGTCATCCGCACGGTTGAAAACTTCAACGAGAACACGGTAAACGTATTCTGCCCGATTACGTTCAATGCCGATGAAGCAGGAGCCTACTACTTCGCGTTCCATGCCACCTCCATACCCGACCAGATGGGAATGTACATCGACAACGTGACAATCGACAAAGGCGCATATCAGGGGACTCCCGACATCGCTGTCGACCGAGTTATACTTCCTACCTCGGCTACCACACTGGGGTCAGAAACCATCGGTGCTGTCGTTTCCAATGTCGGAACCGACGACATAACTTCATTCACGTTGACCTACACAGTCAATGATTCACCAGTAGGCGTGTCGGAAACCTTCAACACCCCTATACCTATGGGAGAATCGGTAACTGTGGAATTCTTGACAACTTCCGATTTCTCGCAAGAGGGTACATACACTGTCACCGTGACAGCCTCCAACGTTGTATCTCAATCGGGACAAGAAGACAGCAACGCCGACAACAACTCGGTATCGGGCACAACGACCCACTTCGCGCCAGCCGACGTGCCATTTACCACCGACTTCACCAATGAAGAGGATCGTGGCAAGTGGTCGTGTGAAAGCGGATCATGGATTTATGACACAAACTACGAAGCCTTGAACGCATTGATGGGCACGCCTCTCATTTCACAGGGCATAAACCTCGAAAGTGGCAAGAGCTATCGCATGACTTACAACTACATGGCCGGAGCCGTATTCCTCATTTGGGAAGTGACCGAAGACTTTGACATCCTTTGCGGCCTTGACGGTACTCCTATCGAAGAATGGGAGACAATAGCCTCCTACGAAGGCGTGTACACCAACGACACTTTCGTCACCGACGATGCCATATTTGAATGCCCAGAAAGCGGTGTTTACTCTTTTGCCATCGTTCCAAGGACCAACAACGCAAGCATTTACGTCAAGTCGGCCAGCGTCACTGAAATGAGCGACTATGACATCTCCATCTCTTCGGTAACTGGCGTGCCGACATTGATTCCTGAATCACAGGCAAGAAACATCAAGCTGAATGTCAACCTTGAGAACCGCGGCATCAATGCCATCGAGCAAGGCAACATAATCATCATGTTCAACGGCACATCGAGCGTTGCAGGCATGGCATCCATCCCGCAAATAGCTCCGGGCTCCACCGCATCAGTGCCTGTTGAAGTTTCGGCCATCAACTCGGTTGCCGGCGAAACAGTGACATTCAATGTGATTGCCTCGCTTGGCGCAAGCGTCGTAGACCCCAACCAAGACGACAATGAAGTAGCACTCTCGGTTACGTTGACCGAAGAAGAATTGGCTTATGACCATGTGACTGCCGACATGTACAACGACCAATATTCCGTAGGTGCAGAATCTACGTTGGGTGCAGGCTCGGTATTCAGCATCGGAGCTGAAGATGTGCTCACCGGCATCTCCGTAGGCTGGGGCGCCGTTGACGGGCAAATGATAACCTTGCAAGTCTACAAGTGGGATGCTGCCACGATGACCGTAGGCGACTTGGTTCTCGACACCGACGTTGAACAAGGCACCGAAACAGGTCAAATCACTTACACATTCGCTCCTCGCCAACTTACACCGGGCGACTACCTCGCAGTGGTTTACTTCATGGGATACCAATTGGTATGTGACTTGAGCAATGACGGAATCCTGTATGTAGTATCGGGCAACGTCATCAACACCCAAGTGGGACTTGGCTATCCGGCAATCCGCATGATATTCGGAGAAGGCATTGCCGTTGCAAAAGATGTTGCTATCACAGACATCCCGTCGCCGGCTATCGAAGGTTTGTTTGCCGACAATGAACCAATCGTCATAAGCGTCGCCAACAACGGCTACGAAGCCGCTTCGGCCACCCTCAACGTGACAGTGAACGGTAATCCGCTCGAATCTCAAAGCATCGAGCTCAGCGCTTACGCTTCAAGTGAATACACTTTCACCGCCGATCTGTCGGAACCCGGTGAATACACCATCGCCGCTTCGGTAGAACTTGAAGGAGATGAAAACACCGAAAACAACGAAATGCAGAAGGTTGTGACCTCGGCAGAGGCTCTTGACCCATACACAATGGACTTTGAAAGCTGCACCGACTTCGCAGTGTCGGGATTCAATCCTCAATGGACATCGGTTGACGGTGACGAAGCAGTTGTATACGGATTCCAAGGCATCACATTCCCGATGCCGTCAACAGGAGCATTCGGGTTCATGGCATTCAACCCATTGGCTACAACGCCGGCAATGACCGATGTCGCAGGCATCGTGCCTCACGGTGGCAACAAGTTCGGCGCAGCATTTGCAGCTTCTTCGGGAGTAAATGACGACTGGTTGATTTCTCCGCTGCTTGAAATGCCGCAAGACGGAGCATCTGTCTCGTTCTTCGTCAAGTCCTATACCGACCAATACGGCCTTGAGAAATACAGAGTGCTCGTGTCCGAAACCGACGACGCGACGACCAGCTTCACTGAAGTGGAATCGGGCGAAGCTCCTGTCGAGGATTGGGAAGAAGTCAGCGTCGACTTGAGCGAATACGCAGGCAAGAAAATCTACATCGCAATACAATGCGTGTCGGAAGATGCATTCATATTCATGCTCGACGACATCGAGGTGAGCAAGCCTGAAGGACAATCTGTCAGCGACAATCTTGCCGATGCCACTTCGATAACATTGTACCCGAATCCTGCAAGCGAGACGCTCGTCATCAACGCCGCAGGGGCCACAATCAACGAGGTTGCCTTGTATTCGGCTGCAGGAACGATGGTTTACTCTTCTACCGGAATCAACAAGGCTGACTTCCGCCACAATGTTTCAAGCTATGTACCGGGTATCTACTTTGCAAAAGTAGTCACCGACGCAGGTACAAAGACAATGAAATTCATCGTGAAATAAAGCATTATCAAATACCATGCATTAGAAAAGAGAGCCGGGTCGATGCCCGACTCTCTTTTTTTGCGTTTCCTCTCCTCGTTCAACGCCACTATGACAATCGTGCCACGGCAAGGGTGGCAATCGACATTTTTACACCGGGAATGGCCGACAAAGCCTCAGCACACGACAACAATGTCGCTCCAGTTGTCACCACATCATCAACAATCAACACATGACGGCCGCTATATCGCTCGGGACGACCGACGGCAAATATACCTTTCGTATTCATCAACCGTTCATAAGTTCCCTTGCTTGTCTGCGTTTCATGTTCCTTCACGGCCGACACTACGTTCTCGATGTTGCATCCAAGCACCGAAGCAATTCCACGCGCTATGTACTCGCTCTGGTTATATCCACGGGATGCCAACTTGTTTCTGTGCAAAGGCACCGGAACTATCAAGTCTACTCCATTCCATAATCGACTGCCGGCAGTTTCCAATGCGAACTGCCTACCCAGCCATTCACCCAGCAAAGGTTGATTATGATACTTTATGTCATGCAATATAGATGCGTAATTGTTTCCTCGCTCATAGAAAAAATAGCCCGACGCGTTTTCTATCCTTACCTTCCCGGCAAAAAGTTGTTCAACCGCGTTAAATTCACGTTCATGAAAGCCGGTTCGTGGCAAATCGGCCATGCACATGTCGCAGACATACCGTTCCTGCACATTCAACGCTTTCCCACACACCGGACACAAACGAGGAAAGAACAAATCGACCAAGTGATTTAAAAGATTTTTCATGGATGTAATAAAAAAAGCAAGATATAGGTTGATACGATATTGTTATTTTCTTCCTTCTACATCTCTTCACACGAGTCATCACAATCGGCAATCAAGCGACCAGCCATGCGTGCCACCATGTCGGGCTCAAATCCGCGCTGAATGGCAAAACGCATCAATGCGGCCTTTGCCTTCATCTTTTCTCGCGACCTTACCGTGCGATATTTGGATTGCATCAATTTTTCAAGAGTCGACTCATAGTCTTCAGGCTCAATCTCGTTCATGGCCTCATCGATGACATCGGCCGCGACATGCTTCTGTCGCAATGCGTAAGCAATTTTCAGCCGTCCCCAGCCGCCAAATCTGAACTTGTCGCGCACGAATGCCCTCGCATACCTCTCTTCGTCGAGATACTTCCCTTCCACAAGCCTCGAAACAATCTTGTCGCTATCGGCATCTCCAATGCCCCAGCCTCGCAACTTCGTGCGTATGTCGTATTCGGCTTGTTCGCTGCGTGAGCACAATGCCGCACATCGGGCTAAAGCATTTTCCGGAGTCAATTGACGTTTATAAACAGGCATTTCCAAACAAATAATTTTGCCATTACAAAGCAGACTCGTCCACCCTGAAATATATCTGCACGGTCTCGATATCGGCATTTGTGAACCGATCGGTGATTATGCGTACCGAATCCACCAAATTGGTAGAATATTCATAATCCACGACATCATAGTAATACATCGCCCCGCAATCCATCGAAGAGAAATAAGGTATAGGATTGTAATTTATGGTCAATGTATCATTATAACGTGGATCGGAAAAAGCCACGGCTTCATGATGGAAAACAAATTGACAATTGTTAGCATTCATCCTCAAAGGCAAATACACTTGCGTTCCCGTTCCGTTGTACATTATCACAGTGTCGCCCGGGGCTCCGACTCCATAAACGGTCAACGAATCAAGCGATATAGACCGTTTGGACTCGCTTGCATAAAAACAAGCGAGCGGAATGGCCGTACTATTCTCGTCGCATGTGCTTGGCGTGCACGACAGCACTGCTGCGACACAGGCGACCGTCAACAAGAGCAGTTTCAGAATTTTCCCCATTTCACTACCTCGTCAATATTCTTTCTCTTCTTTTCAGGTTGTTCGTGCGGATCTTTTGGATATCCTATTGATATGATGGCCACAGGTTCCCACTCTTCGGGAATGGAAAGACCTTCTTTCAACGGAACAATGTCGAAGTTTCCAATCCAGCATGCGCCAAGGCCGAGCGTGGCGGTGGCAAGACAAATATTTTCACAAGCTATTGCAATATCTATGTCCATGCTGTTGCGACCGTCATATCCACGACTCCATGCCTCGTTCTTGTTGCCAAGAGCAACGACGAAAGCACCGGCGTCGCGAATCCAGTCCCTGTCGTAACTTTTATACACGACTTCCTTCAATTCAGGTTCGTCAATGACAAGAAACTTCCAAGGCTGCTTGTTGCAAGCCGATTGTGCATAACGAGCCGTCTCCATTATGGCCATCAGCATTTCACGACTCACCGACGCATTATCGTATCGACGACAAGAATAGCGGCGGCATATCAAATCAAAAAATTGAGGATATTCTATCATTTCTTCCATTTCAGGTTTCATGTAACAAAAAATACTGTTTTCCACAAAAATATGTCACATGCGCGCTGTTTGCGGCATTATTACATCATTTTTTCCGAAATTTCATAGTGATTGCGACCCGGAGCATGGCGGCACACTATCTCTCCGACAAACCCGGCAAGGAACAATTGCGTTCCAAGTATCATCGCAGTCAACGATAAATAAAAATACGGAGAATCGGTGACAAGTATATAATCACCACCCGAATACATGTTGTAGAGTTTCAATGCACCCACCACGATTACCGACACAAAACCGATAAAAAACATTATGCTACCGAGCAGGCCGAAAAAGTGCATCGGTTTTACTCCAAACTTGGCAAGGAACCACAACGTAATCAAGTCGAGATAACCATTCACAAAGCGGCTCAATCCGAATTTGGATTTCCCGTATTTACGAGCTTGATGATGCACCACCTTCTCTCCGATTTTCGCAAATCCCGCATTTTTTGCAAGATACGGAATGTAACGGTGCATGTCGCCATACACCTCGATGTGCTTGGTCACGATATTCTTGTAGGCTTTCAATCCGCAATTGAAATCATGCAAGTTTTTTATGCCGCTCACACGCCTCGCCGTCGCATTGAACAATTTTGTCGGAATCGTCTTGCTCAAA
>DGYMR06203__coassemble_1698_pt1 | contig 12762 bp, 12 predicted proteins | sample DGYMR06203__metabat2_low_PE_039 | metagenome-assembled genome bin DGYMR06203
TGTCTTGCCATAAAGGGAGAAAAAGCCAACATAGATACAAACACAATAATTCCAAACATCATGGTCATGGATGACTACATGATTGAAAATTAAACCTATCCGACATAATTAGACAAAATTTAGACGCCATGCAAATATCCTTGGACAATTGCATGGCGTCTTATATGAAACATACTACAGAGATTTATTTTGATGTCTTGCCAAATATATCATTATATATCTTACGAGTCGCACCAAGATTCTCCTTTATATAATTACCGGCAGCCTTGCCATGTTCTTCAAGGAAAGAAACATCGCACCTGTTCATCAATTCTTCAAAATCCGACTTTCCAGTAATCGAGAACCCTCCACCACACTTTATCAAATCTCCGGCTTCCTTGAATTTGGAATAATTTGGTCCGAATATCACGGGAATGCCATAAACGGCAGCCTCATTCAAGTTATGTATTCCAGCCCCGAAACCACCACCAATGTAAGCCGCATTGGCATATCCGTAACACGATGATAAAATGCCAAAACAGTTTATTATCAAGCAATCGGCACCAGTCACATCATCCTCCGACGATTCAGTGTATAGCTTGACCGGGCGTGTTATTCGCGACATTATCGCCTGCAATCTTGCGTCATCAAATTCATGGGGAGCGATTATCAATTTCATGTCCTTATGGGAATTGAAATAAGGAATTACTATATCCTCATCAGGTTCCCATGAACTGCCCATTATGAGTGTGAATTGAGAAGACCCGGCAAATTTCTCAACCATAGGAAACGGCTTGCATGTCGCAAGGATGTCCGACACGCGATCAAACCGGGTATCCCCTGCCACGGTGACATCCTTCACGTTTATTGCAGACAACAATTTCCGTGAATTTTCATCCTGGACATAAATGCGCGTGAAACAGTCGAGCATCCTACGGAACATGCCTCCCCACGGACGGAAAAATATCTGTCCCTTGCGAAAAATGGATGAAATTATATAGGTCGGAATTTCATGTTTCTGCAATTCTTCAAGATAATTGCCCCAAAATTCATATTTCACGAAAATAGCCATGCGCGGCATCACGATTCTTATGAACTGCGACGCATTGGCCGGCGTATCGAGCGGAAGATAGCACACCACGTCGGCACCTTTATAATCCTTGCGCACTTCATAACCCGAAGGCGAAAAGAATGTCAACAGAATTTTTTGAGAAGGGTCATTGCGCTTTATCATTTCAATAAGCGGCCGCCCTTGCTCAAATTCCCCTAACGAAGATGCATGTATCCAAATGAATCGACCTTTGTTATTCCCTATTTCGCCACTTAGTTTCTGCAAAGCCGCCTTTTGGCCCTCTCGCATCTTCTTGGCTTTGGGATTCTTCCATGAAGCAATTCTTATTCCTGCCCCATACAAGGATATGCCCAAGTTATACAATACATTCATAATAAATCGACTGCTATTTACGATTGCACCAACTTGCTTTCGTTCTCAATAACAATTACTCAAATATTCGCTTCTCGACACAAATTGTTGTCCAAATAAACTCGTAACGAGATTTTTTGCCAAAATGCAAAAGCTTCTCGAGTATAATGAAAATCAAGCGAAGCATACAAGTTCATGAACTGGTTGCGGAAAATATATGCGTATATGTCGGTGCGACTGTACAATTTTGCCTGATAATAAGGGTCACCCATGTTAAGCAACGAGCCATATTTGGAGTATAACGGATACTGGTTCTTCCCTGCATAAAATTGTTCCCTCACGCCAAGGAATTTCCATTCGGCTACGGCATCCACGAGCACTCCGCAAGGAGTCTCCCATTCGCCCACGCCACGGTCGCGTTCAAGTTGTGCCATCAATCCCACCTTGACAACAAGACTGTCGAGCGGTGTCTGCCCTGCAAGATTGACACCTACATAAGGATTCACCGAAATATCGTCATTGACATTTTGGTCGGGAGTAGGATTCTTCGTCTTAGCCAAATGGTTGACCTGCAAATGGCCTCCGAGCAGCCAAATCCCATGAGGATTCCATTGCCCGTTGAAATATACGCTAAAAGCCTCCCTTTGCGTGTCGGTCTGCAAGCTGCGCCAGTCAAGCGACAACTCGAAGAATCCGCGTTCATGCAAATATTGCACAAGTACACCCCTTATGTTAGGTTCATTGTAGTTAAGCGAATCGCTGAACAACACATGAGGCATCGGTTCGAGCAATTGCGTCCGTGGGAACATTCCGAGGCTCAACCGCCACGACGGTGACATGTACCGGTAATACAGCGTGGGGCTCAACTTGTAGTCTTTCCAACCATTGCCGAGCAGCTGCATCCACGACACTCCGCCCATTATGTTATGCTCTCCACCGGCAAATGAGAAACCCACCTCCGGTGACAAACGGGTAAATATTAGCGTCTGGTCGGGAGAATAGTAATCATCTCCTTCCCTATTTTCAAATACCGACCCAAAGTCCACGCTCCACTTGAACCCTTGCTGTGCCGTGGCACATAATCCGGTTACAAGAATCAACAACGATATGAAAACCGAGCGACGCATATGCGGTTACTCTACCGGTTTTATTGCGGCAATGCCCTTGCGTATGCGGGATATTGTTTCCTCGCGCCCTATCAGCTCAGTTATGTCAAACATGTGCGGGCCCTTGCATTCGCCAACCACAGTCAAGCGGAAAGCATTCATCACATTGCCAAGGTGATAGCCTTTTTCGGCAATCCATCCAAGGACAAACTCTTCACACGGTTTTGAAGAAAAATCGGGTGTTTTTTCAAGCACTTCAATCAATTCTTCCATGATTTGAGGCGTTTCAGGCTTCCAACGTTTCTTTATGTCTTTTTCGGCATAAGAGTCAGGAGCCACAAAGAAGAAGCGAGCTTGTTCCCACAAATCCTTGACAAAAGATATGCGACCTTTGACAAGACCTACGACGTGTGCAATGTAATCATCGGAGAATGTTTGCAAATTCACTCCGTGAGCAGCAAGTACCGGCTTGAACAATTCTGCAAGTTCATTGTCGGGCTTGACCATCAAATATTCATGATTGAACCACTTTGCCTTCTCAAAGTCAAATTTGGCTCCGCTTTTCGAGCAATGGGCAAATGAGAAATCGCGCACAAGCTCATCCATGCTCATTATTTCACGGTCATCACCCGGATTCCAGCCAAGCAATGCCAAGAAATTAATGACAGCTTCGGGAAGATAACCCGACTCACGGTAGCCCGATGAAATTTCTCCGCTCTTGGGATCATGCCATTCAAGCGGGAACACAGGGAATCCAAGCCTGTCGCCATCGCGCTTGCTCAACTTGCCTTTGCCGTCGGGTTTCAACAACAATGGAAGATGCACAAATTTCGGCATTGTGTCGATCCAGCCGAATGCTTCATAAAGCAGCACATGCAATGGAGCCGATGGTAGCCATTCTTCGCCCCTTATCACATGTGACACTTTCATCAAGTGGTCGTCTACGATGTTGGCAAGGTGGTAAGTAGGCAGGTCGTCAGCGCTCTTGTAAAGCACCTTGTCGTCGAGAATCGATGAATTTATGACAACTTTCCCGCGAATCAAGTCATCAACTTCAATGTCACGGTTTGGTTCCACTTTGAAACGAACCACATATTTTTCACCGTTGTCGATAAGAGCCTTCACTTCTTCGGCAGTCAAGGTCAAAGAATTGCGCATCGACATGCGAGTCGCGGCATCATACTGGAAATTAGGTACTGATTGCCTTTTTTCCTCAAGCTCGGCTTGAGTGTCAAAAGCTATGTAGGCTTTGCCATTGTCGAGCAACATTTTCACATGCTCGCGGTATATGTCGCGTCGCTCCGATTGCTTATAAGGACCGTATGCTCCACCTTCGCGCACGCCTTCGTCTATTTTTATTCCGAGCCAAGCAAGCGACTCGTTGATATATTCTTCAGCATTCAGGACAAAACGAGTTGAATCGGTATCCTCTATGCGCAAAATCATAGTGCCGTTATTCTGACGGGCAAACAAATAATTATATAATGCTGTGCGCACGCCTCCTATGTGCAATGGGCCTGTGGGCGATGGCGCAAAACTTACTCTCACTTCTCTTTCCATAATTTTCTGTTTAAAAGAATGCAAAAAAACTTTGCAAAGTTACAAAACTTCTACAAAAAAGGTATTATCTACATCATCTTTTAATCCCTCAATGCCAAGACTACACCTAAACAGGCATAATCACTATACAAATCGTCACTTGTTGCTATTTTCAACGCATAGGGGTCACCTCGTATCCTTCTTCTTGCAACAACGACAATAAGCCCTTTTCTCCCGGCAAATGCCCGGCACCGACGACGATGAACGTGGCTTTTTTAGGCAATATGGATTTCAATTGTTCCATCCACCTCTCGTTTCGATTCTCCATCAACACGGCAGCTTCGGCTTCGGTCATTCCAAATTCGGGGTCGAGCATTACTTCATACAATCCGTTTAAATCCTGGGTTACATAAAAATCAATATATTTTTGTTCTTCCTTAAACATCGCCAACAAATCTTCGGCCTGTTCGGCTATTGGTGTATCGAAAAGCAAATGCAACTGTTCCTCGGCAGTTTCAAAACCATTCACCGCCTTATTTTGTTCCTTTGCCATCTCTTGAATCACTCCATCTATCGGTTTTTCAGGATTAAACCCTTCAAAGGCTTCAGCCGACAACATCACGGCAATCTGCGTCATCAATGCCGCCGGCTTCAACATGGCAACTTGCTCGACAGGCACATTGAAATATTTCCGTACTCCGGTTTCCAACACTCTCAACTCCTCTTTATCATACAGCGAAGTCAACAGGCTATCCTTGGGTGCTATCATGTATTTCTGCATTCTTACGGCCATCTCGATTCCGGCTTCTTCCATCTCTACTTCACCGTAAACTTGCACACATGAAGAAAATGCTTCATTGAATCCTGCTATGCTGTCGAGCATCCACAACGGAGCCACATGATGCGTGCCCATCACATACGAATCATGTTCAAGTCCGTTGCCCGATATTTTCCACAAGATCTGCGAATTCGCTGCAAAAGCAATCATTGCAATTGTAACAATAAAAATAATTTTTCGTGTCATGCTTGCTTTATCTAAAATAATCAACCTTGCCAATAACTTAGCAATTGCAAATATAAGCCAACATCATTAACTCTTGCAAATAAGCACTTTTTTATATCAAATAGAAGCCCCTCGTACAGTGAAAAAAATAAGCAGGCTCATTTTCCCATTGCGCCCGACTTTCACTATTTTTGCCAATAAATAGACAACAAGCAAACGCTATGGAAAGCAAACGCAACACCACAATGTCGATTGTCAAAGGGCTTGCCATCATACTCATGGTGCTCGGTCATGCCGAAGCTCCGGGACAAATAACCACATTCATATACCTGTTCCACATGCCCGTGTTCTTCATGGCTTCAGGTTATTTCTTCTCTCGCAAAAACGTCGACGAGCCATGGGAATTCTGTCGTAAACGATTCAAAGGATTATATATACCATTCCTAAAATGGAGCCTGTTTTTCCTTCTTATTCACAATTTCCTTTTCACCGTAGGGATACTCAACGAGCAATACGGCAACTGGAGCGGAGGTATCACACATCCCTACACCGCCCATCAATTCTTGCAACGGCTGGTGTCGATAGTGTTCGCAATGGGAGGATACGACGAATTCCTTGCTGGCGCGTTCTGGTTTTTCAGGGCATTGCTTATTTCAAGCATCGTCTTCCTCATATTGTTCAAGCTGCTCGAAAAACGCGATTCATGGTTCAGCGGATGGAAAGTCGCTGTCGGCATCGCCATCCTCGCTGTCCTCTTTGCCGCATTCAAAATAAGCAATAGGCTGTCGGTAGTCAACGTAGTGCAAGGAGGCATAAGGGAAACATGGGGCATCTTGTTCTTCGCCTGCGGAGTGATATACAGGCATTTTGAGCCAAAATTGAGACTAAAGTGGTGGATGGCTGTGCTGTTTTTCGCATTCCTGTGCGCCGGCACCCATTTCGCATGGGCAGGGATGAATCTTGCCCCGAAATTGCAAGATGTATTCACATTGCCGCTCACTGGCATTGCCGGATTCTTGATGCTGCACATCATCGCTTCGGCTATCGACAAGCGCGACAACCCACTGAAACGCTTCCTCGTTTATGCCGGCGACATGTCGGTATATGTCTATATTTTCCACATATCCGCATTCAAGTTGGTCAGCCTTATAAAAATATGGTGGTATGGTCTTGATTTCGGCCAGATAGGATGCCACATGGTGATACACGACTTCCACGGCGACCTGTTTTGGATTCTATACACCATCGTTGGAACGGCCGTCCCGTTGATATGGATATATTTGTATCGTAAAGCCGACGACAAGCTGAAGCAAGCAAAATTAAAGAAAGCAATAAACAAAAATTGAAATAATCTTTCTCGAAGTCGTAAAAAATCATACTTTTATTCTAACTTTTTCATGCAAGACTTGCAACCTAAAAGCATCTTCATTGCGTCTAAGTAACAAAATTAAACCACAAAAAAATGAAAAATATCCTATCACTAACTTTTGCCGCACTCGTGTTGTCGGCATCTTCATGCGCCACGCAAGCTGGTACAACTACCGTTTCTCGAAACATGGAAGTAAACAATTTCACCGAAATAGACCTCACAGGGCCAATGAACGTGATTTACCAAGCAAGTTCTAAACCTCACATCAAAATAGATGGCCCCGACAAAGCCGTTGCACAGCTTGAAATAGAAGTTAAAGGCTCGCAATTGATTATTTCTTGCAAAGACCGGAATGGCCATTCATGGAACGACGACATCGATGATGTGACGATATACGCCTACTCGCCTCGTGCTGACAAGTTCACCATAACAGGCAGCGGCGACATACATGTCAATTCCGACATAAACACCGGCGGAGAGGCCCAGTTTAAGATATTGGGCAGCGGTGACATGTATGCCTCAAACGTGAAAGCCGGGAACGTAAAAGCGACAGTCAATGGCAGCGGCGACCTGTACCTCGACTTGGTCGATGCAGGCTCTATAACGGCAACAGTCAACGGCTCGGGCGATTTGACAATACAGCAAGCCAACGCTTCAAATGAATTCGTGACATCGGTATCAGGCAGCGGCGACATCACCATCTCATCGGCCTCATCAAAAGATGCAAGCACGACTGTAAATGGAAGCGGAGACATGTTGATAGAGTCACTCAAAACCTCATCTTTTACCTGTTCGGTCAATGGTAGCGGAGACTTGGAATGCGAGAGCCTGCAAGCCATCAATGCGGCAGCTTCCATTGCCGGCTCGGGCGACATTACACTTGCAGGACGCAGCGGCAGTGCCGGTTATAATGTAGTAAACTCGGGATGGATTGACGCTGCCGACCTCATCGTCGACAATGTGTCGGCAAATGTCACAGGCTCGGGCACGATAGAATGCACGGCCAACGCTACTCTTAAAGCTAATGTCTCGGGAAGCGGCGAAATAGAATACAGCGGCAACCCGAAACTGTCGGCAAGCGGCAAAGTCGAAAACATTTACAAAGAATAACCTCGCAACAGAAATCCAAAATGAAACACCGCAGGGCAGTAGAAATGAGACTGCCCTGCGTTTTTATGTAATAACATCCATGCTTGCACGATTTTTTGGGTTTTGACCATGATTTGTGCTAACTTTGCATGGCAGACGCTAAACAGCACTGCATTTTAATGTTCAATTTCAAATGTACGAATCCAAAGCTGTAAGCAACTACCTCGCTCGAAACGGATACGATTCATTCCGAATAAAAGCCGCTCTCATCGACATGGACGGGGTCTTATATGACTCAATGAAAGGCCACTCGGCCGCATGGTTCAGAATGGCGAAGGAACTCGGAATAGAATGCACTCGTGATGAATTTTATGCCTACGAAGGCATGACCGGAGCCGCCACAATCAACATTTTGTTCAACCGAGCCTACGGACGCGACGCGACAGCCGACGAATGCAAAGAGCTGTATGCCAAAAAAGCCAAATATTTTGCCGAAATGGGAGAACCGGCTAAAATGCCTGGGGCCGGAGACATGCTCTGCCAACTTAAAAATGCCGGCATTACATGCGTGCTCGTCACAGGGTCGGGGCAGCATTCAATTCTTGACAGACTTGACCGCGACTATCCGGGAATATTCTTACCCGAGAATCGAGTGACAGCTCTTAACGTGACACACGGCAAACCCGACCCTGAACCATACTTGAAAGGGCTTGAATTTGCGGGATGCCTTGCAAATGAAGCCATAGTGATAGAAAATGCCCCGCTCGGAGTAAAAGCCGGACATGCTGCCGGATGTTTCACGGTTGCGGTGACAACCGGACCGATACCCGAGGCCGACATGACGGCAAACGGAGCCGACATAATTTACAATTCAATGCCCCAATTTGCAAAACAACTGCCCGAATTGCTGAAAGCTGCTGCAACGACAACTAAATAAAACCTCAACCCACATGGAACACCAAGCCATCATATATTCAAATGACATTGCCAATGCCCTTGACCGCATTCTCGACAATGCCGACTTCAACAAGGTGATCATACTCACCGACAAAAATGCCAACCAATTCGTATTGCCAAAAATAAGCTATATCCCTTTGCTGGCATCATCTCCGCGCATCACAATAGCAGCAGGCGATGTCAACAAGAATCTCGACACTGCCGCAATGGTGTGGCAACAACTTGTCGACAATGGCGCGACAAGAAAAACCATCCTGCTGAACATAGGCGGTGGCGTGGTGACCGACCTTGGCGGATTTGCGGCATCAGTTTTCAAACGCGGCATCAAGTTCATCAACATACCCACCACTTTGCTCGGAGCTGTCGATGCTTCAATCGGGGGGAAGACAGGTGTGAACTTCTCGGGGCTGAAGAATGAAATAGGTGTTTTCAACGAAGCCTCGGCGGTAATAATATCCACCCTGTTTTTCGACACACTGCCACAGTCTGAAATGAAGTCGGGCTATGCCGAAATGCTAAAACATGGCTTACTGAGCGACAAAGAATACTTCAACGACCTCATCGCCTACGACATTACCGGAGGAGACCTTGAACACCTGCTGCACTTGCTGAAAAAATCGGTAATGCTAAAGGAACGCATTGTCAAAGAGGACCCTCATGAACATGGCATCCGAAAGGCTTTGAACCTCGGGCACACTGCCGGGCATGCGTTCGAGAGCCTTGCAATGAAACGCAACGCTCCCGTTCCTCACGGATATGCCGTTGCTTGGGGCTTAGTGGTGGAACTCGTAATGTCACACATGCTCTACCAATTTCCATCGGTAACGCTACACGACGTTGCAAGATTCGTGGCCGACAATTACGGAGCATTCCACATAACATGCGACGACTACGACGAAATTATATCATTGATGAAACATGACAAGAAAAGCCTTGGCGGCGAAATCAACGTTTCGCTGCTCGAAGATGTAGGCGTGATAAAAGTCGGCTCGATTGTTGCAATCGATGATGTAAAAACAGCCCTCGACATATACAGGGATTTAATGCACATTTAAGCATCAAGCAAAAAATATATTATTTCATACACGATTATGACAAATTTCCTTACAGCGGCAATCGAAAACAAGCGAGCCGAAGTCGAAGCTATGAAACTCGCCATCAGCGAATCAATGATGTTCGACATGGCGAGACGCACTCGACGCACCCCACTGTCGCTGTCCGGAGCCATAAACGGCAATTACACTGGAATCATAGCCGAATTCAAGCGTAAATCCCCATTGAAAGGGAACCTTAACCCTATGGCCGATGCCTATGAAGTGACAACAGGGTACCAGACGCATGGGGCATCGGCAATTGCCGTAATGACCGACACTCGATTTTACGGAGGCTCCCTCTACGACCTTGCCTTGGCAAGCAAGGCCGTGACCATGCCAATCCTGCGCATGGACATAATCATCGACAAGTACCAGATACTTGAATCATACGTCTACGGTGCCGATGCCGTGATGCTGACAGCCTCATTCCTCTCCATCGAGGAAATCGAGGCCATGATGGTGGTGGCTCACAGACTCGGGATGGAAGTGCTGCTCGACATCAATTCAGCCGACGACATTAAAAAAATTCCGGCATGTACCGACATCATAGGAGTCAACAACCGCGACTACAAGACTTTTGCAACCGACATAGACGCTTCCTACAACATGATGCCGAAGTTACCAAAAGAGATAGACAAAGTTGCACTCAGCGGGATATGTTCCCATCAAGACATCCATCGCCTGCGAGCCATAGGCTATTCTGGATTCCTTATAGGCGAAACTTTCATGAAAAAGAACAACCCTGCCGAGGCAATGTACAACTTCATAAACCCTCCACACATCGGATAACCGCATGCAATTATCCGATAAAGAGGATTTGAGACATGAATGTTAAATCTCAATTTTTTTGTCAACGCCATTTAACTTCCCATTACTTTGAGCATCAAATATCCAGAAAACAAAAAAATGAAACAAGCAGCCGTGACCGACGATGAATTGGTGGAAATGCTTAAGTCGCCCGACAGCAAGGACAAGGCATTCAGGCTGCTGATGCGTAAATATGGCTCGCGGCTGTACTGGCACGTACGACGCATAGTTGTAAGCCACGAAGACGCCGAGGATGTAATGCAGGAAACTGCAATAAACATCTTGGCTGGAATAGAAAAATTCCAGCAAAAGAGTTCATTGGGAACTTGGGTGTACCGAATCGCCACAAACGAGGCTCTGCGAATGTTGCGCGGGAAAGCGGGAATTTTCCAGTCGATTGACGCAATTGGCGAGACCCTTGTGGAGAAACTCGAAGATGAAGCCGGAGTAGAATCCGACGCAGCCCAATTACTTTTCCAGAAGGCACTGCTGCAACTGCCAACGCAACAACGGCTTGCATTCAACCTGAGGTACTACGATGAATTGCCCTACGAAGAGATAGCCAAAATAACAGGGAAGAACATAAACACCCTGAAAACAAACTATCACTTTGCCGTAACAAAAATCAAGAATTATTTAAAAGAAAATTCACTATGAAAAATGGCGATTTCGAAAATTTTGGTAAAAAAATGCCTTTCCACGAGACTCAAGAATATGTAAACGACCTCGTGGAACGATGCACAGAATATGCGTTGTCGAGCAATCAGCGGCGCAAAAACGCCTCGATTAAGCGATTGATTGCATACGCCTCACCAGGCATAGCCGCCGCAATTGCAATCACTGCCATACTATTTGCCGTGCTCACCCCTCGGGAGGAAAACAACGACTTTAATTGCACCGTCGAAACAATCGCCAACAGCAAGTCGCTTGGCACAGTACTGTCGCAATTGAGCAACGACCAGCTTGCAAGCCTCGACTATTGCACTTTTGACGACCTGCCCGTCATGGAAACCGAAGACGAATATTAATCTTACATAATCTTCACACGCTATGAAACAAATTTATTTTCTGATATGGGCGGCAGTGTGCCTTGTCGCCGCGGCACCAGATGCCAACGCCGAAAAGGGGAAATGGCTGCCGGAAGAACAAGCAGCATTGATTTTCAATGCAAAAATGAAAATGATGCAAGAGGAACTAAAATTGACCGATGAACAAACCAACCAGCTTATCCCATTGTATAGAGACTACCTACGCGACTTGAACAAAGTGTTTCATTCAAGAAAATACGGACATCGCGCCAAAGCCTCTACATCGGACGAAGCTGCAAAAATAATCATCGACCGTCTTGACGTGAACGAGAGGGTGATAAAGTTGCAAAAAGATTACATCGTCAAATTCAGCAAAATCCTCAATCCCGACCAGACGATGCGCATATTCCAAGTGGAACGACAGATTCAACGCAAAATCCGTGATGAAAAGAAACGTCGGATGCGCACCCCAAGGGCATGCATAATCAACGACAATTGCTGCCGGACATTGATTGAATGCTGTGCATGACACAATATTTATAAAAAAACAGGCTGTCCTGAAAAGACAGCCTGTTTTTTTATAAATTCCATGAACAAATCGCTCATTTCACAAGATGACTCGATAATCTACACATGCACAACCATAAAATACCGCAAAATTGCATTTTACCTACACAAACAGGTTCATTTTAAACTCCTCCCTCGAAAGGAGGAGTGAATGCGATGACAAATAAAAATACAAATGATGACGTACCTATCCGATACGCCACCACTTGCATTTAACATTGAATTCCGCAATAAATCCTTTCCGCCTATCTTGTCATGCTCATTAATAGCTCATGAACGGCTCGGTAAAATTAAGATTTATGATGCGTTCGACAAGATGTTCAGAATCATCATCGCCATGCTTATTATAGAAATCCAAAGCTATGACGCCGACACGCAATGGACGACTGACATCGTCACCTTCGGCATGCTCCTTCAATGTCTCAGACAACGAAATATTCATTATCGGATTTATCTTGTCGCCATTGCCCCATGCGTAATCCCACGGAAAAGCAGAGAGACGTCCGGCCACGCTATTGAAAATGATGTACATTTTTTTGTCGTTCGGATTGTCGATGGCGCTTGTAATCGCATCCTTCACTTTTTCGGTTTTATCTTTAGTATCATGGATTGCCTCGCTCATGGCATAGTACTTGTCCTCTATATAGAAATAGTTATTACCGTTATATGCATTTTCAGCCACTCCGTCGTCGGGCCAAATGCTCAATATTTTAATTCCCTTAGTAGCGTTCGGATAACGGCTGAAAAGCACGACTTTCCCTCTTGCCTGTCCTAAAGTGGGTATTGAACTGCCTGTGTACA
>DGYMR06203__coassemble_1874_pt1 | contig 11664 bp, 10 predicted proteins | sample DGYMR06203__metabat2_low_PE_039 | metagenome-assembled genome bin DGYMR06203
AATTGCTGGCGAACTGTCGGGTTGCAACAGCATTTGTTTGGAGATATCAAGTCGTCGAAGTTGAAAATATTCATTGAATGTTTTTCCTGTTTCAAATTTCAGCAAATCACAAAAATAACTTGTCGACAAATGCAATTTCCCTGCGCAATAAGCAGGGGATGGGCATAATCCCTTTTCCATGCGTCCGCTTGTGAAATATTCGTCAATCAGCCTGTCGGTACTGTTTATTATGGACTTGTTTTTGTCCTCGCGAGTTATGAATTGTCGTTCGTAAAACCGTGTGCAATAGTCGAGCAGCAACTCAATGTGGCGAGTTATGATTGTCCTGCTGTGCTTGTCGATGGGATGGTGTAGTTCTTTATCCATTTCACGAAGGCAATTTTCTATCGTGTTCATTTCTCTCAACGACAAGTGTAACGCTTCGTTTTTGTTGTAGGAAAAGAATGTGTAATTGTTGATGGTGTTATTGAGATTGGTACCGAACAACAGGTCGGGATGGAATGCAAGCAGCCAACCTTTTTGAGGCAAAGCCCTGTCGTCAGTCATGTCGAACGGGCGGTCGGGAGGTAGGAATACCATTGTGGCATTTGAATAGTCATAATATTTCCAACCGCAGCAACAGCAATCGCACGAATCGTTCTCGATGAGAAGGATTGTGTAGAAGTCAAATTTGATGCTGTGCTGCTCGACGTTGCTTTTGTCAAGGCGAATGACACATGCTTGTGGGTGCAAAGTTTTGCATCCAAGGCAGCAGTTGCATTCGGTCACGGTTTTTATGTCTAATATGTCGGACATCGTGTCAAGGATTAAAATGGCTTTCGTATTTGTCCCTGTTTGTCGAAAAAGCTCTCGTGTGCATTGCAAAGGTATGTATAAAAGAAGATAAAAACGAGCATGTTAACCTCAAAACGGTAATAATGGTAATTATCTCCGTAATACTGGTCATGGGAAGATGGGAGGTGGAACGGAGCAAATAGTTATCTTTGCTGCAATCAATTATCGGAGCATGAAAATAATGATAAAGAAGTGTCGTATGGTTGTAATTGTCGTGGCATGTATTATCCTTGCAGCAGTGACAGCCGGAGTGATTTTCATCAATCACCCGAGTTTCGGACGCTTGCCGCGTGGAGAGAGGCTTGAACGCATCAAGCGGTCGCCATATTATCGCGACGGCTCGTTTCATAACATTCAAAGTGCTCCCCTTATGACTTCCTCTAAGAGTCGATGGGAAAACATGTGGAATTTTTTATTTAACAGGCCCGACGGACTTGTACCAGAAGTCCCCGTATCTGCCGTAAAGACAGAACTTGGCAATCTCCCCAAGGAGGATTTGATGGTATGGTTCGGACATTCGTCCTATTTGTTGCAATTATCGGGCAAGAAAATTCTTGTTGACCCGGTTTTTTGCATGGCATCGCCGGTGTCGTTTGTCAACAGGCCGTTTAAAGGGACCGATATATATGCTCCTGAGGATATTCCGCCCATTGATGTTCTTGTCATTACCCACGATCATTGGGACCATCTTGACTACAATACTGTAGAGGCAATAAAAGATCGCGTGGACAAGGTGGTGTGTCCGCTTGGAGTAGGAGAATATTTTGAATACTGGGGTTATTCTGTCGGGCAAATCGTCGAACTTGATTGGCATGAAGATGCCGTTCCTGTGCCGGGACTCATTTTCCATTGCTTGCCGGCAAGGCATTTCTCGGGGCGCGGACTTGAATCCAACAAGACTTTGTGGGCTTCGTTCCTTGTGGAATCACCATCGTTGAGCGTGTATATAGGCGGTGATAGTGGTTACGGGAATCATTTTGCCGAAATAGGCGAGAAATATGTCGACATAGATGTGGGCATACTTGAAAACGGTCAATACAACGAAGATTGGAAATATATCCACACCATGCCAGAATTGCTTGGCAAAGCCGCACGAGAGCTTGGTGCAGGCACTGTCATTACGGTGCATCATTCCAAGTATGCTCTGTCGCGTCATCGCTGGGATGAGCCTCTCGAGAATGAATTACGCATGGCGCGAGAAGATTCGGTCAACTTGAAAGTACTTGAAATAGGAGTTCCGGCCAAGTTGCCGTGACTAATGATGGCATGACAAGTAAAGACGATTATTTTTTCTGTAATTTGTCTACTATGATTTTTTACCGCTTGGCATATCTTTGCACATGGTAAGCTATTAATGATATGGATATGACACTTGATGATTTTATTGAACATGTGCGTCAACGCAAGCCGCTTAATACGCCCGAGATTTATGCGTTCATGGATATAATGAGTGACGAGGCAAGGCGTCTCACTTGTGAATTGAACAATTCTTTCCATACGTTTGAGGAATCACGCGAATTGATGTCGCGCATCACAGGTAAGCCCATCGACTCATCTTTCAGGGTGTTCCCACCGTTTTATACCGATTTCGGGAAAAACATCACCATAGGGAAGAATGTGTTTATCAACGCATGTTGCCATTTTCAAGATCATGGAGGAGTAACAATAGGCGACGGGTGTCTCATAGGACACAATGTGGTGTTTGCCACGCTTAATCATGGATTGAAGCCTGAAGACAGGGTTTCAATGATTCCGGCACCTATCGTTTTAGGACGGAATGTGTGGGTCGGTTCAAATTCCACGATACTTGCGGGTGTGACGATAGGTGACAATGCCGTCGTGGCTGCCGGAGCTGTAGTGACGAAGGATGTTCCGGCAAAGGTTATCCGCCATATAGAAGACTGAGACAAGACGCATTTGCACGACAAATAAGCCGGACAGCAATATTTGTGGAAATGAATGCTGCCCGGCTTGTCGTTTTATGAATTGATGGTTTTATTGTATTCCGTAAAGTTGTTGTGCCATCACTATTTCGGCAATTGTCCAATCAAGCGGCGAGTCGATGTCTATTGAATGTATTGCGTTCATTGGACAGCAACGGCGGCGAGTAAATTCGTTCAACTTCATTTTTCGCAAAGATTCCACGTTGATCACATATACTGCACCGTTGTATTCCCACACTTTGGGGGCATCTTGCCGACGAGTGTACCGGCCATCTCCCTTGCTGATGTGCAGGAATCCGTCTTTGTCTTCTTCATAGGCATTATAGTAAGGGTTGGTGGCAGCTTCTTTCACGGTTACCACCATGTCGATGTTTGGTGTGTACATGGCTAATGCTTTTTTCACGTCATCGACAGTGCGAAATGGAGATGTGGGTTGCAGTAAAACTATTGTGTCATAATTCCGGCCAAGGTTTGCGTAATGGTCGAGGGCGTGAATCAACACGTCGTAGGTGCTGCTGCGGTCGGCAGCAAGTTCAGCCGGGCGCATGAACGGCAGATGCAGCCCCATGTCTCGTACTACCGATGCTATTTCGGCGTCGTCGGTTGAAACGCAAATGTCGGCATCGTCGGCCAATTGGCGAGCAACCTCGATGGAATACGCAATAAGAGGTTTCCCGGCAAGCAGTTTGATGTTTTTACCCGGGATTCCTTTGCTCCCGCCTCTTGCCGGAATTATAAAAAGAGTTTTCATAATAGATAATTATGTGTGGTTATTGATTTATATCGTAGAAATGTTTTACAGTGATGCCGTCAAGCGAAGCGTTGCATAAGATGTCGGTTATTTTCGACAGTGTATCGGGTTGCTCGTAAGGGTTGTTTGTTGTGGTGGCTTTTGCCCGCATTTCGGGAGACAAGACTGTGGCAAGCCCGTTGCTGATTTCTTCAATAGATGTGCCACAATTGACTACCGAGTCGGCAGCCATGCGACCAGCTTGCCTCATGCCGATGTTGAGCGTAGGAATTCCCATTGACGGGACTTCCACTATTCCGCTCGACGAATTGCCGACAACGGCTTCCACGCATTTAAGCATCGACAGGTACCGCAGTTGTCCCAGGGACGGATAAACGACATATTTCTCCGGATTGCGTTCGACACATTGGTTGATTAGCCTGATGATATCATTGCCGTGGGTGTCGTTGTTGGGATAGGAGAAGAATATTTTGTATCCGTCGAGTTTGTCGAGGGCGGAGATGAGGTTGCTACATTGCAGGGCAGGCGGCATCTTGTCGAGAGTGGCAGGATGGAACGTGACAAAGACAGATTTTTCAGGAATGGAGGTTTGCAAGTCGGCTTCGAGTTGTTTACGCGACAGCAACTGCATGTGTCGTATGTTGTACACGCCTATGGCTCCGGTGTTGAATACCCGGTCGGGTTGTTCTCCAAGTTGTATCACCCGGCGGCGGTATCTCTCGGTTTCGGTAAAGTGCAGATGGCTCATTTTCGTTATGGAGTGCCTGATGCTTTCATCAAAAGCCCCGAAGCTGACAGCTCCTCCGGCAATGTGTGCGACAGGAATGCGAAATATCAATGCCACGCTGGCTGCCACGAGCATCTCATATCGGTCGCCGAGGATGAGAATCAAGTCGGGCGACAATGTCTCGAGAGCTGCCGACATGCCTTTCATGCATGTTGCCATCGCGCTCACGGTGAGTGCCGGAGAATCATTGTCGACAGGCATAGGCACCCGGAAATCAATGTGAAAACCGTCGTGTTCTATTTCCTTATAGGTGTTGCCGAATTTTTCCGACAAGTGCATGTTGGTGGCTATGATTTGTAGCTTGATTCCGTCACGGGAAACAAGTTCGCGAGCTATGCTGCTCAATAGTCCCCAATCGGCGCGAGTGCCGGTGATGATGCATATTTTCCGTTCCATGCTACAAACATACTGAAAAAATCAATATTTTGTTCAAGCACAGTGGTCAAATTTTCCAAGAAAATTGACAACGTTTCTGGAAGGGTGAATCAAAATTTGTTCAGATGAGATGTAGAGACGCGATTCATCGCGTCTTGTTACTTGCAATTATACATAAATGTCAGTGTATCAGTATTTACGATTAATCAGACGCGACTTCATCGCGTCTCTGCAATATCATGATTGCAATTTTGATACGCTCCCGTGGTTATTTTTTCTTTATTAGCCACATGAATGTGAAAGTATTGCCGCCCATAGGAATATTGACGGTAAGAATGCCCTCTTTGCCTTTCTTTTTTATGTTCATATAGCCAATGATTCCTTCTCCGGGGTGCGTGGTATGCTTTTTTAAGTAGCCTTGTTGAATTGCGTTGCGTTCGAGTTTCATAATTCTTTCCATGTTGGATAGATTTATCATGTTAGCGGAGTTTACGGCCGCAGCTACGCCATAGTTGTATGTAGGTTGAGGGTGTCCGTTTACATATGTCGTAGACCATCCGGCATTGGCAGCGTTTAAGCCTGCCGATATTCCGGATAATGCAAGTTCCCAGTTCTGGTTCTTTTTTACTTTTTTATGGTATTCTTCGTAAGTATATACTTGAAGTTCTTTAATCGATTTTTCATTGCCAAATTGGGCTGTAACATCTTCAGGGCAGAATGTTGCTTTTGAGTTTGAATCATTATAAAGAAATAGTTCAATTTGATAGTTCCCACCGTCTTCTCGAACTGTCATTCCTACTATAAAGCCACTCTTGTTTTGATAAGCCCAAAAGTTACCGTCTCGCCATTCTGTGATTTCATTGTTCCGTTCCACAAGTGAAATCACCTTTTGAGACTTGCAGGACACAAGCAGCATGGCCGCGAGGATGATATATATTGTTCTCATGATATGTGAAGTTTTAGATGATAAAACAAATTAACTTATTGTCTTTGTTGCAAATATAACAAAGATGGACAAAATAGAAAAGCAGCCGGTCGATTTTGTCGATCAAATGGTGTCGATTGCGGCTTTACGGGCTTGAGCTGATTGGAGCTTGCGCGGAATTTTGTAGGTTTTGCCATCTTTTATGAAGTTGGCTCCGGTCTGTTTGAAGAAAAATGGGATATTTGCAGCCACGCAATCGGCGCGTATCTGCATGACCCACTTGAAATCGCACGGACGAGCTTCCGGGCCTGATTCCCCTCCCACGCTAACTTCCTCCACCCATTCGCCAAGCCACCGTCCGAGTGAAATAGGACCCAATAAAGGCTCGCATATTATGCATTTGTGCTTGAACGGCAGTCGCTTGAACACAGGCAGTCGCATGTCGGCACGTTTCTGGTTCTCGACTGTGCAGTAAAGGGTCACGTTGTCATAACCATCGCCCCAATCGTCGGGCAGGCATTCGGCAACACGGTCAATGCGTTTAGTGATGAGTATGAAATTGACATCGGGACGTGCATGAATCATAGCCCATGCTTCGTCGCGCCACTGGTCGGCTTCGCTGATGAAGAAATCGGATGTGAAACAAGTCCATAACGTCGTGTGCGGCGGAACCTTGTAGGTGCCGTCGCGTTTACGCGCCACCGGCAAGTTGAAGCTTTTTGTTTTGCGCACTTGCGAGCTGTCGATGTCATACCGGCTGTCCCTGCGATAGACGTAGCAGTGTAGGCAACCTTCACTCACTTTGTGGCAACCATGCCACAAGTTCCACATCGAGTACATAATGGAGTGTTATTTTTCAAGCCGTTCTTTAATTCGGCTCCAAGCAGGAGTCCCCGACAAGCTGCATTGTGGCAATGTGTAGTACATTTCCTTGAAGCGCGACATCGGTATGGTGAAACTTAATACGTCGGGATTCATGTATCGACGAACCGATGGGTCAAGCAATCCTATGAATGTGCGTCGGCCGTTACGGTTGTTTTCAACGACGACTTGGGTGAATATGGATGAGCATCCTGAGCCGAATCGGGCAGTCACCGCATCGTCGGAATTGTTGTCGAAGAATGCCCATGAAGCGAGTCCCGAAAGCATGTCGGCTGTAGCCAAGAAGAAAATGCCGGTTACTCCGTCGAAGTTGTCGAGTTTGTCGACCGGAGCGATGTTGAGGTATTTCTTATCGGTTCTTGGAACACCTGTTTTATTGATAAAGTCAAGTACAAGATCGGGAGTTTGCTTATACTTCTCTTTGCACGAAACAAATGTCGGTATATGTTCGCCCATGGGTGCAAAGCCTGTATAGAATTTTCCTCCCATGCAGCCTATACGGTCGGCACTCAATGATGTAGCTTCGCCACGGCTAAGTTTTGCAAACTCTTGGAAGAAGCAGCCATTGATTTTTGAAGTGTCGTCGGAAATAGGCGTGTCGGAATGCCAAAATGCAAACGGCAGTAGAGCTTTCTCTCCGAATGCGTTGCGGAAGTTTTTTATGAATGAGTCTACTTGCATTTTATTGATACTTTTGTAGGATGATTGACTCTTGTCTTAATGCAAATATAAGAAACAAACAGAAGCCATGCCATGTCGGCAAAGATAATTTGCAGAGGCAATGACAAAATTTGTTTAGGGATTATAAAGCGGTGCCGTTTTTTTATCATTTGGGTGGCCTAATATCGGAAGAAAGAGGGCAGTCAACCCGCAAGTTAAAGAACAATTTTCCTTTGACTGGTTTGATGTTTTGTGGAAAGTATGTATATTTGTTGTACATCATAGTGTACAACTTAAAATAAAAATATTATGAGGGTAATAAGTTCATCGGAATTAAGAAACAACATGAAGAAATACCTTGATTTGGCTGCAAATGAGAGAATATTGATACAACGAGGCAGGAACGAGACTTTTGTACTGATGCGTGAAGATTATTTAGAACCGGACGAGGATTTAAGGCGAGCGATAAGTGCAAAAGAATTACTTGCAGGCGTAGAGGAGGATATAAGGGCAGCATATAAAGAAAAACATGGTGAAAGATAATGAAAGTATTGTTTTTGCCAGAGGTCAGGCAATATCTGAAAGAATTGCATGGCATACTCTTTGAAAAGGAATATTTTGGATTTGAGGAATCTGCCGTGCAGTATGTAAGGGATTTAATTCTTGATATTGAAGAGACATTGCCAATAAGGGTGAGCAAGGAAGCTCCTGCATGTTTTAACAGGTATGTCACAGGTATGAGGTATGCTTCTTTTAGGAAGAATAGGAACACTCAATGGTATGTGTTTTTCAATAAGTATAGGGAAAAGGACGAAGTAATCTACCTTGTTCGATACATAAGTAATAATCATGCAATAGCTCAATACTTATAATGAGATGCATGGAGATGTGCCGGAATGTGCCTTGGTTGATTTTACTAAGATTATCAATAGTGGTAGTTTCTTAGGCAAGAGAACCTACCGGTTTAAATTTTCCATATTGCACTCAAAATTTTGTAAATTTGCTTAATAACATAAACTTTTTGAAATTACATGAAATTTGGAATAGTATTGTCGTCGTTGTTGTGCATGGCATTGACAGTTTCGGCGCAGACATATCAAGTCGTAGTGTCGGAAGAGGATGAACCGATGATGACGGGTAAGTTTGAGCCTAATTGGAAATCGTTGTCCCAATATGAAGTGCCTGAATGGTTTAGGAATGTGAAATTTGGAATTTGGGCGCATTGGGGTCCTCAATGTGTGGAAGGTTCGGGCGACTGGATGGCTCGTAGCCTTTACATGGAAGGTACGCGTGAATACAAATATCATGTGGAACATTATGGGCATCCGTCGGAATTCGGATTCAAAGATATAATACCATTGTGGAAAGCCGAGAAGTGGAATCCCGACAGCCTTGTCGCGTTTTACAAAAAGATAGGTGCGCAATACTTCTTTGCCTTGGGCAACCATCATGACAATATGGACTTGTGGGACAGCAAATACCAGCCTTGGAACTCGGTCAACATGGGGCCCAAGCAGGATATTCTCGCCGGCTGGGAGCGTGCAGCTCGCAAGTATGGATTGTATTTCGGCATAAGCCTTCATGCCGACCATGCGTGGACGTGGTATGAAACTTCGCGCCGCCACGACTTGCAAGGGCCTAAAAAGGGCGTGCCATATGATGGCAACTTGCGAAAGGAGGATGGAAAGGGCAAATGGTGGGAAGGATATGACCCTCAAGACCTTTATGCGCAGAACCATCCTTTGAGCAAGGATTCGTGGGACAATGGCGCAATCCACCGCCAGTGGGCTTGGGGCGGCGGAGCGTGTCTGCCGTCGGAAGAGTTCTGTACTAATTTCTACAATCGCACGCTTGACGTGATCAACCGTTATAATCCCGACTTGCTTTATTTTGACGTGACAGGTGTGCCATTTTATCCGGTAAGCGACGCGGGATTGAAAATAGCCGCTCATTTCTATAACCATAATATCGCCACGCATGACGGTCATCTGGAAGCTGTGATGTTTGGCAAGATATTGACCGAGCAACAGAAAGAAGCGTTGGTGTGGGATGTGGAACGCGGAGCCCCCAATGAGATTTTGGAACGTCCGTGGCAATCATGCTCATGCATAGGCGGATGGCATTATAATACCGACATTTACAATGGCAATGGGTACAAGTCGGCTGCTTATGTGGTGAAATTGCTGGTTGACATAGTTAGCAAGAATGGCAATTTACTTCTCAGCGTGCCGTTGCGTGCCGATGGTACATTTGACGAAAAGGAGGAGAAGATATTGAACGAGTTTGGCGAATGGATGTCGGCGAATAGTGAAGCAATTTACGATACTCGTCCATGGAAGGTGTTCGGCGAGGGACCTGTTGCAGAGTCCGACATTCCTATAAACGCGCAAGGTTTTAATGAAGGCTCTTACGCTAATGCCGATGCAAGGGAAATAAGATTCACGCAGACCGACGAGGCTTTATATGCGACAGTGCTGGCATGGCCCGAAAACGGCACGGTGGTTGTCAAGTCGCTCTCTGATGGTAACACACTTTATCCCGACGAAATAAAGAGCGTTGAGTTGCTTGGCTACGGCGCGATTGATTTCTCACGCACACAGGCCGGCTTGACCGTGAACCTGCCGACCGACGGCAAGTTCCATAGCCTCGCACCCGTCTTGAAAATCAAGAAATAATAAAGTTTATCAAAGCTTTTAAGAAACAGAACAGGGCGGCCCACGCTATGCGAGCCAGCCCTGTTTTGTTTTTATGATTGCGTTTGAGAACGCAGCGAGAATGAAGTTCTTGTTATTTTGTTTTCTCGGTGAAGAATCATTTCTTTTTAATGCCATCTTCGACAGCCTTGTTCAATTCCTTGATTTCCTTTTCCGCAACACTTAAAGCCTCGTTGATATTGCTGCAGATGTTTTCTTTCCCCAATAGGTCATAAAACCCGGCTTTTTCCAACACTGCATGCACCTGAGAGTTCACGCCTGAAAGAATCAGATGGATATTCTCTTTCTGTGACATCTCACAGAATGTGGTAAGGTTGTGTATGCCGGTCGAGTCGATGAAAGGCACCCTTCGCATCCGGATGATACGTATTTTCGGACGGTCGCCCAAACGTGCCATAATTTCCTCAAACTTTGTGGCTATTCCGAAGAAATAAGGCCCGTTTATCTCATATACCTCCACTCCATCGGGCACTGACAGATGCTCTTCATGTGTTACCGCATCCGACTCCTTGTTAGGATCTATCTCATCGGTTATCACAGATATCTCGGTGGTTTCCATCACACGCTTCATGAAAAGCACGCAAGCGATAACCAATCCCACCTCAATGGCCACAGTCAAATCGAATATCACCGTAAGGAAGAATGTCAGCAGCAACACAACTACATCCGATTTGGGATTCCTCAGCAAGCCTTTGAATACTCTCCATCCGCTCATGTTATAAGAAACAACCACCAACACACCTGCCAGACAAGCCATCGGTATGTATTGTGCCAATGGCATCAGAAATAACAGGATCATCAGCAATACCACCGCATGAACAATGCCGGCTATCGGAGATCGTCCGCCATTATTGATATTTGTCATTGTGCGCGCAATAGCCCCAGTGGCCGGAATGCCTCCGAAAATAGGCGACGCTATGTTGGCAATGCCTTGGGCAATCAGTTCGGTATTTGAATCATGTCGGTCACCGATGACGCCATCGGCCACAGTAGCCGAAAGCAACGACTCAATGGCTCCTAACACAGCTATCGTAATGGCCACCGGGAAAAGGTTCTTGACAGCCTCCCAGTCGAGTGACGGCACAGCCGCCTCGGGAAGCTGCGACTGGATGCTGAAACGGTCGCCGATAGTGGAGATATCGTCTATTCCGCCATACATCTTCAACAGATAGACTCCCACCGTCACCAGCACAATTGCCACCAGTGAGCCGGGCAGTTTCTTGGAAAACTTGGGAGTCAAGGCAATAATCAACACACTCACCACACTGACACCGGCATTCCACCAATTGACCGTATCAAAATGACGGGCATACAACAGCCATTTCCCGATAAAGTCACCGGGAATCTTTTCATCCCCGAACTGAAGCCCGAACACATCGGCTATCTGAGTCGTAAAAATGGTGACCGCAATACCGCTCGTAAAGCCTATGATAATAGGATAAGGAATAAACTTCACAATCGTACCCAATTTGAATACTCCCAACAAGATTAGCAGCACCCCGGCCATCAAGGTGGCTACCATTAATCCGTCAATCCCGTATTCTTGGATAATACCGTATATGATGACAATAAACGCACCCGTAGGACCGCCAATCTGCACTTTGCTTCCTCCGAGGAACGAAATGATGAAACCGGCCACTATTGCTGTGATGATACCTTTCTCCGGACTTACTCCCGAAGCGATACCGAAAGCAATGGCCAACGGCAAGGCCACGATTCCCACGATAATGCCGGCCATGACATCTGTCATCAGATTTTCCTTTGTGTACTTTCCCAACATCCCGAACAATTTC
>DGYMR06203__coassemble_1912_pt1 | contig 11450 bp, 3 predicted proteins | sample DGYMR06203__metabat2_low_PE_039 | metagenome-assembled genome bin DGYMR06203
TTCGTTAGGAGCTACGTCAACGATTTGGCTTACTGTTCCTGCGCCCCATCCGTCGCTCCAAGTGTAACGGTTCAATTGCATCACATGGTTATCTTTGTCAAGCTCGTTGTTGATTTCTTGATTTACAACAAAGTAAGTACAATTGTATTGGTCAAACGGATTCAATTGCCAGCCTTCCACTTCACGATAAGAACCGCTGATGGTGTCACCATGTTCTTTTTCAAATCCCGGGTTCTTCAACAAGTTTTCTACTACGCTGCCGTTTTCAACAGCCCAATCAGGTTGGTTACCGAAGTCTTCGGCACGCAAAGTGTCTACCGGCATGCCGTCACGATAGATGAACATGCGCTTGTCGGGAGTAACGGCAATACGATAAGTGTGATACTTGCCATCGTTGTTGTAGAATGCACCGGATCCACCTTCGCCTGTAGTAGCAGGGTTGGTCAAGCTGACTTTGCGGTCCGGTCCGTCATAGATGCTTACGTCGTTTGCGCTGACAAATGCCTTGAAGCCGGCACCTTCTTCAGTAACTGCGTATGCGTTGAACGCCTTTGCAGCATTGTCGGTCTTTACGCGGAATTCAACAGTGTAACCGTTGTCGCCGGCAGTGAAACCGTCGGCAATAGCATGCTCGAATGTTTCATCATCACCGGTTCCTTTATAAACAGGATTTTGTGACAAATCCTTTTGTTCAAGCTCAGAGCCGTAACCCTTGAGTGTTACATAAGAACGAGTGTCGCCGCTGCGAAGTATCAACTGGCCGTTGCTTTCAGCCATAGAGCTTTCAAGAGTAACGATGACATCTGTTGAAGAGTTAGGTGTAACTTCATCAGGGAATACCGAGAATCCTCCGACAGTAGTTATTGTGATAGGAGTATCTTCGCTCAAGCCCGAAGAAGCGATGTTGATTGTAGCAGAGTTGCCTGTTCCATCGATAACAACGTTGTTGCTTGAAGGTACGATTTCGGTTACCGGTGGAGCGTATGCGCCTGTTCCGTCAAATGTGAAGTATTCAACGTCACCGAATTCGTTTTCGAAACCTGCTTTTTGTCCAAGAACGCGAGATGTTCCGGTCAATTGCATTTCGTCTACTTCAAACGGTTCCATCGATGATCCCCATCCACCACCGTTCAAGAAGCGTTCTTGATACAATGTAACCTTGATTTGCTTGCAGGCTGCCGAAGTAGTATAAGACATTGAGTATTCTTCAAAGTCGCCCATGTTTTCAATGTCAACCGATGTTCCAAGGTCAGTATTTTGAACTTCTTGGATTTTTACCGATGCCATGATTTCGGCAATTGCGTCGTCTTCGGTCTTCATACCACCGCGTGCGAGGAATGTCAAGCTGTAGGTTTCGTTAGGAGCTACGTCAACGATTTGGCTTACTGTTCCTGCGCCCCATCCGTCGTTCCAAGTGTAACGGTTCAACTGCATGATGTGGTTGTTCTTGTCAAGCTCGTTGTTGATTTCTTGATTTACAACAAAATAAGAGCAGTTGTATTGGTCAAACGGATTCAATTGCCAACCTTCTACTTCACGGATTGTTCCACTTACGACTCCGCCAAATTCACCTTCAAAACCAGGGTTCTTCAACAAGTTTTCTTCAACATTGCCGTTTTCTACTGCCCAATCAGGTTGATGGCCGTAATCTTCAGTGCGCAAAGTGTCTACCGGCATACCGTCACGATAAACGAACATGCGCTTGTCGGGAGTAACAGCGATACGATAAGTGTGATACTTGCCGTCGTTGTTGTAGAATGAGCCTGAACCTCCGGCACCTGTAGTAGCAGGGTTGGTCAAGCTTACTTTGCGGTCCGGTCCGTCATAGATGCTTACGTCGTTTGCACTGACAAATGCCTTGAAGCCGGCACCTTCTTCAGTAACTGCGTATGCATTGAACGCCTTTGCTGCATTGTCGGTCTTAACACGGAATTCAACAGTGTAACCGTTGTCACCTACAGTGAAATCGCTTGCAGTGAAAGTTTCATCATCGCCTGTTCCTTTGTAAACAGGATTTTGTGACAAATCCTTTACTTCAAGCGGAGTTCCGTAACCAACAAGGTTTACATAAGCGCGGAAATCGCCGCTACGCAAGATAAGTTGGCCGTTTGTTTTAGCCAAAGAGCTGGTCAAGGTAACCATGACTTGTGTGCCGTTTGCACTTTCTGCCGGCAAAGTAGTCGGGAATACCTCAAAACCCGATGTGGCGGTCAATGTCACATCTTCTACAAGATTGGCTGCTGTAATAGGCAATTGTACAGAAGAACCTGTACCATTGATTACAACAACTCCTGCATTGGCTGTATTTTCAACCGCCAATGTTTGTGCTTGTGCACCTGTGTTTGCTGCTAAGCCATTAAACGGCATCGATAATGCCAATGCCAATAATGGAACTGATAAGAATAGCTTTTTCACGTTGTGTAAATTTAGAAATGATAAAAAATGTTGTTAGTACTTTATAATCTTGATACTTTTTCCTCCCGACATGGCCACATATATGCCCGGCATCAATGACGAGAGGGACAATGAATTTACCGATGTAGCTTGGAGCAGGCATTGTCCGTTGACGGAATACACATTGACCGACTCCATTGCCGACCAGTCGGACATTCGCAAGTTGCACGCTCCTGAATCATAAACGAGCGACGGCTTGCCTTCGGCCATTGATTCAAGGCCTACACTCCCGCTTGCCGAACCCACGACGCACCATCCGGCGGTATCACCTTCCGAGCGGCCGCTATTGCCCGACTTTTCCCTGTCCTTGAATAGCTCGGCATGATCACCGCTTATGCAATTTGTTCGCAAAGTCACGGTAATATCGTCGTTCATCGTCTGGGTCGCAGCGAAAAATGCCGCGTCGCCAAAGTATGATTCATAATCTATGTAATAAGGATGCGACGCATTCATTTCAACTGCACCGTCGGGAGTGACCTCCACTTTAATCTTCCGGCCGTCAAATTCGCCTTCTCCTCGCTCCAACGCAACATAATCGACCGTTTCAGGCAAAATCTCTTCTACGGCCATTTCTTCTTGTTGAAGCAATATGTCAAATCCGGTTTCGGTGACATTAAACACTTTTGCCACTGTCGGATATGCATTTTTCATATTTTGAACCGATGCCAAGACTACAGGTGTTTCTTCAAACGTTCCGTCGAATGCCACATGCACCTTGTCACAACCGACACCTTCTATCCGGCCTGCCTTGGCTTTCAAGCCTCCTATTTCATAATCGCCGATGCGAGGAAGAATCATATAGGACAACGTGTCTTGGCTTACAAACGTCTGTCCTGCATTGTAATTCCACATCGACACGCCTATTTCGCATGTAGATTTAGATGATGATTTTATCGCAGGTAACATCGGGGTTTTCATTCTATAAGTCTGTGTTCCGAGAATCGTTACCGGTGCTTCTTCATATTGGTCGGTATAGGCATATAACCTAAATTCTTCAGGTGTTATTATTTTCCCTATTACCGGCGCATCGGCATCGGTTAAGATTGATCCATACTGCACCTCATTGGAAACGCCCTTTTCCTTACCGTCGACAATTGACCTTACTCTGTATACAACGACATCTCCGTTTGTAATGTCATCATCAACCGGTTCCGAGTAATACATTTGCGGGTATGCGACACGCGCCACTTCTCCAAACCCGTTGCCGTTAACCGACTTTTCAACCACATATTCATCTACCTGCTCGCAATTGATATCGGTCCATGACAGTTCAAAAACATTCTCTTGTTCATTGAACGCATAAGACAACACAGGGTTATCCCTGAAGCTCCAAGACGGAATTATTTCCTTGCTGCGGCTGAATGCTTGAGCTGCATTGAAATTGGCATACACTTTTCCTGCCGGAGTGAGGTTTAGATTGTTCCAGAACATAGCTCGCTTCTCTTCCACCCAGTTGTAAATGGAGTAACGCTCAATGAAAGAACATGTATCCATCATCGCAAGTATATCTTCAATGAACTTGCGTTGCTTTTCTTGCTGTTCAGGCTTGGTGTCGGGCCATCCTTCATGAGTCCAGTTTGCACCGTTGTTCCATTCGGTTATCCAAATGGGGCAGCCCGTCTTTTCATGTATTTCCTTCAATTTCTTATACCAATCGTCGATTGTCGAACATACCACCGAGCTGCCACGGCCTCCCCAATAAGCATGGATGGCCACATAGTCCACACGGTAATTGCGCTTGCGGCATTCCGACATGAAATTATACAACCAATTGAAATCGGTAGTGGCCGGAGAACCGAGTCTTTTGCCTGTCTGCAAATGCTTAGGCCATTCTTCTATGGCCACGGAAACCGACACGTTAGATTGCTCAGTGTGATCGGGTTCGTTATAGCTTAACAAGTGTGATGATTCAGTCACATTGAACAACAAGTCCCAATTGCCGCCATGTCCCCATTTTTCCTGCACAAATTCTTGATTGCGCCAAGGCGTACCTTGAACTTCGGGCGAACGTCCGTAATCGGGATTGTCGCTCCAGCTGTACAACCATGTGCTGCGCGTCACGTCGCATTGTTCTTCAAGGTAGCCTTCAGGTGGGTTTGTTTGGCTGTTACCGCCAACCCAACCTTTCTTGGAAGGTTCCTGCCACTTGAACACCCTGATGAACGAAACTTTGCCGGCAAGTTCTTTCGGCAACGCCGTTTCAAGGTCACCTTCGCTCGCAATGAAAACGCGGCTATAACCAAGCCCGTCGGGCTCGGTGGCAAATGTAGCCATGTATCCGCGTTTCAACTTGAACGACCTTATGCCATTGTCATGCTCAAGTTCACGACGCAAATCGGCCGACACTTCTGCTGCCGGAGCATTGGAATAAAAATATCCTGTCTCATATTTGGATGCTTCTCCTGTAAAATCGGCTTCCTCAAATGCTTCAAGCGGCATGTAGCCTGCCGGATGAGCCATTACGAGCGTTCCTTGCTTATATATGGAAATACGGCAATTCTCATCGGGTACCATCGCGGCTCCGTTTATCGTGACCGATGCCGAATATTTGTCTATGACATCTTGCGGAGACACGTTGTCGAAAAACAATCCGGCATCTTCCGAAGCCAAGTCTATCGTAACTCCTTCGGAAATAGGTGCGTTACCGCTATTAATATGTAGATCAGTGGCATCGGCTATGGTTCGGCTTGCCTCAACCGACTCGACGGTTTCGACATTCCGGGCTGCAGCCATGAAAATGCTCGCCGCGCAAGCCAATGTCATCATGAATACTCTGATACTCATAGTTAGTTTTTTTGTTGTTCCAAAATCTGGTTTATGTTTGCAAGTTGTAGTTGTTACCCTTGAATCCTATATCTTTGGCATCCCTAACCAAATTCTCGGACGAAACATTGCTATAAATTAATTCCGCTTGCCGAAAATTTTGTAGCCTAAAATTAGAATAAAAGTATTTCAAGAATGTCCGAATATAATTCAACAATGTGCTAAAATATGTCATTCGAGAATTTTACACCTTTTGTGAAATAAAAATAGCCTATGCTCCTATTATAGCCGATTGACGCTCAAACTATGCAGATAAAACCCATGAAAGGCCGATTGTAAATCCCCGGAATAAATACGCTATGAAATAGTTTACCGGCAAAACACAATTGAAATGCAAGCCATCATCGAGAAGACGCGATTCATCGCGTCCGATGATACCCGCACTGAAAGGATTAACCCGGCAAAGCGCCACATCATTAAACGCGATGAATCGCGTATCCACTATAATACATGTATTGGATTTCCTTCAATGACATACATTACCGGGCAGCAAATATAAAAAATCCGTGGCACGCACACACGGCATGCCACGGACAGAGCCAAATAGCTAATCAGATATATTATTTCACAATCACTACACGGCTTCCGTTGCAGTTATTGTCTACTACTGTCAAGACGTAAGTTCCCGGAACCAAGTCGAATGTGTATTCATTTTCCACGGTGACTGCTGTTCCTACAAGAGTTCCGTTCATTGAATAAACATTGACTGTTGCTTCACCTTCAAGTCCTGCCACGCGGAGGACTCCGCCGTTGCTTGTAACTGTCAATTGCGACAACTCGATGCCTGCAACTCCGACAAGCTTCTCAGAATATTCAAGGGCTTCTTCGAGTGTCTCGGTAACGTCTTTGACTTCCGATGCGGTGTAATCGTCAGGATTCTCAACCACTGCCTTGGCATCGGCAAGGGCCGCGTCAAGTATCGAGTTGCTTGAGTATTCAGCGATGAATGCCTCGCACTCGGCGATGAGGGCTTCAAGTTCGGTCAGGTCGTGAGCAGGAATTACGGCTGCTTCGAATGTTTCCATTGCTGCCTTCAATGTCTCGACGCTTGCGAGCAAGTCGGCTTGAGTGCTTGCTTCATTGGCAAGGACTTCGGTTGCCGCGTTGATTGCATTTTGCAACTGCGTGCAGGCTGTCGACGGGTAGTTGCCCGGCTTGAGTCCCTGTTCTGCTCCGTCGTGCAATGCCTGGGCTTCATCGATGAGGGCTGCAAGGCCGGTGCTCTCGACAAGGGCGGCGCGGAATGTCTCGATGGCGGCGTTGATGCTCGTCACGAGGTCGTCGACGGTTGCTTGCGAAACTGCCGCGCGGTCGATTTCTTCAGCACCTGTAACAACCGATTGCAAAGCGTCTACTACCGATTGAGGGCATTCTCCCTCACCGTCGCCTATCACTGTCACTGTTTCAATCAGCGAGTTGGCAAGGGCGATGCGTTCGTCAAGAGTTGCGAAGTTGATGACTACCTTCGATGCGGTGAGGGTGGTCATTGCCGAATTCAACGCCGAAGTGATTTCGTCAACTTCTTCCTGGGTCAATTCAAGGTCGGTCAATGCTTCCTGTGCTGCTTCGAGGGCTTCGTTGAAGGCGTCGATTGCCTCTTGTGGATAGTTGCCGTCAAATTCGCCGGCTACAAGGTTCTCGTATTCTTCGCCTTGGGCTTTTTCCACTGCGGTCTTCAAGGCTGCGCGGTCAACGGTGATGACGCTGTCGATGAATGTTGCGCGGGCTGCCTGCAACGTGTTGAGGTCTTCGACTGTCGGTTCCGCGTTGCCTTCGGCTGCGGTGATTGCGGCGTCAAATGCGTCAACGGCGGCTTGCGGACGTTGTCCCTTGTCGTAACCTACGTTTTCCTTTTCTGCTTCATAAAGTGCGCGTGCGCATTCAACTGCGTCGGCAAACACGTCATTTATGTCTTGTTGCTCTGCGTTTCCTGTCAAGGTGTCAACCCATTCGCCAACTTCCGCGGTCAATGCGTCGGCATCCTCTTGTTCCGAAACGTTGTCGGCCTTTTCCTGATAGTCGGCAAGTTGTGCCTTGGCTTCGTCGATGGCCGATTGATACCATTCGCCCACTTCGATGCCCACTACTGCCTCGTCAAGGATTTCTTGGGCTGCTGCAAGCATTCCTTCGAGGTCGTCCTTGATTACTTGGTTAGGATTGTTGACAAACTCGGTGCGTGCGTCGTTCAACTTTTCAGTCATTTCGTCAACTTGTTCCTGGGTTGCGCCTGTCAATGCTTCAGCTTCTTCGATTACTGCTTCAAATGCGTCACATTTGGCATCGCTCCATTGGCCGATTTCGTTACCGCGGTCGATGTTGCGCAATGTGGTGCGAGCCGAGCCGATTGCGTTTTCAAGAGCAGTGCGGTCGGGGTCGTTAGGCATGTCGACCTTGGTGAAGCGACCTTGGTGCGCATTGTTTGTAGGAACAAAATCTTGAATTGCAGGAGTCTTGCCGCTTGAGAATGTCAAAACCTTTGTTTCATCATCGGCTTCTACAAGCGAGAACATATCCACACCGCTTGTGGTAGTGTAAACCATTTTCCAAGTAGGAGCTGAAGCCTTGTCAACAAGTGTGAAGTCGTAAGCAAGAGCCTTGCCGTTGTTCATTACATAATATGCACCGTTGCCGGCTGCTTCAAACGACCAGTGTTGATTAGCATCACCTGCCGTGTATTCGGCCGTAGCGATGCTTTCGCCCGATACTGTCATGTAGTTTGTGCTGTACTTGGCAACAGAGAAACGATAAAGTTCATCGGCTGCAGGAGCAAATACAGGCTTGTTCCATCCATCTTCAAATGTAGCGATTGCTGTAGTCAATGCAGTCCATCCTTCGTTGATCTCTTCTTGGGTAGTAGCCGATGCAAGCACTTGCTGAGCTGTGGCGATTGCTTCCTTGAGAGCCTCAACGGCTGCTTGAGGATATTGCCATGCTTCTTCGCCCACTTCTGCTTCAGCGATAAGTTCTTGTGCTTCAGCAATAGAGTTTTCAAGAGCTGCTTTAAGCAAGCTGCCTTCCACATATTCTATTACTCTCCAGTTGCTGTTGCCGCCTGTACCCTTGTTAGTATAGACCGAACTTCCCGGTTCTGTGCTATCAGTTCCGATGTGGCCATTGCGTGCATGACGGTTGAATGACACTTCAAGAGTCTCGGCATTCTGCAATTCGATGACCCATTTGGCATCGTCGGCAGCAGGATCGCTTGAAACGACCGAATTCCATCCTCCGGTCCACGCAAAGTAGCCGCTGCCGTCAGATATTTGTATGTTGTAAACATTAGGTTCGCCTTCAATTGGCACAAACTTATAATGTTGGGTTGCCACGCCTGTCGGTGTATTGATAACGAATTCCGTACCACCTACGTCCATTACCAATCCTGACGAAACTTGCACAATCCAGTATTCCTTTTCGGGATCGACGGTGATTGAGTTCATCGAATTATTGAACACATTCACTGCCTCATTGAGTGTAGTTACTGCGTCATTGACGGTTGATTGGTCGGTAGGATTAGCAAGCACACTTTTGGCAGCATTGATGGCTGCGGTCAGCACGTCGGCTGCCGATTGTGGATATTGACCCGGCTCGTTACCGATTTCAACCGATGCGAGAGTCTCTTCGGCATTGGCTATCGCATTTTCAAGAGCGGACGTTACCACATCGTCGGTTGCAACTTGCAAGTTCCAGTTGTACTTACCGTCCATTCCGCTCTTGTCGCCATACACGCCGCTGCCGTCTGCATTGCTGTCGGCACCGAGGCAGTTCCATCCTGCATCCTTTCCTACACATGCTATGGCAATGTACCTTGAATCATTCCCGGCCACCGACAACGTGTATTGAGCCAACGCATTGTCTGTGGGGTCGTCGAGCCATCTCAATGTATAACCGTCGGACCAAAGATATTGACCTGTTTCGACCAACTTGATGTTGTAGGCACCTTCCACTCCGTCGACAGCTTCAAACAAGAAGCGTTGCGCAGTAACTGCTCCCGGGCTCATGATTTTCAATGTCCCGCCGTCGTTACTCAAGAATAAACCACTTGAGTGAGTTATGAAATACTCCGTTCCCGCCTCAGGGGTGGTAATCGGTTGTGCCTTCACGGCTGTGCACCACAAAAGCACCAATGAGAAAAGTAAAAATAATCTCGCTTTCATATAAAAGATTTTTAAAATAAAAATTATATAGTTCTAAGACGTTTTAAGCGCGTGTTTTCTGTTGGTTCATAAAGGCTGCGCTGATTTATGCGGCTCTAAATTAATGTGCAGTTAAACCCCACTAGTAGGTAAATATCCCAGAAAAGTAGACATATATTCCACACATATTACTGTAACATTTATGAAACAACAACCTACCTTATGCCTAAAATGCTTTGATTTTTAAACATTTCAACAAAAACGGCGGCATCTGCGGCAATTTGCACGCCCAATCGACATAACAAGTTTCAAAACCTTGCAAATTTCCCATTTTATTTCACAAAACGACACAGCATGGATTCAATCATTCCACAAAATCTAACAATTTCAGTCCTTTGGCAAATCAAAATTGAAATCGGGCACCATAGAGACGGATTCATCGCGTATCAATCCACCACGACATTGCATCCACGGAGACGCGATAACGGAGACGCGATAAATCGTCACAACAACATCACCATATTCCATGGCAATCCGCATTCGTCGTCAACGTCGCAATAAACGAAAAAGGCCGCGCCAATGATGGCGCAGCCTCGATATCTCTCACACATGCTTGCGCATGCGCGACAATTTACTAACCTTATTTGCTTACTTCACGATGAAGCGTGCAACTTCTCCGGCAGAATTGCGCAAGAAGTAGATACCTGCAGCGAGGTCGCTAACGTCGAGCGATTGTCCTGCATAAGTTTCTTGCTTAACCATCAAACCGTTGATGTTGTACACATACAATTCCGTACCTTCTTCAGCTACGACGTTGAGTGTTCCGTCGGTGATGGTAGGATAAACGCGGAAGTTGTCGCTCAATCCGTTTTCAACACCTTGCACGCTGCCAAAGGCTTTCGATACTGCCATCCAGCCCACTGCGTCGGTTGCCACAGTTACCGACTGTCCGTTTGATTTCTCACGTTGTTTCAATACGGTAACGCCTGTGTTTGTCAAGTCGCTGTAACGCATGTTAACTGTATAGTTGTCGTTTGAAGTCTGCAAGCAGCACAAGAACATAGGAGCCTCATCAAAAGTCGATGAGAACACGATTTCACCCTTCTTGCTCAATTCTCCTACTGTTTCGGCAGTCTTGCCTACCTCTACTATCGAACCGTCAGAAAGAGTGGTAGTTCCAGGAACGATTGCGAAATAACTGAACGACATGCGCAAAAGGCCTACTTCTGAATTGCCTTCTTCGGCGGTATAGTGAACTTCAAAACCTTCCTTAGTTATGTTGCGGACACGTGCATATACCGGACATCCGGATGTAATGGAGCTCGGGCTGACGAATACAACCGGCACTTCGGCAAATGGTTTCTCGAAAGTAACTGATACCCAGCGTGTATTTGTTCCGCTGTTTGTACCGGCTTCGACTTCAAGATCTCCCCAATTGTAATGGCCTGTCTTGGCTGCTACGAAAGAACCTTCTTCAGGTTGTGGCAAAGATGTTACATTTTGATAAGTCCACGGGTCGACTTTGAAACGCAAACTCTCAGTGGATACACTTTGTATGCCATAGCTCAACAATGAACGAGATTTACTGTCGAAGTTACCGAATACGACAGCAGGAGTCTCAGCAAACGGAGCACTGCCGTCGAAATAAACAGACTTCCATTCCAAGTCGGAAAGTGCTACAGTCGACACGCGAACGTCGTCTGTTCCTGTAATTACAGGTATATCGATTGAAGCTTCTTCAGAAACAGCTTCTTCACCACCGCTCTTGATGCGGATGCGATAGGTATAAGAATGAGATTCTTTAAATGGAGCTACTGTTGCATCACTATAAGAGTTCTTGTAAGAAGCTGGCACTTTTGCAAGTACTTCCCATTCACCGTCATCGGTCTTGCGTTCAACATAGCATTCGTCGGTAAGTTCACCAAGGTAGTCGGTCCAAGAAAGATCGACGGTTTCGTCATTTTGGTTGAATGTAGCCGACATGATAGGAGCAATTACTGCCCATGTCGGCTCTACGGCATATTCCGAGTTATAAGGCATCGG
>DGYMR06203__coassemble_1945_pt1 | contig 11305 bp, 8 predicted proteins | sample DGYMR06203__metabat2_low_PE_039 | metagenome-assembled genome bin DGYMR06203
ACAATCCTAACTGGAAAGAAACACTTCAACAATATCCCGACATGTTCCCGTCGGTTCCGGGTGAAACAGTTCCGGGTGCTATCGCATTCGTAGACCCTGACTTCAAGTTGCCGCAAGTATGGCGTTCGAGCATCAATGCCGAAATCCAATTGCCTTACGACTTCCAATTGTCAGTTGGTGCAATGTACACTCGCGATATCTACAACGTTGTACAAAAGAACATCAACCTTGCCGATCCTATTGGCGTGTATAAAGATCAACCGGGACGTGTTTACTGGGATAACAGCCGCACAACCGATGGCAGCGGAAACACCATCTATGGCAACCGCGTAAACAGTAAAACTAACACCGTGATCAAGTTGACCAACGGCGACAAGAAAGGTTATCAATACTCGTTCAACTTCGTGTTGACCAAGAAACTTGACTTCGGTTTGACTGGTTCGTTCGGTTACACTTATTCAATGGCTAAGGACTTGACCGCCAACCCTGGTTCTTCAGCTGCATCAGTATGGCAAAACAACGTTGCGATTAACTCGCTCAACGACCCTGAATTGTCTTACTCTTTGTTCTCGACACCTCACCGCCTCGTAGGTAACTTGTCTTACGAATTGCAATCGGGCATCATGAAGTCAACATTCTCGTTGTTCTATACAGGTGCTCCTCAAGGTCGTTACTCTTATACTTACTACAACGACATGAACGGTGACGGCAACTACTCCGACCTCATCTACATCCCTGCTACCAAGGATGAACTCAACTTCGTCGACGTGGTAGACAATGGTGAAGTAGTTTACTCTGCACAACAACAAGCTGAAGACTTCTGGAACTATGTCAACAACGACAAGTACCTCAAGAACCACAAAGGCGAATACGCTCAACGCAATGCCGGCTTGATGCCTTGGTTGCACCGTTTCGACTTCCGTTACGCTCAAGACTACGACATCAAGATTGGTCAACGCAACTACGGCTTGCAACTCAGCGTTACAGTCCTCAACATTGGCAACTTGTTCAAGTCTACTTGGGGCGCATACCGCACTTCGGGCTTGACAAGCTACGACAACGTTCAAATCCTACAAACTACAAGCAAAGTAGGTGAAAAACTTGAATATCAAGTAAATGCCGAATCTCACGAAGAATTTATCGAAAACACCCGCTGGACTCCTGAAACTACCACCGGTAGCGCATGGCAAATCCAATTCGGTGCAAAGATCACATTCTAAGCTGAGAATAAAACAACATACTAAAAAACACCTGCAAGGGCTCTCCCTTGCAGGTGTTTTTTTATAATATATCTTGCAACTCGACATAAAAGGGCTAATCTGCACCTAATATGGACACTGCAATTTCCTGAATTGTATATTTGTTTGTAACTTTGATGCCAAAATCGCACAAACACCATATACTATGGACGAAACAAATGCTTCACAAGGAAACTTGTTGACAAAATTCCTCAAAAGCAAGAAACTGCTATATTACATAATAGCCGTCGTTGCAATGGCTGCAATTTCGCTGGCCTATTTCTACCCCGACGCGATGGAAGGCAATGTGCTGCGTCAGCACGACATGATGCAAGGTGCAGCCGTGGGTCATGAGGCACAAGTATTCAAGGAACAGACAGGAGAAACCACCCGATGGACCAACTCCCTGTTCTCGGGAATGCCAACGTTCCAAATTTCCCCTTCTTATGGCAGCAGCGCGCTGTTGTCGTGGATTGGCGACGTTTATGGGCTTTGGCTGCCTTCACCGGCTAACTTGCTATTCATGATGATGGCCGGTTTCTTCATCCTACTCATCGCCTGCCGTGTAAAGTGGTACACAGCCCTCATCGGTGCAATTGCCTACGGCTTCTCTTCCTATTTCATAATCCTGATAGGAGCCGGACACATTTGGAAATTTGTCACACTCACATATATTCCGCCTACAATAGCCGGAATAATATGGTGTTATCGTGGACGTTACCTCGCAGGAGGGGCTGTGGCTGCACTATTTGCGGCAATGCAGATAGCATCCAACCACCCTCAAATGTCCTACTATTTCTTGTTCCTCATCGCCGCTCTCGCCATAGGCTACCTCGTGAAGGCCAAGCGCGAAGCCAAAATGAAACAATGGTGCATCGCAACAGGCACACTGCTGGCTGCCGCCATCCTCGCCGTGCTTGCCAATTCGCCAAATCTATATAACACTTACCAATACAGCAAAGAAACCATCAGAGGCGGACATTCGGAGATTGCCGCGCAAAGCGAAAATTCCACTAAAGGCGGCCTCGACAAGGATTACATAACGGCTTGGAGCTACGGCATTTCGGAAACATTCACATTGATGGTGCCTAATGTCGACGGAGGAGCCACAATAAAACCAGAAAAAGGTTCTAACATAATGCTTTCGCTTGCCGAAACGCCAAAAGCTCAGGAAATGCTGCAAAAGGGAGAAATATCTCCACAAGATTACCAATACTTGTCGCAATTCCCTCAATACTTCGGTGACCAGCCAATGACCAACGGCCCTGTATATGCAGGCGCGCTCGTAGTGGCATTGTTCATCATAGGATGCATTGTGATAAAAGGTCCTGTGAAATGGGCCATGCTCATTGCTACAATCATAACCGTCATGCTGTCGTGGGGACACAACATGATGTGGTTCACCGACCTGTTTATCGACTACTTCCCCATGTACAATAAATTCCGCACGGTATCAAGCATACTTGTCGTGGCCGAACTCACCATCCCGTTACTGGCAATGCTCGCGCTCAACAAGATATTAACCGAAAAAGACTTCCTACGCAACCATGCCAAGACAATATTCATCACAATGGGGGCATGTGCCGTCGTGTGCCTGTTCATATACCTGTTCCCGGGCATGTTCAACTTATTCTCACAATCCGAGAAAGAAGGACTACTCAATCAAGGACTGGCTCAGCAGTTGCCGACGTTGTTTGCCGCTGTCGAAGAAGTCAGGGCGTCAATGATTTCGGCCGATGCAATGCGTAGTTTCATCATAATAATCCTTGGAATGGGAATATTGTTCGTCATGATGACAGGAAGGATAAAAGCCGCAACAGCCGCCATCCTGACAGGGATTGTGATACTGCTCGACCTGTACAACGTCAACAAGCGATATCTCAATACCGATTCATTCACACAACCGGTACCTGCCGGACAGCAACAATTTGCAATGCGTCCGGCCGACCAAGCAATATTACAAGACACCACTCAAAACTATCGCGTATATGACATACAGAATTTTGCCGAAGCAATGCCGTCCTATTTCCACAAGACAATAGGAGGATACCATGCCGCAAAATTGTCAAGATACCAAGACTTGATCGACTACCAGATAGGCCAAGGCAACATGGCGGTACTCAACATGCTAAACACAAGGTATTTCATAGCAAGCGACACCACCGTGCAATTTAATCGTGGTGCAATGGGCAACGCATGGTTTGTAAACTCGCTTGAATATGTCGATACTCCGACAGAAGAAATGCAATTCCTCGACAACTTCAATCCTGCCACGCAAGCCGTTGCCGACAAGAAATTTGAACATGCTCTTGGAAACGCCGGCATGGTTGAAAAGGCTCCGGGCGATACGATATTTGAAACGACTTACGCCCCTAACCGACTCACATATCATGCCAATACCGCCAATGGCGGACTCGCTGTATTCTCCGAAATATACTTCCCGTGGGGATGGACGGCTACCATCGACGGACAAGAGGCCGAAATTGGGCGCGTGAACTATGTGCTCAGGGCTTTAAGGATTCCGGCAGGAAGCCATACGGTGGAGTTTGCATTCGAGCCAAAATCGGTGACCGTGACCGAGACTCTTGCCTACATTGCGATAATAATCATATATTTGGCAGTAATTGCCGCAATCGCCATCAATGCTCGCACGGCAATAGCTGCTAAAAAACAATAATTATCTTTTACTCACAAATTGGGAAAGTTAAAACGTCTTAGCTCGGCATTTAGCCGATATTCTGCAAGTAAAGGTTTTGGCATACACTCTCCGTTTGCCTACAAGTTCGTCACAACCGTTCTCGACGAACAGTGCATGTATTACAGTTATGAGGATATCGACCTCATGCGCTCGGCCGTGATAGAAGAGACCAAGGAAAAACACGGATTCAAGCCAAGGCCGATACAGCTTTCGGAAGCGGCATTGCTGTTCCGCATAACCAACTTTTACAATCCTGCATCCATTCTGCAACTTGGCAGCAGCTACGGAGTGGCAGTAGCAAGCTCAATGCTCGTTTCGCACAAAAGCAGGCTCGTACTTTACGACAACACGGTCAAAGATAATGAAACGGCTATGCGCATCCTTGAGAAGTATGAAAATCGTACCACTCAGTGCGATTCGGCTGCAGATGCCATCCAGACATACAGGGAATCATGCGACAACGATTTCGGAATATTTGCCGTAATCAACAATATCACCAATGACGAATTCCAAACAGTAAACGAATTTCTTAATCACGCAGCCATCTACGATGCCAACGGAGTTGCCATTATCCGCAACATTGCCACATCGGCGATAATGGCTCAATTGTGGGATAGCTGTCGTGCGGCAATGGAACATGGCATGACCTTCTCAAATGAAAAAATAGCCATAATCGTTTTCGACCACAAGTTGCCTCGGCAAGATTTTAAACTCTGGCTGTAAAAGTATATCCTACGCCCTTAATTGGGAGGACAATCATATTAAAATACTAATTTTTAGGTATTTCCTGTCTTTCATGAAGTAACTTACTTTGTAAACGTAGTTAACATAAACAAAGTTATGATGAAAAAAACAGGAATTTTCTATGGCTCATCGACAGGAACTTGCCAAGGAATTGCAAAGTCGATAGCAAAAAAACTTGGGATAAGCAACAACGATGTGATTGACATTGCCAATGCAAATGCGTCACAAATAGAATCTTACGATAATCTGCTTCTAGGCACTTCCACTTGGGGCGTCGGGGACATGCAAGATGATTGGTATGAAGGCATAAACATCGTAAAATCAGCCAATCTCTCAGGCAAAACCGTGGCACTGTTCGGTTGTGGGGACTCGGAGTCTTATTGCGACACTTTTTGCGACGGCATGGGTGAAATATACAACTCCCTGAAAGGAACAGGGTGTGCGTTCATAGGGCAGGTTCCTGCCGATGATTACTCTTTCTCTTCGTCAAATGCCATTGTCGGCGACAATTTCGTCGGCCTTGCCATCGACGACGTGAATGAAAGCGACAAGACCGAACGCCGCATCAGTTCATGGATTGATGCCATTAAAGGCTTGTTATAATCGACAATAACCAGCTATCACCATAAAATATAACATCATGACCGCAAACATAAACCCCGAAATCGTCCAAGTATTCTTGAACCAAATATACGAGTTCAAAAAAGGCGTGCGCCGCATGGTACTTTTCACTGCCGAAAAAAAATATGAGGACTTCACAACACGGAGACTATCAAGCCAAAACATAGATTACTTGATTCAACCAGTGGGAAATGACAAAATAAACCTGTTTTTCGGTAATCAGGATTGCATAAATGCAATCAGATTGATGGTTACAAGACCATTAAACAAACTGACCCCCGAAGAAGACTTTATCCTCGGGGCAATGCTTGGTTATGATATATGTGTACAATGCAAACGTTATTGCCGGCGAAAAAGCAAATGTTGACAACAATTCTCCCAAAGCAACAATCGTGTGAGACAATACATCCCACACGGTTGTATCTTATATCATTCACAAAAACTTCAACGTCGTATTTCCAGAAGTCACGCTAAGCTCGACATCGGCCCCTTCTATCATCGGCCTGTTATCATCAACATGACCTAGCGGGAAATTAAATGCGACAGGATAATCATAAGGTGCTACCATGCGCCTTATCATGTCATACATCGACTCTCCGTTCCTGTCAGGCGATTTATACTCGGTAAACTGCCCAACTATGAGCCCCTTCAATTTTTCTAAAACGCCCCCAAGTTGTAACGCATAAAGCATCCTTTCTATCTTGTAGACATCCTCTCCAATATCTTCAATGAAGAGGATTTTCCCGGCTTCAAGGATATTAAATGGTGTGCCTAAAAGCCCGCTCAACACAGCGAGATTTCCGCCTACGAGCTGTCCCTTGACAACGCCTTGGCGATTGAATTCATGAGCTTCAATCTCATATTGCGGTTTCCCGCCCATAAGCACATTCAACATTTCCTTGTTACAACAGTCGTCAAGGCCGCATTCACAAAGGTGCTTGGCCATAGGGGCGTGCATGCTTGCTATTCCGGCATGAACCCAAGTCGCATGCAAAGCCGAAATATCGCTGAACCCAATAAGCCATTTCGGGTCTCGGGTCAACAGGTCATGATGCAATTCATGTAGCAAATGGACAGCTCCATATCCGCCACGGCTACACATTATAGCCCTTACCGAAGGCTCATTCAAAGCCCACGTCAAGTCGGCAAGGCGTTCTTCCGATGATGCACTATAAGTTCCGCATCTTCCTTTGCAATGGTTGCATACGACAGGTTCAAATCCCCATTGTGCCAACACATTGCAAGCTCCGTCCACTAAGGCATCCTTTATATGAGAAGCAGGCGACAAGATTGCCACTTTGTCGCCTGCCTTCAACGGTTTTGGGTATATTATCATGATTAAAATGCTTGTTTGCTTGTCATTTTACCTGGCAACCCGGCTTCACTTCACCTTGAGGGCCTATTACCACAAGGCGTCCGTCGGCATCCTCGGCGCTGAGAATCATGCCCTGTGATTCCACACCTTTCAACTTACGAGGTTGGCAACAAAACATACTTCCTTACCTATCAAGTCTTCCGGTGCATAATACTTGGCTATACCGCTCACGATTGTACGGCCTCCCATGCCATCGTCAATCTTGAATTGAAGCAACTTATCGGCCTTTGGCACTTTTTTGCATTCTACCACCTTGCCTACTCTGATGTCGATTTTCGCAAAATCATCATAAGCAATGTTAGCAGCCACCGGCACGGGTTTGAAATTCTTTATAGCATTCTCCTCGCGAGTGCGATGCAACTTTTCTATCTGAGCCTCAACTACCGAATCCTCTATTTTCTCGAACAGCAATTCGGGCTTTTCAACCTTGCTGCCTGCGGCAAGAATGTCTATGCCGCCCAGCTTGCTCCAATCAACTTCAGGCATATTCAGCATGCCACGCAGTTTCTTCGATGAGAATGGCAAGAATGGCTCAAATGCTATGGCAAGATTGGCCGTGATTTGCAATGCCATGTTCATTATTGTGGCCACACGCGCCATGTCGGTCTTGGCAAGTTTCCAAGGCTCGGTGTCGGCAAGATATTTATTTCCTATGCGGGCAAGATTCATGGCATCTTTCAATGCGTCACGGAAACGGAAATGCTCAATGTCATTGCCAAGCGTTTCCTTGACATTCTTGAACTCGTCAAGAGTCTCTTTATCATAATCGGTCAGCTCTCCAAGTGCAGGAATCACACCATCAAAGTATTTATGGGTAAGTACAAGCGAACGATTGACAAAATTGCCAAGTATTGCAACGAGTTCGTTGTTGTTCCTTGCTTGGAAATCCTTCCATGTAAAGTCGTTGTCTTTCGTTTCAGGAGCATTTGCCGTCAAGACGTAACGCAACACATCCTGTTTGCCTGGAAATTCCTCAAGATATTCATGCAGCCACACAGCCCAGTTGCGCGAAGTCGAAATCTTGTCTCCTTCAAGGTTAAGGAACTCATTGGCAGGGACATTTTCAGGCAATTGATAAGAACCTTCGGCCATGAGCATTGCCGGGAACACGATGCAGTGGAACACGATATTGTCCTTGCCGATGAAGTTTATTATCCTCGTGTCTTTGCGCTTCCAGTAATCTTCCCATGTGTCGGGAAGCAATTCCTTAGTGTTTGAAATATATCCTATCGGAGCGTCAAACCATACATATAGCACTTTGCCTTCGGCTCCTTCTACCGGAACAGGAACTCCCCAATCAAGGTCGCGGCTCACCGCACGCGGCTGCAAGCCCATGTCAAGCCAAGATTTGCATTGCCCATACACATTTGGCTTCCATTCCTTATGCTCTTCAAGAATCCATTTACGCAAAGTCGGCTCCCACTTGTCAAGTGGTAAATACCAATGCTTAGTCTCTTTCAACACAGGCTTGTTCCCTGTGATTGCCGAACGAGGATTGACCAGGTCGGTGGCATTGAGCGACGTTCCGCACGATTCGCATTGGTCTCCGTATGCCCTGTCATAACCGCAATGAGGACAAGTACCAACGATATAACGGTCGGCAAGGAATTGCTTAGCCTCTTCATCGTAATACTGCATGGAAGTTTTTTCTATGAATTCTCCCTTGTCATACAATTTACGGAAAAAGTCACTGGCCGTCTTGCAATGTATTTCGCTTGTCGTACGTGAATATATGTCAAACGAAATGCCAAGTTCTTCAAACGATTTCTTGATTATGTTGTGGTAACGGTCCACGATATCTTGAGGCGACACGCCTTCGGCACGAGCCTTTATGGTGATAGGCACGCCATGCTCATCGCTACCGCCTATCATTATAACGTCTTCCCCTTTCAGACGCAAATAACGGGTATATATGTCAGCTGGCACATAAACTCCGGCAAGATGCCCTATATGTACCGGACCATTGGCATAAGGCAATGCCGTGGTCACAAGAGTTCGCGCAAATTTCTTTTCCATCTTATACTTTTTATTCAAAGTACAAAAGTACAAAAAATCACCACACAATCCTCCTCACAACCACTTGTAATTGTTCAAATTTCACAACTTTTACTATTGCTCACCAAGGCAATTTCCCGAACTGGCACAGATTTCAGAAATAATATGTGTAAGATACGTTGGGAATTATCGGAAATATGGAAAACGTCTCGTAATAAACATCCCATGGCCTGTCCTTATTGTCGCTGAAACCTGTCATCTCCTGCCTACGCACCACAATGGGGTTCATCCGGCAATAAGCATTGTAAAGGCCCACGCGCCACACTCCTTTTCTTCCATTCCCCAATTGACGGGTGAAAGACGCACTCACGTCAAGACGATGGTAACCGGGAAGCCTCACATTATTACGCCCGCCATAATATTTCAATCCTAAACCGTGATAAATATCTTCACCAGGTTGCGGAGCGATGTTTCCGGGAAGATAAGTGTCTTGGAAGCCTTGATACATTCCAATAGGTACCGTCATTCTGTTCCCGGTGGCATACACCCACGATGCATTAAGTTCTATGCGCTCGCTCAACTTGTAATTCAGCACCAAGTTTATCTTGTGGCGATTGTCAAATTTGGCAGGATACCAATTCCCGTCGTTTATTCCCGGTATACGACGATTGGCCCACATCAACCCGTAACTCAAGCTGCCTGTCAACCGTCCGCTGTTTCGCGTGACAGTCAGTTCTGCTCCGTAAGCATTGCCTTCCCCATATTCTATGTTTTGCATTTTGTCATAGCCATAGGTGTAATCATCGTTAACCTCGGCCACACCGTCGAGCCACTTGTAATATCCCTCAATGGCAAACGACCATGCCATGTCGGGCATGTCGTAATAGAATCCGCCGCCCACTTGGTCGCTTGTCAACGGTCCGGAATCTTTGCCCATAGGCATCCAATTGTCGGTAGGCAGATTGACGTAACTATCGCTCACCTGTTGGACAAATTGCCGCATCCTTGCATAATTGACCTTGAAACTGAATCGAGGCAAAAGCGTGAACCGTGCGAGAAACCTTGGCTCCAACGACACGTTCCACTTGTCATATATCCCTATAGCTGACAACCTCAAACCTGCATCCATGCCAAACCAATGCACGGGTTCCCACTTGAAATCGGCATAAGCTCCGGTTTCATTGGCATGAATGCGATACCCCCTGAATGCCTTGTGGATTTGTGACGAATTAAATTCCACCGATGACGGCAAAAAATTATAATTAACATAAAAAGCGCCGAAATGCAGATCATAGTCTCTTCGCGAGTATTTCCATCGAGCATGCAAGGAGATGTCATCAACCGAATTTATGTCGGTTCGGTCTGATTGTGCCTCCCCTTCTTCGTCTTTTTCAAGCGATTCCCTATGATATCTTGACTTATAACGCGTATATGAAGCCGTTATTGACGATTTCAAGTAATCATTGTAGCGATAATCCCACGAAACGGAAAGCATAGTGTTTCCCCATCTCAATTTGTCTTCATGTCGCTCAAGATAATCAGATTCTTCCTCGCTTGCCGAAAATTCCTCGTTGCCGAATTTAAACAAGTCATTTCCCCAATAAAAATTTGCTCGCAACACATTGCCTTCTCCGAAACGATGATCTATTCGGGCATTTATGTCGGTAAATGCATATCGTGCAATGGTTTTCTTCCCGTCATCCTCGTTTATCTTGTTCAATATGGCAAGAGCAGGAGCCGTCAACACGTCAAACCATGAACGCCTGACCGAAACGTCAAATGCTGTCTTGTCCTTGAAAATCGGACCTGTCACATGAGCCATGCCCGATGTCAATCCCAACGACAAAGCTCCATGATACTCTTTGAAGTCGGGTTTACGAGTAGTTATGTCAACCACACTCGACAACCGGCCTCCGTACATTGCCGGAAATGCTGCTTTGTAGAACGTGGCATTATCAACGATTTCCACATTAAACGACGAGAACAATCCCCCAAGATGGCTTATCTGATACAATGGCACGCCGTCAAGCAAAATCAAGTTCTGGTCGTTTGTTCCACCTCTGACAAACAATCCCGAAAAACCTTCCACACCCTCCGAAACTCCAGGCTGCATGGTAAAAGCTTTTATGATATCAGGCTCGCCTGTCATCGTGGGCATGTTGAGCAAATGTTCCTTGTCAAGCATGACAACTCCCGCATCAAGCGACTGTGAATTTGAACGTCCCGACCCGATGCCCGCAACTTTCAACTCAGGCAAAACCACATTTTCATCAAAGAAGTCGACAGAATCGGCGGGAAGATAATTATTTTGGCCGCTTGCCATGACAGCAGTCGACAAGATTATCGTAGCGACTGCCACAAATATCTTAATTTTCATCGTTCTCTATTTTGAAATCCACCAATGTTTCTTCCATGCTGTATGCGCCAAATATGCCGGTTCCCCCATTTACATTGGAAAATATCCTAACCGGTTCAAGTATTCCAATGTCACCCACCGACGAATTTTCGCGCTGCTCGTCCCTTAAGACGCTACGCAGGTATTTATAATAATCTTCCGAAACCGAATACAACCTAATGACAGCCTTGTATTTTCTTTGATTCTCTTTAACTGAGAAGCCGGAAGCTCTTAGTTCC
>DGYMR06203__coassemble_1967_pt1 | contig 11220 bp, 10 predicted proteins | sample DGYMR06203__metabat2_low_PE_039 | metagenome-assembled genome bin DGYMR06203
TCTATGAGCATATATGGTGTACCATCTTCACGATTAACACAAATATCTAACCGCCCAGAAGTACCGTGTCCTGACGGCCAAGTCTTTTCAAGAATGATATTCTGAGGTTTATATCCTTTGAGCAGTAATCTATCGACACATTCAAGCACTACAAAATTTTCAGGCTGTGAAAAATTTTGTGTAGTTCTGCTTTCTGCTATGATACTACTACCATAATTAATAATCTGTTTTTCAAAATCAATTTCTATGGCATAATCAACATATGTCTTATGATAAATACCATTCGTCCCATTTTTGGGAACAAATCCTAAAGCTGTAATATGTTTCTTAATATCCATAGTCCTCCTAATTTGCTTGCAAAGTTAAGAAATTAATCAGAATCTACCTCATTTAATTTTGGATTTCTCGATTATTTTTATATAACATGGATTTTCAGTTCCTAAGAGTAAACAAGTAAATCATAAAATACAAGTTTAATTGGTTTTACCTCAAACTTAGGAATACAAAAAAATGCTACCAGTTGATAATTTATTCCATCTACCAACTAATAGAAAATTTAAACCTGTTTTATAAATGATAGAGTTAGTTCTGAAAATTCACGCCCATCTTTAATTCTGGGTGTAAAAAAGGGTGTAAATCTCGTAATTACTTGATTTACACCCTTTATTGCGGAGAGAGGGGGATTCGAACCCCCGATGCGCTTTTGACGCATACACGCTTTCCAGGCGTGCCTCTTCAGCCACTCGAGCATCACTCCATGATTAATGACCGCATTTTGCAAAACGGCTCACAAAGATAGCAACTCGCCTTGAAAAGGCAAAATAATCACGTTAAAAAATATAGGCATGCATATAATGCCAATCTAATTTTACTATCCATGCCGGCTATTTTTTCGATTATTACAATGATATTAGCTACCTTTGTCTCCATGACGATTACAGAAAAAACAATATGCACCATGCTGCTTGTCATGGCTTCCCTGTTCTTGCCGGGCATGGCACATGCCGACACGGCATACTACACCACGCAGGATTCCATCGTAGTGTATGAAAATCCTGCGCTCGACAAGCTGCTCGACATACAAAACACGATGACCGATTTCGTGTTTAAGGATGAAAGCATACTCGGACATCGCAAACCATCGTTTCGGCTCGTGCCGGGCATAAATCGCAATCCGGGATATGGATTTTCATTAGGAATCGGAGGGGCTGTGTCGTTCTACACCGACTCGGCCGATTGGTCGTTGAAGCGTAGCGATGTCCCGGTATATTTTGGTTTTACATTGAGCAAGCCATTCTCTTATCGCATCACGGCCGACCCTGTGTTTTATTTCAACGAAAACAAGCTGAAACTGTCGGCAAATATCCTGTATCGCGACTGGCTGGAATATTATTATGGAGTGGGATATGGCATTAACAAAGCGACAAGACGCGACAAAGAATACAACACTTATAAAAGCAAAATGTTTCAATTCGCGCCGAAGATACATTTAAAATTATGCCCTTATCTTTATGCCGGCATAGCATTTGACATTTGGCACGAGACGGTTTCCAACCCTACCGAATTCCTACTTTCCGATCCATATTACATCGCAATGCTTGGCTCTCAAGATAAAGCATCGGCAACAGGAACCGGTGTAGGAATAAATGTCAACTACGACTCGCGCGACTTTCCAAACGATGCGTATCAAGGTGCTTTGCTCGACCTCTCGGCAATGATATACACTTCCGTCCTTGGCGGTAATACAAAATATGGGACTCTTGCCATCGATTACAGGCAATATGTCCGACTTGGCAACTATAAACGCGTGATAGCATGGAACTTGACAAGCAACAACACATTTGGCAACAACATTCCTTTCATGCGTTATGCAACCATAGGAGGCATAAATGACTTTCGTGGATACTACGATTACCAATACCGCGACAAATCAATACTTACGGCCCAACTCGAATACCGTCACATGATTGAGGTTGATTCGGAATGGGGAATACTTCTCAACAGGTTTGGATTTGCCGCATGGGCAGGCGTGGGATTCATGGGCAGCAACCCGGTCAAATACAATGCCGTGCTGCCACAAGTGGGAGCAGGTTTGCGGTTTGCAGTACGCGACCGACTCAACTTCAGGCTCGACGTAGCCTATAACACAGTAGACCGTGACGTGCTGTGGTATTTCAGTTTCTCCGAGGCTTTTTAATTCAAATAATCCATCACAAGCCATGAATTTTAGGCCGATTTTGGAACAAAAACGGAAGATTATGTCCTATTTTTTCGTAAATTTACAATCTGATAATGCAATTAAATTATGGATAAACCCTTTGATTTGCACTGCATATATTTCAGTGCAAAATTAACGACAAAGAAATATGTCGAAAGCATTGCCAATGCGATAAACATAGCCAATACTACATTTCACGACATGACATCGGCCACGACCATCGATGACATAGAAATACCTGCATCGTCGATTGCGATATTTGCCGCGCCAGTATATGCCGGCCGCATCCCGGCCGTAGCTGCTGAGCGATTTGCCCGATTCAAGGGGAAACACACTCCGGCCATAATTTTTTGCACCTATGGTAATCGTGCTTTTGACGATGCCTTGCTTGAACTTAAGGACCTCGTTACGGCCAATGGGTTCAAAGTCATATCGGCGGCAGCATTTGTATCCTGTCATTCAATATTCCCAAACATTGCGGCAGGTCGTCCTTTCGCTTATGACATAAAAGACGCAACCGACTTTGCCTCAAAAAGCATTCAAGTGCTAACGTCACTGGGTTCTATTGCCAATGCTCCAAATGTCATGATTCCCGGCAAGCACCCTTACCGTCCCATTGAAAATACATTTTTCTTTGCTCCAAAACGGCACAAGCATCTGTGTGACCATTGCGGGACATGTGCACGTTTATGCCCTACGAAAGCCATCGATGCCGAAACTCTCGACATAGACACTGCTCAATGCATTTCATGCGGACACTGCATAGCTGTATGCCCGAACCATGCAAAAAATTTCGGTGGCGTCAAATACCAAGTGGCAAAACAAATGTTCACAAAAAAATTCGGTGCAGCAATATGCCACACCGATACATTTTATGCCGAAGATATCTAAGACTTGCTTAGACGCAAGTTAATTTGTAATCACATATCCACCCGAGGGTTCCTGCCGCACGTTATAGCGCAACATTCCGTATCCATGGTCATAAGCCGGTCCAGAAACCGGGATTCCGGAGCCTTCGGTCACATTAAACCGAGAACCGCATTGCGGGCAATATGCCTCAAAATTCTCGCGGTCTATTTCAAGTAACACGTTTGCCCTCACTTCGTAAGGACATGCAAGGTCATAAGCCAACGGGGAATTGTAATCCTGTGTAGTGAAATCATACCCGGATATCAATAATACGCCGCCAAATCCTGTATATGTATTTGCATTATACGGGAAATTGGCAGGGATGTGGCTATGTCTTATGAATTTTTTGTAATCTCCATAACCATGAACGCCATAAAGTTCCCACATGGATGAAGTGTTCAACACGATGTTGACTTGCATCATCGGCACACGGTTGTCTTTTATTTTGGAGCATCCGATCAAAAGCATAATTAGCAAACCGGCCAAAACAAACGGCATTTTCAAAAATCTATTTTTCATCACAACAATATACGGTCTATTTCTATCAATTCCTCGGCTGAGAAATGTTCATTCTTCATCGCATCAAGTCCGTCGACCATCTGTTCGATAGTGCGAGGTCCTATTATCACCGAAGTCACAATCTGGCGAGACAATATCCACGACACAGCCATCTGTGCAAGAGTCTGCCCACGCCTTGCTGCCATTTCGTTCAATGCTTTTACTTTGGCAATGACTGTCGGGGTTATGGCCTCTTTTTGCAGGTGATGCCCCAAAGCCGCCCTTGAATCAGCAGGAATTCCGTTGATGTACTTGTCGGTAAGCAATCCTTGAGCTAAAGGAGAAAAAGCTGTCAATCCCACGCCAAGTTCCTTTAGCAATGCAAAATGTTTCTCTTCAATGTCACGGACAAGCATGTTATACCGGCCTTGATATATCAACGGATGCACATGCTGGTTGGTCAAATAAGCCACAGCCTTTGAAAGTTTGTCGGCAGGATAATTCGACAGCCCGACATACAGGGCTTTACCGCTTTTAACGATGTCGACAAGAGCCTGCATGGTTTCTTCAATAGGCGTAAAGCCGTCATAACGATGTGAATAAAATATGTCGACATAATCCAGCTTCATGCGTTTCAACGATTCATCAAGACTTGTCATCAGCATTTTCCTTGACGACCCATTGCCATAAGGACCTTCCCACATGTCATAACCGGCCTTTGTCGTGATAATCATCTCGTGACGATGCTGCTTGAAATTTTCCTCATAGATTCTTCCGAATGTTTCTTCCGCGCTTCCATACGGTGGCCCGTAGTTATTAGCAAGGTCAAAACATGTTATGCCATGATCAAAAGCATATGTCACCTTGGCCAGCGATTCTTCATAAACGTTGATTCCTCCGAAATTCCACCAGAATCCAAGAGAAATCTCCGGCATCTTGATTCCCGATTCTCCGCAACGACGGTAATTCATCACGCCTTCGTCATAGCGGTTGGGATTAGCCACATATATTTCTTTACGCCCCATAAGATTATGTCTTTATATCGATTAATCTGTTTGTTGATTCAGTTGCTACCTGCCAAGCAGCTTGGCAAATGCCTCATGATATGTGTCAAAGTCAAATTTTTCCAACTCTTGACGGTATAATTCGGCAATCTTGTCGTTGCATAAGTTTCCTATTGAACCTTCATGAGTATGCGTTACAAGCTTATTTGGCACAAATGCCCCGGCTTCAATATCCAGTCCCACTTTCTTGTATGCGTCGCGGAAAGGCATCCCGGCTCGTGTCAGCCTGTTCACCTCTTCCACCGAGAACATCAAGTCATAGCGGCTGTCGTCAAGCACGTTTTCATTGACTTTTATCTTGTCGACCATGGCTGTGACCATGGCAAGGATGCTTTTCATTTCATCAAATGCCGGAATGAAATTTTCCTTAACAAGTTGCAAGTCCCTGAAATATCCCGATGGAAGATTGTTTATTATAAGAGTTATCTCACCGGGCAGAGCCTGCAATTTATTGCATTTGGCGCGAGTGAGTTCAAACACGTCGGGGTTTTTCTTATGCGGCATTATCGATGAGCCGGTCGTGTACTCGTCGGCGAGCTTTATGAAACCAAAGTTTTGTGAATTGAACATGCATGCGTCAAAAGCCAGTTTCGACAAAGTTCCGGCAAGATTACCTATTGCAGCCGCCACGATTCGTTCGGTTTTTCCACGTCCCATCTGCGCGTAAACCACATTGTAGTCGAGCGATGCAAATCCAAGCAAGCGAGTCGTCATTGTCCTGTTCAACGGGAAAGAAGAGCCATATCCTGCTGCCGAGCCGAGCGGATTGCGATTTGTCACCCTGTAGGCGGCTTCCATCACGCTCAAGTCGTCCACGAGTGCCTCGGCGTAAGCACCAAACCACAATCCGAAAGATGACGGCATGGCCACTTGCAAATGTGTATAGCCGGGAATGATGCAATCGCGATAATGTTCAGATTGCTTCTGCAACACTTTAAACAACGCTGTCATGCTTTCAACAAGCTGCTCAATCTCGCTCCTGATGAATAGTCGCAAGTCAACAAGCACCTGGTCATTGCGAGAACGCCCCGAGTGGATTTTCTTCCCCACATTGCCAAGTCGGCGTGTGAGCATGAGCTCAACTTGCGAATGGACATCCTCGACATCGTCCTCTATGCCGAATTTATTTTCTTCAATTTCCCGGTATATGTTGCGCAGTTCGGTGGTCAAGATTGAAAGTTCATTCTCTTCAAGCAATCCGATGCTCTCAAGCATCGTTATATGAGCCAAAGAGCCAAGCACGTCATATCGGGCAAGGTACATGTCCATTTCCCTGTCGCGTCCCACAGTTTTGAAGCCATAATATTTAAATTTCAATTCACAAATTTACGACATATTATTTCCCAAAGCGTCCGTATCGATGCAAAATTAAGCACTATTCTACTTTTTATAGCCTTTTTATAATATTACAATCATATATCTGACGTAAAAGAATTATTTTTGCATCCATAACACACTTAAGCATATTCATCATTTTGGATACTAAAAGAATCAACAATATATTGGCCGAAACAGGTTATGCGGTATATGATAGCAATCTTTCCGAATTGAAAGACAATATCACCGTGGCAAAAAACGACATTATAATATTTTGCAATGTAGGCAGTGCCATAATTGAAATCAACATGCTTGAATATGCCGTGTCGGCAGGCTCTTGCATTTTGATACATACGGGTTCTATTATTAAACTGCATTCGGCATCGCCCGACTTCAACACATTGAGCATGCTTGCCAACGAAGAAGCCGTGCTGGCGTCTTCTATTGGAATTGAAACTGAAATATTTAACGTCCTTTACAAGGAACCTTGTTTCAGAATAGACAATCCGAAGGAAATATCATTGTTGAACAACTGCCTTGAAAACTTGAGGATATTCTCTGAGCTGCCCAAACCGCCTCATCATGCGGAATTTGTACATGGTACCATCCGCAACATATATATTATCCTTTATAGTTCCCGTTATCAAAATGTCGATATAGGCAAAAGTGCCACAATGTATTCATCGGCCGACAATTATTTCAGGGAATTCCTGCGATTGATAAGAGAAAATTGCAGTAGCCACCACGATGTCACATTTTATGCCGAAAAGCTGCACATCACGCCAAAGTACTTGAACGAAATTTCCCGGAAGAAGGCTCATGTCACTGCAAAAGAAATCATAACCAAGTTTCTTGTTGCGCAGATAAAACGCGAATTGATCATCTCAGGCAATTCCGTCCAACGCATTGCTTACGATTACAACTTCTGCGACCAGTCAAGTCTCGGAAAATTCTTCAAAAAAGCCACAGGCATGTCGCCTATAGCTTTTCGTCGATCTCAATAGACATTGCGCTATATCCATGCTTCATTTTCAACTTGTTATTGGGAGGTTATCACCTGCCTGACAAATAATCGTTTTCCCCTCGTAGCAGTTATTTTTAACTCTTGTGGCTTATATTCAACTCGATATTTAAAAGATTATTGGTAATTTTGCAGCGGCAAAATGTGCCATATATGTCATTGAATCATTGACATAAGTGTAATAAAAAGATTGTTATGAGGTATAAAATTTTTCTATTGATTCTGTTAGGAATGCTGACAGCGTTTGGCCCTTTTGTGACCGACATGTACCTGCCGAGCCTTCCGTCCATGACTTCCTATTTCAACACAAACGTGTCTATGGTCCAACTCGGACTGACATTCAGCATGCTCGGCCTGGCTGTAGGACAATTGTTGTTTGGCCCGGTTAGCGACAAGCTGGGACGTCGCCGGCCATTGATAATATCACTTTCGTTATTCATTGTTTCGACGTTGTTTTGCATCTTCTCCACCGACATCGTTTTTTTCATTGCAATGCGCTTGTTGCAAGGTATTGCCGGAGCTGGAGGCATTGTAATAGCTCGTTCAATAGCGACCGACAAGTTCAACGGGCATGAATTGCTCAAGATGCTTGCCGTGATAGGTGCAATAAACGGGATTGCTCCTATTGCAGCTCCTGTCATTGGAGGCGTGATGCTTGAGACAACCGACTGGCGTGGCATATTCATGGTTTTGCTTGGCATAGGATTATTGCTTCTCGTGGGCAGCATCATGTTTAAAGAATCTTTGCCCGAAGAAAAGCGCAGCGATAAAAGTATTTTTGCCACATTTTCGCTCTTTGGCACAGTGGCACGCAACAAGCGATTCACCCGATATGTCCTGCAACAAGGATTTGCCCAATTCATCTTGTTCGGAAATATAGCATCGTCTCCATTCATCATCCAGCAACACTATGGTTATTCGGCACTCACATTCAGCATTTGCTTTGCTGTAAACGCTTTAGCCCTTGGCGTGGCTGCCGCGTTGTCGGTTAAATTCCGTAAGCCGGAGAATGCAGTTGCAACAAGTTGCATCGGAATGCTTGTCACAAGCATCGTCATTGCGTGCGTGTTGTTTGCCAATGGGTCGTTTTGGGCTTACGAGATTTCACTTTTCTTGCTGATGTTCATGATGGGACTCACGTTCACTGCATCTACCACGCTCGCGCTTAACAGCGAACGCGACCATGCCGGTACCGCGTCGGCCATGCTGGGTGCTACATGCTTCCTTGCCGGAGGCATAGTCTCGCCCCTTGTGGGAATAGGAAACATCATGATTACAACTGCAATAATATTTGTTACAGGTGCCGTTTTCTCCTCAATATTTGCTGTTCTCGCGCAACGTGCGTTGCGAAACACATAAATATTAAAACATGCGCTTGCATATACAAACTAATTTCATTACCTTTGCATCGCTTTTTGAAATTCAACCATCATGCACCCGTGCATGACAATTTCATGGATGCTGCTCGGATGGTGGAATGGTAGACACGAAGGACTTAAAATCCTTTGGCCATTGCGGCTGTGCGGGTTCAAGTCCCGCTCCGAGTACTCACAATCGCTGACTGTAAATCAGTTGGCGATTATTTTTTTATCTAAAATGTCACTTCGCTGGAGCTATGGCATGTATGAGGAGGGGCAGTAGAAATTCATAAAAATTTTCATTATTGATTTCAAAATTTCATCCAATTTGTTTTAGATTGCAAAAATCAGCAATTTATTTCACCAATTTAATTACATTTGCACAGCAAAACACACATGACTGCGTGAAATACTAACTCATAAACATTTTTGCACATACTATGGCCAATAAAAGCAACAATTCCACATTCAGTTCCAAAATAGGCGTCATAGCGGCAACTGTAGGGTCTGCCGTCGGATTAGGCAACGTGTGGCGTTTCCCGAGCCTTACCCAAGAGAACGGTGGAGCGGCTTTCATGATATTATACTTGCTGAGCATGCTGCTGATGGGCATTCCTGTGATGCTTGCCGAGACATCGCTCGGCAGGGCCGGGCATTCCGACTCGGTGGGCGTATTCAAACGTCTGACTCCCAAGAAAAAATGGTGGATTGCCGGAGTATTAGGAATCATCGCGTCTTACATTATACTGTCCTACTATATGGTGGTGGCGGGTTGGACTCTCGAATACCTGTACCAGTCGGCAACAGGATGGCTTTTTGAAGGGACGACAGGCACGGCCGCCGACAGCTCGATATACCAACAAAAAATGTCGGAAATGATTTCAACCGGCTGGAATCCGTTGCTGTGGACCTACATTGTCATCATCATAAACATGCTGATTCTGTTGAACGGCGTGCAAAAGGGAATTGAAAAGATGTCAAATATCATGATGCCAATGCTTTTTGTCATACTGCTAATTTTCGTAGGAGTGGCAATGACATTACCAAACACGCGCGAGGGTCTGGAATTTTTCTTGAAACCCGACTTCGGCAAAATCAACATCGACACCATCGTGGCTGCATTGGGACAAGCATTCTTTTCAATGAGCCTCGGCATGGGTATCCTTGTCACTTACGCATCCTATTACCCTAAAGACATCAAACTCACACGCACGGCGTTCACCGTCACAGGGCTCAACTTCCTTGTTGCCTTCATGATGGGGCTTATCATATTCCCGGCTGTAATGAGCTTTAATGTGGCTATCGACCACGAAAGCCTGTCGGGCACGACGCTGGTATTCGTCACCCTGCCCGAAGTGTTCAACTACATGGACATGCCTCAATTCTGGGCAATACTGTTCTTTACGCTGCTTCTCCTTGCCGCACTCACATCCACCATTTCCATTGCCGAAGTCTCGATAGCCTTTGTGCGCGACCGCTTCCACACATCGAGGCTCACCGCATGCCTCGTAGTGCTGCTGCCGATATTTGCCACAAGCGCCGTGTGCTCGCTGTCGCTCGGTGCCATGCCGTGGCTCAAGATTGCAGGGATGCCGGTATTTGATTTCCTCGACACTTTCACAACCAACATATTGCTGCCCGCGAGTGCGTTCTGCATCTGTATTTATGTGGGATGGGTGTTGAAAAAGAAATTCATTAAACAGGAGTTAACCAACTACGGCTCGTTCCGCTCTCCACTTGCACCCATAGTGTCATTCTTGATTAGGTGGGTCTGCCCCATCTTGATTGCTGCCATATTTGTGTCTTACTTGATTTCATTGCTATAACGCCGGTACGACAAAAAGGTTGATTGACGACAATACATTTTTGCACAACCGTTTTTCTGCAAGCAAATAAAAAAACGGGTTGCATAACCTCATGTTAGCAACCCGGTAGATTTAAAGACAGACAATCAACTTTTTTATTCCTTTATTTCGACATACACCAATGTGTAGCTCTCGTTAATTCTCAAGAACAATTCCACTTTTCCCGTCCTGCAATCGTCAACAGGGATATCGACAAGTGAAACTTTCAACCTGTCGGCTACTTTGTCAAATCTCATTTGTGTTCTCCCCTCAATTTGCCCTATCGAGTAAAACTCACAATCGGCCGAAGGCAACGTTATCACACATTCGTGTTCTCCGCCACGGTAGAGCGTGGCCACCGTGCTCCAGTAGTCGGGCAAACCGTATGAACCGGCAACACGCATTTCATACTTCACGTTATACCCTACCGTCGTGCCGTTTTCCTCAATCTTGCTCACGGGAGTAAATACCATATACTCTTCATTAATGGGGATTGCGCAATTGTCGCCAACTTTTGAAAACATATTGTCACCCGATGCAGCAGCATAATATTGCCCCACCTCGGCTTTGGCCCTGAAATCGAAATAGAAATATGGCGCATGCATCGACTCCAGCGATTCAAAATCGCCAAGAGAAGAAACTCGCATGTTATTGGAGAAACCTTCAAACTCATCATCAGCATTCAAGCGCACGCCCATGCCTGCAAGGTCGGTAGCTCCATGATTTATTGAATACATTGGAGTGGTGTTTTCCAAATTAGGCTCGTCGTTGCAACTACACAACCCTACCGACATCATAGTCAATATCGATAAAATTAATCCATTTTTCCTCATTTGTCCAGTCTATTTATCTAAAATCCCATCAAAGATATAAAAAAGAATCATATTACACAATCTTACAAAAAGTGCCATTCCACGCCATTACCGCATGATATTTAATTATCCACCATATTATGGAATTAAGCCAATTCTGTGCAACGATTTGGCATGAC
>DGYMR06203__coassemble_1972_pt1 | contig 11183 bp, 9 predicted proteins | sample DGYMR06203__metabat2_low_PE_039 | metagenome-assembled genome bin DGYMR06203
CCGTAACAATTTCCTTAATCAGTCGTTGCAGATAGGGTTTAAGCAAGTGCGCGATAATTACAATCTTGATGCAGGTTTCATGGTCAACTCATCGATGTCGCGCAGCGAAGACTTGATAAATCCTGACAGGAACATTCCTACAAGATGGGTGTGGAATGTAGCTCCATACGCACGCATACGATTGAAGATGAATAAGATGCGCTCATTGTCGTTTGATTACAGGGCACGGACATCCGAACCGTCGTTGTCGCAGTTGCAACCTGTCGCCGACGTGTCCAATCCGTTGCGCATAGTAGTCGGTAATCCTGATCTGAAACCGACATTCACGCAGAGGATTAATTTGCGTTTCAACGACTTCGACCAAGAGAAGCAACGCAGCATAATGGCTATGGCCAATTTCCAATTCTCCAGCAACAGTATTATTTCCACTACCGATTATGATTCTCAGACCGGTGGGCAGGTGACAACTTATGCCAACGTCAACGGCGTGTGGAATGGTAACTTGATGGGGATGATAAACTTCCCGTTAAGGAACAAGAGCTGGTATTTCACGTCGATGGCTTCGTTCAGATATTCCAATACCGTTGGTTATAACAACGGCTTGTTCAACCGTAGCGGTTCTTTCTCAATGAATCTGTCGCCGGGCATACGGTTCATGACCGATGCGGTGGAGCTTGAATTGCGCCCTAATTATAATCTCCAAACTACCCATAATACGGTTCAGTCGGATGCCGACAGGACGATTCATAGCTATGGAGGCATGTTCAATGCTGCTTATTATACGCCTTTCGGAGTTGTGCTTAACAGTGACCTCACGTTTAGCGGAACTCAAGGATATAGTGCCGGATATGATACCGACCAATGGTTGTGGAATGCGTCATTGTCCTATCAGTTCTTGAAGGGGAAAGCTGCCACAATCACGGCTAAAGTCTATGACTTGTTACATCAGCGTCAAAACATACGCCGAACGATTAATGCAAGTTACATAGAAGATAGCGAGTTTAATTCCTTGACGCGATATGTGATGTTCACGTTCACCTATCGTTTCGCGACATTTGGCAATGGTAATAACGGAGATGCTCCGCGCGATGTCAACTATGACGGTCGCGGGCCGGGTATGCATCGTGGGCCGAGAGGTCCTATGGGACCGCCACCGGGCCGTCGCATGTAAGGTCATATTTATGTCAATAAGGACTATAAAACACTAAAAAATATACATTTTTGACATGGAATATTGCATATATCATTTCAAAAAGATATTTTTGCGCCAAAATTTGCATGCATTGTATTTTTAAGGTAAAATTATAAGTTTTAGGTTTATTGTCTCGCATATAAAATTCAAGTAAAAATCGGTTGCGAGAAATGTTTTTATTGAAGCAACAAGCAGGGGCAGGGAATTATAGGATATAGACATATTATTCCCCGCCCGGGATGGAGGCGGAAATAAATACATTTCTCGATTTGTTTATTTTAAGTGCGGTATGCAAAAATAGATGAGATGCGAGACCAATGACGTATCAAAGTATTAAAAACCATGGCAATTCCTTGCCATTTTAATTCTGTTTCAAGGTTGTTATTGTATTTTTCATGCACCTCTGTGTGGTGCTGTGAGCCATCGTGCACGATACTGAAAAATCTCGGGAGAGTTTCATGATGCGTGTGTAAGCATATAAAGTGACATGGTTGTGTTGCAAAATGCTTGCATGACTATATTATTACATGCAAATTGACACATTAATTCATATTATATAAAATAATTGCCATAATATTTGCATATTTTAAAGCAAATAGATAGTTTTGTGCCGAAATTAATTATCAAAAGTAATTAAAACAAGAAAAAAGATGGCAAAGGTTAAAAAAAGATGGCTGATACTGTTTTGTTTAATATGTTGTATCAGTGTTTTAGGTTTATTTGTTTCAGGTTCTGTTTCTGATTTTGACATGCCCGAATTGACTCCGCAGCAATATGCAAACATGGCGTGGATGATTACGGCCACCATATTTGTGTTGATGATGACTCCGGGACTTGCATTCTTCTATGGCGGCATGGTGAGGGCCAAGAATGTCATAAGCACCATGCTCCAGAGTTTCATTGTCATGGGAGTGGTGAGTGTCATTTGGGTTGTCTTTGGTTTTGGACTGTCGTTTGGGAACGACATATATGGCATAATCGGTAATCCTATGGATTTCTTTATGTTGAAAGGGGTCGGAGCCGAGAATCTGTACCCTAATGAAGGCGGCCTTAATCTGACGCAGCAGGATCTTGCCGTTACCACTATTCCATTGGCGTTGTTTGCGCTGTTTCAAATGAAATTTGCCATTATAACGCCTTCTCTCATTACCGGTTCTTTTGCCGAGAGGGTAAAATTTTCGGGATATCTGATATTCATGATTTTGTGGGTGATTGTTGTTTATTGCCCATTGGCTCATTGGACATGGCATCCCGAAGGAATCTTTGCCAAGATGCATGTCCATGACTTTGCCGGTGGAATAGTGGTTCATGCTGCTTCGGGCGTGGCGGCTTTGACCGGTGCTTTGTTTCTTGGCAAGCGAACGAGCGAAGAGGGGAAGGCTGCCAATATCCCATTTGTCCTGCTTGGCGCAGCGTTGCTGTGGCTCGGGTGGTTCGGGTTCAATGGTGGTTCCTCGTTGGCCATCGACGGTATTGCCATTTCAGCGTTTCTGAATACCAACACGGCAGCTGCCACGGCAATGGTTACATGGGTGTTTCTCGACTGCCTGCTCGGTCGTCGTCCGTCGGCGATGGGTGCGGCGATAGGCGCGGTAGTGGGACTTGTGGCAATTACCCCGAGTGCAGGTTGGGTGACAGTGGGGCAAAGTATTTTCATCTCGTTTGTCACAACCATGATTTGTAACTTTGCAGTTACTTATAAGGCTAAGAAACATTTGTTTGACGATGCCCTTGATGTGTTTCCCACTCACGGTGTCGGTGGCATCGTTGGCACGATATTTACGGGGATATTCACATATGGCTACTTTTTCCCGACAGGAAGCGAAGAAATATCGCACATGCAATTCATGCTCAACCATGTGCTGGCGGTGATTATAGTGTTTGCCTACACATTTGTCATGAGTTACGCGATATATTGGCTGACAAACAAGATGGTGCGTATGCGTGTGTCGCAGAAAAGCGAGCGCATAGGCCTTGATAAATCGCAACATAATGAAGAATATGGAGGCGAGGCTCTTAATACAGAGATTGCCGAAGAGATACCCTCAGAGGCCGAATGGATGAAATCGGTTTCTGAAAATTAATGAATCTGTTTTGCATGTCAGGCTTCGGTAGACAGTTATCGAAGCCTGATTTTTGTGCCTTTTTTTACAGGGTGTTTTGAGTTTCTTGTTGAAAGATTGTTGATTTTGCACAACGATTTCAATTTTATGCCAAATTGTTGTGCTATGGAATAAATGCTATCGCCTGTTTTTGTCTTGTATGTGTCGGGAGAGCTTGATGTTGCCGTTTCATGTTTCTCTTCAAGATAAATTATATCGCCCGACTGCAATTGCACATTGCGGTCTCTCCAGCCAAGGTCGTTGAATGACAATAATTTGCGTCTCCTGATACTGAATTCTTTGGCAATTGCCGCATAAGTGTCTCCTTCTTTTGCTATGACGCAGTACAATCCGTTGCGCTTTACGATGTCGTGAGTGGAGACGATTTCATTGTAAATGTCGCTGTCGATGGAGTGCTCGAGTGATTCATCCCCTTCAAGGTGTTTTGGCGTGGCTATAATCGGTTGTCCTGTGTCGAATTTGTAAAGCTCGTAGGTTTCGATCAATTCGATTAGCTTGTCGGCGTAACGCTTGTCGGTGGCATATCCGCATTCGCGCAGTGTCTTTGCCCATTTCTTGTAATCGGTTACTTTCAATTTGAATAAAGGCGCATAGCGTTTCTTTTTCAAGAACCTTGCATGGTCCTCGAATGATTCCTCGGCCGAGCCGTATTTCCTGAAACATTCATGTCGGCGGTCGTCATCGGCATATATCACGTCGCCGTCCCACAGGTTCTTGTGGCATTTTATGCCAAAGTGGTTGTTTCCCTGCATGGCGAGCCTGCTTCGTCCCGCACGGCTTTCGAGCAAGCCTTGGGCGAGGGTGATGCTTGCCGGGATTCCGTATTCTTGCTGGTGCCTGATGGCTATTTCCTTGTAGGTGTCGATATATTCAAGATACGCAGCCGATAGCGATTTGTCTTTGGCTGTCGCAAGAGGAATTGCGAGCAGCAACGACAATGTGACGATAAGGGTCCTAAACATGATGGTTGTAGGAAAAAGTTTGTTATATTTGCATAAACAAGAAATGGCCATGGAAGAAAAGATTTTAAGTACAAAGATACGAGTTTACTCGTATAATGAGTTAACCGACACACGCAAAAAATTGGTAGAGCTTGCCCGGGAAGCTACGCGACGTGCCTATGCTCCCTTTAGCAAGTTTAATGTAGGAGCCGCGTTGTTGCTTGGCAATGGTGAGATAGTGACCGGTTCCAATCAAGAGAATGTTGCCTTCCCCTCGGGGACTTGTGCCGAACGAACAACCGTGTTTTACGCCTCGTCGCGTTATCCCGGCGTGCCTTTCGAGAAGCTGGCCATAGCCGCATGGCACGACGGGGATTTTGTCGAAACTCCGACAGCTCCATGCGGAGCATGTCGTCAAGCCATACTGGAGTATGAAACACTTGGAGGAAAGCCCATTGAAATCATCTTGTGTGGCCGGAATGAGGTCTATGTCGTGGAAGATGGAATCAAGGCTCTATTGCCACTGTGTTTCGACAAGTTTTGACCTTGCTGCCTTACATGAATATTCTGAAAAAACATGAAAAACAGGCACATGTTTGCAAGAACAAATAAAAAATGTAATTTTGTGACATTCGAGATAAGGTTGAAACCATGAATAATCTTATTATCTTCCTTAAAACGGCTGATATGGATAAACGGTTCTGCTTTAAACAATACACAATTATTTAATCAAAGAACACCATTTGTAAGAAATGAGAAAAAATCTTTTTGGAATTTTAATGTTGCTGGCCATGATTTCATGGGTGGCCCCTGTTGTCGCACAGGAAATTCAGCCGGGAGCGGCAAGTGTGAATGAATATGCGCCGATGCTTGAAGGAAAGCGTGTGGCATTGCTTAGTAATCATACAGGCATGGTAGGTGACAAGCACACTCTCGACTTGATGCTTGAAAAAGGGATAAATGTTACCACGATATTTTCACCCGAACATGGATTCCGTGGAAATGCCGATGCCGGTGAGAAGGTATCGAGCAGCGTGGACAGCAAGACCGGCATTCCCATCGCTTCGCTTTATGAAGGCAACACGAAAATGCCTGCCGCCACGACGATGGACAAATTTGATGTTATCGTAGTCGACATTCAAGATGTGGGATTGAGATATTATACATACTATATCACTATGATTCACCTCATGGATGCCGCAGTGAAATATGACAAGGAATTTATTGTGTTCGACCGTCCCAATCCAAACGGGATGTATGTCGACGGGCCGATTCTCGACATGAAATACAAGTCGGGTGTGGGGTGGTTGCCTATTCCGGTAGTGCATGGCATGACTCTTGGCGAATTGGCATTGATGGCCGATGGCGAGGGCTGGCTTGAAGGTGGCAAGCACCTTGGCGACCGCTTGAACGTGGTGAAATGCAAGGGATACACGCATCAAAGCCGTTACGAATTGCCTATTGCCCCGTCGCCTAATTTGAAATCGATGTTATCGATATATCTTTATCCGTCAACTTGCTATTTTGAAGGTACTGTTGCAAGCCTTGGACGAGGAACCGACAAGCCGTTTGAAATTTACGGACATCCCGACATGAAGGGGTGCGATTTCTCGTTTACTCCTCGCAGCGTGCCCGGAGCAAAAAATCCTCCGCTGCTCGATCAAAAATGTTATGGTCGTGACTTGTCGGGACTTGACCCTGAGGAGGTGATAGCGGCAGGAGTCAATCTTGAATATGTCATAGACGCTTACAACAAGGTAGGAATGGGTGACAAGTTCTTCACTTCTTTCTTCGAGAAATTGATAGGCGACGGAAATGTGCGCAAGATGATTGAAGCAGGCAAAAGCGCGGCTGAGATAAAAGCCACATGGAGCGACGATGTCGAAAAATTCAAGCAGCAAAGGCGCAAGTACCTTTTGTATGCCGAATGATGTATTGTTGAATTTTAAATTATACGAATGAGCATATGACACCTGTAATTGTCCTTGCCACGATAGTAGGCTATTTTATTTTGCTTTTTCTTGTTTCTTATGTAGCAGGTCGCAATAGCGACAATGCGAGTTTCTTCACGGGCAGCAGGCAGGCTCCGTGGTATATAGTGGCTTTTGCCACGATGGGAGCAGCCATTTCGGGAGTGACTTTCATTTCGGTGCCAGGCATGGTGGTTACCAAGGGATACAGCTATCTGCAAATGGTGCTTGGATTCATAATAGGGTACATCGCCATTGCTTTCGTGCTGGTGCCTCTATTCTACAAGAAGAATCTCATTTCAATCTACGGGTATCTCGAGCAACGTTTCGGGGCGATGACTTATAAAAGCGGCGCATGGTTCTTTTTCGTGTCAAAGATGCTGGGAGCTGCCGTGAGGTTCTTTGTCGTTTGTGTTGTGTTGCAGAGTTTGGTTTTCGAGCCGCTTGGCATTCCTTTCGTGTTCAATGTCATTGTCACCATCGCGTTGATATGGCTCTACACAAAGCAGGGAGGTGTCAAGACTGTCATCTGGACCGATACGCTCAAGTCGTTCTGCCTCGTCATGTCGGTGATTTTGTGCATTGTCTTCATTGCTCGCGGACTCGGATATGATTTTTTGACCATGGTTTCGGCTGTTGCTGCCGATGAAACATCGAGGATGTTTTATTTCGACGACCCTAAGTCGGGAGAGTATTTCTGGAAGCAATTCCTTGCCGGTATTTTCATGGTAATAGCTACTTCAGGGCTTGATCAAGACATGATGCAACGCAATCTTGCTTGCAAGAATTCCAAGGAATCGCAGAAGAACATGATTGTGAGTGGAATTTCGCAGTTTTTCGTAATCGCATTGTTCTTGATTCTCGGCACGTTGTTGGTTATTTACGTCCAAAATACTCCGGGACTTGAAATACCTGAAAAAACCGACGAATTATTCGGTCTTGTCGCTGCTGACAAGTCTATGCCGCTCATCGTGGGCATATTGTTCATCCTTGGTTTGATTTCGGCTGCTTATTCGGCTGCAGGCTCGGCGTTGACATCATTGACCACATCGTTTACTGTTGATATTTTGAAAGCTAACGTCAAGCAAGATGAACGCAAGTTGACACGCACTCGCAAGTTTGTCCATCTCGGCATGTCGGTGTGCATGGGCATCGTCATAATTGTGTTCTATATAATAAGCAACAGCGATGCCATAAGCGCGGTTTATACGTTGGCAAGTTACACCTACGGTCCTATATTGGGATTGTTTGCTTTCGGTCTTGCCGTGAAGAGCAAGGTCAGGGACCGTTTTGTGCCTTATGTGTGCGTTGCCGCACCGGTGATATGCTATTTTGCTCAAAAGGCATTGTTTGAATATTTCGGCTATGTCATGAGCTTTGAATTGCTATTGTTGAATGCTGCTGTCACGTTCTTAGGTTTGCTAATGTTGTCGACAGGCAAGAAAATCGAGGAATGATGCCCCCCTATGGCGGCGTGCGGTCTGTTATTAAAGCGTTGAAATATGTCAAAAGGGTTGATTAACAAGTATATTTGGATTATCGACACGATACAACGTTATGGCCACATAACGCGCGAAGAGCTTAACCGGCTGTGGGTGAAGTCGTCGATTGGCGATGGGATGCCCATGGCGCGGCGCACGTTCTATAATTATCGGCAAGGCATAGCCGAGACTTTCAATGTGGTAGTGGAATGTGACCCGTCGACATTTGAATATTATATCGATTCCTCGGGCAGCGAGCAAGAGGACAAGTTGCGCAACTGGCTTCTTGACGCTGCCTCGATGAGCGGTATGTTGTCCGATTCGCGCGATGTCTCCGACCGTATAATTCTTGAAGATGTGCCGAGCGCGAGGGGCAATTTGCCCGTGGTGATACAGGCGATGAAGGAGTCTTGTCGCATAAATTTTTCTTATAAGGCTTATAATCGCATAAATATAAAGCGCGACATCGTGATTGAGCCTTATTTTGTGCGCATTTTCAAGCAGTTGTGGTATGTGATAGGGTATAATGTCAAGGATGAGGCGATAAAGACTTATTCACTTGACCGAATGAGCGACTTGACCATAAGGCAAGACATGTTTGCAGTGCCTGAAGGATTCAGTGCCGCCGATTATTTCAAGAATTGTTTTGGAATAATGCAGAGCAAGGGCGAGCCAAAGGAGATTGTTCTGAAGTCTACTGCCAATCAAGCGAAATATCTGCGTGCATTGCCATTGCATCATTCTCAGCGTGAAGAGGTGCATGACAGTTATTCGCTGTTCCATTATAAGTTGTTGATTACCTATGATTTCGTGCAGGAAATTCTTTCTTTGGGTTCTCAGGTGCAAGTGATTGCGCCGCCCGAGTTGAAAGCTGCCGTCGTCAATGAATTGAAACTTGCGCTCGACAGTTATGATTGATGCTTCACAACGGAGTTGCGGTTGAATTTTGGTGAGATTTTGGCATGGTTTTGCAGTTTCTCATGCAAGACCGAGTCCGAGTTCGATTATGAGACGTTTTATGTCGGGGTTGCGTTTTGCAAGGTCTTCGGCGATTTCGCGCGGAGACCAGTATTTGGGCGCAGGTCCCGATTCTTTCACTTTTATTTCCAATGCCACCATGTCGTTGGCAAGTTTGTCGCGAAGGAATGCCATTATTTCGGTCAGTCGGGTCTTTATGAATTCCACCTGTCCTATGTTGTCGACATATATCTCATAGAGCGTGTCGTTGACTTTTCGAGGCAGTGCGGTGCGCATCGTGTTCACTATCACTTGTTCGCGAGGATGGGTGGCGATGTAGTCGTTCCATGCCTCCAGCATCTGTTCGTCGGTGAATGTCTCGTTGCGGCGCGTGGTCCTGTGCTGAGTGCTTGCACTCGACATCTCGCTTGTGTTGTTTGTGCTCGGTTTTGGAGCGTCGATGTTGTTTATTAGGATTCTTGGAGGGATGTTTGCGGCATTTGGAGCCGTCTGTGCCGGTTTTGGCCGTTGAGAGTAGGTGACGGCAGGCTCGGTGGAGAAATGCGTTGAAACGGGCTGTTGTTGCGCCACAGGGGCATTGTTGCTTGGTTGTGCCGTGGGCTGCGTGTGTGCAGTAGGGGCATAGGATGTCTGCGCAGTTGGTTTTGTTGCCGATGCGGTTTGTTGTGTCGCAGAACCGGTAGTATTTGGAGTTTGTTGCTTGTTGCCTGTTCCATTGCCTCCTGTCTCAGGCCCCGGAGACGGAGATTTTGGTTCAAGAAGCCTGCAAATCTTGATGAGGGTAAGTTCTACGAGAAATTGCTTGTTGGCTGCCGTGCGGTAATTGAGGTCGCAACTGTTGCACAGGTCCATGGCAAGGTAATAAAACTTGGGATGGAATTTCACCGATTCATTGATGAAGCGTGCCGCAACTTCCTCGCCCATGTCAAGGAGCTTGTGGGTTTGTGGAGTCGATGCCACCATCATGTCGCGTATGTGCTTTGCAAGACCGTTTATGAAAAACAGCGAGTCAAAACCTTTGTCGCGTATTTCTTTGTATATCAACAGTGCTCCGGGAACGTTGCTTGTCCTGAAGGCTTCCATCAGCCTGAAGTAGTAATCGTGGTCGAGCACGTTTAGGTTCTCGATCGCCGATGCGTATGTGATGTTGCCTCCCGACGAAGCGGCCACTTGGTCGAATATCGACAATGCATCGCGCATTGCACCGTCGGCCTTTTGTGCTATTATGTTCAGCGCGGCCGGCTCGGCGTTTATTCCTTCGTTTGAAGCGATGTATTTCAATTGTGCCGCGATGTCGGCAATTGTAATGCGTGAGAAGTCATATATCTGGCATCTCGACAATATCGTAGGGATTATTTTGTGCTTCTCGGTGGTGGCGAGGATGAAAATCGCATGAGCCGGCGGCTCTTCGAGTGTCTTTAGAAAGGCGTTGAAGGCGGCGGTCGAAAGCATGTGCACCTCGTCGATTATGAACACGCGGTATTTGCCTATTTGAGGCGGTATCCTGACTTGCTCGATGAGGTTGCGTATGTCGTCGACCGAGTTGTTTGACGCGGCATCGAGTTCCACGATGTTCAGCGACCGTTGCTCGTTGAAAGCCATGCACGATTCACACTCGTTGCATGCCTCGCCGTCGGCGGTCGGATGAAGGCAGTTTATGGTTTTTGCGAATATTCGTGCGCATGAGGTCTTGCCTACGCCCCTTGGACCGCAAAACAGGTAGGCATGAGCCAAATGCCCCGAGTCGATTGCCGATTTCAAGGTATGCGTCAACGCTTGTTGTCCCACTACGTTCTTAAATGTGGTGGGGCGATATTTCCGGGCAGATACGATGTATTGTTCCATCAATAAAGAAATTATAAATGCAAATTTAAGCAAATCGGCATTCAATAGGAAATAATTTGTTGGAAATAGCTGCGCTTCTGTAAAGGCAGGATGGATTTGACAGGGAAGAGCCTGTTTGGGAAATGCTGCGATTGTCGCAGAAATGTTAAAATGCAAAGTTGTCTTTTTTGTCCGTTTGGTTACGTTTGGACCAATTTATTTCCATGTCTAATTATCTAAATTCAACGTCAATCAGCACGAACGCTTTTTGTAATCATTTGATAATAAGCGGTATAGTAAAATTTGCCGTTACCAACGAAGTAACGGCAGAAAAATTAGGCGAAAAAACGAAAAAATTGAGAGAAAAAAACTCTTTTCATTATTACTATTAAAGTTTTTATTATTATGATTAAAAAGTTTTTAAGTGCAACCCTGTACGGAGCTTTATTGTTGGGCTTGTCAGGGGCGTTTGTAGCTTGTAAGGACTACGACGAGGACATCCAAGGACTTGACGACCGCTTGACGGCTGTTGAGAACAAGGTGACCGAGTTGGAAGCCGCAATCAACGCCGGCGCAGTCATCAGCGACGTCAAGACTACAGAAAATGGCGTTACAGTGACATTGAGCGACGGCACATCATTTGACTTGACCAACGGCAAGGACGGTGCGACAGG
>DGYMR06203__coassemble_2008_pt1 | contig 10936 bp, 6 predicted proteins | sample DGYMR06203__metabat2_low_PE_039 | metagenome-assembled genome bin DGYMR06203
AAAATATGATTTTATATATGTTTTGTCATTTTAATTAGTATTTTTGCATCCAATAATAAATGATAACCAAGTATTGGACCTCATTAAAGCAAACTTACTAATGAAAGAGGGGACTTATTACAAAACAAGTGGAAACTTAGCAACATGCTATAACCAAACAGGTCTGTATGATGCAACAAACGAGCATGACGCATGCGGCGTGGGCATGATTGTAGACATTCACGGAAACAAATCGCACGAATTGGTGGACTCGGCTCTAAAAGTGCTTGAAAACATGAAACACCGAGGTGCTGAAGGTGCCGACAACAAGACTGGCGACGGGGCTGGAATAATGGTACAGATTCCTCATGAATTCATCTTATTGCAAGGAATACCCGTACCCGAAAAAGGCAAATACGGGACAGGACTTGTATTCCTGCCTAAAAACGAAGATGAACAATCGGCCATTTTAAGCATAATGATTGAAGAAATAGAGCGTGAAGGTCTCACTTTCATGCACTTGCGCAATGTTCCGGTAAACTCGACAATACTGGGTGAAAGTGCACGCGAAACCGAACCGGCAATCAAGCAAATTTTCATCACAGGCGCAAACAGTAGCGAAAACCTCGACCGCACGCTTTATATAATACGCAAAAAAATAGAAAGCCGCGTTAGGCATAAAGATTTTTATATTGTATCGTTATCGAGCAAAAACATCATTTACAAGGGGATGCTTTCATCGGTACAAGTGCGCGAATACTTCCTCGACTTGACTCAACCTTATTTCACGAGCGGGCTCGCAATCGTGCACTCCCGGTTCAGCACCAACACATTTCCCACATGGAGTCTCGCCCAGCCTTTCCGCCTATTGGCCCACAATGGAGAGATAAACACAATCAGAGGCAACCGCGGATGGATGGAAGCCCGTGAAAGTGTCTTGTCAACCCCCTCTTTAGGAAATGTCAAAGACATAAGGCCAATCATACAACCCGGCATGAGCGACAGTGCGTCGCTTGACAACGTGCTTGAATTTTTCGTAATGTCAGGACTAAGCCTTCCTCATGCAATGGCCATGCTCATCCCTGAATCTTTTAACGACAAAAATCCAATAAGCGAAGACTTGAAGGCGTTCTACGAATACCATTCCATCTTGATGGAGCCGTGGGACGGCCCCGCCGCATTGCTGTTCAGCGACGGACGATACGCAGGCGGGATGCTTGACCGAAATGGCTTGCGCCCGGCACGCTACTTGATCACCAAGAATGACATCATGGTCGTAGCCAGCGAAGCCGGTGTAATAGATTTCGAGCCTGAATCAATCAAAGAAAAAGGAAGATTGCAACCCGGCAAGATATTGCTCGTAGACACACAGGAGGGGAAAATATACTATGACGGGCAATTGAAAGAGCAACTGGCCTCGGCTAAGCCTTACAGGCAATGGCTGTCGGCCAACCGCATAGAACTTAACACGCTGAGAAGTGGCCGGAAAGTGGAAAACACTGTACCCGACTTCGAGCGTAAATTACGCGCATTCGGATACACCCGCGAAGACATCGAACGCACATTGACTCCAATGTGCATGAACGGGTCGGAACCGACAGCTTCAATGGGCAATGATACTCCGCTGGCCATACTGTCCGACATGCCGCAACTGCTGTTCAATTATTTCAGGCAACAATTCGCGCAAGTTACCAATCCGGCAATCGACCCTATACGTGAAGAGCTCGTGATGTCGCTCACCGAATACATCGGGGCTGTGGGAACGAACATTCTGTTGCCTAACGAAAGCCATTGTAAAATGGTCAGACTGCCACATCCCATCTTGACCAATACCGAACTTGACATTCTTTGCAACATCAGGTATAAAGGTTTCAACACAGTCAAGTTGCCTACGCTATTTGAAGTGTCAAAAGGTAAAACCGGACTGCAACAGGCTCTGAACGAGCTATGCAAGAAAGCCGAGCAGTCGGTCGACGACGGCATAAATTACATTATCCTATCCGACCGCGACATAGACAAGGAACATGCTGCAATCCCGTCCTTACTTGCAGTGAGTGCCGTACATCATCACCTCATCAGCGTGCAAAAACGCGTGCAGACCGCATTAATAGTCGAAAGCGGTGAAATTCGCGAGGTGATGCACGCTGCCCTGCTGCTTGGATATGGAGCGAGCGCGTTCAATCCTTATATGGCATTTGCCATACAAAACCGGCTCGTGCAACAGAAAGAAATACAAATGAACTATGAAACAGCCGAACGCAATTACATAAAAGCCATGTGCAAAGGCTTGTACAAAGTCATGAGTAAAATGGGAATCAGCACAATCCGGTCCTATCGCGGAGCAAAGATATTTGAATCGGTCGGGTTGAGCGAAGAATTGCTGCAAGCCTACTTCGGCTCAAGCACTTCATCGATAGGTGGCATAGGGCTGGAAGAAATAGCAAAAGACTACATCGCATTCCACGACAACGGCTTCTCGCCAAAGGAAATCGAACCTCTATTACCGCACATAGGCCAATTCTCTTACCGAAAAGATGGAGAAAAACATGCATGGAACCCCAAAACGATAAGCATGCTGCAACTTGCCACTCGTTTGGGAAACTATGCAAAGTTCAAGGAATACACCGGCATCATTAATGACAAAGAGCGCCCCATCTTCCTGCGCGACTTCTTCTCGTTCAAGGAAAACCCAATCCCAATCGATCAGGTCGAGCCGGTTGAAGAAATTGTAAAGCACTTCGTCACTGGAGCTATGTCGTTTGGAGCCATAAGCAAGGAAGCCCATGAAGCGATAACTTTGGCAATGAACATGCTCGGGTCAAGGAGCAACACCGGCGAAGGTGGTGAAGATTCCGACCGATTCCATGACTCCTACGACGGAATTTCTTTATGCAGCAAGACCAAGCAGGTGGCTTCTGGACGTTTTGGCGTGACGACCGAATATCTGGTCAATGCCGAAGAAATTCAAATCAAGGTTGCCCAAGGAGCTAAACCGGGTGAAGGTGGACAATTACCAGGATTCAAGGTGAACGACGTGATTGCTAAGACAAGGCATTCGATTCCGGGAATATCCCTCATTTCACCTCCGCCGCATCACGACATCTACTCCATCGAGGATCTCGCTCAACTCATCTTCGACTTAAAAAATGTGAATCCTAAAGCGAAAATAAGCGTCAAATTGGTTGCAGAAAGTGGAATCGGCACCATTGCCGCCGGTGTGGCCAAGGCCAAAGCCGATATCATAGTAATCTCGGGAGCCGAAGGTGGAACAGGGGCGTCGCCTGCTTCTTCAATGAGATATGCCGGCATCCCACCGGAAATCGGACTTAGCGAGACTCAACAAACTCTTATGCTGAACGGACTTAGAGGACAAGTGAGATTACAAACCGACGGTCAATTAAAAACCGGACGAGACATCATAAGCATGGCACTGCTCGGAGCCGAAGAGTTCGGTTTCGGTACAAGCGTGCTCATAGTTCTTGGATGCGTCATGATGCGCAAATGCCACGCCAACACATGCCCTGTCGGTGTAGCCACGCAAGATCCGCAACTGCGCAAGCATTTTCGTGGAAGATATGAATATGTTGTAAATTTCTTCCGATTCCTTGCCCAAGAAGTAAGGGAATACCTTGCCAAGATGGGATACACCCGGCTCGATGACATCGTAGGACGAACCGACCTGATAGAGATAAAGCAGTCGAATGCCGGAGAAAAATCAGCCCTGCTCGACTTCCGCAAGATTCTGCACCGTGTGAGCAACGGTTCGGCAATGCACAATGTCACATCGCAAAACCATGACATCGAAAATGTAAAAGATGTGGCCATACTTGCCGCAACGCGGGAATCGCTCGATAATAAGAAAGAAATTTCGCTTGAATATGCAATCTCCAACACCGATCGCTCAGTCGGAGCTATGCTTTCGGGCGCAATAGCCGCAAAATACGGACAAGCCGGCTTGCCCGACCAAACCATAAACATAAAATTCAAAGGCTCGGCCGGACAAAGTTTCGGAGCATTCCTGACTCATGGCATCACGTTCAAGCTCGAAGGAGAAGCAAACGACTACCTTGGCAAAGGACTGAGCGGAGGACGAATATCGGTGCAACCACCCATTAGAAGCAACTTCGATGCCGAAAACAACACCATAGCTGGCAATACGCTCCTTTATGGAGCCACAAGCGGCGAGATATACATCAACGGTCGCGCTGGTGAGCGTTTTGCCGTGCGAAATTCAGGTGCAATAGCTGTCGTCGAAGGCGTGGGCGACCACTGCTGCGAATACATGACTGGCGGACGCGTGGTCGTATTGGGCGAAACCGGCAGGAATTTCGCTGCCGGAATGAGCGGAGGTGTGGCGTATGTGTGGGACAAAAACCATAATTTCGACTATTTCTGCAACATGGAGATGGTAGAACTGTCATTGTTGGAAGATGCCACCGCAAGGAAGGAATTGCATGAACTTGTGAGACAACATTACTTATACACCGGTTCGCAATTGGCTCGCACGATGCTCGACAATTGGAATCGATATGTCGACGAGTTCATACAAGTCACGCCTATAGAGTACAAAAAAGTCCTTGCCGAAGAGCAAATGCGAAAATTGCAACAGAAAATCGCTGAAGTGCAAAGAGACTATTAATTCGATTCTCAAATAAAAACCACGGGCAACGGCACGGTGCACACACATGCGCCATGCCTGCCTGAATAAAGCATAAATAAAATGGGAAATCCTAAAGCATTCATGACAATACCACGACAAGAAGCCGGATACAGGCCGGTTCATGACCGCATCTGCGACTTCAGCGAAGTGGAACAAACTCTCAACATAAGCGACCGCAAGCTGCAAGCGTCACGGTGCATGGACTGCGGCGTGCCGTTTTGCCACTGGGCATGTCCGCTTGGTAACAGGCCTCCTGAATTCCAAGATGCCGTTTATAAAGGCCGATGGGATGAAGCTTACTTGATTCTGAGCAAGACCAACGACTTCCCCGAATTCACCGGAAGAATATGTCCCGCGCTATGTGAGAAAAGTTGCGTACTCAAGCTTAGCATGGACGCGCCTGTCACCATACGCGAAAACGAAGCTGCCATTACCGAAACCGCTTTCCGCGAAGGGTTCATACAGCCTTGCCATTATGAACGTAACGGCAAGAAAGTGGCAGTAATCGGTTCGGGACCTGCCGGTCTCGCTGCTGCCAACCAGCTAAACAAGAAAGGTTATGAAGTCACTGTCTTTGAGAAACTGGAATACATTGGAGGACTGCTACGCTTTGGAATTCCTAATTTCAAATTGAGCAAAACAGTCATCGACCGCCGCATAAAACTGATGGAGGAAGAAGGGATAACCTTCAAGACGAACACCGAGATTGATATCAAGAACTTGCCTGAAGGTTTTGATGCCTACTGCCTGTGCTCAGGTGCTCCCGAAGCAAGAGACCTCTCCATCCCCGGACGTGAATTGAACGGCATTCACTTCGCCCTTGAAATGCTGGCTCAGCAAAATCGCATTCTTGCCGGGCAGTCATTCAGCAAGAAAGACCTCATAAATGCTAAAGGCAAACATGTGCTGGTCATAGGCGGTGGCGACACGGGGAGTGACTGCATTGGCACAAGCATCCGTCAAGGAGCTGCAAGCGTGACGCAAATAGAAATAATGCCTAAACCTCCGATAGGGTGCAATCCGTCCACGCCTTGGCCTCAATGGCCAATAGTGCTTAAGACAAGCAGCAGCCATGAGGAAGGCTGCACTCGCCGATGGAGTCTCGCTTCCAACAAATTCATCGGTGACAACGGACATGTATGCGGAGTGGAAGTGGAAGAGGTGGAATGGATGCCTGCTCCCGACGGTGGACGACCGGTAATGAAACCTACAGGCAAGAAAGAAATAATAAAAACCGAGATGGTCCTGCTCGCAATGGGATTCCTGAAGCCCGAAAAACCGCAATTGCCTCCAAACGCATTCATGGCAGGAGACGCCGCCACCGGAGCAAGCCTTGTGGTGAGATGCATAGCAGGAGGTCGCGATGCGGCAAAGCAGATAGACCAGTTTCTCAGCAAATGAACCTACATACAGAGGATTATATACACTTCATTTTTCATAACACTTAATAATAAGACCTATCATGTGTGGATTTGTCAGCATCTTCAACATAAAAGAACAATCTGAGACTCTTCGTAACAAGGCTCTTGCCATGGCCAAGAAAATAAGGCATCGTGGTCCTGACTGGAGCGGAATATACTGTGGGCAATCGGCCATCCTTGCACATGAACGTTTGTCGATTGTCGACCCTCAAAGCGGAAAGCAGCCATTGTATTCTCCCGACAAGAAACAAATTCTTGCCGTCAATGGTGAAATATACAATCATCAAGAAATAAGAAATTCGTATGCCGGGAAATACCAATTCCAAACAGGAAGCGATTGCGAAGTCATTCTGGCTCTATACAAGGATAAAGGGATCAATTTCCTCGAAGACTTAAACGGAATTTTCGCTTTTGCTTTATACGACGAAGCAACCGATGAATTTTTAATAGCACGCGACCCCATAGGGGTAATCCCTCTGTACATCGGTTATGATGATGACGGCACGGTATATTGCGCCAGCGAATTAAAAGCTCTCGAAGGTTTCTGCAATCGTTACGAACCGTTCCTCCCTGGCCATTACTATTCAAGCAAGGAAAAGAAAATGACACGGTGGTACACGCGCGACTGGATGGACTATGAAGCGGTGAAAAACAACGGTGCTTCGACACAGTCTCTTCGCAACTCGCTTGAAGCTGCCGTGCGTCGCCAGCTAATGAGCGACGTGCCTTACGGTGTGCTGCTCTCAGGCGGCCTTGACAGCTCCATAATCTCGGCAATAGCAAAAAAATATTCGGCACGAAGGGTTGAAAGCGGCGGCATGCAAGAAGCTTGGTGGCCGCAATTGCACTCCTTCGCAGTCGGTCTTAAAGGAGCACCCGACCTTGCAAAGGCCCGTGAAGTCGCCGAGTTCATCGGCACCGTACACCACGAAATAAATTACACCATTCAAGAAGGGCTTGATGCCGTGCGCGATGTCATATACTTCATCGAAACTTACGATGTCACTACCGTCAGGGCATCAACACCGATGTACCTGCTTGCAAGAGTCATAAAAAGCATGGGAATCAAAATGGTACTGAGCGGAGAAGGTGCCGATGAGATATTCGGAGGCTACCTGTATTTCCACAAGGCACCCGATGCAAAAGCCTTCCACGAGGAAACTGTCCGTAAGCTATCTAAACTATACCTATACGACTGCCTACGGGCAAACAAAGCTTTGGCTGCATGGGGAGTGGAAGGTCGTGTCCCGTTTCTCGATAAAGAATTTCTCGACGTTGCCATGCGAATCAACCCACAAGCCAAGATGTGCCCCGGTACGACAATTGAGAAAAAAATCTTGCGTGAAGCATTCGAGGACATGCTGCCGCAAAGCGTGGCATGGAGACAAAAAGAACAATTCAGCGATGGTGTGGGATACAGCTGGATAGACACGCTGAAAAAATTAACGTCGCAAGCCATCAGCGACGAGCAAATGGCTAATGCGACAAAGCGATTCCCGATAAATACTCCCATGAACAAAGAGGAATATTACTACCGCAGCATATTTGAAGAGTACTTCCCAAGCGAAAGTGCGGCACGCAGTGTCCCAAGCGTTCCAAGCGTGGCTTGCTCGACAGCCGAAGCCCTTGCGTGGGATTCAGCTTTTAAAAACATGAATGAACCGAGCGGACGTGCCGTGGCCGGCATTCATGAAGATGCTTACTAAGTCTATCGCCAACAACAGTTCAAAAAATGAGGAAAATAGAATTTACAAAAATGCATGGGGCCGGCAACGACTACATTTACATCAACGCTTTTAAATATCCTGTTGAGAATCCCGAACGGCTTGCCGTGAAATGGAGCAAGCCTCACACCGGAATAGGCAGCGACGGACTGGTCATCATCGAACCATCGGACAAAGCCGACTTCGGAATGCGAATTTTCAACGCTGATGGTTCGGAAGCCGGAATGTGCGGCAACGCAAGCCGTTGCATCGGTAAATATGTCTACGAATCTGGCTTGACCCATAAAACCGAAATTTCACTTGAAACTCGTTCTGGTATAAAATTTCTACGATTAAACGTCAAAAACGGAATCGTAGAGACTGTCACGGTCGACATGGGCGTTCCTTCAGGAATCAAGAAGATTGACCTCGGTTCTAATTTTCATTTCATCAATGGGACAACAGTAAATATGGGGAATCCTCATTTAGTGATATTCGTTGATGACATTTCGCAAATCGACCTTAAAACTGACGGCCCTGCTCTTGAACGTCATCCCTTGTTCCCCGACAGGGTCAACGTGGAATTTGCCCAAATAATAAAACCCGGCCTGATTCGAATGAGAGTATGGGAACGTGGCTCAGGCATCACCATGGCTTGCGGCACAGGAGCATGTGCCACCGCGGTGGCCGCAATCTCTATCGGCCTATGCCCAAATGAAACCGATGTGGAAATGGATGGAGGAACTCTGCACATAAGCTGGCAAGGTAACGATAAACATTTGTACATGACAGGCAAGGCCACCAAGGTCTTTGACGGGACGATAGAAATAAATAATTGACTCATAATAGTTATAAACAATATTGCACTCATTCACACAGATGGCACTTGTAAACGAAAACTTTCTAAAACTGCCGGGAAACTATTTATTCTCGGACATCGCAAAAAAAGTAGAGAAATACAAAGCCGAGCATCCCGAACGCAGAATAATCAGGCTCGGAATCGGTGATGTGACAAGGCCTCTTCCTGAAGCGGTAATCGTGGCAATGCACAAGGCCGTAGACGAAATGGCAAACAAAGAGACTTTTCGCGGATACGGCCCTGAACAAGGTTACGACTTCCTGAGAGAAGCCATAATAAAGCATGATTTTGAACCAAGGGGCATAATGCTGCGCAAGTCGGAAGTATTCGTCAATGATGGCGCGAAAAGTGATACTGGAAACATCGGTGACATCCTTGACATCAACAATCGCGTTGGAGTTACCGATCCCGTTTATCCTGTGTACATCGACAGCAACGTGATGGTAGGTCGTACAGGAAACATGACAGACGACAAGTGGAATGACATAACATATTTCCCATGCACAGCCGAAAACAATTTCATCCCTGAAATCCCACACGAGCGCATAGACATGATATACCTGTGCTACCCTAACAACCCAACCGGAATGACACTCTCCCGCGAGGAATTGGGGAAATGGGTCGATTACGCATTGGCCAACGGCTCACTGATACTTTTTGACGCGGCCTATGAAGCCTATATCCGCGAAAACGACGTACCTCATTCAATATATGAAATAGAAAGTGCAAAACGATGTGCGATAGAATTTCGCAGCTTCTCAAAGACTGCCGGATTCACTGGCTTAAGATGTGGCTACACGATAGTTCCCGAAGAGGTTAAGGCCTCAACAAGAAATGGCGTGGAGGTTTCGCTCAACCAGCTATGGAATCGCCGTCAAAGCACAAAATTCAACGGGGCAAGCTACATATCGCAACGAGCCGCCGAGGCAATATATACTCCCGACGGGAAAGAACAAATTGCCGGCAACATCAAGTATTACATGGATAATGCAAAAATAATGCGATCCGGACTGCAAAAGGCAGGATACAAAGTTTTTGGAGGGATTAATGCGCCATATCTATGGGTAAAAGCTCACGACGGACTTTCTTCGTGGGACTTTTTCGATATGCTGCTGAACAATGCCGACATAGTGGGCACACCCGGGACAGGATTCGGGCCAAGCGGAGAAGGATATCTGCGCCTGACGGCATTTGGCACGCGAGAAGATTGTCATGAAGCCATTGAGCGCATAAACAAATTATGAGAACAATACATTTTCTTCCCGAGACTAAAAAATCTGCACCGATGATAAAATCCGTGCAGATTTCTATATAACCTAATTACAAGTTTTTTCTTAATAAACAAGTTTCACGTTGTCAATCCACAATATATTGCCGGGAGAGCCAATATACGCGCCTCCGTGGCTGGCAGTAAATTGCATCTGCATGTGAGTTGGCTCATCATTTGCATCACCCCACCCGACTTCTTTGATTGGGACGCTTTCACCCTTGCTGTTTACAGCGTAACGCACAGTTGCATTAAGAGCCATATAAGGCTTGAATGCAGGGTCATGAGAGATATCGCCATACATTATTTCAAAACGAGCGCCATTCTGCCAATCGCAATCTTTGTCAAATCTTACGACCATCGTTCCCACACGTTTCGCATAAATATTTCCATCGGCATCTTCCCAACGCTTCTGCAAGAACAAATTCACTTCATGATAATCACGCCCTGAAATCTCCTCCTTGCTTCCAAATCCGGTAGCTTTTATACGGTTGGCGCGTGTCGACATCTGCACTTTATAATCAAATTGCACACCTGTCGGCTTTTTGCTAAACGGAATGCCGGAATTGAGCATCTTTTGAGGATTCTTAGTACCTTTTATCGGTTCATGCACCGAGCCGAGAAAAATCGACCCTGCCGCCAATACTTCCATGTTTATCAACCCGAGGACCTTTACTTTTTCCATTCGAGTCTCCAAACGCGCACAATACCCGTCTCCACGCTTTTCAGGGAATACCGACGTATTGGTCTTGGTAATGCCTACGACCTTGGCCATTACATTTGATGAACCCACGGAGAGCCACCTTTGTTAACATAAGCCTCGTCGCCTTCTATGGTCATTGTGGGGCCGATAGCCCAAACATGTTTAGTCGCTCCTCCTATTATGCCCGATTCTTCTATCTGGCGGTCTATCCAATTGTCCATGTCGCCATAACGGATATCTTCTATCTTAGGCTGGGCAAAAACAACGTTGCACAAAAGCAACACTGTAAAGAAACTAAAAAACCTCATAGATGATAATTATTTAATACACCAACGACTTCCGCA
>DGYMR06203__coassemble_2214_pt1 | contig 10060 bp, 6 predicted proteins | sample DGYMR06203__metabat2_low_PE_039 | metagenome-assembled genome bin DGYMR06203
AAACCGGCCAAATGCGTCGAAAGATTCACCAGTTATTTACAACCCCAAAGCAATTCTGAAAAATATTACAATTTGTCATTTGGCGAATGCAACTATGTCACAACATTTAAAACAAATAAAGGAACGATTATACTTTCCATCGCAAAAGAAGACTTCGATGAAGGTGTAGCACTCGTATATCAAGACAAGGAAAACTCCAAAATTGCAGCCAGCGACATGCTCGATGAGCTATAGACATTAACTATAATCACTTAACCTTTAAAATATCAACGTCATGAAAAAAATCATTATTGCTTGCTTAGCCATTTTCTGCATGATGATTTCCTGTACAGGCAATCCTCAAACAGAACCAAAAAACGAATCCCCAGCAAAACAACCCTTGACCGGGATTTGCACTACCGACACATTCGAGCTTTACGAAACCCAAAACATGTGGACTTTCATCAAGCTCAACACCGCCACAGGCGAAATTTGGCAAGTGCAATATGCCATAAATGATGACAATAGCCGTTTTGAAACAGTCCTCAACGATCGCCCTCTCGTCGTGACTTCCAACCCAAATGAGAAAATCCCTGGAAGATTCTCCCTATACCCGACAAAAAACATGTACAACTACATACTGCTCGACCAAACGGATGGCCGCACATGGCAGGTACAATGGTCTTTCGACCCTGAAAACAGATTGACAATACCCATTTTGCCTCAATAAAACATGAAAATGGCATAGGTTGAACACTGCTATGTCCGGCCTATGCCACTATCTTCTCGTCCTCGGCAGATTCTTGCTTCGCTATTTCTGCTTGGACACTTTGTATTCCTCCACATCCTGCCACAAGTACATCTTGTCGCTCGGTCGAATCTTTTCATCGATTTTTATTGAGAACCTGTCTCCTTTCACGGCCTTAGGCACAGACTTCAAGTCGACACGAATCTCCTCAACAGTCATAGGTATGGCACCTGTGGTAGGCCCGATTATTATAACTTCGTCACCTACTTTCAACTCACCGGCTTCCATAAGGAATTCGGCAACCTGTATATTGGAAAAATACCTCACCCCCTTGGCTACATATACCTTCACGCGAGTTGCCGAAGATCCATACTTCGATGTCCACTCGCCAAGACGTTGTCCCAGATAATATCCGTTCCAAAAACCACGATTAAATATCTTTTCGAGCCGCATGTCCCATGCTGCAATTTTCTCCTCGTCAAATGTGCCGTCGATACAGGCATTTATCGCTTCATTATAACAGCTCACAGCCTCCCTCACATACTCAGGGCCACGGGCACGGCCTTCAATCTTGAATACACGCACACCGGCATCAATCATCTTGTTCATGAAGTGTATCGTCTTCAAGTCCTTCGGCGACATTATGTATTGGTTTTCAATGTCGAGTTCGTCACCGGTTTCCTTGTCCCTGACGGTGTAACTGCGGCGGCATATCTGCCGGCACGCGCCACGATTGGCCGATGCCCCTGTTTCATGCAGACTCAAATAGCATTTTCCCGAAACAGCCATGCACAACGCCCCGTGACAGAACATTTCTATACGCACTTGCTTGCCATGAGGGCCACAGATGTTTTCATTGACAATAGTATCATAAATCCCTTTCACCTGCCCGAGGTTCAATTCACGTGCAAGCACCATCACGTCGGCAAATTGCGAATAAAACTTGACAGCCTCGCTGTTTGACACGTTCACCTGTGTGGAAATATGCACTTCCACACCTATCGAACGAGCATACAGAATGGCAGCCATGTCGGATGCTATTATTGCCGAAATCCCGGCATCACGGGCGGCGTTGACAATCTCATGCATTAGCTTTATATCCTCGTCATACACCACAGTGTTTACCGTCAAATAACTTTTCAATCCGTTCTCTTGGCAATATTTCGCAATCTTGTGCAAATCATCTACCGTGAAATTATTGGACGACTTGGCACGCATGTTGAGCCCTTCTATTCCGAAGTAAACAGCATCGGCTCCCCCTTGCACGGCTGCCACGAGCGACTCGTAGGAACCAACCGGAGCCATTATCTCAAAATCTTTCCTTTTCATAATCTCCTTAAAACTAATTGCAAAGATAGTGCTTTATCCCCAAAGATTATGCATCTGCACCGGGGCAGTATCCTATTATTCTATTTTATCCCAAAACGATAATTTTAATTATTTTCACTTTATAATTCTTATATTTTAGCACTAACACCGACCTAAACATGCAAATTAATCGTATATTTGCCATGTACACATGTAAAACAAGTTACATTTATGATTATCAGTAAATCAATATCAAAACTCATCGGTGCCAGCCTATGCGTGGCATCATTACTTGCAAGTTGCAACACTCCGACGACAGAACAAACAAATGCCACAGTGGCTGTTGACACGAGCAAAATCGTCATCGAAAACATCATGGCTCGCCGAAGCATACGCCAGTACAAGCCACAACCGGTAAATCGCGACACGATGCAAATAATCTTGAATTGCGGCATCAACGCACCCAATGGGCAGAACAAGCAATCATGGGCAATCCGCGTGGTAGACAATCCTGAATTCATAAACGGAATCACTGAAGTCTTCAAAGAGAAAAATCCGGCAGCAAAAAAATCTCCGAGCTTCAAGAACATGTTCCGTAATGCTCCCACCGTCGTATTCATCGCAAATGACACATCCTACGACATGTCGCAAATCGACTGCGGACTTCTCGGTGAAAACATGATTCTCGCCGCACAATCAATGGGGATAGGTTCATGCTGTCTCGGCAGTCCTACAAGATTCATGACCGAAACTCCCGAAGCCGCCGAATACTTGAAACAACTTGACATCCCCGAAGGATACTCGTTGCTTTACTGCATTGCATTCGGTTATCCCGACGAAGCTCCGGCTGCCAAGCCTCGTGACGCATCAAAGATAAAATTCATCGACTAAGAAAAACATACAATCGGAACGGCGTGTTTGGAGACAATTCAACACGCCGCTCGCTCTTTTTATGAATAACGCCAACAAAAACACTCTTGACTCCGGCTACACCACCCTCTACATAAAAAACATGGTGTGTGCGCGTTGCATCATGGTTGTGAAGCAACAATTATTGTCATTACAGCTCTCTCCGATTGAAATCAGCCTCGGGAAAGCAGTAATAAAAGAACAATTGGACAATAATCGCATTGAAGAGGTACGCAAAACTCTCGAATCGGTAGGTTTTGAATTGCTTGACGACAAGAAATCACAATTGGTGGAACAAATTCGCAACCTGCTTGTTGAATTGACTGCCGACGAAGAAACGATTACACGAGTAAACATATCCGAATTTCTGTCAAGCCGCCTCAACCATGATTACGGCATGTTGAGCAAATTGTTTTCGGAAGTAAATGGAACGACGATAGAGCGTTATTTCATTTCTTTGAAAATCGAACGCGTAAAAGAACTGCTCACCTACGGAGAATTGTCATTGGCCGAAATAGCCTATCGTCTTGGCTACTCAAGCAGTGCACATCTCAGTTCGCAATTCAAAAGCATTACAGGAATGACTCCATCTACATTCCGCTCTATGCACAACCCGTCAAGGAAACCACTCGACAAGGTGTAATACTTGCGACACAAATGTTTAATTTCACAGAATAATATAATCTTTATACATAATTTTGTAATGCCTGCATGACTTGCAGGCATTAATTTTGCGACATACAATGACAAATGTTCCAAAATGATGAACAGCAATTTCAACAAACAGACATTTCCTGTGCTCGAAATGAGTTGTGCAGCTTGCGCGACTCGCGTCGAGAAAACCATAGCGTCATTGCCAGGCGTAAAGGATGCCGCCGTCAACTTTGCCGCAGCCACGGTGACAGTTGAATATGACCCTGCACAGGTTTCGCCCGAATCGATGAAACAGGCTCTCGAAAACGAGGGATACGGCATGATTACAGATACAGGCAAGGATATGGCCGATGAAGCCGACAAAGCTCAACAAAAGCGTCTTGAACGATTGCGCCGGCGCACCATCTGGGCAATAGCTTTATCAATCCCGGTGGCAACCATAGGCATGTTCTTCCACGACATGCCGGGAGCCAACTGGATAATGTGGATACTTGCCACACCCGTTGTATTCGGATTAGGAAGCGACTTCTTCGTCAACGCTTGGAAACAGCTCAAGCATCGCTCGGCCAACATGGACACTCTTGTCGCAAACAGTACCGGCATAGCCTACCTGTTCAGCATGTTTAACATGTTCTTCCCTGAATTTTGGACAGAACGGGGAATTACACCGCATGTATATTTCGAAGCCTCAAGCGTAATCATAGCCTTCATCCTACTGGGTAGATTGCTTGAGGAACGTGCCAAAGGCCAAACATCCACTGCAATAAAAAAACTCATGGGCTTGCAACCAAAGACAGTAACACGCATCGATGCCGACGGCAATGCCGTGCAGGTAAACATCGATGAAATCGTGCCGGGAGACACATTGCTCGTCAGGCCGGGAGAAAAAATTGCCGTAGACGGAACTGTCATCGATGGCTTCTCATCAATTGACGAAAGCATGCTTTCGGGCGAACCTATTCCTGTGGAAAAGAAAAAAGACTCAAAAGTTTATGCAGGAACTATCAATCTCAAAGGCAGTTTTCGATTCTTGGCAGCAAAAGTTGGAGCAGATACCGTTTTGGCTCAAATCATACGCATGGTGCAAGAAGCCCAAGGCAGCAAGGCACATGTTCAAAAATTAGTCGACCGCATAGCAGCGATATTTGTGCCTACGGTAATGTCTCTTGCCGTTCTATCGTTCATCATTTGGATGATATTTGACCCGTCCGACGGTTTCTCCCATGGCTTGCTCGCGCTCGTGACAGTATTGATTATAGCATGCCCTTGCGCACTCGGGCTGGCCACACCGACAGCCATAATGGTAGGCATCGGCAAAGGTGCTGAAAATGGAATACTGATTAAAGATGCCGAAAGCCTTGAAGTGGCTTGCAAAATAGACTCCGTAGTTCTTGACAAAACAGGAACCGTAAGCGAGGGGAAACCTCGTGTGACCAATATAAAATGGCTCGACAACAATGACAGCAATTCAAACATATTCCTCGCATTGGAAAAATTGTCGGAACATCCGCTTGCCGATGCCGTGACCGACTTCCTACAGCAAAACAATAACACTACAACGGTCGAAGTAACCAAATTTGAAAGCATTACCGGTGCCGGCATAAAAGGAACAATAAACGGAGAACCGTATTTTGCAGGAAATATGCAACTGATGAATCGCAACAATATAGCCTGCGACAAGCCTCTTGCCGGCATTGCGGCTCAATGGGAATCTGAGGCAAAAACCATTGTCTACTTCGCCTCCGCCACCCATGTTATTGCCGTGGTTGCCGTGACCGACAGCATAAAAGTATCATCGGCTCAAGCCATCAAGCAACTGCGAGAAGAAGGAATCGAGGTTTACATGCTTACGGGCGACAATGAAGCTTCAGCAGCCAACATGGCCCGACAAGCAGGCATTATCCATTTCAAAGCCGGGATGCTCCCGGGCGACAAAGCTGCTTTTGTGAAACAATTACAGCAAGAAGGCCATCATGTCGCGATGGTGGGGGACGGCATCAACGATAGTGCAGCTCTTGCACAGGCCGACTTGAGCATCGCAATGGGACAAGGAAGCGACATTGCAATGGATGTAGCCAAAGTAACCATACTTTCGTCCGACTTGATGAAACTGCCCGAAACCATCCGTTTGTCAAAACTCACGGTACGGACAATCAAGCAAAACCTCTTTTGGGCATTCATATACAATACTATCGGAATCCCTATTGCCGCAGGTGCGCTTTATCCTGCCACAGGATTCCTGCTAAACCCGATGATTGCAGGACTCGCAATGGCCATGAGCAGCGTGAGCGTAGTTTCCAACAGTTTGCGATTGAAAGGGAAACGCATTTCTTGTGTAACCGACAACAACGTAATTATCAATAATAACATCAAAATTATGAAAAAAGAATATCAAATCGGAGGCATGATGTGCAATCATTGCCGCATGCATGTTGAAAAAGCATTGAATCAAACCGAAGGCGTGAAATCGGCAACAGTGACACTAGAGCCACCGGTAGCCACTGTGGAATTTAACGATGAACCCGTAGCCCTCGAAACTCTGAAAAAAGCCCTTGAAGAAGCCGGAGGATACACAATCTCCGAAAAATAATCCGACCTCGATAAACAATCAGTAACCAAATAAGACTAAAGTATTGCCCGATATGCGACATTTGGACATATCGGGCAATTATGTATGTCATTTTAGAATTCAAATGTGATGCCTACGGTGGGCAATATTGTACCTCCTATGTCATGACTTATGTGTTCCATGACATAATGACCGGGACGCGACGCATCGACGACATAAGCACCATTCTCATCCTTCACGGGAGCCAAAATATCCTGTCCCTTGGCACTGAAGTCGTATATATTTTGGATATCTATGTAAAACCCAATGCGCCAATTTGAAAAATACCATATCTTGTCAACCCTGATGTCGAGTTGGTGATAAGCCGGATTGCGCCCCTCATTGTATCTTGAATTATCGGCGTATGGTCTATGCCGTTCATCCCATGCCTCGATAAGCGACGATTTTTCTTCATCGTATGGTGTAAATGGCAATCCACCGGAGAACTGCCATTTGGCTCCGACCGTCCAATGGCGACCAAGATTGTGTATGGCCGATATGGTTACGATATTGCGAACATCCCATGCCGAACTCCACCACCTGCCTGGTATGCGGTTCAGCTCGTTATCGGTACATGCAAGCAGGGAGCGAACAAACGTATACGATGCATTTACTACCGTATTCCACAGGTCTCTATGCCGCCACGACAACTCAAACCCGTAAGCACGCCCCTCGCCGACCGATGCGGCAGGCACGTCGCCCACTATGTAATCACTGAAATCGGAAGTCGATACCGGCATTCCGTCGAGAAGCGACACGGGCAACTGAGAATATTTCTTATAAAAACCTTCGGCCTTCAACACCTGCATTGCCGACGGATTATAATTCACGCCCAGCACATAATGGTTAACGGCAGCATATTTCAATCGTTCCAACTGCAATGTCCCATCTTCCGAAATTCCGTCGTAATCGAGCATTGTCATCGACGGCTCTTGATAATATCGAGCCACGCTCCCCGTCAACGAAACTTTATCGGATATGTTCCATGCCAAATTCAACCTTGGTGAAACTTGCTTGAAAGGATTGCCTACCAATGAAGAATAGCTCATGCCGTCGAAACGCAACGACACATTGGCCGACAATCGTCCGCCGAACATAATCCTACTTGCCGATGCATAAATAGCATATCGGCCAAAACTATTGTTAAGGCTTGTTCCTACTCCACCCGAGGCTCCGGCTCGCAATCTGAATCCTCCCACATCAAACCATTCGACATCCAATCCTGCGCGATAATTCATTTCGCGGTCATTTATGTCAAACAACAACCCTGCCGATTCATTGTTGTTTTCATACTTGTACAATCTGTTTTTCAAGTAATCCACGCTCGCGGTAGCCCTAAACCGGCCTCCCTCAAACTGATGTATATAACCGGCGCCAAAAACAAAACTCGTCTGGTCATTGTTCGGTAAATATCCAAGTATGTACTCGCGGTCAGGTTCAAGATTCTCCTCTCCGGTGTTCAGCTTGTTATTGTCAATGGAACCGAGTCCGATGAAATAAAGTTTGTCATCGGGCGACAAGTCGGTGGTCAATTTAAACTGATAGTCATTATATGTGGGGAGGAAAGGCAATTTAAGCATGCTGAAAAGCATATTAAGATAGCTTGTCCTCCATGATGCTGTAAGAGTCGTATTTCCGTTCCTACTCACAGGCGTATTAACATGCACGCCGGCATCGGTGAACCCCACTATGACTTTGCCGTGGAAATGCTCCCTATTTCCTTCAAGCATCGTCATTTCCATTACCGAACTCAAACCTGAAGCATGATACACCGGAAATGCCGATATGTAGAAATCGGTTGAGCGCAGCAACTCGGTATTGACAAGCGATGCATTTCCTCCCGAACCACCTTGGACGGCAAAGTGGTTCAACACGGGGATTTCGATTCCGTCTATGTAGTATTTGTTTTCATTCGCGCCACCGCCTCTCACCAACAAATCATTTCGATTGGAATTGCTCACGGCAAGCACACCCGGCATCGACTGCAACACCTTCGAGATGTCGCGGTTTGCACCCGGAGTGAGGTCGGTCTCTTGCATACCTATGCGCATCATCGACACAGGTGCCTCAACGCCTACCCTGTAAGGTGATGCCGTAACTGTAATTTCCGACAATTCCTTGCCGGTAATGGCACGCAGCCTTATATCGACAACTGCCGGAGCTGCCGTTGACACAGCGAAAGACTCGGTTGTGGCAAATTCATATCCGTCGGCTTCTACTTGCAGAATGTTATATCCTACATCCACATTTTCGATGATGTAATGTCCAAGACTATCAGACTTACACGCAAGCGAACTGTCCCCTATAATCTGCACCAAAGCCCCGGCCACGGGAACGTTTTGCTCTGCATCAACAATCTTCCCGACCACCTGCCCCGACTTCCTGTCGGCAGCCATTGCCATGACACCAATGAAAAAACACAACAAAAAACTTATATACCGCAACGAAAACTTCGTCATAACAGAATCTCAATCTTTTCCCGTTATTATCTTCTTTATTTCATTCAACTTGTTCAATGCCTGCACAGGAGTCAAATTATCAATGTCCACATTTAATATTTCATCGCGAACTTGACACAGCACAGGGTCGTCGAGCTGGAAGAACGACAATTGCATTCCCTCTGAGGCATTACACTTCTCGTGGATGCTCTCGGGCAACTTGTCGCCAGTATTATTTGCTTCAAGTTGTTTCAGCACTTCATTGGCTCGATTCACTATCGATGCCGGCATTCCGGCCAACTTAGCCACATGTATTCCGAAACTATGCTCACTGCCACCCTTGACCAGTTTTCTCACAAATACCACCTTGCCGTCAATCTCCTTCACCGACACATTGTAATTCACAATGCGTTTATAGGTGCGTTCCATCTCGTTCAACTCATGGTAATGTGTAGCAAACAAAGTCTTCGGATGCGCCTTGCCATTTTCGTGCAAATATTCCACTATCGACCACGCAATTGATATTCCATCATAAGTACTCGTTCCTCTACCCAATTCATCAAAAAGAATCAAGCTGCGCTCGCTTATGTTGTTCAATATCGATGCCGCCTCGGTCATTTCCACCATGAAAGTGGATTCCCCGAGCGAAATATTGTCACTCGCTCCCACACGAGTGAATATCTTGTCGACGATGCCTATCCTGGCACTGTCGGCCGGGACAAAACTGCCTATCTGGGCCAACAACACTATCAATGCCGTTTGTCGCAACAATGCCGATTTCCCGGCCATGTTAGGTCCGGTAATCATCATTATTTGCTTGTCATCGTTGCTCAAATTCACACTATTCGAAACATAACGCTCTCCTAATGGCAACTGACATTCAATCACAGGATGCCGGCCTTCCTTTATGTCTATATCTAATGAGTCATCCGGTACCGGACGGTTGTAATGATTTTCAACTGCGACCTTTGTAAATGACAAAAGGCAGTCAAGGCGTGCTATAAGACTTGAATCCAATTGAACTGCCGGGATAAAATCTCCCACTGCGGCCACAAGCTCATTGAACAGGCGTAATTCTATTTCAAGGATTTTTTCTTCGGCACCAAGAATTTTTTCTTCATATTCTTTCAATTCCTGCGTTACATATCTCTCAGCATTAGCGAGAGTCTGCTTGCGCACCCATTCTTGAGGCACTTTGTCCTTATGAGTATTGCGCACCTCTATGTAATAACCAAAGACATTGTTATAACTAATCTTCAAACTCGGAATACCGGTGCGCTCGCTCTCGGCCTGCTGCATTTTCACAAGATAATCCTTTCCCGAGAATGATATTGACCGTAGTTCGTCAAGCTCGGCATTAACACCATTTCTTATGATGTTGCCACGATTGGCTGCATTCGACGCGTCGGGATTTAT
>DGYMR06203__coassemble_2249_pt1 | contig 9945 bp, 11 predicted proteins | sample DGYMR06203__metabat2_low_PE_039 | metagenome-assembled genome bin DGYMR06203
TTTTTAACCACACTGGCGCAAACTTCCTTTTTTCTGCTAATTATTGCAAAAACACCTTTACAATATTGGCATATTACCAACAATTGTGGTAAATTGCAAACAAAACAACAACGCATGGACAACAACGATGACATAATAAAACGGCTAAGGTACATAATCGATGAACTCGGATTGACACAGAATGGATTTGCATCAAGGATAGGTATCGACTCATCCAACCTGTCGAAATATCTTAAAGGTAAACTTTCGATAAACGAATCGTTGATCAACCGCATCGTAATAAATCTCGGCTTATCAAAAAAATGGCTCATGACCGGCAACGACTTGCCTTTTGCCAAAGAATCGGCCGACAACATACCACAGTCCTCGTTCAACGGCTCGATAAAACTGGAGAATATTCAGGCCAACGGAACTCCTGTATACGACATTGACGTGACAGCAGGAATAATGCCACGCGCCCGAATGTTTGCCAACGAGAATATCATCGGTTCCATAAAGCTGCCCGGCATCCCGTCTGATTGCCGCATAGTAAAAGTCAGTGGCGACAGCATGAGCCCGGTGATTCGTAATGGCGACATGATTGCCGTGCGCGAGTTGTCCAATATAAAACAGATTTTCTGGGGACAAATATATGTCGTCATCCTCGACGATTACTGCATGGTCAAATATGTCAGGCGGCACAGCGACCCCGACAAGGTAATATTGCGCAGTGAAAATCCGAAATACGACGACATGGAAATAGAACGCGCCGAAATACGCGACATGATGTTTGTCCAACACATCTTGCATGTGGACACACGCATGTAAATCTCTTTTTTAAACCACAATTATCACAATAAAACATTTCTATATGATTGATTCTCTGCAAATTTTCTGTAAAAACACCAATGAATACATCCCCGTGACAGGAGGTGAAACACTTCTTGAGATATATGAACGCATTAAAGATAAAATAGGGTTCATCCCTATCTGCGCCCACGTCAACAATAAAACCGAAGACCTCCACTTCCCGGTCTACAAACCTAACATGGTGGAATATCTCGACCAGACTTCCCCGTCGGGCCAACGTGTGTACATTCGCTCGTTGTGCATGGTGCTTTACAAAGCCTTGCTCGATGTGTGTCCCGGAATGAGATTACGAATACGGCATTCCGTGTCTAACGGTTATTATGCCCAGCTCACCGGCAAAGACGACAACGACATAGAACCTTGCAACGAGAAAGTGAACGAAATAAAAAAGCGCATGCAGGAAATAATCGATGAAAATATACCTTTCATCCGTCGGCAACGTCTCACAAATGACGTAATCGACATATTCTCGGCTGCCGGGCTTGATGACAAGGTTGAATTGCTGAAAACCTCGGATGATATTTATTCAATATATTACACCCTTGGCAACACCCCCGACAGCTACTATGGCAACCTCGCGCCATCGACCGGTTCGCTAAAAGTTTTCGAATTGATAAAATATCACAACGGCATGTTGCTGCTCGGCCCCGACAAGTATGATACAAGCAAGCCACGCACACCCATCAGGCAAGACAAAATGTTTGAAGCCTTCACCGACTATCTTGAATTCAACGAGATCGTGGGCATAACCAATGTCGCCGAGCTTAACAATGCCGTGTTGAACGACAACGCATCGATGCTCATCAACGTTGCCGAGACTTTGCACAATGCCAAATTCTCACAAATAGCCGACAAGATTGCTGCCCGATATCGCAAAGGGTATGCACGGATAGTGTTGATAGCCGGCCCGTCATCGAGCGGCAAGACCACATCATCCAAACGCCTTGCAATTCAATTGATGATAAACCGCATCGTTCCTAAAGTAATTTCACTCGACAACTATTTCGTGAACCGCGAAGACACCCCAAAGGATGAAAACGGCGATTACGACTACGAGTCACTGCACGCTCTCGACCTTGAATTGTTCAATAGCGACATGCAAAGACTCATAAACGGCGAAGAGGTAGACATGCCAACCTACGATTTCGCGTCGGGAAAACGTGTTTTCAAAGGTGAAAAGATGAAACTTGACAAAAATAATATATTGCTGATAGAAGGAATACATGGCCTTAATCCCGAACTCACATCGCTTATTCCCGAAGAGCAAAAATTCAGAGTGTATGTATCGGCTCTCACCACGCTTACAATCGACGACCACAACTGGGTACCCACAACCGACAACCGTTTGCTGCGTCGAATCATACGCGACCACAAATATCGCGGAGTCGATGCTTTGGAAACCATTGCCCGGTGGCAAAACGTGAGAAAAGGCGAAGAAAAGTGGATTTTCCCGTTCCAAGAAAACGCCGACGCGACATTCAACTCTTCATTGCTGTTTGAACTTGGCGTAATGAAAGAATATGCCGAACCACTGTTGCGGAAAGTCCCTCGCAATGTGCCCGAATTTGCCGAAGCAGTGAGGTTGCTCACATTCCTCAACTACTTCCTGCCCATCAGCGAGAAACAAATACCAAGCACGAGCCTGCTGCGTGAATTCCTCGGCGGAAGCAGTTTCCATTATTGAAAAGATACTTGTCAATCAAGCAAAACAATCGCGACCCGTGGACATAAACCTGCGGGTCGCATTTTATCTTTTTACCGGCCACTTGAAGTTTTTCAATTCCTTGATGTCGGCTCGCTCATTACCATCATCATATTTGTCGGTCAATAGATGGAATTCATGGCTATGGTTAAAATAAGTCAGATGCGCAAGCTCATGACACACTACATGCTTTATGAGATGCTCGGGCAGAAACATTAGATAATAAGACAACTGAATTTCTCCCGAACGTGTGCAATGTCCCAATTTGGACATTCCATGCCCCATTACGAACTTTTTCACCTTCAATCCCAATTGCGCGGCAATTTTCTCGGCAAACGGGACAAGCACTCTTTCGGCACGTTGCCTCACCATTAACTTTATGACTTTCGACACGATATCCTCTACCGTGTCATTTTCAAACGAAGATTCAGAAGGAATATTCACATACAACTCCTGTCCATTGCATCCGTATTCCACTCGTCCCGGTTGCTCATGTTGCACACCTAAGGTTATCGAGTATCCGCCGAAGCAATTTATCTTCATTCCATCGTGATACAGATGTTTCCGCTCGGAATATTTGGAACACAAGGCACGCAGTTCCGACCTGTATTGGTCAATCATTTCATGCACCGACTTTTTGCTTGCACCATCAGGCACCCTCAACAGCACATTGCCATCTTTCACCATGGCTCTCAAATTCCGCATTCCGACACGGGTATGCACCCACACGATGCCAAATTCATTATCTTCTATATAATATCTGCCCATGTTATTGCCCCCACATCAACTTAGTGCGCAACGTGTCGGCAAAATTATGATTGAGGGGTTGTATCACTTTTACATATACGCCTGCTTTTTTTACAGTAATACTTGACCCACTTGGAAACGAATGAGCCTTGCCATCGAGACTGACAAGATATTGTGGAGCTCGCGAAGTCGTTTCAAGCTCTATCACCGAATCGTCACGCAACACAAGCGGACGCAAAGTGAGCGAATGAGCCGAAATGGGCGACAACACCCAGTTTCGCGATGTAGGTTCAAGAATAGGCCCCCCAACGCTCAAATTATATGCCGTGGAACCTGTGGGAGTAGAAATCACAAGGCCGTCTCCGCGATAAGTCGTCAAGTCGGCTCCATTGACCCAAGCTCGCACGCTCAACATCGTGGATGAGTCTTGCCTCATCACCGCAATATCGTTAAGGGCAAGCGTATTGTCCATCCTTATCCCGCAATTGTTACTCATTTCAAGCATTGTCCTGCGACCTATCTTATATTGCTTGTTGAAAAGATTGCTTGCCACTTGGCTTATCTCACCCATGTGGGCCTCCGCAAGATAACCGAGATGCCCGGCATTTATGCCGAGAATAGGAATTTCCTTCGTGGCTACCATGCGTGCAGTGCGCAGGAATGTGCCATCACCTCCGATGCTCAACGCCACATCGCCCCACATGTCGTCCACATTGCGGCAGTCCACACCGTCAAGACCTATGCCCAACTCATGCGACAGATATGCGTAGAAGCTCTCTTCCATTTCGAGCGACGCGCCATATTCTCGCAGCACCGCTATCATTTCCCTTATCGATTCAGCAAAATGTTGCTGGTATTCATTTCCGAATATCAAAATCTTCATAATCCTGTTACAATCTATCAGCCTTTTGGTTCAATCAAGCATGTCGCGCCTGCATTACATGTCGGATGAAAATTCTTCTTGCCTTTGGCGCAAAACCGTTGTTACAAATTGTTACAATAAAAAATATTTGTGCAAAAAATCATATCGGTTTCGTAATTTCTTACCAATTCATATTAATTTTGCAGCAATTATATCTTATTCGCAAATATACTATATTTTTATTTCACGTTCACCACTGGTGACGCAATAAATGTAGAGGCTATATAATGACAAATCTAAGTGTTAACATCAACAAAGTGGCCACATTGAGAAACTCCCGAGGCGGTAATGTTCCCGATGTGGAGAAAGTGGCTGTAGATTGTGAAAAATTCGGTGCCGACGGCATAACCGTCCATCCGCGTCCCGACGAGCGTCACATACGCCGCGCCGACGTGTTTGCCTTGCGCCCAATCATAAGAACCGAATTCAACATAGAAGGATACCCGTCCGAAGAATTGATTGACCTGTTGCTAAAGGTAAAGCCCGAACAAGCGACGCTCGTGCCCGATGCCCCCGATGCACTAACATCGTCGGCTGGATGGATTGTGGCTGAACACCTCGACTTCCTCTCATCGGTAGTCGACCGATTGAAAGAAGCCGGAATACGCACAAGCATATTCGTGGGAACAGACATAGAAAACATCAAGATGGCAGCCAAGACAGGTGCCGACCGCGTGGAATTGTACACAGGACCTTATGCCGTGGATTTCGTCAAGAATCCCGAAGCCGCCGTGGCTCCATTCGCTCTTGCAGCCGAGGCTGCCCACAAAGTGGGTCTCGGAGTCAATGCCGGACACGACCTCAACCTTCAGAATTTGCGTTACTTCTATGAAAATGTACCCCACTTGAACGAAGTTTCAATAGGTCATTCGCTCATATCCGACGCACTTTATCTGGGTCTCGAAAAAACTATTGCCGCTTATAAAAAATGTTTACATTAATCCCGAATAAATCATGGCTATCCTGAATTCCATATTGGCAACTTTGTTGCTGCAACAACCGGTAATGGCCGAAGCTGTCACCGATTCGCTTTCGACAATCCAGCAAGTGGCTACCGACACCACGCAAGAACTTTCGGTGTGGGACTTGACTCTAAAAGGCGGCATTATCATGATACCGCTTGCAATTCTCTCTTTGATAAGCATATACATTTTTATTGAAAGGTTCCTCGCAATCCGCACTGCGGCTCAAGAAGACAAAACCTTCATGAAACGCATAAAAGACTATATCCATGAGGGCGAAATCGAAAGTGCCGTCAAGCTGTGCAAGAAAACCGACACGCCTTATTCGAGACTTATCATGAAAGGCATTTCTCGCATAGGACGACCAATGAACGACGTGCTCGTAGCCATCGAAAACACCGGAAACATGGAAATTGCGGCTCTCGGGAAAGGTCTCAATTGGCTGGCAACCACCGCTGCCGGTGCTCCGATGCTCGGATTCCTCGGAACTGTGACAGGCATGGTGCGTGCATTCTTCGCGCTGGCAAGTGCCGGCAACAATGCCAACATCGCAATCCTCGCCAGCGGTATATACGAAGCTCTCGTGACAACGGTTGCCGGATTGATTGTAGGCATTATCGCACTATTTGCCTATAACTTCCTCGTTTCACGTCTGAACAAGGTCATGAACCAGCTCGAAGCCAAAACGATGGAATTCATGGACTTGTTGAACGAACCCGCCGGCAAATAAAACAACGGCTCATTCTTTTTTTCGCAAACAGTACCCGATGCGCGGGCTGTCCAAACAATTATTTCCGACCATAATTATTTTTATTCATAATGGCTCTGAAACGACAACACGACATGCTGTCAATGTTCAGCATGGCATCAATGACCGACGTTATATTCCTGTTGCTGATATTCTTCATGGTGACATCGACATTCGTGTTTCCATCGGCTCTTGAAGTGAACCTGCCTCAGTCGGGGCAACAAACGTCGCTGAAACCGGGAACACGCATATACATTGACAAGGATCTGAACATGTATGCGGCATTTGGCGAGGAGGAACCTAAGATTCTCCCCGACGAGCAACTAATGACATTCCTCAAGTTGTCGCAAGAGAACAACCCCGAGCAATTCATCGCACTATATGCCGATTCTTCTGTTCCTTACGGCAAAATCGTGGAAATTCTCGACAAAGGAGCACGCAACCACTTGAAAATAGTGCTTGCCACGACGCCTTCTTCTCCCGACTATTCGGTAAAAGCCACAGAAGAATCTAAACAATAAGTTTCATTCCAAAAACTATTTGACGAAATGAAGAAGCACGACAAGAACAGTATGACAGCAATGGTCGCCACCGTGATATTCCATGCGGCGGTAATGTTGCTCCTTGTATTGTCATGCTTGCACTATGAGGATATACCTGCCAACGAAACTCTTGCTTCGCAAGACATTACATTCTTTGGAGGCGAATATGTGATGCTTGGTGATTCGCCTGAGCTTGCAACCGACGGCGACATGACTCCGGCTTCTGCAAGCGACGCCAATCCCGAAAGCACCGGAGACGACATCGACGACACAGGCCTTGCCGGTGTTTCGGCTACCCCGGTAGTCACTTCCGAAGAAGAATCTCCCATGCAAGTTGAACAAGAACCTAAGCAAGCCGGCCCGACACAAGAAGAAATTGCCGAGCAAGAACGCATAAAACGCCGTCAAGAAGCAGAACGCCGAACCGACAGCAAGGTACGCAACGCTTTCAGCAACACCGGTGGCAGAGGCAAGGGCAAGCAAGGCTCGCCCGATGGCAACAGTTCGGACGGTGCTCGCGCAGGAGCTCCGGGAGTCTCTGGACTATCGGCAGGTTACACTCTCGAGAGATGGGGCAAGCCAAGCAGCCCGGTTGAAGGAAAAATCGTAATTAGGGTGAGGGTGAATTCCCGTGGCAACGTGGTTGAAGCTCGATATAGCAGCGGAAGTGGCACTGCGGCAAGCAACATGGAAGTGAGACGCAGTTGCGAACAGGCAGCCAAGCAGTCTTCATTCAAAGTACCTGTTGGGACTGTAGACGAGGCAATAGGATACATTACTTGGATATTCCAATAACAACACGGTCACGATGGAACGCAAAAACCGAATAGATTGCCTTGAAATAGAAACATGGACGGCAGCCAATCCTCATGAAGCCAAGGCACTCGCCCGAAGATTTGAGGAACTTGACAGCACGCTCTCGCTCGAAGAAATAGCAAAAGCCTATATAGGACATGCCTATGCCGATGGTTATTGCGACATGGGGCTTGACCGGATGCAGCTCGACCAAATGATGACAAACGGCGACATGGAAAATGCGCTGAGGCTCGCATGGAACACATCATGCGACAATCCTTTCAACCTCGATGCGCTGGATGTCCTGCTTAGAATAGTTCCCGAAGAACATGAAATATGGAAAGTCGCCGCATGGCGGTTTTCTCGTCTTTTAAAAGCCATTGCTTCTACAGGCGACGGCACTTCAATACTCTCGGCTTTCATTGTCACAAGCACTCGCGACGAGTTCATGCTCATGAAAAGCATGTTTGAACTACAAAATGTGACTGACAGGCACCTCATAGTGTCGGGAACGCGTTCATTCGACAAATATGTCGTGACTCCTACACACGAATATCCCCACAACGAAATTTTCTTTGAAATAACCCCGTTCAACACCGAGGCTCCGTGACCGGAACATCTCTAAGGCTTAGCTTTCATAATAACCGTTCTCAGCCACCGAAATGCCACTTTCAAGGCAATCATGTGCCAACCTGCCGTTGCGTTCTTCCATTTCCCTTGAATTCATGGAATGATACAAATGATAGGCAATGCCTACAAACTTCATTTTCTTGATTTTCACGCCTGCATTGTGCATCCTTATGGCAAACTCGGTATCTTCCCAACCCCATCCGGCAAAATCGTTGTTATAGCCGTTTACACGCACGAAATCGGCTTTCCAGTAAGCCATGTTGCATCCTCTCACGCGCAACACTTTGGCACGCCCGCCGGTAAGAAGATATAATAAGCGGTAATATGCCATCTTGCGTTGAGAATTGGATTTGACATATTCCCCCTTTGGCGGTGGGACATGCACGGTGGCAAGCTCTCCCCTCTTGTAACATTCTGTCCATTCACGAGTCAGCCTTTCGCTTAAATATGCCCTGTTGCCTCTCACAAACCGTCCCCTCGCCATCACGGCCGCATGGTCGGCGATGAAATGACGCTCCATCACTATGTCACCGTCTATTTGGATGATATAGTCGCCGCTCGCGGCTTTTACGGCCTTGTTCAATATCAGCGACTTGCGGAATCCTTTATCCTCTTGCCACACATGCTTCACAGGCACCGGCAATTGTGACGCCACACGCTTTATCAATTCGGCAGTATCTGCCGTCGAGCCGTCGTCGGCTATGACAACCTCGTCGGGCAGCATCGTCTGCCATGACAATGAATGCAACACCAGCCCAAGAGCCTCGGGCCAATTATAGGTTGATACTAATAATGTGATTTTATGTTTGTCACTTGTCATTGCAAGTCAATATTTGTTATTGTCACGCTTGCAGGTATCCGTTGGAGGCGAATGTTATCTTGTCGGCAAGCATCTTTGAAGCCAACTCAAAATTCTTATTTTCGTTATGGCGTGAAAAATAAGCATGATGCAGGTGATAGGCAATGCCGCCAAATTTAAGCCTTTTCAGCTTTACGCCCGCATTGTGCAATCTTATGGCAAGCTCTATATCTTCATGCCCCCAGCCTTGAAAATCGTTGTTATAGCCGTTTACATGCACGAAATCGGCCTTCCAATAAGCCATGTTGCACCCTTTCACGTTGGTTACCGAGCCAATTCTGCTCATCAAGTGCGACAACAATCGGCTCCTTAAGGCATTCATGCGGTTCCGGTCGCCCGAGATTCCGTTAATGTCAAGCCGGTCGTCTTGCTCCAACAGCGACAAGCTGTCTTCGGTCTCTTCCTCGCCAAGCATCACGCGACCTCCCCTTATGAACCGTCCGTGTTCCATCGCTGCCGCATGATCCTCGATAAAATGCCGTTCCATCACTATGTCTCCGTCTATTTGGATGATATAGTCGCCGCTCGCGGCTTTCACGGCCTTGTTCAATATCAGCGACTTGCGGAATCCTTCATCCTCTTGCCACACATGCTTCACAGGCACCGGGAGCCGCAGTGAGAAACGCTTTATCAATTCGGCTGTTTCATCGGTAGAGCCGTCATCGGCTATGACAACCTCGTCGGGTTGCTTCGTCTGGCACGACAACGAATAAAGCGACGCTCCCAAAGCCTCGGGCCAATTATAGGTTGATATCAATAAGGTTATTCCCATTGCATTCTGCTTTGACAACTAAAAAGGCTTGTAATCACTCAAATCTCGCCGCAAAGTTAGCCAAATGTTCCGATTTCCACAATTTTACGCCTCAAATCCGTCATCGGCCTATAAACATGCGAAAGGATGCACCGCAATTGCGGCACACCCTTTCTCATATCATTACCCGTGATTACAAAAACTTCATTTACTTTTTTGCATCATCAATCATACCTTGCAATCGTTTTATCTTATCTTCAATGAGTTTCTTTGGCAATCTATTATTTGCCCTAAACAGATTATTCAATCTTTCTATCATGTCAACCGGAGTAACAAGTCCCTCATCCACAAACAAGTCTACCACCCATAGAAGTCCAGACACAATAACGCCCTCATCTATCGCATGATTCCTTAATTTCTTGTCACTCGTCAATAGTC
>DGYMR06203__coassemble_2315_pt1 | contig 9753 bp, 4 predicted proteins | sample DGYMR06203__metabat2_low_PE_039 | metagenome-assembled genome bin DGYMR06203
GTAAAATCTTGTCGGAAAATGGAATACATCGGGCAAAGGCGGGTGAAATTCCCGACATTTGCGTTGTCAATACTTGCAGCGTTACCGACCTTGCCGACAAGAAATGCAGGCAGGCCATCAGGAAGCTCATAAAAAATTACCCGGGCGCTTTGATTGTGGTGACAGGTTGTTATGCTCAATTGAAAAGTGAGGAAATAGCTTCGATTGAAGGTGTGGACATCGTAATAGGCAGCGACAAAAAACTCGACATAGTAAAATATATAAAGGAATGGATGGCCGAGCGCCATCAAAAGGTGGATGTAGATCCGTCGCGCGACATGAGGACATTTGCTCCGTCCTGTTCACGGGGGGACCGCACTCGTTATTTCTTGAAAGTGCAAGATGGATGTGATTATTTTTGTACATATTGCACGATTCCGTTCGCCCGTGGTCGCAGCCGCAGTGGAACTATCGAGTCGCTTGTTGCGCAAGCTCGCGATGTTACTGCCGAAGGAGGCAAGGAAATAGTCATTACGGGTGTCAACATAGGTGATTTTGGCAAAAATACCGGGGAGAAGTTTATCGACTTGATAAAAGCTCTTGATGAGGTCGAAGGAATAGAACGTTATCGTATTTCGTCAATTGAGCCCGATTTGCTTGGCGACGATGTAATAGAATTTGTGGCTGCTTCCAAGCGTTTCATGCCTCATTTCCACATCCCGTTGCAGAGCGGCAGTGACACCATATTGAAATTGATGCACCGTCATTATGACACATCGCTGTATGCAAGTAAAATAAAAAGGATAAAAGAGGTAATGCCCGATGCTTTTATCGGTGTGGATGTAATTGTTGGTGCACGAGGAGAAACTGAAGAATTGTTTGAAGAATCATTCCGGTTTATAGAGTCGATGGATGTGTCGCGCTTGCATGTGTTTCCTTATTCGGAACGTCCAGGGACAAAGGCATTGAACATCGATTATGTCGTAGAAAAAAAGGATAAAGAAGCGCGAGTGGCGCGCATGATGGAATTGTCGGAGAAAAAGTTATCGGCTTTCTCGTCCCGTTTTTTTGGAACAGAACGGAAAGTGCTGCTTGAACATGCTCGTCATGGAGATGTAATGCATGGATTCACCGATAATTACCTTCGTGTGGAACTCCCGGCCGATGATCGGTTGTCCAATCGCATGCTTGTCGTCAGGCTTGACGGCTTCGGGCATGACGTTGAAACAATCAAAGGCTCTATTGTTAGTGAGTTATGAAAAAAGGAAAGTCTAAAGACGTATTATATCTGCCAGTCGATGCATTGTTTCATTTGATGGCGTTGATGCCTTTCAGGGTGTTGTATATGATTTCCGACGTGATTTACTTCTTGGTGTATAATGTCGTCGGGTATCGTCGGAAAATCGTTCACAAGAATCTCAAAGAGTCGTTCCCTGAAAAAAATGAAGAGGAGATATGTCGGATTGAACGCAGGTTCTATCATTTTTTCGCCGATTATTTTGTTGAAACGATAAAGTTGCTGCATGTCTCGGATGATGAAATCAGGCGCAGGCTCGTATTTCATGATGTCGATATTATCGACCGCTATCTTGACGAAGGCCGTTCCATTCTCATATATGCCGCCCATTATGCCAATTGGGAGTGGTTGCCGTCGGTGACGCTATGGTCACGCCATGATTTCACCGAGAAGGTGTTTGGCAGTGTATATAGGCCGTTGAACAACGACTGGTTCAATTCATTGTTCTTGCACCTGCGTCAGCGATTCTACACGCATTGTTTTGCCAAGCGGACTGTTTTCCGCGACTTGCTGCGCTTGCGCAACGAGAAGAAGCAGGCCATAATAGGCTTTATGAGCGACCAGCATCCATCGGTGACCGAGAGCGGACATGTGATAAGGTTTCTTAATCACGACACGGCCATAATAACAGGGAGCGAGTTGCTGGCGCGCAAACTGAACTATGTTGTGTTGTATTTCGAGCCTCACAGGTTGAGCCGGGGTCATTATGAATGTTACATAAGGGAAATTGCTCCAAATCCGGGAGAGAAGCCTATGTACAGCATAAGCGATGAATATGCGCGTCGACTCGAGACTCAAATAAAGGAAGATCCGTCAATCTGGTTGTGGACGCATAACAGATGGAAGCATAAAGTAAAATTGAATGCCGAAAGTGGCGAGTAATTATGAATATGGAGATTGAAGGCTCGAAGAAGCCGGTTGCAATTATTATAATGAACTGGAACGGGGCAAGGTTGCTTGAGCAATTCCTGCCTTCGGTGTGCGGCATGACCGACTCGACAATTGCCGATGTCATTGTTGCCGACAATGGCAGCACCGATGACTCGATGACCGTCCTTAAAGAAAAGTTCGGCAGTGCTGTCAAGATTTTGCCATTCGACAAAAATTATGGCTACGCCGGCGGATACAACAAGGCTATAAAGGAGACGGACTACAAATATACCGTGCTGCTTAATTCCGACGTTGAAGTGCCCGAAGGGTGGCTCACTCCGCTTTTCGACTACATGGAATCGCATGAGGATGTGATGGCTTGCCAGCCGAAGATTTTGTCGTATGTCGACAAGTCCTGCTTTGAATATGCCGGGGCAGCAGGGGGCTATATCGACTGCCACGGGTATCCTTATTGTCGGGGACGCATATTCTCGTCAATCGAGAAGGATGAAGGACAATATGATAAGTCGGTAGAGGAGGTGTTTTGGGCTTCGGGTGCCGCGTTGATGGTGCGCACCGATGCTTATCTGCGAGCCGGTGGCCTTGATGAGAAATTTTTTGCCCACATGGAGGAGATTGACCTGTGTTGGCGGATGCATCTTCAAGGCGGTAGGGTGGTGATGGTTCCATGTAGCCGTGTGTACCACTTGGGTGGTGGCAGCTTGCCGGCAGGTAATCCGCGAAAGACCTACCTTAACTTCAGGAACAACCTTGTGTTGTTGCATAAGAATCTGCCTCGCGAGGAAGGACGCAGGTTGTTGTTCATACGTCGGCTGTACGATGCATTGGCGTTTTTCATGTTTGTAGCGAAATTTGATTTCAAGAACGCCGCCGCAGTGCTCAAGGCTCACCGCGACTTTAAGGAGATGCGCAAGATGTACAATGATTTTCCGGCTGTCAACATGCTTAAAAAATTACCCGGTTGCGATTGTAACATAATATTTGATTATTACCTTAAGGGACGCAAGAAGTTTTAACCATGATATAATGAAAGAGCCTTTCTCCAGAGTGGAAGGCTCTTTCTTGTAAACCTCAAATGTAAAAAATGTATATTTCGATGGCAGTGTTATTTGCTGCCCGAGAGAATGCCGGTGTCGGTATCGCTGTTGTTGATGCGTTTGCCACCTATGTCAATCAGCTTCCCGAAATCTAAGTTGAATGAAAAGTTTATCATGACCATGCGCTTGAAATCGTCGGAATAGGCTAATTGGCTGTATGGAGCCAGTCGCGACAGATTCTCGGCCTCTATGCTGTATCGTTTGGTGAACGGATTCATGAGCATCATTTGTATGCCCCATTTATGGGTGTTGTATCCCACGGCTATTGAATGCAATTTTTCGCCTTTCTCCAATGTTTCACCCCACAAGTTGTGATAACTTGTGTTCATGTCAATCATCATAGACCAGTTCTTGTACATGCCCATTATGCTGCCACGGAATCCGCAATTGGAATGGGTGTGGGTGTAATCATTGCCGTTGCTGATGTAACGATTGAAGAACGGGGTGAGCCTTATCGCCATGTATTCCTTGAATGGCAACACTTGCACCGTGGCTTGCAGGTTGAGCCGGTGAAATCCGCGCTGGTTGGCGTATGTCCTGATGAACTTGCCGTTTTCATAAAGAGTCTCTTCCATTATCGGCTTGTCGTCGTAACTGTATTGTCCCGACAGCTCCACATTCACATGGCGGCTGTTCCATCCGGCCGTAAGGCTGTTGGTATAGAATGTTACACTGCTCAGTGATGGATTTCCGTGTCTCACTTGATAGGCATCCATTTCCTGCATTACGTCGCTCAAGTCGGCAAGTGACGGGGAATATCCCGACACATAGGCATTGTATTTCAAGTATATGTTGTTGGTGAAATTGTAGGAGAGGGTAAGAGTAGGGCGCACGATGTATTTTTCCTGCTTCATTTCTTCCTGTTCGTAATAAGTACGCATTCCGCCTATTCCGATGATGTAATTCAGTTTGTTGACGTGCGACCTGAACTCGGCAAACATGTATGCTTCCGACATTTCCATGTTGACTTTGCTGCTTATGTTGCCGTCATATATGTTTTGGGTTCTCGACTGGTTGTACTTTGCGCCTGCCGTGAATGTCCCGTTCCACAATGGCATTTCGTAGATGGCTTCTCCGATTATCGAATATTTCTCACCATCTACATGCGATATTATTTCGTCAGGAGTAATTGCGTCATTCGTCATGGAGTAACGACTGTCGTTGCTGCTTTTCAGATAGGTGCCTACCACATCGAGATATAAATGACGGTCATTTTTCAAGTTTAATTGATAATATATGTCGAGCGAAGGTATGTATGACTTGCTTCTTTGATTGTAAGAGATGTCGTATTCGATATCGTCTTGATACAACGTGCTGTTACGGTCGGAGAAAGAGTTGGGAGTGTTGTCGTAAGAGTTACGAAAGGTAATGTTCAGCATGTTTCGGTCGTTGGCGTAATTGTAACTGATGGAGAGGTTCATTTTGTCAAATTTAAATTTTGTCGGGTTGCCCATTTCCCGGTTTTGGAGCGTATGGTCGGGATAAATGAATGTTTCGTAGTTTTCCCTTATCCATTCAAGGTCCCTGCGGTGATAGCTGAAAACCGCACTCAATGCCGATTTATTAAAATTATATCGAGCCGATAAGTTGTAATCGCCTGCGCCGAGCGGTTTCACGCCGTTGGTCAAGTCGCCTGCGATGTTGCCGCCGGTAGTTTTCTTTTTCACGATATAATCGACCACGGCAGCGGCATTGCCATATCTCAATCCGGGCATGTCGTGATATTCTATCCTGACCACATCGGACGGGTTTATAGCCAAGACTTCATCTTTGGTCGATTCCACACCGTTTATTCGCAGTTGCACGTCTTTGCCCGAACCGGTCTTGACACTCTTGTCAAGAGGGTCTATTACAAGGCTTGGCACCTGCATGTGTTGCAACAGTGATATGCCGTTGGTCGACATCTTGCGCTGAGCTGTCGTGGGCAGTATTATTTGGCGGTCGATTTTGTTGATTACTGCGTCACCTTCAACAACGACTTCGTTTAGAACGGTCGAAGATGCAACAAGGCTGATTGTGCCCAAGTCGACATCCTTGTCAAGATTAGTCAAGACAATAGATTGGGGCGTGTGGCCTATGTGGGAGATTTGCAGGATGAATGAGCCATCATTGATGTCTTCGAGTATGAACTTTCCGTCATTATCGGTCGCCGTGGCTGCAATGACTTGCGCCGTACTGTCGGTAAGCATGACGTTGGCTCCGATTAGCTCGCTGTTGTCATTGTCGTCGATTACAGCACCTGTTATTTTATTGCTTGCAAAGGATGTGGTAAAAATGGATGCAAGCATCAAAATTGTGAATAGAACATTCTTCATAGAAGTAAAATTTTATTGTGTTTTTGTTCTGATTTTCTGACACAAAATTATGTCCGCCCAATCGATTTTTGCGTTTATATTGGCAACTATCCAAACTGCAATCTATTTTGTAATATATTGATGATAAGAGTATTGTAAGGTAACGCCTTGACAAAAGTTTATATGCGGACTTGTCGGCTTTATATTTTCGTCAGGCATGTGTTTTCGGCTGGTTTTGCGCAGTACTGATATGTATTTTTGTTAAATTTGTATGTTTCTAAAATTTGGATTGTCAAGATGAAATATATATTTGTTCTACTACTGTCGGTATTGCTGATTGGGTGCGGGGATGGTTACGACAAGGCCATCTGCGAGGCTGAGAGCATGATCGAAGTAGGGAATGGAGACAGCGCGCTGGTATTGGTCGAGGATGTGTATCCCGAGGATTTAAACGAGCGGCAAAAAGCCCGCTATGCCATTATCGTCGGGGCGGCACATGACATGAATGGGGACGCGATGAGCGAGGACGCACTGTTGCCCGATGCCTTTGAATATTACAAATCGGCCGAGCCTGTCGATTCGGCAAAATTGCTGCAAGCCACATTGCTCCTTGCAAAATACTATTGGTGGATCGGGGAGAAAGACCAATCACGCGGCATCCTTGAAAAAGCCTTGGCCGACCATCATAAGAAATCTACGATACTATTGGCAATGTTTGAATTGGCAGGCCGGGATTATGATATGGAGTCGTGTAACAACTATCTGAAGCAGTTGCTTGAATTGAACCCTAACACCGACATGACATTCATGCTGCGTTACAACCTTGCCGTGTCGGCTTACTACTTGAATAGTCCTGAGATGGCAAGAGACATTATCAGTGACTTAGACCGGTATATCAAGATGACGCAAGATTCGGCGATGTATTGGAAACAGGTCATCATGACTCAGGCCGACATCGTGAGCGAATGCGGCGACCAGAACGAGGCGATAAGATTGCAGGAATTGGCACTTGAGCATTTTAAGGGAGACAGTGCCATAACTTCGCTTTCTTATGCCAGTATGTGCCGCTATTACTTGCTGCTTGATGATGTAGGCATGGCGCGTCGTTGCTTGCAAATGGCCGATGATTTCGCAACAGCCGAAATTAAGGAGAATATGACGAATGCCGGATATTATAAAATGATGCACATTCTGTTGAGATATGTGACCACGCATGAGATTGATGGCACGGAATGGATACTGTTTGTGAATTCATTGCAATCAAACAAGGAATTCTCACAGAAGATAGCTGAAGCCAAGAAACAGGCAAACGTGCAGATGACTGAATGGAATTACAAGCTCACGATCGAGAACCAGCATAAGCAGTTGTTGGTGTTGTGCATGACATTTGCTTGTGTTGTCGTTGCGGTCGGGTTTGTCATGTACGTCAGGAAGAAAAACAGGGCGATTGTTGAAAAAGATGATGAGTTGGACACGCTGCGCCGCATGATAGCCGAATCGCAGAGTTGCACCAATGAGCGTGACGACCGGTTTGTCAAGAGAGTCTTGTTGCAGCAGCTCGGTGTTATAAGGATGGCCGCTGCCAATCCGACGACTGCCAATCAGGAGTTGCTGAAACGTATGCAAGAGATTGTCGACAAAGATGTGGCCGTAGAGTCAATGCTGAACTGGGCTGACTTGTACAAGACGATAGATTATGTGTATGACGGTTATTATTCGCATCTCGTGGAGAGGTTCGGACAGATACTGAATGAACGCGAATTGCAATTGTGCTGCTTGTTGCGTGCCAATTTCTCAACCAAGGAAATAAGCATAGTCACCCAACAGAGCGTGCGCACGGTCTATCAGCGCAAGACCGTGATACGGCAGAAACTCGGCGTTGAAGAAAAGAGTGACATAGCGACGGTCACCTCCGAGAATGGCTGATCGGTAGCAACCGCGAGATTGTATAAGACACGTCCCGGATTAACGGACGTGTTTTTTATATTGAAGCGGAAGTTTCAATGATTCCTCTTTGTGTAATGATGGTATATCATAATCTGTTTAGACAACATGTAGAGACGCGACTTTATCGCGTCTTTTTAATAGTAAAATGTTGATACACAAGTATTTGCGTGTGATTGCAGGTAGTGAGACGCGATGAAGTCGCGTCTCTACAATATCAAGTCTGCAATTTTGGTATACCGTCAAGTGTTCCAAAGTTTATTTACGTTGTGTGAATAAAAAATCCAGCTACGCTCACGCGCCACTGGATTCCTAACCTATGATTCACTTATTTGTTGTTGCTTTATTGTTGCTTTTACGATGTGTTAGGTTAAAAACGTTATTTGTTTCGTTGTATCTGTATTGTTTTGTGCATTGTTGTATTCAATGAATGGGATGATATTCGACGAATGCTTCCATGGCTTCGTAGGAAGCAAGGCCGAGGTTGCTGTATAGCTGTGCGGTAGCACGGTTGCGATCTTCGGCACGTTGCCAGAACAGACGGTCGTCGTTTCCAAGGAACGGAGCATTTTCCATCTGCGACTGGTGCTTGAGAATCGAATTTCTCTTGAAGCGCAACTCTTCGGGGCTGATAGGAACTGCCATCTCGATGTGGTCGATTTCCCATTCGGCCCATGCACCACGGTACATCCAGATGCGACAATCTTTCATGAACGGCTCGTCGAGCAATTCGTCAACGGCAGCCAATACGGCATCGGTACAAACCTTGTGCGTCCCATGTGGGTCGGCAAGGTCACCTGCAACGAATATTTGATGAGGCTTCACGTCGAGTATTAAAGCCTTTATTATGTCGACATCCTTTTGGCTCAAGTCGCCTTTCTTGATAGTTCCTGTTTCATAGAACGGCAATTGGCAGAAGTGGATGTTCTCGGGCTTAACGCCTATGTAGTTGCAAGCAGTGGTTGCCTCACACTGGCGAATCATTCCTTTCAAGTAACGGATGATTTCCATGTCGATGTCGCCTTGTTGCTTGTTTTTGACGAAATTATGCACATCGGCACTGATTTGCTCATACTCTGGAGTGTTGATGCCAAAGCGTTCGCCAATCTTGTCCATCAGCATGACATATCTCATCATGTCTTCGTCGCCTACGGCAATGTTGCCCGATGTTTCATAGGCCACATGCACGTCGTGGTGCTGGTCTACGAGACGTTTCAACGTTCCGCCCATCGAAATGACATCATCGTCGGGGTGAGGGCTGAACACGATGACCCGTTTGGGATAAGGAACAGCGCGTTCGGGACGATATGTGTCGTCGGCGTTTGGCTTTCCTCCCGGCCACCCGGTAATGGTGTGTTGCAGGTCGTTGAAAATCTTTATGTTTACGTTATAGGCCGAACCGAAGTGCGCAAGCAGTTCGCTCAGTCCATAATCGTTGTAGTCTTTGTTTGTCAGTTTAAGAATCGGCTTGCCAGTCTTTTCACATAGCCAAACTATTGCGCGGCGAATCAGCTTGTCGGTCCATTCACACGAAGTTACAATCCAAGGATGGCTTATTCGTGTCAATTCGTCGGCAGCCGACAGGTCAATGACCAATTTGGCGTGACGGTGCATTTGCAATATTGATGCAGGAACCATCGCGTCAACGTTGCCTTCAACAGTCTTGAATACGATTTGTGAGTAATTTTCGCCCCATGCCATTGAGATTACATGCTTTGCTGTCAATATGTTTGACAATCCCAAAGTAAGGGCTGTGATTGGCACGTCGTTGCAGTGATATGAATTGGCAATGTTTTGGCGTATTTCGTTGCTGAGACGCATCAGTCGGCAAGAAGAGTGCATTGATGAACCCGGCTCGTTGAATGCCAAAGTTCCGAGTTGCCCGATTTCACATACTACCAAGTCGAGACCTCCGCATCGGTCTATTTCGGCTTCATAGTCGAGACAGGATTGATGAACGTCTTCCATCGTCGTGCTGACGTTGAAGTTGTGGAAATTTTCTTTTGGAATATCCACCTTGTTTAAGAAAACTTCGTGCAACCTTGCCGAGGTGCTTGGTGATATATTTTCGTCAATAGGGAAAAATTCGCTAAGGTTGAAGATTACTACATTCCTGAAACTTATGGTTCCGTTCTCATAAAGTTCAGCCAGCTTGTCGTACACTTTCAATGTGTTGTCGCCTGCGCCAAGGGCAAGCACGCATTTGCCCGTCGACCTGACATATTTGTGGATTGTTGCGGCTATGTCATTG
>DGYMR06203__coassemble_2397_pt1 | contig 9497 bp, 5 predicted proteins | sample DGYMR06203__metabat2_low_PE_039 | metagenome-assembled genome bin DGYMR06203
CTTACATAAGAGTCCTTGTCATAACCGATTTTAGCTTGACCAAGAGCGTTGTAAGAAGTCAAAGGAAGACCTTCTTCACGAGAGCTGTAGTTGACGATACGGTAGTTGGCTTCCAAGTGGGTAACCCATCCCTTGATAGGTTCAAGAATCAATGCACCTTGGAAGTTGATATCGTCGTTGTTGCTGTAGTTGTAACCACCTTCGGCGATACGCTTCAACTCAGGACCCACACCCCACATCATGTTGCCGTTGTTGTCGACAAGCGGGTGTGTTGGCCAGAAGTTCATTGACAAGTTGTCGTACAATGCACCACCGAGACCGCGAGGACGATCCATGTCCTTGCGAACGAAACGTGTGCTCAAGTCCAAGCGAGCCCAAGAAGACAATTCTGCGCTCATCTTGGCAGTCAAGGTGTAACGCTTCATTGAGTCTTCCGAAATCTTACTAAGACCGGATTGTTGCAAGTAACCTGCCGATGCATAGTAGTTGATTCTTTCAGTACCACCGGTTACGCTCAAGTTGTGTTCTTGAGAGAATGCCCAGTCCTTGTAAACTATGTCATACCAGTCGGTATTGGCAGCATACAAGTTCCAGTCGCCACGCCAGTCGGTACCATTGGCATCGACAAGCATCTGTTGTTGCCAGTCACCTGCGATAACGGCTTCGGCACGGTCGCGTACTCCATCGGGGAAGTATTGTCCGTTACCGGCGTTTATGTTAGCAGCATCATAGAAGTCGATGAAGTCAAGCGAGTTGACCATGTCAGGAATACGGGTCGGCTTGCCCCAACGGAAGTTGTTAGAATAGCTTACTTTTGCCTTTCCTTCCTTACCGCTCTTGGTAGTAATCAAGATTACACCGAACGGAGCGCGAGAACCGTAGATTGAAGATGCGGCGGCATCCTTCAACACAGAGATTGTTTCGATATCTTGAGGGTTGATTGTGTTGATATCACCTTCCATACCGTCAATCAAGATAAGAGGGCTTCCCGACGAAGAACCGATTGTACCGGTACCACGCACGTTGATGTTGGCTGTCTTGTCGAGCGCACCTGAGTTGTTGGTAATCAACATACCCGGAACTGCACCTTGCAATGCTTGAACTGCATTTGCAACAGGACGGTCTTCAAGAACCTTTGAATCGATTGTTGCAACCGAACCTGTCAAGTTTACTTTCTTTTGAGTACCGAAACCTACGACAACAACGTCGTCGAGAAGTTGCGCATCCTCTTTAAGAACGAATTTCAGCGATGTTTGATCGCCAACTTTCATGTCTTGAGTTTGGTAGCCGATGAAGCTGACTTCCACAGTTGCTCCCGGATTTACGTTCAAGAAGAACTCACCGTTGAAGTCGGTAACGATACCGTTTTTAGTACCTTTCTCAGTAACGCTTGCTCCGATAACCGGCTCGCCGGTCTCGTCAAGGACTGTACCGGTGATCCTACGAGTGTTCGACTGGCTCACCTGCCCTGCCGGATCGGCTGCCGCATAGGCCGAAGCCGGCGACATGCCCAAGAATCCGGTAACCGCCAATGCTGCGGCACACATGAACAGAGTAGAGTGCCGACCGTTGCGTCCGCCGGATAAGTTAGTAATGTTGTTTTCTTTTTTCTTCATAATATATTGATTTATTGTCTCTGTTTTTAAGCCTATGTCTCTCATCTCGCTTCGGCACACATAGGACACCGCCGCGAGGGCTTGATCATGTTTGAAACCTAAAAAATCTTTGATACCTTAATTATATATACCTATGGTAAACTTGACTTGAAACAACCGGGAACTGGAATCTTTAGAGTTGATAGATACTGCGCGAGGTTTTCATCGCAATCGTACTGGTTCCCACGTTTATCTTTCTATACTTTGTTATCCATTCTCGTAATTGCTGTTAAAATTATCCCGTTTACACGAGAATCAAATCCATTATTAGTTCATTTAAATCTTAAATGCATTCATAATCGACTTTTTTACTCTTTTTTGAAATATTTTTCACCCTTACTCGTAAAAATTGTCAACTTCTGAAACATCTTTTACGACACTTATCGAATCTCTTTCATGCTGTACGGCCTGAATTGCCTCATTGCCATTGATGGCATCGTAAAGGTCATGATGGTCGAGTTCGACTTTCTTCACCATGAACTCTGGCACGTTGTAGGACTTGAACAAATCGTCGTAATAATATTTTGAATCTTCTTGAGGAAGAATGAATGCCTTGCTTGCATGACCGGCCTCGTCGAAATAGGTGAAATACAATCGCGTGTAAGAACCATCGTCACGACGCGAGGTGAACATAATCCACCGTCCGTTTGACGACCAGCTGTGGAAACTGTCGACATCGGGACTATTTGCTTCTCTTAACGGATAAACCTTGCGTGTCGCAAGCTCCATTACATATAGGTCGCTGCTTTTGTGCCACACATGGAATTGTCCGTAATCGCCAAGTGCAAACAACAGCCATTTGCCGTCAGGCGAAACTCTCGGGAAAGTTGCGCTTTTGCCATATTCCGACGCCATGAATACCGTATCGGTAGCACCGAACGTGCGTGTCTTCAAGTCGAACGGCTTACGGAATATGTTATAGCGGATAGAATCATATCTTGTTCGCAATTCCCAGTTCTCATACTCTGTATTAGTAACAAAATGCGATGATACGAAATAAAGCCACTTCCCATCGGGGCTCCATGCCGGGAACGACTCGAATTCATGCTTGACATTGGTAATGGTGCTCACTTCATTCTTGTCGATGTCATAAAAAATGAGGTCGGACTCAGAATCCTGCACTTCTACCTTTTCATGATTGCGAGTGTGGAAATTCTGTCCCGTCAAGTTAGTAGAGTATGCTATCAACTTTTCAGTCGGGTGCCATGAAGGATAAACACCTGCCGAGATAGTATAATCGGTCTTCAAATTTACTTTCTTGATGTCTCCGTCAACTACAATCAATGTTCCGCCCTTCAATTGGCGAAGGTGCATCTGCATGTTTCCGTCACGATTGTAGTTTTGATAATTGTGACAATTCACGCATTGCCCGTTTTCTCCGTCGGAAATTGCATAATTGTTGTAAATCACATCCTCCTCAAAGTCGGTGAGATTTCGCTGATTGATTGTCATCACTTCATAACCGACGTAGGAAGGCTCTATGAGACGATAAGAAATGTAGGGATCGATAGGATCGGCCGCGATATAATTCTTTATCGTGGGATATTTCACCCATTTCCCGTCATTTTTCACATAAATGTCGACATTCAAGGTGTCATTCTTGCCGGCTTCAAGCAATTCATGCCACTCTCCTATAGGGAATTTAACATCTCGCCCGCTTACCGTCAAACCATTACCTTTTGAAGAATATGCATGTGTGACATATTCACTGCCGTCAGTCTCTATGACGAAATTAAGCGGCGCTATATTATAAGGTATGGTAATACTTGTGTAATCGGGTGAAATTTGCACAGCATCGGCTGCCTCGACTGCACCTTCAGGTACCGACGGGCTACAAGCGGCAAGCCATAGCAATGGCAACAGGAATAGGGTTCTGAACAAATTATTCACGGTCTTAATTTTTTAGACTGTGCAAATTTAGCCCACCGCCATCCTTGCAATGGCGAAAAATCATTCATTAACGTCTACAAAACGCCTTCGGTTGCATAAAAAATGAATGCCACACGCGGTTTACGGCCTTTTTTGGGCAATTTGACGAAGGTGCTGCAAATACTCACGACATCGCGTATGCAAAGGCTGAAAACAGGAATAAATGCAGAAAAGCCCGGACGACTTGCAGCCGTCCGGGCATCGGAATATTTAATAATTCAACTTATGACAAATTAGAACAAATCCCAAGTCCTGATGGTGTCGCGCCATACATGGTCTTTCGGGAACGGTTTTCCGCCCCAAGCCTTGATGCTTGTCCAAGGCTGAACGGCATCGGTCCAGAATGGATGCGAAGCCGGCAATCCAAGAGGCAAGAATGCCAACGAAGCCATGTACAAGCTACCGTTGTTGGTATACCAGTCGGCAATGTTAGGCTGCTTGCCGGCAAAACCGATTGTCAAGAATCCGCCTTCATTGAAATTGGCATCCGAGGCAAACATGCGTTTCATCACGGCTGTCAACGCGCCGCGCACTTGCCCGTTGCTCAAGCCTGCCGGCAATTCTTCATACCATGCCATCAACGCGAGAGGCTGCATAGTGGCAAGACGGTAAGGAATTGAACGTCCGAAAACCGGGAAAGTACCTTCAGGAGAAATGAAACGCTCAAGGATGATGCTGAAACGCTGAGCTCTCGTCAGTGCCCTTGCATAGTATTTCTTGTAATCGATGCGAGTGTAATCCTTCGAATCAATCATTGCCTGAAGCGTCTCAAGATACATTGGATGGAAAACGTAGCTGCTGTAATAGTCAAAGACGAAACTTGGACCATCGGCATACCATCCGTCGCCTGTATACCATTCTTCCATCTTGCGGATGGTTGAATTAACGCGATATTGGTCATATTCGGCTCCTGCCTTGGCAAGGAAACTTTCAATAGTCGAAGAGAATAGCAACCAGTTTGTATAAGGAGGATCCACGCGACGCAATTGCGTAAATTCTTCTATATAACGTGCTTTGGTTGTCTCATCGAGCGGCATCCACAATTGATCGTAAGCACGCAAGAAGCTCTCTGCCACATAAGCGGCATCCACAAGAGCCTGTCCATGTCCGCGCCAAGCGAGATAATCGGGGCTTGCAGGATCTACTGCATTCGCATAGCTCTTCAACGCCCACTCGCGCAATTGCTTGCGTTGTTGGCCTTCAGCCGTATTGTCGTCGGGCAATGTGAGCCAAGGTGCGATTCCGGCCATCAATCGTCCGAAACACTCCATGTAAGCCACGTTCTTGTCACGACCGTCCCAATTCGGGCTTAATTCAAGAACCATGTTCTTATGCAAGTTGCCTTCGGCCATGTTGCTCAACACAGGAGCAGCCATCTTATAGGCAAGGTCGCACCAATAAGCGCGATCGGAAGCAGCAGTCTGCTCACGAACTTCAAGATAACGTACATATTCGCAAGCAGCAAGCAAGAACGCACCCACGCCGAAATTGGCTGTTGAATTTTCATCAACGACCTGTCCCGGAATAGCCTTTTCGCCAATCGGTTGCACATAACCTACCGCACCCGACTTTTGCACAGCTTTCTTAGACAGATATTTCCATGCCTTTTCCACAACGGGCATATAGTCGGCCTCGCTCAAATAGCCGTTGTTGATTCCCCACAACATTCCATAGGTGAAGAATGCCGTGCCACTCGTTTCTGGTCCCGGAGCATGTTCAGGATCCATCATGCTGCGAGTCCAGTAACCCTCAGGTTGTTGCAATGCGGCAACAGCCTTGGCAAGAGCCTGGAATTTTTGAACAAAGAAATCATGATGCTTGTAGTCGGCAGGAAGGTCTTTCAATACCTTGGCAAGCCCTGCAAGCACCCATCCGTCACCGCGAGCCCAAAAGTCCTTTTTCCCGTTTACGCTTTTATGCTTGGGATAGACATACTTAGCGTCCCTGTAATACAAATTCTCTTCCTTGTCAAACATTATGCTGTCGGAATACAAGATGTATTCATACAACTTGTCAAGATATTTTTGATTACCTGTAATCTTGTAATACTTTGTCATTACGGGCATTACCATGTAAAGGCCGTCGCTCCACCACCAATAATCATTGTTTGGCGTGCTCATTTCATACTCCATGACTTCCTTTGCACGACGTATTCTATTGTCATCGGGAAGGATATTATACAAGTCGGCATATACTTGGAAACATATCTGCCAGTCTCCAAATAGCACATATTCATCGGTTTCACCGTAACTGTATTTCCATTTGCTGCGGTCGTTGCTCTTTGCGCCCATCCATTGATTATGTTCGGCCCATGCCTCCGAATATGCAAGATAATCTTCGTTGCCGGTAAGGAAATAAGCTTCCATGTTGCCGGTGTGATAAGCGGCATTGTCCCAGAAAGCGCGCACTTGCGGGCTATTTTCTGCTTGCCAATGCTTGTTGACCTTGTCAATCAACCCTCTAACTTGCTCGCTTTCGCTCTGTTTGGCCGAAGCAGGCAAGCAAATTGCCAACCCGGCCGCACATGCCGCGAGCGTCTTCAAAATGTTATTCATAATCTATTATGTTTTAAGAAATTAGTTTACATCTTACAATTCCAGCACATATACAGGAGTTGGAACTGATTCCACTGTTTTTTCACCGTCTCCCTGGTGGGATGTCTGTACAAAGACATTCAACTCATGCCTGTGATTCCATAATTCAGTATCGAAAGAGGGCTCCCATGCATCCACGCTAAAGTCGGTCAAATCAATTATCGTCCAATCACCTTTATCTATATTGTCGGTCACAGCCATTGACACACGACTGCCTCGCTCCTCGTCGCGAAACAAGAAATAAGCCTTCTTTCCATCAACAACCACGCGCGGACGAGCTATCGGAATCATTTTCGTTCCACCGCCCGACAAAGAAAATGGCGTTTTGCGCTCGCTCACCACATTTTGCCTCCAGCAAGAATCGGCATCAAGCCACACAAGCCTGTATTGAGGAATGCTGTCCCCCTGTTCTTTCCAATAAGTTGCAATATATGGATGCCCGTCGGCATCGGCACTCATGCTTGTTTGATTTATCAATTCGCTTTCTTGCGGCACACGCCAAACATATTCGGCATTGTCGGCATTGATTGGCAACGAGTATTCCTCGCCTGTCGATTTTTGCCAAGTCACGCCACCATCATGGGAGCATGCGTAGCAAATGTCATGATTGGTTTCCACGAGCCACGATTCACGCCACACCCACGACACATGAATGGTTCCTTTCACGTCTACGCATATCTGCCAATATGCGTTGCGCTCACCTTCTCCGTCTATAAGCACATCATGTACCCGTTCCCATTTTTTGGAAGAAAGGTCATATCTGTTCATGACCAGATTTCCCCGGCCCGAACCTCCTGAACGATAAACGAACAGCAGGTTCCCATCGGCTAATTTGTAAAATTCCGGATAAGTGACAAACTCCTCATCCACTCCGGTCATTGCCAACTTCTCGGTCAACTGAAGGGAACCGGGAGCCACACTGCGGCAATAATTCAACTTGTTGTTATGATGGTCGAAAGCCACATGCAGATATCCGTCACCGTCGACCATTATGCTGATTACGTTATGCGCGTCGTTTATGTTTCCTTTATATTGCGTGCGTGAAACTTCCCAATCCTGCTCGCCAGCCACACGCTTGCCGAGAACGACATAACCGTCCGCGTCATAATAAGAGATGTATTGGATATTATTTTTCACATCGGTCACCACCGAATTATTACGAAATATGGCAGTGTTCACCGATGTCCCGCTATATCCTTCACCCACTTTCGACAAATTGGAAGAACAAACAGGAACAACCGACAGCACCGCAAAAAGAGCCGTCAAAAACAGTTTCATAGTAAAAAAATTTTAATATCACGAATTTAGCTTTACAGGCCAAATGAAAGGTTGAATATTGATTCATTAAAGTCTCTTTTGCGGTCAAAATCCCATCATAAGCAAGCATATTGCTCCAAATTGAACGATTTGTCACCCGTAAAGAATATATAATTAAAGTACTTTGGGAAAAATTTCCAAACAACCTAAAAACATGGTAGATTTTTCACTAAAAAACAAAATTGCGCTCGTAACAGGCGCATCCCATGGCATAGGATTTGCCATAGCCGAAGCCTACATAAAAGCAGGGGCAACAGTAGTATTTAACAGCAGCAATCCCGAATCACTCGAACGCGGATTGAAAGCTTACAAGGAAAAAGGACTTGACGTCCGTGGATATGTTTGCGACGTGACAAAAGAAGACCAAGTCGCTCAATTAGTTTCAACAATCGAAAAAGAAATAGGCACAATCGACATTCTTGTCAACAACGCCGGAATCATCAAGCGAATCCCGATGTGCGACATGTCGGTAAACGAGTTCAACCAAGTCATCGACGTTGACCTCGTGGCTCCTTTCATCATGTCGAAAGCCGTCATTCCGGGAATGATAAAAAAAGGACACGGCAAAATCATCAACATCTGCTCGATGATGAGTGAACTCGGCAGGGAAACCGTATCGGCCTATGCTGCAGCAAAAGGCGGCTTGAAAATGCTCACTCGCAACATCGCATCGGAATATGGCGAATACAACATCCAGTGCAACGGCATCGGCCCGGGCTATATCGCCACTTCACAGACAGCTCCTTTGCGTGAATTGCAACCCGACGGAAGCCGTCATCCATTTGACGCATTCATTATATCCAAGACTCCGGCCGCAAGATGGGGAACACCCGAAGACTTGATGGGTCCGGCAATCTTCCTCGCTTCGGACGCATCCGATTTCATCAACGGACACATACTGTATGTTGACGGTGGCATTCTTGCCTACATCGGCAAGCAACCGAAATAATATTTTTAACATCCGGTACCAGTCAAGTATGAAACACATTATAAATTGGGGAGCTATCCTGCTGTGCGGCATCGTCATGGCAGGATGCAACTCCCAAAATGAAAAGCTCGTTACAATAAGCAATCCGTCGACATTCGACCGAAATGGAGAAATGGTCGAAATTCCGCTGTCGCAATTGCAAGGTATTGATTTCACTAAAACAGTGATCGTAAACCAATCGACACAAGAAGAAATACCGTTTCAAGTAACTTATGATGACATGCTCATATTCCAAGCCTCGGTAAAAGCCGGTGGCACAACGGAGTATGCATTGAAACATGGCACTCCGGCCAAAGCCGACACCATAGCATGTGGCAAACAATATCCTGAACGCGTGGACGATATCGCTTGGGAAAACGACAAATCGGCATATCGCGCATACGGGCCGGCTCTTCAAGCCCGTGGCGAAAAGGCATACGGATATGACATCATGACCAAAAGCGTCTCTTATCCTGTAATCGAAGAACGATACCGCATGTTCCTTGACCCTGAGTTGAATGCCCAAGTGGCCGAACTACGCAGCAAAGGACAAAATGCCAAGGCCGACAGTCTATACAACTCTTTCACCTATCATGTCGACCATGGGAACGGAATGGATTGCTACAGCGTGGGAGAAACGCTGGGAGGAGGTACGGCCGCATTGATGACAGCCGATTCAACAATTATATATCCTTATTGTTATAAAGAATACCAAATACTCGACAATGGTCCTCTGCGTTTCACAATGGAATTGAAATTCAATCCATTGACAGTTGCTGAAAATGACTCTATAATAGAAACACGCATCATTTCGCTCGACAAAGGTTCTTATTTGAATCGTACCATCATTAATTATGCAGGACTTGAATCCACAACACCCGTCGCCGTGGGCATAGCTTTGCATAAGCAAAATCCCACAGGATACGCCTTTGACGGCAACAGCGGATACATAGCATACGCCGATTCTACCGATAACACTCAAAACAACAACGGAATAATATATGTCGGGGCTGCATTCCCCGAAAAAGTAACGAG
>DGYMR06203__coassemble_2414_pt1 | contig 9455 bp, 6 predicted proteins | sample DGYMR06203__metabat2_low_PE_039 | metagenome-assembled genome bin DGYMR06203
TCTCACGCAACGTTGAAGGCTTCTTATTCGTTGACTGCCGATGCAGGTCCTATCGATTATGCAAGCGCTCAACCTATCTATGACCCATATCGCCCATGGCGTCCGTTGTCAAACGCAATGGAAATGGGTATCGACCTCTCTGAGCTTGCCAACAGCGAGTTGACTTATGAAAAGAAACATGAGTTGAACATCGGTGTCGACCTCGGTTTCATCAACAACCGCATCAACCTCACTGCCGACTGGTATAAACGTAACAACTACGACCTTATCGGTATGATTTACACTTCGGGTGTGGGTGGTATGAACTCAAAGTATGGAAACGTTGCTTCGATGTCTTCTCACGGTGTTGAATTCACGTTGTCGACCGAGAACATCCAGACAAAAGACTTCTCATGGACAACCGACTGGACATTCTCTTATGCGACTACCGAGATTACCGACCTTGAGACAAGTTCTGCCGTAATCGACCTTGTGGCTTCGACCGGTTTCGCTCTTGAAGGTTATCCGCAACGTGCATTGTTCTCGATTCCGTTCGTAGGACTTAATGAAGAGGGTATTCCTCAATTCATAAACGAGAACAATGAAGTTACGACTTCGGGCATCAACATGCAGGAATTCCAAAATACCGACTATTTGATATATGAAGGACCTATCGATCCTACTATCACCGGTGGTTTTGGTAACTTGTTCAAGTACAAAGATTTTACATTAAACGTATTCTTGACTTACGCATTTGGAAACAAAGTTCGTCTTGACCCGTTGTTCTCAAATCAATATTCCGATGACGTTGCAATGCCTAAGGAATTCAAGAACCGTTGGACTATGCCTGGTGACGAAGCGTTCACCAATATTCCGGTAATAGCAAGTAAGCGTCAGAACTATGCCGACCCGGAACTTGCAATTGCCTACAATGCTTATAACTATTCAACCGAGCGTGTTGCAAAGGGTGATTTCATTCGCTTGAAGGAAATTTCTTTGACCTACAATATTCCGGATCTCATCCTCGAAAAGTTGCATCTCAATTCCGCTTCGGTTAAGTTGCAGGCAACCAACTTGTGGCTCATCTATGCCGACAAGAAATTGAACGGCCAAGATCCTGAATTTATGAACTCCGGAGGTGTGGCAATCCCGTCACCTAAGCAGTTTACGTTCACATTGCGTTTCGGTTTGTAATGTTTAGATGTTCATTGTTAAAAAATAGGATTAAGATTATGAAATTAAAATATATAGCCTATTCGGCACTTTTGGCTCTTGCTCCGGTAGCCATGTCTTGCGACGACTTTTTGAGCAAGTTGCCCGATAACCGTGTGGAACTGAACACGCCCGATCAGTTGAAAATGCTTCTTGTGAACGGTTATATGCAATACAATCCGGGTGTGATGAATGAGATTTCGAGCGATAACATTATCGACAACAATTCACCCGATCCTGCTTCGGGAATGCGTTACAATCTTGCTCCGTTTGAGCGTATGGACCATGAGATTTTCGCATGGGAACCGGCTGTGAGCTCATTGCAACAAGATTCACCATCATCGTTGTGGCAAGGATGTTATCACGCCATAGCTGTTGCCAATGCCGTGCTCGACCGTATCCCTTATTTCGAAAGCATAGGCCAAGGAGAAGAAGTGCAACCCTACAAGGGCGAGGCATTGCTCATCCGTGCATATCACCACTTCTTGCTTGCCAACTTGTTCTGCCAGCCTTATCGAGGCCCGGAATTGAGCAAGCAATTGCAAGGTATTCCTTACATGACAATGCCCGAAACGACTCTTACCACAGTTTACGACCGTGGTAACCTTGCTGACGTTTATGACAAGATAGAGAAGGACTTGCTTGAAGGCCTTCCGTTGATAGACGACGGTGTTTATGATCAGCCGAAGTATCACTTCAACACATCGGCAGCCTATGCGTTTGCAGCACGTTTCTTCTTGTTCAAGCGTGATTACGAGAATGCAGTCAAGTATGCTAATCTTGCATTTGGTGGCGAGTCAGGCCCGTCTCAGTCGGCACTGAACGACATTTGGCAGCACTCTTTTGCCGACCCTGATCAAATAACTCAATATTTTGTCAGCGTTGAACGTCAAAGTAACTTCTTGTTGATACCTACGGTTTCTACTGCTGCGCGCCTTGTGGGAACTCGTTATGCGTGGAACCGCGAGGGTGTGAACGCCACTATTAACGGACAAGGCCCGACATGGCAAGATTTCAACTTCCATCCTTGCTATGATGGTAAGATATATATTGCAGGTGGTGAACAATACGGCTTGTTCTTCCCGGGAACCTGCGGTGAGCTTTTCGAATACACCGACAAAATTGCCGGTATCGGTTATACTCACATCGTGCGTACCGAGTTTACAGCCGAAGAAACTCTGTTGTGCCGTGCCGAAGCTAAGTTGTACCTTGGTGACATCGACGGTGCCGTTGCCGACCTTCGCATTTGGGACGAGAACCGCCAGAACAACACTCACCCAGAGTATGAGATGCCCGACTTGACCCGAAGCCTCATTGAGTCGTTCTATGGCAATAATCCGGGTGAAGGAATTGTAAAGCCGTTGCATATCGATGAAGTTTGTCCTTCCGACAAATATTCGGTAACTCCCGATATTGAGCTTTACTTGCAATGCGTTTTGCACTTCCGCCGCATTGAAACATTCCACACCGGCATGCGCTGGTATGACATCCGTCGTTACGGTATAGAAATCGAGCATTACATTGGTGCTACGGGATATGACATTTTGAAATGGGACGATCCACGTCGTGCTTACCAGTTGCCGGCCGATGTATTGACTTCGGGCATGGAACCGACAATCCGTGAGTATACTACTCCTTCCGATCAAGATTTTGTAAAATCAACAGCAAGTTGCGTAAAAATAAAATAATCAGGCAGTCATGAAGATAAATAAATATATATATTCCGCATTGATTGGCGCACTCTCTTTCGGAGCAGTATCATGTGGAGATGATAATGATTTTACCGAGACAATATTCCCTGAAGTCGATGATACTCCGAATCCGGAGTCTCCATCTTATAAGCTCGACAAATATTTACAAATAAATTATTTGGATGCTTATAACCTTGATTTCCGTTACAAGATGCAAGATGTCGGTGCCGACATGAACTACAACCTTGTTCCGGCTACTTATCAGGCATCTGTCGACTTGGCAGTTTTGACCAAATATCTGTGGTTTGATGTATATGATGATCTTGCAGGTGAGGATTTCTTGCGCACCTATGGACCTCGCATCATCCACCTTATCGGCTCACCGGCGTTCAACCCGGTAAACGGTACGATGATTCTCGGTTTGGCCGAAGGTGGCTTGAAGGTTTCTTTGTTCCGCGTGAACTATATAGATCCTGAAGACGCGTTGCAGCTCAATGAGTATTACTTGAAGACGATGCACCACGAGTTTGCCCACATCTTGCACCAAACTAAGACTTATCCGCCGGAGTTTGACTTGATTTCGTCGACATGGTACAGCCCTTTCACTTGGCAAGAGCGTGACGACCGTGTTTGTAACTCGTTTGGATGTATTACAAACTATGCAAGTTCGGAAGACCGCGAAGACTTTGCAGAAACCATTGCCAACTACATTACCAAGACTGATGAACAATGGGCCGAAATCATGAGGAATGCTGCCCTTAACTGGGAAACTAACGGTGAAGGTCAAGTCATTGGTGAAGGTGTTGATGACGGACAAGGCGGTTTGGCCGACGGTGTTGACGGTGTAGCCATTATCAACCAAAAGGTTCAGATTGCCCGCACATGGCTTCGCGATGCTTGGAATCTTGATCTCGATGAGCTTCGTGCCGAAGTTCAACGTCGTCAAACTAACATCGATATCGAGGCGTTGCGCTTACAAGTTGAAACAATCGAATGAAAAATACTTATATTTGCATGACAATTATGAAAAAAACAGATATAAAATATTATTCCATGGCTGTGGTGCTGGCTGCAGCATCCTTGGCAGGCGCATCGTGCGATAGGGAGGAAGAAGACATTTGGGATCAGAGTGCCGCCCAACGCCTTGAGCAAGCCCAAAAAGAGGATCTTGCCACTTTGTGCAGCGCACCAAACGGCTGGCAGATGCTTTACTTCTGCAACGGACAGGAGCAAGGATACAACTTCTTGATGAAATTTGATGAGCATGGAGGTGTGACAATTGCGACTCGTAATCCTAATACAGGTAATGCTTATACCGAGGAAGCAAGCATGTATGACGTGCTTGTAGATGACGGCCCGGTATTGTCTTTCAGCACCTACAACTCATTGTTCCACCGTTATGCCGACCCCGATCCTGAGCATACTCAAGCTTCTGACGGTATAGGTAGCGGAGGCGACTACGAGTTCAACATCATGACCATCTCCGACGAAATGATATACCTTCACGGAAAGAAGACTAAAGTTGACATCTACATGTATCCTCTTGAAGAGGGTAAGAATTGGGAAGAATATTTCAACGACTTGTACACATTGCGCGACAGCATGTTCAATTCTTCCATCCCGACATTGTGGTTGACTCTTGCCGATGGCAGCCGTTACAGCATCACCAATGCATCTTCGCAGGTTATGAGCTTTGTGCCTGAAGATGGAGATGCTATCACACAGACGACTGTCGTGCCATATGTGTTGACCGAGACAGGCATCCGCTTGATGTCTGCATTCCCTAATGATAGTGCCGATGTCGATCATGTACAGGTATTCAACTTTAACGAGGCTGGTACTTTCCTTGTGGGGGATGATGCGACTGACGACGGCGCGGTGGCAACTATCAAGAGCGCACCTTTGGCAGAGCTGTTTGCCAGTCAAAGCGTGACATGGAGCATCGATGCCGACGACTTGGGCGGCAAGTTTGCAGATGCATATGCTGCAGTTGCCCAAGGATACGATGATTATACTCCTTATACATTGCAAGGTGTCCGTTTCGGATATAATACAGCCTCTAAGTCGTACACATTCTCGCTATACAGCCCAAGAATGACCGGTTCGATGTATTGCGAAGAAATCGTTGAAGGAGAAACAGGCATAAGTTTTACTTTCTCGGGCGAAGGCAACTCTAATGGAACAAGGCTCTACGACAACATCCCTGAATATGGTGAGTTTATGCAACTGCTTTCTTCCAAAAAGTTCATATTGTCGTCCGACAGCGAGATTAATCCGTCACGCATAAAATTCACATGTCAAGATAACGAAAATGATTATTTCTATGTTGAACTTCTGTAATAGGAAGTTCAACATGAAATACAAATTTAAAGTCTAACTTTTAATTTTTTAGTTTTATGAAGAATTGTTTATCTCTATTGATGGCTGCTTCAGTTTCATTGGCAGCAAGTGCCAATGGAGCAGGACAGTTTACAGATGCTGCTAAGCAGAACTTCGTGACAAGCCCTGTAATGTCGGCACAGAAATCTGTATCGTTCCGTAATGTTGCTCCGGTTAGAATGACTGCAGTTAAGGCTAACCATTCGAATGCTTCTACAATTAAGCCTATGGCTGATTTGGTTGCTTCTTATCAAGGACCTGCCGCATTCTATTGGGGATTTGGTGAAGATGGTAGTGGCTATGCCATGACTAACTATATATCGGCTTCCTACACCGACTTGACATGGAAGAACACTTCGACGGGTGCCACATCTTCGGTTTGGAGCTATACCGACCCAACTTGGATGTCGGAGACTCCGTTGCAAGCTTTCTCAACCGACTTGACACTTAATTATGAGTTGTATGGCCAAGCTGATTGTCCTACATTGACCGTGAGCGACGGTGCAATGCAAGCCGAATATTCTAATGGCGATATTTTCCAAGCAGGCCTTTATGCCACTGCCGACGGTACAAACTGCTTGGGAGCTTCAATGTTTGACTTGGGCAATTACAGTGCCAATGGCTATTTGCCATATTTCGGTTATGATAATGGCGTGGACAATAGTTCATATTGGCAGAGTGAACTTCCGACGTACCAAGATGTGAAATTGGAAGGATTTGCCGTGATGTTCCCGAAACCTGCAGCAACCTATTCGATTTCGCGCGTTTGGATCAATGCTTTGGCCGTATTCCCGGCAGGAACTGAAATTGGTATGAAGATTTATTCTATTGATGATGAGGGTTATATTGAAGAAATGGCAAGTGGCAATTTCGTTGCAGAACAAGACTTCACCGGAAGTTCTACTGATCCTTTGATTGCATTTGATGTGGTTCAATATGAGGATGGATGGGAAGTTGCAGGAGCTGTGAATGTCAGCACCGCAATACTCGTTGAAATATGCGATTTCGGTGGTCAGGACATAACTTATTTTCAACCTGTATTCCATGCATTGAATGTAACTCCTGAGGAATATAAAGCAGCCAACGGGCAATATTATACCTATGTGCATGTTTCTTATGACAACGGCGAGGAAGAAAGAGGTCAAGGCTGGTTGAACCCAACTTATAATGTGGGTACCGACCAAGTTAACTACTATCCGATGACAAGCTTCGACATAATGACTGACGCTACATTCGCATGGTTGTTTGCTGAAGGCCTTACCGACAACACTGTTGCGCTTCCGACCAATGGAGGAACAGCCGATGTTGAACTGAACAGCTTGTGGACTACCGGCTCTCTTGCTGTAGGGAATGATGCCGATTTTGACGGTGTTGTTGACGATGCCGATTGGTTGAGCTATGAATTCAGCGCAAACGATCCAGAAGTACAGCCTGCTATCACTTTCACGGCCGACGCGCTTCCTGCAGGAACAACAGGCCGTGGCACTGAAGTTGAAATCACTACTATAGGTGGCGATCCTCTTGTTCTTTACGTTACTCAAGGCGAGAGCGGCGTTGAAAGCGCAGTTGTAGCTTCGGCTGCTAAGGTGGATGTAGTGGATGGCGACTTCGTCATTACTGCACCTGCAAGCATCAATGCAGTATCGGTTTACAACATCGCAGGCCAGTTGATCAACACTGCTGCTGTTGACGGAACTACTACCGTAGACGGTGCTTCGCTTGCACAGGGTGTATACATCCTCAAGTTCAACGATGGCAGCTCAGTAAAGGTTGTAAAGTAAGAAAATAGATAACTGTTAAGTTTACTTTTGTAGAAATAGTATCTTAACATTAATTTGTGATGGTGCGGGGTGGATCGCTGCGATGGCGAGCCACCCCGTTTTTTGTATCTTTTGGCATCGTAACGAAGTTTTATTGCGGTTGTTTATGTGGGATAATTGATTTAATTTTGTCGTTGCTATGGAACAGGAATTTGCATCTTCATTGCTTGAAAACGCGGTCGGGGAATTTGCCAAATTGCCCGGAATAGGGCGTAAGACGGCGTTACGGCTTGTGTTGTACATGCTGAGGCAGGACGAAAGCTTTGCCGTTTCGCTCGGCGAGGCTTTGATAAAATTGCGTCGTGAGGTGCGTTATTGCAGCGTGTGCCACAACATATCGGAGTCGGAAGTGTGTGCCGTGTGTGGCAATGCATCGCGCGACCATTCGGTGATTTGCGTAGTAGAGAACGTGAAAGATGTCATGAGCATAGAGAATACAGGCAGGCACAACGGCGTGTATCATGTGCTTGGCGGCCTCATTTCGCCAATGGACGGGATAGGCCCTCAGGATGTAGAGATAGACAGTCTCGTGCAGCGAGTGGAACAGGGGGGCGTGAAGGAGGTCATTCTCGCGCTTAGCGCGACCATGGAAGGCGACACGACGGCTTTCTACATATTCAGGCGGCTGGCCGGGCTCGATGTGAAGGTGACAGTGATAGCGCGCGGCGTGCAAGTGGGTAATGAAATTGAATATACCGACGAGTTGACACTTGGCCGGTCAATCATGAACCGCACCCCTTTTGCCGACACTTTAGGCAAGCAATGACATGAGGCGAAGGCCGGTAGGGACATGCAAATGAAAAAATTAAAACAGTTTCTTAATCATTCAAAAAATAGTTGCACGTTGGATATTTTTGTTTTAAATTTGTGCTACAAAAATATTTAACGAATTAACTTAATTAAATCATTATGGCATTCTTAACAGACGAAAAACTGACTATCGTTGGTGCTGCCGGCATGATCGGCTCAAACATGGCACAAACAGCGTTGATGATGAAATTGTCATCAAACATTTGCCTTTATGACGTATTCTCACCGGAAGGCGTTGCAGAAGAAATGCGCCACTGCGGATTTGGTGAAGCTACAATCACAGCAACTACCGATGCAAAAGAAGCATTCACCGGTGCAAAATACATCGTATCATCGGGTGGAGCACCGCGTAAGGAAGGCATGACTCGTGAAGACCTCCTTGCTGGAAATGCCAATATCGCAAAGGAACTTGGTACCAACATCAAGACATATTGCCCGGATGCAAAGCATGTAGTTGTTATCTTCAACCCTGCCGACATTACCGGTTTGGTGACATTGCTTTATTCAGGTTTGAAGCCAAATCAAGTGAGCACTCTTGCCGCTCTCGACAGCACACGTCTTCAAAGCGCGCTTGCAAAGCACTTTGGCATCAAGCAATGCGAAGTTAAGAACTGCTGCACTTTCGGTGGTCATGGTGAACAAATGGCAGTATTTGCATCTCCTGTAACTATTGACGGAACTCCGTTGCTCGACATCATCGGCACTGGCAAGGAAATCAACGGTGTTACATTGTCTAAAGAACAATGGACTGAAATGCAAAAGGCCGTAACTCAAGGCGGATCGGCAATCATCAAATTGCGCGGACGTTCTTCATTCCAAAGCCCGGCTTATGTTGCTATCGAAATGATTGCTGCTGCAATGGGTGGTCCTGAATTCTACTGGCCGGCAGGTACTTATGTTAATACTGAAAAGTATCAGCACATCATGATGGCTATGCCTTCTCGCCTGACTGCCGATGGTACTTATTGCAAGGCTATCACAGGAACTGAAGAAGAATTTGCCGCTCTTGAAGCAAGCTACGCACATCTTTGCGCACTTCGCGACCAAGTTATCGGCATGGGTGTTCTTCCTCCTGTTGAAGAATGGTCGAAGATCAATCCTAACTTGCGTTAATATTCCTCTTTTTCATGCTGCTTGAATGGCGCATGAGGGTGAGTTGAATGAAAATAATACGATGCCTTGCCTTTCACAGGCGGGGCATCGTTTTTTTTGTCGGCATATTCATGAAGCTCCAATATTTATGTTTCGTCGTTTGTTGATTTGTCGTTATGGGGAAGAATAGCTATATTTGTAGAATATAGGATGCGTCTCGGCAAGGCTCATAAAAGGATGCTGATAGTATGCTCATTGTAGAGACGCGATTCATCGCGTCTGTGATTATGTGTTTTGTTATCATGTACCGTCTCTTACACGGTGGGCAATTAAGCCGCGATTCATCGTGGCTCTACATGATGATGGGATGCCTTTGGGTGTCAGGCACAGCATGTATGTGTGTGGTGGCATTTCCAAATTTTTGACAAGTGACAACAGCGGGATGGCTACAACAATAAAAAATTAACTCGAT